>Ga0137403_10009608_pt1 | contig 10743 bp, 16 predicted proteins | sample CZOMad2_1_16fung_FD_122057 | JGI IMG/M metagenome (GOLD analysis project Ga0137403, IMG submission 122057) | Vadose zone soil fungal communities from Angelo Coast Range Reserve, California, USA - CZOMad2_1_16fungal (Hybrid Assembly) | ecosystem: Environmental > Terrestrial > Soil > Vadose zone... | reverse complement strand
GCTAACATGCCGTTGCACCTGACGCCGGGCCTCGCTCCCATCGGTCGCTCGGTCCGCCGCAGGTGAACGGCGACGTTGGACCGACAAGAGATCGTCCACGGCAAGACGCTCCATCAACCCGGGAGGTGACCGTGAAGCACTCGATTGGATATCTCGGCCACTTCGATCGCGACTTCAAGAGTCTTCGGCCCGATCCTCGTCACCACATCCGTGAAGACGGAAGCCTTGGACACGTCGATGAGCGCCCCAGGGACGTCGATGGCGTGTTCTTTGGCTACCTGGAGTGTCCCGGCAAGACGTTCGTGGCCGTTCGCGCACAATACGATGACACCGATGTGATATTGAAGGCGCCGGTCTCGCTCGATCCGCCTCGCCACACGGACGGAAAGGGGTTTGGTCCTAACCCATCGCGATTCGGTGACGACTCTGCGGGACACCTGCTCTCGGACATGATCGCGAAGAACCCCGATGTGGCGGTATCGCTGCGCCGCATCGGCGATCGACTCGGTTTGGCGCTGAAGTGATCGCGGGCGGTCCAACTTCGCGCTGCACCGGACCGTGGCTCGCGTTGCTCGCCCCGGCCGGTGACCGCGGGCGTTAGGCCGCACAGAAATCGAGGGGATTTAGATGGCAACCGTCAATATTCGCTACATCGTCAACGACGTCAATGCGGCGATCGCATTTTACACAACGCATCTCGGGTTCGGTGTGGAGCGCCAGCCTGCGCCTGGCTTCGCAATACTCTCGCGTGGCGAACTACGGCTGCTGCTTAGCGCATTGACCGGCCCCGGAGGAGCCGCTCAACCCATGCTTGACGGGCGGAAACCCGAGCCAGGGGGCTGGAACCGCATCCAGCTCGAGGTCGACGATCTTGCCAGCAAAGTCGAGGCCCTACGCAAGGCTGGCGCCCGTTTCCGCAACGATATCGTCACTGGCTTCGGTGGCAAGCAGATCCTTCTCGACGACCCTGCCGGCAATCCTATCGAACTCTTCGAACCTCCACGGAAATGAGGGGACGTTTCGGGCGGTTCGAGGCCGTAAGGTGGCCCGGCCTAACAACGCGATCGACCGGCCGCGTTCTGGGGGAAGTGCCGAAAGTGAAACGGTGGCGACGCGCCGGTCATCGCGACCGTTCGGCTGCAATGAGGTGAGGGCAGCGTGGAATCGAACACGAGCGCTAAAGTCCAATACGCCTTCCGGCGACCCAGATTTCCGATCATCTACGCAGTAGGCAACGAGCTGCTCGCGGCGCTATCTCCGGCTGCTCTTCAACGCCAACTTGAACGCCCGGAGCTCCAGGGGGCCAAGGTGCTCGACATGGTGGACGCGACGGGCGAGGGCTGGGCCCTCCATTCAGACCTGATGATCGTGTCGCCTCTGACCCTCAAGAAGCGCTGGAAGAAGATCGACGTCATCCGGCTCTTCAACGAGAGCGACAACGCGCGCCGAATTGGCGCACACTACCCGGAAGCGTATATCAGCCGACGGCCCCTCGTCTTGATCATCGCAGAGGTCGCGGCCCTGGCCGCGTACGCAAAGCCGAACAAGCCGCTTCAGCGGACCGGAGCTCGCGTTGCTCGCCCTGGCCGCTGAGCGCCGGCGTTATCTGGATTCTGGTAGATCCGGACGCTTGGCACCTCCGTCGTATACTCGTTGTCCGGAGGTCGTGAACTGTTGATCACCTTTAAGGTGGAGGTCGAGCAAGAGGAGGACGGCCGGTGGCTGGCCGAGGTGGTCGAGCTGCCTGGCGTCCTGGCCTACGGCGAGACGGAGCAGAGCGCGCTCTCAAGGGTTCAAGCTCTCGCCCTCAGGGTCATCGCCGAGCGGCTCGAGCACGGTGAGGCCGGGCCCGACCTGCTGAGCATTTCCTTCAACGCTGCATGACCGCGTGGCCGAGCACCCGTGCTCGACGGGTGTTAGCGGCCCTCTTGAGGATCGGGTGGGTGGTCAAACGTCAGTCTGGCTCCCATCGCACGCTCTCCCGCCCCGAATGGGCCGATTTCGTGTTCGCGTTTCACGACAACGAAGAGATCGGTCCACGCATGCTGGCCCGAATTGCCAAGCGAACGGGCTTGCGTCCCGGGGATCTCTGATGACGACGCAACCAGATAACTTCGCGCTTGAGCGGACGCGCTTCGCGTGCCGCTCACCGCAACGTTCGGCGGACGACGAGCGTGCGCCCGGATCCCCGGCCGCCCTGATCGGGCGCACTCAACGTCTCAATAGGGCGTTCATCGAGAACATTACGACGCCAGTGCAGGCGACAAAGATCAAAAGACGGATGGTTACTCGCCGCCACTCTTGTGAACCCGAGGGCGGCGGGGGTCGATGCAGCAAGAGTTCAAGCGCTGCAGTAAGGCGGACGCGCTTCGCGCGCCGCTCACCGCGATCGTTGGCGAGACTGCACCGGCGAACGTCGCTTGACCGCGGACCTTGCTGTGTGTACTCATTGTATATCCGGCGAGGGGAGGCCTGTGCAGACGAAGATTCAGAAGTGGGGTAACAGCCTCGGCTTGCGTATTCCGCGGTCCTTCGCGGCCGAGGCCCAAGTGGAAGAGGGAGCCACCGTCGATCTGTCGGTGGACAATGGTCGGCTCTTGGTCCGCCCGCTCCGAGTGCGCAAGTATTCGTTGAAAGTGCTCCTTCGGAAAGTCAGCCGGCGGAATCTGCACGGCGAGGTCTCGACAGGTAAAGCAGTCGGCCGTGAGCTCTGGTAGTGGCGGCATATGTGCCCTCGCGGGGGGACCTGATCTGGCTTCAGTTCAACCCTCAGGCGGGCCACGAGCAGGCGGGCCATCGCCCCGCCGTGGTCATCTCTCCCAGTTCGTACAACCGCCGCGTCGGGTTGGCCCTCTGCTGCCCAGTCACCTCTCAAGTGAAGGGATATCCATTCGAAGTGCTGCTGCCACCGGGGCTTGGTGTCGAGGGAGCGATACTCTCAGATCAGATCAAGAGCCTTGACTGGCGCGTGCGAAAGGCGAGGCGCATCGGCAATCTGCCCGCTGAGGTCCTGGAGGAGACAGTTGGCAAGATCCTCGCCCTCGTCGAGGCAGACCGGGCTCGCTAACATCACGAGCGTTAGACCGCAGCGGCCGATTTTGAGGCTGCGTCGAATCTGGCTATACTATGGCCAGAATGCGGTACGGGGTCGTCCTCGCTCCCGAGGCGGCTAGGTCCTACCGGGCACTGCCAGCCTACCGCCGGGCCGAAGTGCGAGACGCCCTCGAACGGCACTTGCGGCACGAGCCCGCCCGGGTAAGCAAGAGCCGGATCAAGCGCTTGAGGGGCTTGAGCCAACCGCAGTATCGGCTCCGGGGGGGAGAAGTGAGGGTGTTTTATGACGTCACGCGTGAAGCCGTCGAGGTCCTCGCGATCGTCACGAACGCCGAAGCGGCCGGCCGGCTCGCCGAGCACGGGACGCCGGGTGCGCCAGGCGGCGCTGGCTGAAGTCAAGGACGATCTATCGCGATTCCTACGGCTGGCTGAATCCGAGGAAATCCTCATCACCCGGCACGGGAAGCCGGCCGGCGTGCTGATCGGCTTCGAGAGCGAGGACGATTGGCTCGACTATCGGTTGGAGCACCATCCTGAGTTCCTGCGGCGAGTAGCGGCGGCCCGAGAAACGCTGAGGAGCGGTCGTGGTGTTCGACTTGAGGATCTGCCGTCGTAACGGGCTGATCGTTAGGCGGCAAACGGGGAATGGCGCCGGTAGAGACGGATCGGCTGCTCTTGCGGCCCTGGCGTGAAGAAGATGGCGTGGAGCTTCAAGGCCTCTTCCGCGACCCGGCCGTCAGGGGCGGGCGAAACCTACCAGCGGACCGAATCGCCCGGCTCGCCGAAGGTAGCTTGCGACAATGGCGCGTGAATGGGTTCGGCCCGTGGGCGGCTATCGACAAGGCTACCGGGTGCTGGATCGGCAAGATCGGCCTCGATGAGCTCGATGACTGGCCGGATGTCGACAAGATCGAGGTGGGCTTCGAGCTACACCAGGCATGGTGGGGCCGAGGCCTCGCCACCGAAGGAGCCCTGGCGGCGCTTAGCTTCGGCTTTGAACGGCACGACCTTAAACGCATCATCAGCGTTACTGCCGCCTCGCACGCCGCCGCTCGCCGAGTGATGGAGAAGACGGGGCTCACGTACAGAGGCACACGCTATTGGCTGAATCCCGAAGTCCCGGTTGTGTGGTATGCCATGGACCGAGCTGCCTGGCAAGCGAGGAAGTCGTGAACCCACGCTGCCGCACCGCGGCTCAAGCTGGCCGTTCGGCCGCAAGCGCTGCAAGCGGCCGAGGGAGGCGAATCATGAGCAGCGGTTCCTGAACGTGAGCCGGTGATTTCCTCTCACTTCCGAGGTCAGTCAATGCAGCCTCGGCCGCTCATCGCATGGTCCCGAGTACGAGCTGCTCGTGTAGAGGAGCATGCCCATGATTGTGCGTGTTGCACTTACAATCGTCCTTGCTACCGGCCTCCTCGCTATGCCCTTCGCCGCCGAGGCCCAGCAAGCGGGAAAGGTGTATCGAATCGGCTTGCTCTCAACGTCCTTCGCGCAGCGGACGGCCGGGGTGCAGGCGTTCAAGGATCGGCTGCAGGAGCTCGGTTACGTCGAGGGCCGCAACCTCGCCATTGAAATTCGGGATGGCGGAGGCAGAAACGATCAGCTGCCTGCGTTTGCGGCTGAGCTGGCCAAGCGCGTCGATCTCATCCTGACTCTCGGGCCATACGCTATTCAAGCTGCGAAGGAGGCTACCTCCACCACACCAGTCGTGTTTACAGGCATCGGCGCCAACTTTGCGCTTGCTCGCAGCGAAGGAAATCTTACCGGCGTGGTTGAAGAACTTATCGAGTCGACAGCGAAGCGGCTGGCAGTGCTCTCGGAGGCCATCCCAGGCCTCACGCGGCTGGCAATTCTCGCGAACCCGGATAACTACGGGACGCAGGCTTACTTAAAGGAGTGCCGGGCCTGGGCGCAGACAGCTCGAGCGACACTGCATGTTTACGAAGTGCGTGATCCGAACGACTTTGACGCGGCTTTCGCGAAGATGGTTAGAGACCGGGTCGAGGAGCTCATTGCATTTCCGGATTCCGTAATCTTCAGCCAGCGCGACAAGATCGTGCAAACAGCGCTGAAGAACAAGCTGCCGGGAATGTACATCTATCGTGAGTGGGTCAGCGCCGGCGGTTTGATGGCCTATGGGGCGAATCAAACAACGATCTTGGGCGGGCCCATTCCAATGATGGTGGACAAAATCCTCAAGGGCGCGAAGCCGAGCGACCTTCCTGTGGAGCAGGGGAGACTGGAGCTGTTCATCAACCTCAACACCGCAAAGGCAATGGGCCTCACGATTCCACAACCGCTCCTGTCGCGCGCGGATGAGGTCATTAAATGATGTGGCCGTCTTGGGTCACTCCGATCGAACCGAGAGTCGGGCAGCGCCGGTGGCCGCTTCGACAGCTTCCGGCGAGACAAGAGGGCGAACACTCGACCTCGGCTTGAAAGGGTCAAGCCGAAGCGTGTACTCTCCGGGCAACCCGAGCGCGGACGGGAGGAGGCTCCCTCATGTACGACCTACTGCTGAAGGGCGGCACGGTGATCGATCCGGCGCAGAACCTGCGCGGTACCTTCGACGTCGCGGTGCAAGACGGGAAGATTGCCGCCGTGGCCGCGAACATCCCGGCGTCGGAGGCTCGGCGTGTCATCCACGTTCCCGGCAAGACCGTGACGGCCGGGCTCATCGATCTCCACACCCACGTGTTCGACGGCGTGGCGGCCAACGGCGTCCATCCCGACGTCGCGGGCGTCCACGCCGGCGTGACCACGGTCGTGGACGCGGGTAGCTCGGGCTGCGCGACCTTCAGCGCGTTCCCGCGGCACATCTTGCCCAGGTGCGAGACCGAGGTCATCCCCCTGCTGCACATCTGCCAGACCGGGCTCGCGACGAACCCCGACATCATCGCCGAGAGCAGCATCGACCTCGAGAGCACGCTGCGGGTCGCCAAGGAGCACAAGGGCCTCATCAAGGGGATCAAGGCGCGCATGGTCTCGCCGGCGCTGGAGATCTTCGGCATGGAGATGCCCCGGCTGGCCAAGCGCGCCGCGCGCGAGAGCGGGCTGCCGCTCATGGTTCACATCGGGGACACGACGAAGCGCTACGACCCCAACGTGGTCCGCGAGCTGCTCCCGCTGCTGGAGCCGGGGGACATCGTCACGCATCTGTTCACCGCCAATCCCGGCGGCGTCCTGGACGGGAACGGCAAGCTCGTGCCGGAGGCCAAGGAGCTCGCCGACCGCGGCGTGTGGCTCGACACGGCCCACGGCCGCATGAACTTCGGCTTCAACGTGGGCCGCCGCGTGCTCGACCAGGGCCTGACCCCACACTGCATCAGCACCGACCTGACGATTCCGGGCCGGCTCAACACCGTACACAGCCTGGTCGAGATCATGGCGCGCTTCCTCGGGATGGGCTTCACGCTCGAGCAGGTCATCGCCATGTCCACGGTGAATCCGGCGCGCGCGATCGGTGAAGACGGCCGGCTCGGCAGTCTCGCGGTCGGACGCCAGGCCGACGTCTCGGTGCTGGAGGTCCGCGAGGGCCGGTGGGTAGTCTATGACACGCTCCGCGACTCTATGAAGATCGACAAGACCGTGGTCCCCGTGTTGACCGTGAAGCGCGGCCGCGTGTTCGAGCCGGAGTGGGGCCCCCATCCGTGGGGCTGGGAGCCGGAGCGCGTGGGCTGACGATGCAGTTCGGCCTCATGCTGCGGGCCCAGTTCCCGGCGAGCGACGACTTGCCCGCGCGCTTCCAGGAGCTGCTGGAGCAGGCGCGGCTCGCCGACGCGCTCGGCTACGCGTCTATCACCAAGGGCATGCACTACAGCAGCGCGCCCTGGCAGGGCCTGCAGCAGCTGCCGTTCCTCTGCCGGGTCATGGCCGAGGCGCCGAACCTGCGCCTCAACTTCGGGCTGGTCTTGCTGTCGCTCCACAAGCCCCTGGACATCGCCGAGCAGATCGCGACCGTCGACGTCATGAGCGGCGGCAAGGTGATCTTCGGCGTGGCGCTCGGCTACCGCGAGGTCGAGTTCCTCGCCTTCGGCACGACCCAGAAGGAGCGCGTGAAGCGCTTCGAGGAGAACCTCGAGGCCGTCCGGCGACTCTGGACCGAGGACGCCGTGGACATGGTCGGCTCCCACTTCACGCTGCTGGGCGCCTCGACCTCCACCAGGCCCGTGCAGAAGCCGCATCCGCCCATCTGGATCGGCGCCAACGCCGATCCGGCGATCCGTCGAGCCGCGCGGCTCGGCGACTGCTGGTACGTCAATCCGCACAACCGCATCGAGACCATCGTGCGGCAGGTGGAGGTGTACAAGCGCGCGCTCGACGAGTGCGGCAGGCCGTTCCCCGCGGAGTTCCCGGCGCGTCGTGAGGTCTTCGTGGCCCGCTCGCGGAGCGAGGCCATCCGGCTCTGCGCGCCGTTCCTGGCCGCGAAATACGAGGCGTATCACCAGTGGGGTCAGGACCGCGCGATGCCCGAGGGCGACAACGACCTCGGCGCCGGGTTCGACGATCTGATCCGCGACCGCTTCCTGCTCGGCTCGCCGGACGAGGTGGCCGAGCAGATGCTCGTGCTCAACCGGGCGACGGGGATCAACCATCTGATCATGAGCGTGCAGTGGCCCGGCATGCCGCAGAGCCTGGCGCTGGACGAGCTGCACATGCTGGCCGAGGACGTGTTTCCGAAGGTGCGGCAAGGGTAGTGGCTACGAAGGAGACGACATGCCCAAGAAAGAGATCGTCCAGGTCAATCCGGCGGCGGCCAACCCCAACCTGTCCGCGGCCACGAAGTTCGGCAACCTGGTCTTCGTCTCCGGCCAGACCGGCCGGCACCCGGTCACCGGCGAGGTGGGCAAGGACATCCGCGAGCAGACCCGTAACGTGCTGGAGCGGATCAAGGTGGTTCTGGCGGCCGCCGGCACGTCGCTGGACAACGTGCTGACCGTGATCACGCACCTGACCAAGCGCGAGGACGTCGCGGCCTACAACGAGGAATACGCGAAGTACTTTCCGACCAACAAGCCGGCGCGGACCACCGTGTCGGCCGCGCTGAACTCGCCCGAGCTCCTGGTCGAGATCACCGTCACCGCCTGTATCCCGAGCTGACGCGCCGGCGTCAGTCAGGAAAGCGGAGCGCGAGCGCCGCCGGCATCACGTCGGTGAGCGCGCGGGCGAGCTGACCCTTCTGGTCCCACGACGCGAATCGCAGGATCGGGGTCGTGCAGCCGGCGTCGACGTACGCGCGGATCTTCTCCACGACGGCCGCGGGCGGTCCGTAGGCGAGCCAGCCCTCGATGTACTCGCGCGTCATCGCCGGGCTGTAGTAGGTGTGCAGGAACTTGACGGCCTCCTCGAAGGCGGCCCCCCGGTCGTCGTTGATGTTCACCATGAGGTGCAGCGCGGACTCCATCGACTCCGTCGGCCGGCTCGCCTCCCGCGCCACGCGACGGATCAGCTCCCAGCGCTCCTTGAAGCGCGCGACGTGTGTGTTGTCGGTCATCCAGCCGTCGGCGAGGAGTCCGACGCGTCGCAGTGCCCGGTCCGTGATGCGCGGCTGGGTCAGCTCGGGCTTGGGGTTGGTCGCGATCCAGATCGGCGGGCACGGCTTCTGGACCGGCTTCGGCTCGAGCGTGAGGTCGCGGAACTGGTAGAAGCGGCCCTCGTGGCTGACGCGGTCCTCGGTCCAGAGCCGTCGCAGGATCGCGATGCCCTCCTCGAGCCGGGGCCCGCGGTCGGCCAGCTTCACCTTGAACGGCGCGAACTCAGCCTCGGCCTTCTCGCGTGGCAGGCTTCCGCCGACGCACGCGCCGAGGATCATCCGGCCATTCGAAACGTGATCGAGCGCGGCCCACTGGGCGGCGAGGAACAGCGGATCGCGTAGCGGGAACGTCGAGAGGCAGCAGGTTCCGAGCCGCACGCGCCGGGTGCGCGCGGCGATGGCCGAGAGCAGCACGAGGGACTCGAGCCGAGGCTTGGCGAACAGGCTGTCGCCGACCCAGATCGAGTCGACGGCGCCCGACGCGTCGGCCTGCTCGGAGACCGCGAGCAGCTCGTCGACGCTCGTCGCGCCGAAGAGCACGCCACGGTTCGGGAGGCTCAGGCCGTACCGTGGGGCTCGTACCATGCTCAAGCGGGCAGGGGACTGCCCTTCGTCTCCGGTGCTGCGAACGGAGTGACGACGAGCCCCAGGAGGTAGCTGAGCCCGATGATCGACGCCGCCGCGCTCACGCCGCCCAGGTTCACGATCAACCAGCCAGCCAGGAGCGGCCCGGCCGCGGCGAGATAGCGCGTGACGTCGAACACGAGGGAGATCGCCGAGCCTCGCACGGCCGTCGGAAACAGCTCCGGCAGATACACCGGCATCCAGGCGAACTGGCCGAGGGTGAAGAATCCGTTCACGGCGGCCATCACGAGAAAGACCGAAGGGTCCTGGACGGCCCGGAACAGCACGAGGACGAGCACGACGGCCCCCGCGTAGTAGAGCATCATCGTGGGCTTCCGCCCCCAGGCGTCGGCGAGCACGCCAAACACGAAGTACCCGAGGATGCCGCCGACGTTGTAGTAGAGCCCGGCCAGGGCAACCCCGCGCTGGGCGTCGCCGCCCGCCTTGGCGGCCAGCTGACCCGCGTAGAAGGGGATCCACGTCGAGACCGCCCACCACGCGACGATCGTGGAGAGCGACAGGAGGAGCAGCAGGAGGAGACGACGTCGCAGGTCGGGAATCGCGAGAATTTGCGTCACGGTGAAGCCCACCAGGAGCCGGTCCTCGCGATTGACCGGACGCCCGCTCGCCAGACGCTCGCGCGCCAGATGCCGGCGCTCGCGGGCGGCGACCCACAGATCGGGATCGCGCACGCTCGTTCGAATCCACAGCACCGAGAGCGCGGGCAGTATCCCGATGAGGAACATGTACCGCCACGAAGCCGGGCCCAGCGGGGCGACGTAGAGCCAGACGCCCGACGCGAGCAGAAGCCCGAAGCCGATCGCCGACTGGAGCACGCTGGCCGCGCGGCCGCGCGACTTCGACGGCCAGGATTCACCGAGGATCGCCGTGCCCGGGCCCCACTCCGCGCCCAGCCCGAGGCCCGTCAGGAAGCGCAGGAGCAGGAGGCTCGCGTAGCTCCCCGCGAGCGCCGAGAGCCCCGTGAACAGGGCATACCAGAGAATCGAGAGCATCAGCATGCGCTTGCGTCCGATGTAGTCCGCAAGGATTCCGGCGATGATTCCTCCGGTCGCCCACCCGACGAGGGTCACCGCCAGAAGGCCGCCGATGTAGATCGGGAGACTGGCGACCTGGTCCGGCGCAAGGAGCTGGCGAAGGGCGACCCCCGCCACGAGGATCAGCGCGTAGGTCTCGTAGCCATCGAACATCCAGCCGAGGAAGGACGCGACCAGTGCCCGCCAGCTTGCGGCGGTCAGCGCCTGCGGTTGAGCCTGCTCGGGGGCCGCGATTGTCGCCATCGATCCCTCCGTGGATCTCGAGGCTCAGGGTTGGCGTCGAGCCTGCCGCTGCCAGACCGCCGCCAACGCGTCACGGTCGATCTTGCCGTTCGCGTTCTTCGGGACGGCATCGACGACGACGACGGCCGCCGGCACCTTGAAGGCCACCAGCTTGGCGCGGCAGTGGTCCAGCAGGGACGATTCCCCGAGGCTTCGCCCGGGCCGCGGTGCCACGAAGCCCACCGGCACCTCGCC
>Ga0137403_10009606_pt1 | contig 10745 bp, 10 predicted proteins | sample CZOMad2_1_16fung_FD_122057 | JGI IMG/M metagenome (GOLD analysis project Ga0137403, IMG submission 122057) | Vadose zone soil fungal communities from Angelo Coast Range Reserve, California, USA - CZOMad2_1_16fungal (Hybrid Assembly) | ecosystem: Environmental > Terrestrial > Soil > Vadose zone... | reverse complement strand
ATGACGAGAACGCGCTCGCTCTTCAGCAGGAATGGGAGCATCGTGAGCACTGCTGTCTTGCCCGACCCGGTTGGCATCGTTACTATGGCCGGTTGGGTGTCTACACTGAAGTGAGCTGCCAGAGCGTGGATGGCTCCTAGCTGCGCGTTGTAGAGGCCCGCTTGCGCCCCTCCCGCCATGGGGTAGGAGATCCGGGCGTAGCGGTCAGCGAAGTAAGACATCGGTTTCGGCGTATGGTTTAGACACTTTGATTATAGAACGCTCTACGCAAGACGTTTAGCCTGCGCGAAGGGCCACGATCCGCTCGGCATCCTGAACTTCCGCGTCTTGACGGTCACGACGAGTGAGGAGCGGATGCGGCACCTCGCCATCAGACAAGCTGCGATCGGGGTTCCGTTCGGTTTCTCGAATGGGAAGGTCTGTCTGGATCACCTCCGAAACCTTCCGACTACTTGCCGCCAATGCACGCGCGGCGCAATAGTTCGCGCAGGTGGCGATGCACTCCTCGACCAGCCTTGAGCGAGGGATATTTTGTGGCGCTGGGCGTCGCCCGGAGAGGTCCGCATTGCAGAGATGTCCTGACCGCCCCACACCGAACGGCAACCCCGACACTATCGCGGCGATCGGGAAGTGTTTATAGAGAAGGTCGATCTTCCAGCCAGTACAAATGCCAACTATAAGGAAGTGAATGGGGCGATTGGCTATCTGCTGCAACCGGCGCAAGTCTTTCATGAATTCGTAGAACCGGAGTTGACCCTTATAGCCCTGCGCCGAGGTCGCTACTATCTCGACCTCTGAATGCTCGTCGAGCCACTTCGCCGCAGCTATGTAGTCGGAATCCAACGCACAGAAGAGGAATGGGATCGTAGGAACTCCGTGACCAGTTAACCACTCGTAGGTAGCGAGGTTGCGCTCCTGGTTGTAGATTTGATCGAAGCGCGGGTGGTCATCCCACACTGAATACGTTGTCGTGGTCGAGAAGGCGAGATCGAGAGCTGCAATTTGGCCCAACGCCTCATGCGGCTCTGACTTGATCCAGAAGGACTCAAGCGACTCGTCGTATCCCGTTCCAATAAGGCACACGCGGGCATCCTCTTTGAGGCGGAGGGCACGACGCAGGTGCTCCGGTGTTCGATACATGAGAGTGCCAGCCTTAGAAATCAGGGAATTCCAACCCACGCCATAGAGATGGGCGCCACGAAGTACTGTATTCTTCGGAACGCCTCTCGCAAGAACTGGAACAAAGGCAGGTAAGGCGGGCGGAGGCGGTGGGTTCGGAGTTCGCGGTGGTAGACGCCGATGAAGGTCTTCGTAGTACGTCGCCTGGCGCAAAGGATCGAGACACCCGATCACCTCTCCATGTGGCGGTCGGAGAGAAGATAGGGTCGGCCCCGTACATCTTCCTTTGAGCCGGTAGGGGCACGGGGGACACGCCGGCTCCGGCAAGAAGAGAAGGGCTTGACCGCGCGCATCTCGGACTAGCGGATCGCGGCTATCAGGTTCATGCGGCGCAAAGCTCAACCCACACCTTCCCTCCTGGGACCCGGATCACCTGGCCTGCCAGCCGCCCCGCTGATGCGCCGCCGCCCGTCGCGCCCAGGATTTCCCTTGCGGTGTTCGCTGGCGCGTATCCAAGTGCCCCTTCTCCGCAACGCACAAGCACCTGGCCTGTCTCTCGTAGCCCGTCCACCTCCTGTCCAACCCTCGCTGTGGATGCCAGGCTTGTAGCCCGCACAAGGGCGAACTTCCAACAGCGGCGCTGCTCGTAGTCGATGGCTACCCCCGGTCCGCCACCCACAATTCCCGGTCTCTTTGGAGGACGCGGTGGTCTCTTCCCTCGGCCCATGTCAGCCTCCTTCCGCCCGCCCCAGTGAGGCGGAGCGCAGGTCACCCTTGACATCGGCGCCTCAACCATGAGACGCTCCCGAAACAAGGGGCGAGCCTACCATGCTTTGAAGCACGAGGTCAAGCATGCTTAGGGCCGCCCGGAAAGGAGCCGAGATGCCGCCCGAGGGCAGCCTAGATCGAGCCTTACTTGCGCGGCAACTACAAAGCAAGATGCGCGCCGAGGGACTTTCCATCCGAGTAGCTGCCGCTCAGATCGGTTGCAGCCCTGCGACTCTCGGCCGCCTCCTGCAAGGAGCCGACTCTCCAAACTATCCAGAGGGAGTAACCCTCATCCGAGCAGCCAATTGGCTGGGAAAGAGCCTTTCCTACTTTGACTTGAACAGGCGTGCCCAGTCCTCTACAATCACGGATGTTGAGACCCACCTCCGAGCCCTTCCCGACCTCCCTAAAGACGCCGCCGAGGGACTCATTGCCATGGTGAGGGCGGTATACGATGAACGCAGGATCAAGACGCCCGACAAGAAAGGGTTTCCTTCCAGGCAATCCTAAGCAGTGGGCGAATGAGCATAACGGCCTCAATCTCCGCCAGGATCTTGGGGTCGAGATTTCGGTGCGGTTGCCGGTGCGAGAAGCGTTCGCCTGTCTCCTTCCGCACGTGGTTGTTCGCTCGCATGGCGACGTGCCGTGCGCTCAGATATTCATCGACCGCTTTAGGGGCGACCTGCGAACAACTTGGTCCGCGTTCGCACTGCCGTTACCTGACAAGAGCGTACAGGTAATTTATAACGACAGCCACAGCCAGCAACGTCGCCGGGCTACATTGATGGAGGAGTTCTTTCATCTCCACCTCGGGCACAGCCCCTCTAATATTCGTTTTTACAGCGATAGCGGAAGCCATAGGTCGTTCGCCTCGACCACCGAAACGGAGGCATATCACAGTGGCGCCGCGGCGTTGGTTCCCTATAAGTCACTCCGCGAACTCATTCAGACTGGCTCGCTACTCGACCAGATCGCGGACCACTTCGACGTATCAACAGATCTCGTTCTTTTCCGGGCGAAAGTGACTAAGCTGTATCGACAGCTCAAACAGAGCGCTGCATAGTACGGAGGCGTTGCGTTAACTTGAAAGAAGCAGCAGGTGATGACATGGCCCTATACAAGTACAGCCAGTGTGTGGCGCAGTCCAATGACGGTGCCTTTGACATCCTTCACGAACCCGGAACTCGTGCGCCCCACGCCGGTATCTACCGTTGCGAGGGCTGCGGTCATGAGATCGGCATCGCCCAAGGCCACGTTCTGCCGCCACAGAACCACCATCAGCACACATATGCGCAAGGCCGCATTCTGTGGCGGCTCATAGTGTACGCTCAGACACCGTAGCTCCGGCCGTAACGGAAATAACTCACGAACCATGGGGGCAACCATGACGAAGAAAGTAGTAGTGCGCACAGGCGAGATAGCGCCAGTATCCGGGGAGTATCGGCCATCGGGAAGTCGGAATGAAGTGACGATGGTAAAGGGCAATCGTGTACCACCGAACAACGAAGGTGTTCGCCAGTCGTTCACGTTGGTCCACAAGGCGAAACACGAATCAAAGAAATAGAGTTTACGCCCTGCTCAGGTCGGCCACCGCCGAGATCGCTAACGGTATAACGCCGAGAAACCCCCCGTTCAGGGAAGATCCGGCACTCTTGACAAATGGGTTTATTCTGTTATGTTGTCCATAACTTGGCGCGGTAGCCAACTCATAAACCATGTACGTGAATAAACCGCAAGACATGTCCCTGTCCGAATGGCAGGAAATAATGCAGGTCCAGGAAGTGAAGGAGTCCTGGGGTCTATCCGATGAGACCCCGCAGGAATTCGCCGCGAACGTCTACGCCGTGAAGTTTGACTTCGTAAGCGGCGGTCCGGGCTATGTTGGTGAGTTGTACATCATACAGGGCGACACCTTGACCGGTGATGCACCGTTCGTGCTCGCGCGCCGCGATGGCGCTCTGCATGTAGTCAATTAAGGCGTGCAAGTCGCGCGGGACAGGTGTCTTCGTCTTGCGCGGGCCTTATGGTTCTTACTCGTCTGCTGATCGCGGCTTTGAAGGAGAAAGAGTAGGGTTAGGGGCGTCGCAGGCAGAGGACAACTCACGAAGAGTTTCCAGGAAAGGATTTCCATGAGGTCCACTCAATTCGGTTCGAACATCCCTTAGAAACGCGCACAGCATGTCAAGGCGGTATCGAATCCCGTCTTGACCTAAGAGCACCCTTGTCGAGGAGGGGGCTGCCTTCCTCCTCAACTGATTTGCCTATCGGCAAATTTATATTAGCTTGAGAGACAGGAGAGTCGGACTCAGGTACTATAAGAACTGCGGCTTAAGAAAGGAATACAATCATCCGGTGCGGAGGTAAGCCACCATGTTTATTGAACGCCTCATCCTGTCCCATTTTCGCTGTTTTGGCCCCGAACCTGTGACGATCCATTTGGACCAGGGCTTGACCACTTTTGTCGGGACCAATGGCTCCGGCAAAACTGCGGTTATGCAGGCACTCCAGCGCTTGTTCGGAGTAACCGGAGACCAGCGGCGCGTACGCCGGCAAGACTTTCACATCCCAGCCTCGGAGGCAAGCATTCCTCAAACGCGCAGCTTTTGGTTGGAGGCAATCGTAGCTTTTCCTGAGTTGGACAATGACTCTGATGACACGTATGCGATTCCCGAATTCTTCCACCAGATGGCGGCAGACGACACCGGCTGCCTGAAGTGTCGGTTCCGTCTTGAGGCAACTTGGACCGATGACGGTTCGCTAGATGGTGCTGTTGACCCAAAGCTCTTCGCTATCAGGACGTTCGGTGATTTCGGGGAGGAGGATTGCACCGACATCAAGGCAGTTGATCGCGCGCGTATTCAGCTATTGTACGTGCCGGCCACGCGCGACGGCGAGTCCCAAGTGAACGCCTTTCTACGGGGTCGTCTCTGGCGGGCAATCAACTGGTCTCAGGAGGTCCGTAACACTTTCTTGGAGAATAGCGGCGCTCTGAACGAGGCGTTCAACGCGGAAGCGGCTGTTCACTTCGTAACCGATGCCGTAAAGCACCGATGGCAGGAGGTTCACAATGCCGGCACCGATACGACGCCGGTATTCCGCCCCCTAGACATACGATTTCAAGAATTCATCCGTAAGGCTGAGGTCATGTTTCATCCCGACGAGGCCGGCCGAGAACGGGCGCTCGAAGACTTGAGCGATGGCCAGCGGTCGCTCTTCCACCTCGCCATGACTGCGGCAACACTGGATATTGAAGGCAGCATCGCGGCAGATCCCACAGTCTTTGGATTTCAACCTGACGGAGTTCCTTTACCGGCCTTAACGCTGATTGGAATCGAGGAGCCAGAGAACAATCTGGCTCCATTCTATCTTTCCCGGATTATCCGACAGCTAGCGGATCTGACCCATGGAACACGAGCACAAGCGGTCGTGGCGAGTCATTCAGCAAGCATCCTGGCACGCGTAGATCCAAGCCAGGTTCGGCACTTCCGACTCGATGCAACAACTCGCACTGCCGAGGTGCATGGCATCCGGCTTCCCGAGGATGAGGAGGACGCAGCAAAGTTCGTCAGAGAGGCGGTTCGCACGTATCCCGAGCTCTACTTCGCTCGGCTCGCCGTGCTCGGCTAGGGGGCGTCCGAGCAAGTGGTCCTGCCTCGCCTGGCTGAGGCGCTCGAAATGGACGTTGACCGCTCCTTTGTTGCCATTGTTCCCCTCGGCGGCCGGCACGTCAACCACCTATGGAGTCTCCTCACTGACTTGGCCATTCCTCACCTAACGCTCCTTGATCTTGACTGGGGGCGTGCAGGCGGAGGCTGGGGTCGGGTAAAGACCGCATGCGAGCAACTGCTCGTCAACGGCCTCGCGCCAGAGAGATTATTTGGGAAGCGCCTCACGGTAACCAAAACCAAAGAGAACCTTGATGCTTTTAATGCGAGAGAAGCTAACGATTTCGCTGGTCTTGAAGAATGGATGATGTGGCTTCGCCAGTTCGGTGTCTTCTTTTGTTCGCCGCTCGATCTCGATTACTCGATGCTTCGCGCCTTTCCATCTGCCTACCAGGTCGTCGAGCCCGGCCTTCAGGGTCCCTCGCCACAAGGAGAACCGAGAGACTCGGTGCTTGGCGAAGGCGGCAAGCCGGATCTGTACGGCGCCGGCCACGACAACGCCCTACGCTGGTATCGATACCTGTTCCTGGGGCGCGGGAAGCCCGGCACCCATGTCCGCGTGCTCAGCAAAGTCCCGTCCGCCGAACTTGCAACAGGAATCCCGGAGGACCTAAAGGCTCTCCTTGTAGAAATCCAATCTAGACTTGCGCCCAACCCGTCCGTTCCGCCGGAAGAGGACCTAACATGACGCGCATAGATCCCGACGATTGGCGGCCGCGGGGTATTCCCAATCTTGAGCCACAGGCTTGGCGAGCGTTGCGCCATACCGGCAGCACATCCGTTGTTGCGGGCCCAGGCGCGGGCAAGACCGAATTCCTCGCACAACGTGTGGCCTATCTACTTGAGACGGCGACTTGTCCGGCGCCCTACCGGATACTCGCGATCTCGTTCAAAACTGACGCAGCAAGCAATCTTGCCGATCGGGTCCACCGTCGCTGTCCACCGGAACTGACGAGGCGCTTCGTCTCCCTGACATTCGATGCCTTCACGAAAGGGCTCGTCGATCGCTTTCTGAATGCGATTCCGGCTGAGTGGCGGCCGACCCCTGCCTATGACGTCGCCTTCCCCAGTCGGCGTGATGTGAGTTACTTCCTGGATATCACCCGCCTAAGAGCCCCGCAAAATTGGCAGGGCCAGATCGCCGGGATCGACCCTGGGAGGTTCGAGAGTCAACATGTAGGCTCGTATCGGTTGCCTATTACTCGCGAAGCCCCCAGATCCGGCCTTGCTTCAGCGATTGACGGCTGGTGGCAGGCGCGGCTCCGAGGCGTACCGAGATCATCACTCACCTTTACCAATTTTAATCGCCTTGCCGAACTCTTGCTCAGGTCTAATTCACATATTCGTCGGGCGCTGCGAGTGACCTATCCCTTCGTATTTGTCGATGAGTTTCAGGATACGACTTATGCTCAGTATGACTTCCTTCTCTCCGCGTTTTCCGAAGGTTCCACAACAGTTACCGTCGTCGGCGATGACAAGCAAAAAATAATGACCTGGGCTGGCGCGAAGCCTGATGTCTTCCGAGTCTTCGAAGAGAATTTCGCGGCAACTCGCATCCCTCTGACATTCAACTTCCGCTCATCACCGGACTTAGTGCACATCCAGCATGTGGTCGCGCTGGCCCTTGACGGCGAGGTCGTTCCCGGTGTCTCTCAAACTGTAAGAACAGTAGATGGCGACGTAGCGCAGGTTGCGTTGTTTCGCCATAACTGCCGCGGACAATCCAGCGGGCCCGATGCCGATTATCGCGACATCGAATTCGACATTCGCAACTGGCGTCGATCTTTCCAATTCCATCGAGATATGTTTTATGACATCTGCGCCTTCATTTGCTGCGTTCTTAATCAACGGCGTGCCGGAAACATCCCCGATGATGTAACAACCGGGCACGTTGGTCATAAACTTCTCGTTCCTTACTGGGACTGGCCTTGGTTTTATTATCTTTGTCGTGTTAACGACGATGCAGGCTTTTGGGCTGACCGGACATTCTGCCTGGCAGGCAGTGTCTTCGACGCACTGATCACTTGCCACTGGAACCGCGATATTGTTGACCATTGCCAGGACGTCGTGCGGACAGGCCTCGACGCATGCGTGGCATCCGATGCAACGATCGGAAATAACTACTGGATGAGGATAAGCCGGCCCCGCTGGATCGTACTTTTTCAGCAATTCTTTCGAAAGTTGGATTCTTTGCTCGTTCGGATCAATTCCCTTCTCGATCGGCTGCTCCAACAAGTAACGCTCTCGCCTTGCGTCGCGAAACGCAAACCCGAGCGCAGAGATCGCCAGAAAGCCACTGATACCGGCCCATCCGAACCACGGAAGTCCGCCGATATCACCATGCAAACTCGTCCTGGAAAAAAGTTGGTTGATCGCCAGCAGCAGCGCGAGAAGTGCGATGATGATAAACAATTGCGACTTTTTCATGAACCTGCACTCTCAGCTACAAGGTTTCAGTAGACGTCGAACTCTGTTGAACCATACTCATCATCTTTTTGGTTCCTGCATCGGCTTACTGCCTGTCAATGAAGCCGTCCAATGCGTGTCTCTAATGTGTTGGACGTGACACGAAACACAGTTAGGCCCGGCGCTTGCCCTCATCGAGCCCGATGTCCCATCATTTCCTTGCGCATCATGACATCGCGCACAGGTCGTACGTGGAAAGGTCCGATCAACGTTCGCACTGGCATAGCCCGACTTATGGCAACTGCTGCACGACATCTCATTCTCGATACCCTCGCTGTCATTAATCTTGTTGATACCGGAAACGGAATTGACGCGATAAAGGTGTATGCCGTGAAACTGTAAGCTTCGTCGCTGCTGCTCCTGGTCAGGCTTCAACTTGCTCTCCTTCACGAGTGCTGCTATCTCCGGTTTCTCAGCAAGTTCCTCCGGGTCTATCCCACTCCAAACCCATACCCCGTTAACCATCGGATAACCGTATGTGCCGCCGTGCGGTGTGTGCATCGCCTTGCCGTTATATAGCACCTTGTTTTCATCATTATGGCATTTTGTACATGAACCAAGTGCAGCAGCCATCGGACTGAAATCCGCCCTTTGATGTTCAGCATGACAGGATATACAGGTTAAGCCGGCTTCGCGATGTGCGCGTGTGATCGTAGGAAGAAGCGCTTCCGTTTTATGGCAATAAGCGCAATTCGCGCTAATGGTTTCGCGGTTCGCCATACCCGCTCCTATAACGTGACACGATGTGCAGGAATTGCCGTTCGGCTCCCTGGCAATGGCGGGAATTAATGTTAGAGATTGTCTTGCATGGGCCACTGAAACCGGTTCCGGCGCAAACGCATTCTTATAAGTAAAAGCACCCAATGCGGAGAGAGCGCCAACCACAATAAGCGCCCAGAGAAAAATCGCAAAGGGCCACGGGCGAACCAGGTCCCGGGTCGGCGTCCAATTGAATCGAACTCTGCCAAGGCTCGGCGGACGGCGCGGATGAAGGGGAGATGGCCGGCCCGCTTTTTCCCTCGTGCGCTTATCCCAGAACACCTTAAGCGAACTCGCCGCCGTGGACGAACCGGCAACGGGACTCTCTTGCGCTACCCGTTTCCCGCTGGTCTCCGCATCGTGCACTATCGCCCTTTCACCAATACTGAAGGCAAACTGACGCGCAACCTTGATCTTTAAGACATCTTTGGTCTGCTGGATATTAAGGAAGAAGGGACCGATTTGCAGTACATCGCCGGCGGAAAGCGCTTCAGCTTCATTAAAGGGTATCACCCGATCGTTTAGCGTTGTGGCGCTCGATCCGCTGAGGTTGATGATATAGAAAGTCCCTTGAAGCTCATTTATTCCGGCGTGAAGCCGCGAAACGGTGTGATGGTTCAGCAGGATGTCGGAATCTGGAAAACGACCGATCCTCAGACCCTGACTAACGATTGTCTTTGCGTCCTCTGCCCGGTCCTCGAGAGTAATGATGAAAGTGCTAAGCTGTACCGTGCTCATTCAATTCACCTGGGCAATCGAGCGCAGAGTCTGACCGAAATAAAAAGCATCACGTCTACCGCACTGCAAACAAAACCACCTGCACGACATGCACAAACATCAGGGCCAGCATAACGGACGTTGAAACTACGTGTGGCGCAAGCCAGAGTTTGAGCAATTGATGCAGGTAAATAAGTGAATCTACCCGCCTCAACGTTGCCGTCGCCTCAACAGCCTCCATCAGCGAACGTCGAACGTTTGGATCATCCAGTCCCTCTGCGTCCGCGCGAAATTCCTCCCGTGCCTCGGCCAGCATTGTTGTCAAGTCCTTCCGCCGGACGTATTGATTCAGAAGATAGTTAAACGAGAAAAAGCGCTTTCTCATCTTCTCTTTGGTAATGTCGTTTAGCTTCCCCTTGCTGGTGTCGATTGAACTTAATTTTTCGCGCAGCTCCTGGCGCCTCGCGCGCAGGTCTTCGATCAACAGCGGATCCCCTTCGATACTGGTCATGATCCTGGGCACAATCAGATAGCAGGCGATCCCAAACAGTCCCGAAACGATTACAAGATCAAACGAGATCATCAAAAACGATGTCAATAAGCCGCCCGTGTGCCGCCCGCCATGCAACAGAAGCACAATGCCAGCGATCAGTCCCAAATAAACATGCACCAACATCCAGTACCTAAGTGGTCCCGCCCTGCGCTTGTAGACCTGCTTTCGAGCTGGGTATGTCATTACCGCAGCAATCCCACCCAATCCAATCAAACCTGTAATCCAGCGCACCGTCAGCCATGTCCCATCCAGATGTCCATCCAGCGTAAACCGATTGGCAGCCCAAATCGTCGCCAGCGTAAACCCGATTACCGCCAACACGCCGCCTGCATTCAGTAGACTGGCGGGAACGTCTCGCTTGTGTATGTTGCGGCCTATTGCATGTGTCTGGTCCTTGAATACGATTCCGATGGCATTCCCGGCTTCGCTAAAGTATTCGCGCGGGTTAACGCGCACCAATGCTCCGGTTGGGCAATTTTCCTGACAGGAGTAGGCAGGCTGTTTCGCACTTACAGGATTCAGCTCTGTGTTCTCACAAAGATTACATTTTACCGCCAGCAAATCCTCCGTCTCCGTGTAAGCCGGAGGCATCGTCATAGGGGCAAGGCTGAACCAGTCCGCCAAATTCCCGAGCAGCCCCCCGCCATTCCGTGCTGCTGCCTGTCGCGGAACCATTGAAATGGCGTTATAGGGACACT
>Ga0137403_10009604_pt1 | contig 10745 bp, 6 predicted proteins | sample CZOMad2_1_16fung_FD_122057 | JGI IMG/M metagenome (GOLD analysis project Ga0137403, IMG submission 122057) | Vadose zone soil fungal communities from Angelo Coast Range Reserve, California, USA - CZOMad2_1_16fungal (Hybrid Assembly) | ecosystem: Environmental > Terrestrial > Soil > Vadose zone... | reverse complement strand
CATAAACGGATTGATAAATATTACTCAAATAGAGGCGAAAATAACGCAGGCCATTGCAAACAATCCAGGCTCTTTCGAGTCCGTTTCAGAATCGGCAACGACCACGCCGGGCAGAATATTTGGTTGGCTTCTGGAAATGGGAGCGGCCGGCGACCTACTCAAGGCCATATTAGTATTTCAAGAAGCCTCGGCCATATTAGATCGGTTGTTAGTGATAGATAGAATATAGTTAATTTGTCCGCGACTTGTGATTCCGGTTGTCGCGGATTCATACCCCATCAACCATCCCAACTTTGCACAGTTAAACACCAGTGTTCGCTAGCGCACCGATTAACCACACGTAGAGGCTTTGGTGACACACAACTATGGTTATACTATGAGCTCTTATTTCTCCCCGAAAATATTCCAAGATGAACCCGGTTGTCAAAAAACACATCGCGTGTTTTACGTGCATTGCGACCATTTTTTTAATTGGCTATCTACCTCAGGCTATGGCTGCATCCTCCGAGGAAGGTGGCCAAAAATTTACCCCCAAGCAAGATAAAATTCCCAAACCAGATCACGTGGTCATCGTTATCGAGGAAAACAAGCCATACAAATCCATCATCGGCAACATGGCCGCACCATACATAAACAGTCTTGCCAACGAAGGGACTTTATTTACCAATTCGTTTGCAGTCAGCCATCCCAGTCAGCCAAATTATCTCGCCCTTTTCTCGGGGTCTACCTTTGACGTGACGGATGATCGTTGTGAAATAACCGTGAGCGGAGATAACCTGGCCAATGAACTCCGAAAAAATGGCCTGACCTTTGGCATCTATTCGGAATCAATGCCGACGACGGGTTACGAAGGATGCGCAACGCCTGGGTTTCGTTACGCCAGAAAACACAATCCTGCCGTGAATTGGCAGGGCAAGAATATCCTGGCAGAGATCAACATGCCCTTCGACAAATTCCCTTCCGATTACACACGGCTGCCGACGGTCTCAATGGTTGTTCCCAATCAATCGGACGACATGCATGATGGCGTGACTCTGTCGGATCAAATCGCGCAGGGTGACAGATGGCTAAAAACCAACTTGGATGCCTACGTGCGATGGGCAAAAGTGCATAACAGCCTGTTGATCGTAACGTGGGACGAAGATGACGGTTCAGACTACAACCACATAGCGACGATCTTCGTTGGCCCGATGGTGCGGCACGGTAAATATAAAAATCGTATTGACCACTATAGCGTCCTGCGCACGGTCACCGATATGTATGGATTAACCCCACCCGGTAACAGTGCGGACGCAAAGCCCATTGTCGAAGTTTGGAGTAGTACCGGCACAGATGCCGACAATCTGAATTTGAGTCAGTAATCACCAAGGGCTCAAACGCATCCCCCAGCGTTTCCTACTGCCAGCCGTATCTTCGTGTATAGATGTCTTTCATGGATTGGGTTAGCACCATATAACCCAGCAGAATGACGGACAGGTATGCAAAATAACTCAGTGGCAGTGCTTGCAGTTTGAAGTAGCTTGCAAATGGCCCCATAACCAGAAAAATACCTGCGGCGGCGATGAGCACGGTCGCGCTCATCAGTTGCCAGCTTGGCTTGCTTTGAATGAAGGGAATTTTTTGTGTACGTATCATGTGCACAATCAGTGTCTGGGACATCAATCCCTCAACAAACCATCCGGACTGAAATAGGGTTTGATGGTCTACCGTATTTGCGGAGAACATGAACCACATCAAACAATAAGTGGCGATATCGAAGATCGAACTGATAGGGCCAAAAAATATCATGAAGCGACCGATGTCATCCGGCTTCCAGGTTTGTGGCAGCTTGACTTGCTCGTTGTCGACACTGTCGAAAGGAATAGCTACCTGGGAAAAATCATACAGCAGATTCTGTACCAATAAATGCAGCGGCAACATCGGCAAAAACGGCAAGAATGCCCCAGCCACCAGCACGGAAAACACATTGCCGAAATTGGAGCTGGCGGTCATCTTGATGTACTTGAGCATGTTGGCAAAAGTTTTGCGTCCTTCAATGACGCCTGCCTCAAGCACCATCAGGCTGCGTTCGAGCAAAATGATGTCCGCTGCTTCCTTGGCAATATCCACCGCGGTGTCGACAGAAATACCGATGTCGGCGGCACGCAATGCCGGAGCGTCATTGATGCCATCTCCCATAAAGCCCACGATGTGACCGTTGCGGCGCAGTGCCTGGACGATGCGTTCTTTGTGGTCTGGGGTTAGCCTGGCGAAGATGTTGCACTGTTCGATTTTCTCGGCCAGTTCCGATTCGGAGATTCTTTCGACATCGGCTCCCAGCAAGATGCCTTCTATCGGCAGTCCTACTTCGCGGCATATTTTGACGGTGACCAGTTCATTGTCACCGGTCAGTACTTTGACTGTCACACCATGCTCCTTGAGCGCCTTGAGGGCCGGAACAGTTGATTCCTTGGGCGGATCAAGGAAGGCGATATAGCCAATTAACGTCAGTCCTTGCTCATCGGCAACGCTGTATGAATTATTGGTAGAGGGTATTTCTTTGGCGGCGACTGCGACAACCCGCAAGCCTTCTTCATTCAATTCTGCGGTGATGGCACGAATTTTTGCCAGCATTTCCGGCTGCATTGGATTGACATGCTCACCATGTTGAACCTGGCTGCACACGGCAATGACTTCTTCTACCGCGCCCTTGCAAATCAGCAGGTGTTGCTTCTCATGTTCGCTAACCACCACGGACATGCGGCGACGCACAAAATCGAAGGGGATTTCATCTATCTTGCGAAACGCCGTGTTGATAGCCAGCTCTTGGCGGATATCGGCATGTTCCAGTACCGCAACGTCCAGCAGATTTTTTAGCCCGGTCTGGTAGTAACTGTTGAGATAGGCGTAATTCAGCACCATGTCGGATTCCTGGCCGAACACATCGGTGTGACGTTCCAGAAAAATCTTGTCCTGAGTCAGCGTTCCCGTTTTGTCGGTACACAGCACATCCATTGCGCCGAAGTTCTGAATGGCGTCCAGACGTTTTACGATCACCTTCTGCCGTGAAAGCAACACTGCGCCTTTGGCAAGCGTCGTAGTGACGATCATCGGCAGCATCTCCGGCGTTAAGCCTACTGCCACCGATAACGCGAACAGTGCGGCCTCCAGCCAATTGCCTTTGGTAAAACCATTGATCAGCAAGACGACCGGGGTCATGACCAGCATGAAACGGATCAGCAACCAGCTCACTTTATTGATGCCGACCTGAAACGAAGTCGGCGTGCGCATGGTCGCCGTCACTCGTTGAGCCAGTGCACCGAAATACGTGTTGCTGCCGGTGGCGATCACTACCGCCGTGGCAGAGCCGCTGACCACGTTGGTGCCCATGAACAGGATATTGTCGAGTTCGATGGTATTGGTGAGATTGGCAACGCGCTGAAGGGAAAATTTTTCTATTGGCATGGATTCGCCCGTCATGGCTGATTGGCTCACGAACAAATCCTTGGCTGCCAATATTCTGAGATCGGCGGGAATCATGTCGCCTGCCGAAAGCAGCACCATATCTCCCGGCACCAGCAGTTTGATGGGAACCTCTGCCCTGCGCGGACCCTTGGGATGAAGCACCACGTTGAAGTATCGGCGCGCTTCTTCGGCGGCATCTTGCGCCGGGTCGCGGCGCAGCACCGTCGCGGTATTGCTCACCATTGCCTTCAGTTTGTCCGCCGCATTGTTTGAGCGGGTTTCCTGGATAAAACGGGTGAATGTCGCAAGCACCACCATGGCGGAAATCACAATGGCTGCTTTGACGTCTTCGGTGAAGTAAGAAATTGCTGCCAGCACAGTCAGCAACAGGCTGAATGGATTTTTGTAGCTGTACCACAGGTGCAGCCATGCGGGCAGTGGCTTTTCGTGTTCTACCTCATTCGTGCCGATATGTGCACGGACAAATTCTGCCTGTGTCTCGGACAGGCCGTCGAGATGGGTATCAAGATCGGCAAGCAAGGTGTCGATCTCGCTGTATGACGCTTTGGTCAAGGTCTGGTTGAGCGCAGAGGGAACTTCGCGCGTGACAGGTGTGCCCCTGATGGCATCAAGTATCGCAAGGCGCCGAAAATGGCGGCTGATGCCGTGGGTGCGGATAAACCCGGCGAAAAATTCCTTAAAGAATGATTGGTTCATGATTGTTCCTCTTGCCTGAGACAAGAAATATTAAGAGGTTGGCTTAAAAAGTCAGGACAACAAACGGGGAGTATGCCATGAGAAGCTAAAGAAAATAATCACGGCCAGGATAAAAAGCCTTGATCGCCGGTTTTCAGTTATTGCGCCGGCAGGGGCAAGCGCCAAGCAGGTCAGTATTCATCCTTTAACAGGGCAGCGAGCAGCGCATCACTGTTCTCGGTCAGCACAAGCGCCTCACCTGTGACCCAGAATACGTTTTCAGCCCGGCTGCCCATGGTGTTGATCTTGGCGCGGTGTAAACGGATATTGTGCTGGTCGAGAGTCAGCGCGATACGCGCCAATAAACCGGGTTGATCGCCGATGACGATCGAGAGCATATACATTCCCTTGCTGCTTGGTCTGATGTCGACTTTGGTATCGAGTGGGAAATGTTTGAGTTGGCGGTTGACGCGTCCGGTTGCGACGCTTTTGATGGATATCTGTTGCGCAATTTGCCGACCCAGCTCGAATTCGATGTAAGTCATCAGATCGCGATAGGTGGTATTGCTGGGCGTCGTCTGCATGATCTGGAAACTGTTCAGTGCGTAACCATGCTGGGTGGTGTGTATTTTCGCATCCACAATGGTGTAGTGCATGCGTGCAAAGAAATCGCAAATTTGCGCAAACAAGCCGCGCCGGTCCCGGCTGTACACCAGGATCTGAAAGCCCTCGCCAACCGGGCTGAAACGCGCTTTTACGATGGGTGTCGGGGTGTTCACCCTGGACAGTAGAATGCGGGTGTGCTGGGCGATTTCTCGCGCTTCATGATCGAAAAAATAATTGTCGTCGAGTTGCGCCCAGAATAGTTGATAGCTGTCTGCGGCAATGCCGTAAAGATTGAGCGTATGCGCCGACGCCAGACGAATTTCGCTCAGGCGGTCTGTGCTATCGCCATCTTTCATGTGGCGCCGTGTGGCGAGGAACAGGTCTGCCATCAGCTTGGCCTTCCAGGCGTTCCAGACTTTCGGGCTGGTGCCGCGCACATCAGCCACGGTGAGCAGATATAGCGCCACCAGATAGCGATCGTTTTTCATTTTTCCGGCAAACGCAGAGATGACTTCGGGATTTGACAGATCCTGCTTCTGTGCGGTGGCCGAAAGCGTGAGGTGTTGTTCAACCAGCCATACCACCAGGTCACTATCGTCACTGCTGAACTTGTGCTGGGCACAGAATACTTTTGCATCCTGCTTGCCAAGCTGGGAATGGTCGCCGCCACGGCCTTTGGCGATGTCGTGGAACAAGCCCGCGACATATAAAACTTCCGGACGGGCGAATTCACTGAATAATTTGCTGCATAGCGGAAATGCATGCGCATGTTCCGGCAATGCAAAGCGGCGCAGGTTGCGCACTACCATCAGGATGTGTTCGTCTACCGTGTAGACGTGAAACAGATCATGTTGCATCTGCCCGACGATACGACCGAAGGCCGGAATGTAACGGCCCAGCACGCCATATTGATTCATGCGACGCAAGGCGTGGATGACGCCGTGCGGCTGGCGCAGGATGGTCATGAAGCGCTCCCGGTTGAACGGACTGCGGCGAAACGCCGCATTGATGTACGGCTGTGCACGCCACAACGCGCGCAGAGTGTTGGCGCCAAGATCGGTGAGTTCGGGATGTTGCTGCATGAGCAGAAACAGTTCGAAGATCGCTTCCGGGGTGTGCTCAAATAAATTTTCACTACGCGCTTCCAGTAATGTTCCGACGGCCATGAAACGCTCATTGAGCGCTTGTCGCGGCGGCTCTTCAGGAAACAGATAGCGCTGCAGATGTTGCAGCAGAATGGTGTTGAATTGGCGTACCGCCAGCTTGCTGTGGTAGTAGCGTTGCATCAGATGTTCGCTGGCGCGCCGGTTGGCTGACGCGCTGATATTCATTTGTTCGGCGAGCGGAGTCTGAAAATCGAACAGCAGCCGGTCTTCGCCCCGCTTGGCGAGATAATGCAAACGGATGCGCAGCGTCTGCAACAATCGGTTGTGGCCTGCAATCTGGCAAGCTTCGGCATGGCTGATCAAGCCCGCTTGAGTGAGTGCTGTCCAGCTTGTGCCCAAGCCCGCTGCGCGGCTTATCCAGGTGACGGTTTGCAGATCACGCAAGCCGCCGGGGCTTTCCTTCAGGTTGGGTTCCAGGTTGTAATCGGAATCCACAAAACGCGCGTGGCGTTGCAGTTGTTCATTCTGCTTGGCGAGGAAAAAATCGCGTGGGTCGAGATGTTGGTGCAGGTTGCGCTGCAACTCCTGATACAAACCCGCATTTCCGGTGAGCAGGCGCGCCTCAAGCAGATTGGTTTGCACGGTGATGTCGACAGACTCAGTTAAACATTCTGCCACGGTGCGGATGCTGTGCCCGACTTCCAGGCCGATGTCCCACAACGCGCCAACCAATTGGTGCAGTTTTTCCTGTAACTTCATATCGGGTTCCGCGTCCAGCAGTATCAGCAGATCGATGTCGGATTTTGGATATAGCTCGCCACGCCCATAACCGCCCACCGCCACCAGCGCGATCGTGCCCGGCAGGGCAAGTTCCCGCCAGACACGGCGCAAATATTGATCAATCAGGCGGCTATGCGCGCTGAGCAACTGCGCAGCTTTGCCGTGCTGTATAAAATACTGTTCCAGCGCCGCGCGATCGTCGCGCAAAGATTCACGCAGCGACTCGATCAGGTTACGAGCAGAAATCTGGCTGGGGTCTTTTGCCGGTCTGGTCATGGGCTAAACCAGCCACTTGGTCACCGTTGGTTGGTGACTTGGTGGGCTGGTTGTTTTATCAGGGGTTTGGCGGGGCAGGACTGCCATCGGAAACGGTTAACACTTCGTAGCCAGTCTCGGTGACCAGCACGGTGTGTTCGTATTGCGCAGATAAACTATGGTCTTTGGTAACGACAGTCCAGCCATCGCCAAGTTGCTTGATGTCTGCCTTGCCGGCATTGATCATCGGTTCGATGGTGAAAATCATGCCGGTTTCCAGTCTGACCCCGGTGCGTTGACGTCCGTAATGCAGTACTTGCGGTTCTTCATGAAAACGCTGGCCAATACCATGCCCGCAGAATTCGCGCACCACGCTATAGCCCAACGGCTCGACAAAACTCTGGATGGCATGGCCGACATCGCCCAGGTAAGCGCCTGGCTGGACGGCACGTATGCCGCGCCACATCGCTTGATAGGTGATTTCACACAGACGCTTGGCTTGAATGGACGGTACGCCGACATAAAACATGCGGCTGCTGTCGCCGTGATAGCCGTCTTTGATGACAGTGATGTCCAGATTGACAATGTCGCCGTTTTTCAACACTTTGTCGCCGGGAATACCGTGACATACCTGATGATTGATTGAGGCGCAAATGGATTTTGGATAGGGCGTGTGTCCGTTGGGCGCATAATTGAGCGGAGCGGGGATGGCATGTTGCACATCCACGATCAGGTCGTGACACAGTTTGTCCAGCTGGTTGGTAGTGACACCCGCCTTGACGAACGGCGTGATGTAATCCAGCACTTCGCTGGTGAGCCTGCCAGCCACACGCATTTTTTCGATGTCGCGCGGAGATTTGATGGAAACGGACATATTATTTGTGCAATATCTAAACAGTTCGGAGAATATCACGCGATTTCTGTTGATGCCAATCACGCTTACCAGCTAAACTTTGCACGTGTCGGAATAAATGTAATATCGTGCACTTTAGCTAATCTTTTAATTCTGGAGAAATATTATGAAAAACATTATTGCCGTTACCTTGTTTTTTTCCGTGGTCAGCTTTAGTGCTTACGCCGTGGATGGCGGTGCGGTGGTCGGCGGCGCGATCGGTGGTGGAACTGGCGCAGCAATAGGGGATAAGATGGGTGGCAAAAATGGCGCGATACTCGGCGCTGCGATTGGCGGCGCAACCGGCGCGGCGATAGGTAGCCATAACAAGAGTGCGCCAGTGGTCGTTGCTCAACCGGCCCCTTCACCGCGCTTTGAAGAGGGCGATGAAGATGGTGAGGAACATCATCACCGCGATCATGGCAAACACAAAGGGCAGCACAAACATAAGCATGATCATGATGACAACCATGACGAGTAGTCATGGTACGTACTCGGGCAGCCTCTATCAATTGACTATGAGCGCTGCCTGAGTTGTGAGTAGTGGAATTTTCGGGAGTCGGCGAGTGAGTTGTACAAAACTTAAATGGTTGGGGGCGATTGGTCTGATAGTAACAGGGATGATTATTCCACTATCAGGCAACGCGGCAGACGCAGACAATCAATATGCCAGCCCAGCGAACGTTATTGATGGCCGTCAGCTCGTGCAAGCGCTGCGGGCGGGCGGTTATATTCTCTATTTCCGTCATGCGATGACTGACCATTCATTTGACGACACGGACCGGATTAATCTTGCCAATTGCGCAACTCAGCGACCGCTCTCGGATGCGGGCCGAAAACAGATGCGCGAGATCGGTCGAGCAATAAAGACGCTTGGTATTCGTGTTTCAACTGTATATAGCAGCCCCTTTTGCCGGTCCATAGAGACGGCAAAGCTGGGCTTTGGCGACAGGGTGACGATTGTCGATGATTTGCGTCAGGGTGTCGATGCCGACCAGGCGACTGCCGAACGCCGGGCGCAGACCTTGAGAAAAATGTTGGCTACCCTACCCGTTGAACCCGGCACTAACACCGTTATCTCCGGCCATACCGGTAATCTGCAGGAGGCGGTGGGAATCTGGCCAAAACCGGAAGGAGTGGCCATTATTTTCAAGCCGGGCACAGATGGAAAATTCACCTATATTGCGACTCTGCCCCCAGCGCAATGGCAGATATTTGTGCGTGCTAAAGCAAAGTCGGGCGGTTAATAACAGTTCCATATGGATATTCCGCCTGATATACCAGCGTACTGTCCACTGAGTTATGTTCAGCGTGTTGCAACGGGGGTGCTTTAAGCCGATGAAGTTTCTGTCCAGCCTTGCGTTGCGCACAAAATTTCTGCTGCTGCCCTTGCTTACTGCTGGGCTGGTGATGGTGCTGGGCGCATCTTACTTGATGATGCAGGCATCAGAAAAGGTTTTGCTGAACCAGACGGTGAGCCAAGATATACCCAAGATGCGCGAGATGTTTCGCTCGTTTTCTGCATTTTCTGTTAATCATGCCGAGTTGATTGGCCTGCTTGCCTCCTCGCTGAAAAACAAGACCAGCGAAGCGCAGATATATGCGCAAGGACGCAAGAGCGTTGTCGCAGTCAACCAGACTATTGATGAGCTGAATCGTCTGCACAACAGTTTCAAGTTTAATCCCGATCAGCAACAGGCTTTTGATCGATTACAACAACGTCTTATTGATTACCGCCATCAAGTAGGTTCGGTAGTGTTGCTTGCCTCGGTCGAGGTGAATGCAATCATTCAGTTCACGGAAGCCGTCAACGAAGACTATAGAGCAACCAACGATGAATTTCTGCATTTGCTGGCTGCGATGCAACGGGGGACGCAATTCGGAGTGAGCTCCTTTCAGGCACTGTCCAGTATGCACGCGGCCTGGTTCATTTTCATGCTGGGTATCACGATTCTGTTTGCCACACTAAGCAGTCTGTTATTGTCCAGATTATTTTCATCCGATCTCAAATCAGTTGTCACCGTGCTGGCGCAATTGACCAGAGGCGACACGAATATTGCGCAACAAAACTTGAATCGTCATGACGAGTTCGGCATCATTCACCATGCCATTCAGTCCTTCAGGGATGTCCTGATTCAGCGTAATGCAAGCGAAGAAAACCTTGCCATTACGCTGCATTCGATAGGTGACGCCGTCATTGCCACCGATCGGAACGGCCTCGTGACCCGCATGAACAGAACTGCCGAACGCTTGACCGGCTGGACATTTGCGCAAGCGCAGGGTTTGCCGCTGGAACAAGTGTTCCGCATCATTAACGTGCATACGCGCGTAGCGGTGGAGAACCCGGTACAACGCGTGCTGGCAGAGGGTAAAACCATCGGCCTTGCTAATCATACCGCGCTCATTGCACGTGACGGTAAAGAGTATCAAGTTTCCGACAGTGCGGCGCCAATCCGCAATCAGGCCGGGCAAATCGAGGGAGTAGTGCTGGTATTCAACGACGTCACTGCACAATACAAAGTGCAAGAGGCATTGCGAATCAGCGAACAACGCTTGCGCACCATCATTGAGAATGAGCCGGAATGCGTGAAAGTGGTTGGACGTGATGGAGAACTGCTGGAGATGAATGCAGCCGGTCTTGCCATGCTGGAAGTAGAGACGTTGGAGCAAGTGCGGCAATACGGCCTCATCAACTTTGTTAATCCTGGCTATCGTGAAGCGTTTAATGCGGTGCATCAACGCGTGATGAACGGCGAACATGCGCGGCTGGAATTTGAAGTCACCGGACTAAGAGGTACGCAACGCTGGCTGGAGACGCATGCTGCCCCGATACGCGATGACAATGGTAATGTCGCCACGTTGTTGGGTATCATCCGTGACATCACCGACCGAAAGCGAGCGGAACGCCAGATCCACCAACTGGCATTCTACGACCCGTTGACCGACCTGCCGAACCGGCGCCTGTT
>Ga0137403_10009601_pt1 | contig 10745 bp, 14 predicted proteins | sample CZOMad2_1_16fung_FD_122057 | JGI IMG/M metagenome (GOLD analysis project Ga0137403, IMG submission 122057) | Vadose zone soil fungal communities from Angelo Coast Range Reserve, California, USA - CZOMad2_1_16fungal (Hybrid Assembly) | ecosystem: Environmental > Terrestrial > Soil > Vadose zone... | reverse complement strand
ACCAGCATGCGCTTCAGCGTCTTGAACTCGTCCGGGCTGTCGTCGACCAGCTTGGTCACGAAGCTGATGGCCCGCATTTCCCGCATCAGCGAGGAATTGAAACTGATCTCGTTGACCCGGTTCATGATCTCCGTGGCGGTCGTCGGCACTTCCGAGCGCTCGCGCGGATTGATGTGGATGATCAGCACGTCGCGGCTCTCGCTGCTGTAGATCAGCGGATAGATGGCGGGGTTGCCCATGTAGCCGCCGTCCCAGTAGTGCTCGCCCTCGATCTCCACGGCCTGGAACAGGAATGGCAGGCAGCCGGAGGCGAGCACGCGCTGCGGGCAGATGACGTCGTTCTCGAACACCTTGATCTTGCCGGTGCGAACGTTCGTCGCCGACAGGTAGAGCTTGATGGGACAGGCGCTGCTGCGCAGGCGATCGAAGTCCACCGACTTGACCAGCACGTCATAGAGCGGATTGTGGTTCATCGGGTTGAGCTGATAGGGCGACAGAACCCGCGACATCAGGTCGAACATGATGAAGGCGGGCGAGTATTCGAGCGATCGATTGCCCGTGAGCCGATCCAGCCATGAGGGCTGCAGCGGACCCGTGGCGGCAGCGTGACTCACCCGCCGCCAGAAGCCGGCGAGCGCCTTGCGCGCGCCCTCCCGGCCGCCCTCGGTCAGGCCGTAAGCCAGGACCACCGCGTTCATGGCGCCGGCGCTGGTGGCGCTCACGCCTTCAAAGGCGATGCGCTCGTCTTCCAGCAGGCGGTCGAGCACGCCCCAGGTGAAGGCGCCGTGGGCGCCGCCGCCTTGCAGGGCCAGGTTGATCGTCTTCACGCCGGTCTCCTCGCAGGTCTTCGGCTTCTGATGCTTGCGCGCGCGGGATTGCGTCGTCGGTGCCGCAGCGGTCGTGCGGTCGGCATATGTCACGGTGTCCATGGTGGCTTGCTCCCTGTCGCTCAATGGGCGGTCCAGCCGCCATCCACCGGCAGCGCGGCGCCGGTGATGGAGGCCGCGGCGTCGGTGCAGAGGAAGGCCGTCAGCGCGCCGATCTCCTCGACCGTGGCGAATTTCTTCGTGGGCTGGTTGACCAGCAGCACGTCGCGAATGACCTGCTCGCGCGCGATGCCATGGCTGCGGGCCTGGTCGTCGATCTGCTTCTCGACCAGCGGCGTCCAGACATAGCCGGGGCAGATGGCGTTGCAGGTGATGCCGTGCTCGGCGCCCTCGAGCGCCGTCACCTTGGTGAGGCCGAGCACGCCGTGCTTGGCCGCCACATAGGCCGCCTTGTAGGGCGAGGCGACGAGCGCATGGGCCGAGGCGATGTTGACGATGCGGCCCCAGCGGCGTGCCCGCATGCCCGCGAACACGGCGCGGGTGGTGTGGAAGGCGGCGCTCAGGTTGATGGCGAGGATGGCGTCCCACTTGGCGAGCGGGAACTCCTCGATCGGCGCCACATGCTGGATGCCGGCGTTGTTGACGAGGATGTCGATCCGGCCGAAATGGGCGGCGGCGCCCTCGATCATGCGGCCGATCGCCTCCGGCTTGCTCATGTCGGCGCCGTCATAGGCGATCTCGACAGTGTGCTCCATGGCCAGCGCCGCGCGCACGATCTCGATCTCGCCGGCGTCGCCGAACCCGTTCAGCACCACGTTGGCGCCGCGCTGGGCGAGGGCGCGGGCGATGCCCAGCCCGATGCCGCTGGTGGAGCCGGTGACGATGGCGGTCTCGCCTTCCAGCTCGCGCTGGGCCTGCGGCAGGGGGCGTTCACTCTTGATCATCAACATGTGATGGCGGCCTCCTTGCCGCGGAAATGATTGTCCGTATAGTCCTGTGCCGGTCCGCGGAACCGGCGATGCCGGGGGACTACATCGCCGGTCCGCGGGGCGTCAGCGCGAGTTCGGAAACGTTGGTGCAGCGCAGCGCGCAGGGGTCCGATCTCGTGTCGACCGACCCAATGTGATCCCGCCGGCGTTCGGGCGGAAATGCCGAGAGTCTATTGTTGCGATACCGGCCGGCTATCGGCCCAGGAGTGCGCCGGATGGAGATGCATGAGGTCCGCTATTTCCTGGCGGTCTGCGATACCCTGAACTTCACGCGGGCGGCCGAGCGCTGCAACGTGTCGCAACCCTCCCTGACGCGCGCCATCCAGAAGCTCGAGGCGGAGTTCGGCGGACAGCTGTTCCGACGCGAACGGGCCGCCACCCACCTGACCGACCTGGGGTCGCTGGTGCGGCCCCAGCTCGAGCGGATCGCCAAGGACGCCGAGGCGGTCAAGAGCACCGCCGGCAGCTTCCTCCGGATGAAGGATGCGCCTCTCAGCCTGGGCATCATGTGCACGATCGGGCCGCTGCGCTGCGTCGGCTTCCTGTCGCGCTTCCAGAAGGACCACCCGGGCATCGAGCTGACCATGACGGAAGACACGCCGACGCGGCTGGTGGAGCTGCTGAGCGAGGGCAAGATCGACGTCGCCGTCATGGCCCAGCCCGACCCGTTTCCCGAGCGGTTCGACGTCCACCCACTCTACCGCGAGAACTTCGTGGTCGCCTTCCCGCCCGGCCATCGGTTCAACCAGATGAACGCCGTGCGCATCGCCGAAGTCGGCGGAGAAAGTTATCTGTCGCGCATCAACTGCGAGTACTACGACCAGCTCGGCCAGGTCTGCCGCGAGAACAACGCGCCGCTGATCGACGCCTATCGCAGCGAGCGCGAGGACTGGATCCAGAGCATGGTGATGGCGGGCATGGGCATCTGCTTCATGCCGGAATTCTCGCCGGTCCTGCCGGGCCTGCATACGCGCCGCGTGATCGAGCCGGAGGTCGTACGCGAGGTTTCGCTGGTGACGGTGAGCGGCCGCCGCTTCTCGCCGGCCGTGGCCACCTTCGTGCGGGCCCTCAAGGCCTACAAGTGGCCGACATAACTCGGCCCTGGCAATCGTAGGGGCGACCGGCGGTCGCCCGGGGACGGCCGGACCGGACCTTCGTGCCTATCCCGTTTGATCGCGCCGCAGAGAGAGGGCGACCGCCGGTCGCCCCTACAGCTGGGTTGCGAGGAGATCGCCGAAGCTGACGATGTAGAGAGCCATCGCGACGCCAAGCGCAAGCGCGACGACCAGCATATCCCGGCGGAGGAGCATGGCGTTTGCTCCTACCCGAGCAGTGTCGCCGGCGCGGGCATCTTCAGCCGCAGGGCGAGCAGCGAGGCCAGGGCGAGGGCGACGGCGATGCCGCCGACGCAGGCCGCCCATCCCAGCCGGTCGAAGAGCTGGCCGAGCACGGCCGTGCCGACGATGCCGCCGAAGAAGTAGCAGGCGAGATAGATGCCGCTGGCCGAGCCGCGGTCGGTCGTGGCGGCCCGGCCGACGAAGCCGGTCGCCGCCGCCTGGGCGAAGAACGTGCCGACGCCGACGAGCGCCAGGCCGGCCAGCACCGCCGCCAAGCTCGGCAACAGCAGGAGCGGCAGGCCGACGCCCGCAACGGCCAGGGCGCCCCAGAAGGTCGGACGCGTACCCAGGCGCCGCGCCACGCGGCCGGCCAGCGGTGTCGTCAGGATCGACGGCAGGAAGACGAGGTAGACGAAGCCCAGCTGCATCGGACTGACCGCGAGGGGATCGCCGACCAGGACGAAATTCACGAAGGTGAAGGTGCCGATGAACGCGAACAGGATGAGGAAACCAATGCCGAAGCTGGCCCGCAGCGGCCCGTTGCGCAGATGCTCGGCCCAGATCGCGAAGGACGAGCGCACGGCCGCGCCGGCCGCCGCCATGGGCCTGGTCTGCGCGAGCGTGAAATAGACCAGGAGCGCGCCCGCCAGGTTGAGTCCGGCGAAGACATAGAAATTCGTCGCCAGGCCCAGATGGTCGGCGAGGGCGGCCGACATCAGCCGGCCGAACAGGTTGCTGGCGACGTTGCCGGTGATGTAGGCGGCCGAGGCGGTGGCGGCATCCTTGGCGCTGCACTGCTCCGCCAGATGGGTCAGCGTCAGCGTGAACGCCGCCGACATGAAGAGCCCCTGCACGATGCGCAGGATCATGAAGGTGGTGAGATCGGGGGCCACCGCCAGCAGCGCCGTCGGGATCGAGAGCAGCGCCAGGCTCAGCAGGATGCCGCGCCGGCGATCGATGCGCCGGCTGAAGAAGGCGACGGTGAGGCCGGCCACGGCCATGCCGATGGTGCTGGCGTTGACCGCGAAGCCCATGGCGGCCCGGCTGACCTGATAGTGCTTCACCAGCGACGGCAGGATGGCCTGGGTCGCGAAGAGGTCGACGACCGTCAGGAACGCCGTCAGGCCGATCACCAGCGTGCGCAGCAGCGCGCCGGTGGTGCTGTACTCGGCTTCCAGGTGCGGCGAAGCCGACATGACGCTGGTGTCTGCCATGGTCGTTGAAATCCCTATGGGAGTGGGAGCGTGACGCCGGCTCCTATCTGGCGGGCGTCACGCTCGGGAACCGAACGCCGTCATCGACGGACGTCACATCATGTGCTCTTCCATCTTGTCATGCAGGATGTCGGAGGAGATCAGCACGACCGTCTTCTTGCCGGTGTTCTTCCACCAGTGCGAGCGGCCGGCGTCGACCGACACGTCGCCCGCCTTGTGCAGGATCGGCACGGCGCAGGTGCTGGCGTATTCGGTGATCTCGCCCTGCACGACGTAGATCAGCGCGGGGCGATCGGCATGGCTGTGCCAGGGCACGATGCCGCCCGGCTGGATCACCAGCCGGCGCATGCGGAACTGGTGGTCGTTGGCGGCGATCATCTCCTTCGACAGGTCGATGGAGGCGAGGACCGTATCGGTAACGTCCTTCGCTGCCATGCTCTTGTCCTGTTGGCCCTGGCCGTCGGCCACGACCTTGTTGGCCGGGCATTCGCCCGCGAACGACGCCGTGGCGCCGGCGGCCATCGCACCGGCAACGATCCCGGCCAGCGACAGCGCCCGCCAGAGGGCCTTGCCCTTCATTGTGCTCGTGAACATCAAGCTTCTCCTTTTCGATTGCTGCGGCGCCGACCGCGATGGCCGCCGCCTTGACCCGGAAGATGGCGAAAGCCCGCGCCGGCGGGAAATGCCGGTTGCCTCTGGTTTCGATAGCGGGCGGCTATGGCGTGTGCGAATCCCGGAGATCGTGCCGTTCTCGCTCAATCGTGATGGCCGCCGCCCCGCAACGGTGTTGCCGGTCGCCGGCGCGCGGCGCTACTCTCCATCGCATCCGAACGAAAGCCCGGCCGCGAGCGGCTTCGCGTGGCCCCGACAAGAACAGTCGCCGCCGGATTCACGCGTGCATTGGGAGATCGAGACGATGCCCAGAGAGATCGCGCATAGCGCCAAGGCGCAATCTGCCGCGCCGGATGATCAGTTGACCGCCCTCGCCGACGAGAACGGCGCGACCGTGAACGCCCTTCTCGAGGCGAGCCAGGCGATGTTGCAGGGCTGGATGACGCTCAGCCAGGAACTGGTCGAATTCTCCAGCGCCCGCTGGCGCGAGCAATTCGAGCTTTCGCAGCGCCTGCTGGGCTGCAGCGATCCGAACGCGGCGTTCGACCTGCAGTGCGAGCTGGCGCGCACCGCCAGCCGACAGTTCTTCGACGAGGCCGCGAAGCTCATGGACCTCGCCGCCAAGGCGGCGCAATCGAGCTGGGCGCCGCTGGAGACTCGCACCAAGCAGGCGCTCGGCCGGCCGAAGACCGACGCCTAGTTCCTTACGCCGGCGGCCGGGAGAAGCTGCGTGACCGAGCCGATCCTGTTCGGCGCTTCCTACAGCGTCTATGTCCGGGCCGCCCGACTGGCGCTCGAAGAAAAGCGGGTTCCCTATCGGCTGGTCGAGGTCGATATCTTCGCGCCGGAAGGCCCGCCGCCGGACTATCTCCAGCGCCATCCGTTCAAGCGCATTCCCGCCTTCGAGCATGAGGGGTTCCGGCTCTACGAGACCGGCGCCATCACGCGCTATGTCGACGAGGCCTTCGCGGGGCCGCCGCTCATGCCGACCGCGCCGCGCGCACGCGCCCGCGTCAACCAGATCATCGGCATCCTCGACAATTACGGCTACCGCCCGCTGATCTGGGACATCTTCGTCGAGCGCGTGCGCGCCCCGGCGCAGGGCCGCGGCGCGGACGAAGCGAAGATCGCGGCCGCCTTGCCGCGTGCGGAGACTTGCCTGCGCGGCATCGAGGCGCTCATCGACCCGGCCGGCCCCTCGCTGACGGGCGGCAACGTCAGCCTGGCCGACCTCCACGCGGCTCCGATGTTCGCCTATTTCTGCATGGCCAGGGAGGGGGCGGAGCTGCTCTCGTCCCAGCCGCGCCTGTCCCGATGGTGGCAGTCCATGCGCAATCGACCGAGCATGACAGCCACGCGCTCGCCCCTGGAATAGGTTCAACCGGACCCGACGCGCCCGCCGCGGGGTGAGAATCGGCACTGCAATCCCCATGGCGGGACCGCACCGCGCCCGCTAGCATCCGCCGCGGGGTAGGTCGCAACTGCCAAGAGGAAATCGCCATGGCCGAATACCGGCTCTATTGCTTCGGTGAATCCGGAAATTCCTACAAGCCCGCCCTGATGCTGGCGCTCAGCGGTTGCGACTGGGAACCGCGCTGGGTCGACTACTTCAACGGCGAGACGCGCGGCGACGCCTACCGCGGCACGGTCAACGAGCTGGGCGAAGCGCCCGTGCTCGAGCATGCCGGCAAGCGTCTGACCCAGAGCGGCGTGATCCTCACCTACCTGGCCGAGCGCACCGGCCGCTTCGGCGGCCGCAACGACGACGAGCGTCTCGAGGCGCTGCGCTGGATCCTGTTCGACAACCACAAGTTCACGAGCTACTTCGCCACCCTGCGCTTCCTGGTCGGGCTGCAGAAGACGGGCGAGACGCCGGTGACGGAATTCCTGCGCACCCGCGCCCTCGCCGCCTTCGGCATCGTCGAGAAGCACCTGGCCGCACGCCCCTTCATGATCGGCGACGCGCCCACGATCGCCGACATCTCCATGGTCGGCTATCTCTACCATCCCGAGGAGACGGGGATCGACCGCACGGCCTTCCCCAACATCGAGGCCTGGACCAGGCGCATCGCCGCCCTGCCGGGCTGGAAGCATCCCTACGACCTGATGCCGCGGGCGCGGACGGGCTGACGCCGCGCGCCGCGGCTCCACGCCCGCTTGGCGCCCTATTTGGCGACGGCGCTCATTTCGGCCAGCGTGATCACGCCGTCCTTGTTGGCGTCCATGTGGGCGAAGGAGCGCTTCCCCGCCTTCTGGTGTTCGGCCTCGGAGAGCACCCCGTTCTTGTCGGTGTCGAGGGCGTCGAACTGCTGCGCCCAGATCTTCTCCGCCTCGGCCAGATCGCCCGCGCTGACGTTGGCGAGGTGATGCGGCTTGGGATCGAGAAACTCCTTCTTCGATACGCTGCCGTCCTTGTTGGCGTCGAAGGCGAGGAAATCCTGCTCTCCGACCTTCATGAACTCGGCGTTCGTGATCTTCCCGTCGCCGTTGCCGTCGAATCGCTGGAAGACCAGACGCACCGCCTGGTCCTTCGACGGCTTGTCGTTCGACTGCGCCGCCGCCGGCGCCGACCCGAAGGAGACGAGCGCGGCAACCGCGCAGGCGAATCCGATCATCGTCGATGCTGCCCAAAACCCTCGCGCCATTCTTGCCTCCTCAGGAACCCGGTTGCTGGAACTATCCCGGCGCGACGACTCCCGTCAATGAACCCGTGTCTGCGCCGCGAACTTTCCTCTTCTTTGACACCTGTCGCCGGCATGCGAGCCGTCGCCCTCCGTGCGCGGCGGCGGATCTCCGCGGCGCGCCCGCGGGTTTCAAGAATTTCTTCATCCTTTCCTGGCATGAAGCATTGACAAGTGCGGCGACCGTAACCATTCATATTCGCCGTACAGGAGGTCCGAGTGTGAGCTTCGCCCTGCGATTGCGACGACGACGTGCCGATGCCGCCCGCTGGCGGCGCGGCCGGCCGCGCCTGCGCGGAGCGCACCGGGTCCCGAGATACGGGGACTAGGGTGTCGCGACGGCAGCCGGCGGATTTGAATCCCTTCAACCGCTTCTATTTGGACTGCCGAAGAAAGACCCCGATGTACAAGATCCTCCGCGAACGGCCGGCCGACGCCGGCGACATCGAACAGCTGCTCGACCTCGCCTTCGGCCCGAATCGCCTGGCCAAGGCCTCCTACCAATATCGCGACAGCGTGGAGCCGATCTCGGCCCTGAGCTGGATCGCCCGCGACGGCGAGCGACTGGTCGGCACCCTTCGCTACTGGCCGATCCTGGTCGGCAAGGCGGAGACGCCGGCGCTGCTGCTCGGCCCCCTGGCGGTCGACCCGACGCGCCGCGGCGAAGGCATCGGCCGCATGCTGGTGGCGCGCACCATCGATCAGGCCACGCTGAGCGGCCACCGGCTGGTGCTGCTGGTCGCCGACCCCGGCTATTACGAACAGTTCGGCTGCGTCCCGGCGGCGCCGTTCGGGTTCACCATGCCCAAGGAGAAGCCGGAGCGGCTGTGGGTCCGCCCCCTGGCGCCGGGCGCGCTTGCCGGCGTGAGCGGCGTGATCAAGCCCCGGAGGTCGGTTCGCGGCCGTGGCGTGAGCCGCCGCCCGCGCGCGGCTATCGCCCGACGAGCGGCCTAGTGGTCTGATCCTGACGCTTGGTTCCCAAGCGTCGGGTGAATCAGCCCACCAGATCAATAGGCCGGTGGTTCGATGCACGCAACGAATGGGAACCATTCGTTGCGTGCATCGAACCACTAGTGCCTGCCCCGGTCGCCCCGCAGGCGATCGGCAATTCTCACCGCCTTCGCCCTGTTCTCCCGATGCGGACGTAAGCGGGCACCGATCGCCCGGTGCCCGCGTTCGCCGTCCCCGCGACGGCGCGCGCCGGAACCATCGCCACACTCACGGGTTGGGAGATGGGACCGGCATTTCCGCCGCATCGCTGCCGATTCCGCCCGAGCAAGATAACCGGCGTCGTCATGAAAAGGGGAACGCATGGCCCACGCGGTGACAAATCGGGGGCAATTCGGCCAGCGCCGGCGGGCGCGCCAGGATCGAGAGCACCAGCCGCAACCGCAATCACGAATGGCACCGTCGCCCTCGGCCGGGCCATTCAGCGATTGCCCGGCCGGCAAGCTCAGGGGCAAGGTGGCCTTGATCGCGGGCGGCGACTGTGGAATCGGACGCGCCGTCGCCATCGCGTTCGCCAGGGAAGGGGCGGACATCGCGGTCGTCTATCTCAATGAGCATCGCGGCGCCGAAGAGACGCGGCGGGCGATCCTGCGGGAGAACGCCCGCTGCATCCTGGTGGCCGAAGACACGGCGAGCGAGGAGCGCTGCCGTCGCGTGATCAAGCGCACCATCGCCGCATTCGGGCGCCTCGACATCCTCGTCAACAACGCGGCGGAACAGCAGACCCCGGGACAGCAGCCCCAAGGACAACAGCCCTTGGCCGATCCACAGGACGTCGCGCCCGAGCGGCGCGAACGGACCCTGCGGACGAATCTGCTCGGCATGTTCTACCTGACGAAGGCGGCAATGCCGCATCTGCCCACCGGCGGCGCGATCATCAACACGACCGCGGTGACGGCCTGGCGCGACAACACCTATCTGATCGACGACGACGCCACCACGGCGGCAATCGTTTCCTTCACGCGCTCGCTCGCGGAAGCGGTCATCGATCGCGGGATCCGCGCGAATGCCGTCACGCCCGGCCCGGTGGGAGCGCCGCCGATCCGCGCCAGCTTCCGTTCCGGCTCACGCTGGGAATGCGCGCCTGCGTTCGGGGAGATCGCGCCGGGCTACGTTTCCCTGGCTGAGCAGGATGGTTCGTTCATGACCGGCCGGGTAGTGCACGCCAAGGCCGGCGAAACCGTTGGCTGAATCCGGGGCCGGAACAGGCGCGCGCCCGGCGTGTTTCTACGGTGGCCCTATCAACAACTCCAAGGAGGCGCATCATGATGGCGCCAACCCTCTCTGCGCGGGTCCCTGGGACCCTGGTGGCAAAGTTCTCGGTCGCCCTGTTGCTCGGCGCGCTCGCAGTCGGTCATCCGGCCGCGGCCGACCAGACGCCGACCGCCTGCGGACCGCATACGGACGTGATCAAGGCGCTCGGCAACAAATTTCACGAGACGCAGTCCGCCACGGCACTGACGAGCGCCGGCACGCTCCTGGAAGTGCTGACCGCCAACGACGGCGCCACCTGGACCATCATCGTCTCGCGGCCGGACGGCCTCAGCTGCGTCGTCGCCGCCGGTCAGAACTGGCAGGACAAGGCCAATCAGGCCTCGGCGACCAGCATCGCCTTCTAACCAGTGGCCGGCACACGCCGCCGGTCGCGATCCAAGCAGCGCGCCTTCTGCCGCCACTCACTGTGGGAGCAAGAGCATGGAACGCGACGAATGGACGATCCACGACGAATCGCCGCTCGAATCGGCCTGCCCGACCCTGGCCATCATAGAGCTGGCGTTCGCGTGGAGGCAGGCACCGCACCGGACCTTCGCCTGGTTCGGGATGGACAGCGCTCCTTATTTCCCGCGCCTCCAGCGCTACCTGACGCGGCTGGCGATGGCGCAATCCGGCGAGATCATCCGGCTCCACGTCGAATCGAGCGGACTGTCGGAGGCCATCGATCTGAGCTTCGAGAGCGCTCGTCCTACGATCCACTAGAGCACGTCCCGGTCAGGTGAGACACGCCGCCTCACCATCTCGTTGTCATCCCGGCGCAAGCCGGGATCCATAGACGCAGGCGGCGATGGAATTGGCTCAA
>Ga0137403_10009600_pt1 | contig 10746 bp, 10 predicted proteins | sample CZOMad2_1_16fung_FD_122057 | JGI IMG/M metagenome (GOLD analysis project Ga0137403, IMG submission 122057) | Vadose zone soil fungal communities from Angelo Coast Range Reserve, California, USA - CZOMad2_1_16fungal (Hybrid Assembly) | ecosystem: Environmental > Terrestrial > Soil > Vadose zone... | reverse complement strand
TGCTACAGGGATTATAAGTATAAGTCCAGACTTCATAGTAATGGTTTTATGATTTACAATTGAAGCGCTACTTTTGCGTCTTCCTGAACTAAAGTTACATAAAAAAGACAGCCGTTTGCAGGAAATTATTACATGGCAATGTTAAAATTGGATAGAGTATCAGCCGGTTAGAAGCAAGGATTCAATATATAAGTCATGAGCAAAGTAATCACTAGCAGAAACGAAGACTATTCGCAATGGTACAATGACCTTGTAATTAAGGGCGAACTGGCCGACTATTCGGCAGTCAGGGGCTGTATGGTTATAAAGCCCTATGGCTTTGCCCTTTGGGAAAACATGCGGGATGCAATGGACAGGATGTTTAAGGACACCGGGCACGTAAATGCCTATTTCCCCTTGTTGATACCCAAGAGCCTTTTTGAAGCGGAGGAAAAAAATGCCGAGGGCTTCGCGAAAGAATGTGCGGTGGTAACGCATTACCGCCTCAAGGGCGACCCTTCCCGCAAAGGAAAGCTGATGGTTGACCCGGAAGCAAAGCTGGAAGAAGAGCTGATCATTCGCCCAACCAGCGAAGCCATTATCTGGAACACATATAAATCCTGGATACAATCCTATCGTGATCTTCCTATCCTGATCAATCAATGGGCGAACGTCGTCAGATGGGAAATGCGTACCAGGCTTTTCCTGCGTACAGCGGAATTTCTCTGGCAGGAAGGTCACACGGCTCACGCCTCAGCCAGGGACGCTGTTGAAGAGACTGGTAAAATGCTGAATGTATATGCCGATTTCGTTGAGGGTTGGATGGCCCTCCCGGTAATAAAGGGAATCAAAACAGAAAGCGAAAGGTTTGCAGGCGCAGTGGATACCTATTGTATCGAAGCGCTGATGCAGGATGGCAAAGCCTTGCAGGCAGGTACATCGCATTTCCTGGGTCAGAATTTTGCAAAGGCATTCGATGTAAAGTTCTCGGATAAGGATAATAAGCTCGATTATGTTTGGGCAACTAGCTGGGGCACCAGCACCCGCCTCATCGGTGCACTGATTATGGCCCATAGCGACGACCAGGGTCTTATACTACCTCCCCGGATCGCTCCTCTCCAGGCAGTAATTGTGCCCATTTATAAGGGAGAGGAACAAAAGAAACTGATCGACGCTAAAGTGCAGACACTCCTTCTTGAATTAAAAGGCTTGAGCGTTCGGGTTAAATATGATGATAATGACAACAACCGCCCGGGATGGAAATTCGCGGAATACGAGCTGAAGGGGGTGCCCATCCGGATAGCGATGGGACTGCGGGACCTTGAGAACAATACGGTGGAAATAGCCCGCCGCGACACCCGGGAGAAGACCAGCATACCTATGGAGGGGCTCACCGGCACGATCGTTCAGCTCCTGACCACCATCCAGCAAGCCATGTACGACAAGGCCCTGGCTTACCGGGCACAGCATATCACTAAAGTGGACGACTGGAACGAATTCGAAAAAATGCTGGATGAAAAAGGCGGCTTCTTCTCGGCGCACTGGGACGGAACGGCCCAGACGGAAGAGGCCATCAAGGACAAGACCAAGGCCACGATCCGCTGTATCCCCCTGGATGCCGTCCCCGAAGAGGGCAAATGTATTTTGACGGGCAAGCCCAGCCGGCAGCGCGTGCTCTTCGCCCGGGCCTATTAACGCCAGACACCTGGCTCCGCCGCCACCCCGCGGGCCCCGTGCAAGCCTGCCATGCCGCCCCCGCCATTCAGCCCCCGGTTCACCAATAGTTCCCCGCCGGGGGAAAATAGTTACGATCATTACAGGGTTGTAACTATTTTTTTTTACTTTCAGTCCATTAATTCATCAAACAACCCCCTTTTATGGAACCAAACATGGAAAGCAATTTGTTCGAACTCCAGGTGGACCACAACTCCTCTTCTTTCCTCAGAGAGACGGCCAAGTGGGCTAAATTCCTGGCGATACTTGGCTTCATCGGCTGCGCGATGCTTGTGCTGGTCGCCCTTTTTGTAGGGTCCTCGATCGGTGCTATATACCAGTCCGCCGGATTGGGCATCGGACTCGGCCCGGGGATCGGCATAGTCGTGGCCATCTTTTATATCCTGTTTGCCGCACTCTATTTCTTTCCCTGTCTTTACCTCTACAATTTCGCGGCTAAAATGCAGGTCGCATTGCGCAGCAACGACCAGGATCAGCTGGGCCTGGCTTTTAAGAACCTCAAATCCTGCTTCCGGTTTATCGGGATCCTGACGGTCATCACGCTCAGCTTATGCGTTCTGGGTTTCATCCTGGGAGTCATCGGGGCGACGGCCTTCCGTTGACCGGCCGGCCCTTACGACAGATGGCAGCGGCCATCATCGCAGCATTTATACGGTGGAGTAATAATTATAATCCTTGAGCAGGGTTTCCAGGAATTCCAGGGAATCCTGCTCATTGTCTATTTTCAGCTTCGTACGGATCCGCTCGCTGATCCGCATGGAAAGATCGTAATCATTCCTTTTCCGGACGGTATTGATAATGCTTTTAAGCGTATTGATATCCTTGTCCGTCAGTTGCATCACCTGGGGGTACCTGGGCTGATAATCCGTCTCCAACTCAGTGAATACCGTATCCTCCCAGGACGTGGTATTGCGGGTATCGATGATGATCGTGCCGGCTACGAGGTCGCCGATACGCTGCGAACGGGGTGAGAGCAGCAGGCAGGCGATGCCAGAGAACAGGAAGATAAAGCACCATCCCGGCAGCTCGCCGGTAACAACGGCATAAAGCACCCAGATCGGAAAGTCCGCCATCCGGAACACCCACCGCACCAGGTACTGACTGATTGAAGGCTGACCCCCATCGGCGGTGATGACTTTAATGCTGAGCGCCTTCTTGCCGATGCTCTGCCCGTTCAATCGTATCTCACAGATAAGATGATAGAACAGGGGCGGCAGTCCGAACAAGGCTACGGCCACTCCTGAATTGCTCCACAAAGGGTCGATAGCACGCAGCAACTTGCTGACGATAATGGAATAAGCGGTCAGGATCAGGACGTCGACCATCCACGCCAGAAAACGCTTGTGGAAAGGAGTTATCGCAAAATCCACCTCGATATTAAAGCCCGTATCTAATTTTACCGATACCATTATGGGTTAGTTCAGATTTTCCTTCTATATTTATTTATTGGTAAATATAATGCTAAATCTATTTGAGTGAGGGAAGGTCTTTTTATTAAAAAAAATATTGATAAGTGGAAAGAGTATCAATACCTGCCGGCGACGGATCCCGATGAAATGGCCGGTCAGTTCACCGAGCTGGTCAACGATCTGGGCTATTCGAAGACTTTCTATCCGCAGAGCAAGGTGACGCAGTACCTAAATGGGCTGGCATCCCGTATTTACCTTGGCATCTACAAGAACAAAAAAGAGGAGACTTCCCGGATCCTTCGCTTCTGGAAGATCGAGGTGCCCCTGGTCGTACGGAAATACCATCGTGAAATAGGCTATGCCTTTCTCATCTTCATCTTTTTCGCCGTGCTGGCGGCTTTTTCGGCCGCGCACGACGAGTCCTTTGTAAGAGGTGTGCTGGGCGACGGCTATGTCGACATGACCGAAGATAATATTGCCAAGGGTGATCCGTTCGGCGTCTATAAGAGCGACGAGCCGCTGAACATGTTCCTGCGGATAGCCCTCAATAATATCAAGGTATCGTTCCTGACCTTTGTCGCCGGCATTGTCGTGTCGCTGGGCTCGGTCTGGATGTTGTTCAGGAATGGTGTGATGGTCGGCGCCTTCCAGTATTATTTTTTTACCAAGGGGCTGGGATTGAAATCGATCCTGGTGATCTGGATCCATGGCACCCTGGAGATCTCTTCCATCATCATTGCCGGCGCGGCGGGCATCATCCTGGGGAACAGCATCCTTTTTCCGGGTACGCATAAAAGATTGCATTCGCTCAAGCGCGGAGCGAAGGATGGACTGAAGCTGATGGTCGGCCTCGTTCCCATATTCATTACGGCTGCCTTCCTGGAAGGTTTCGTTACCCGCTATGCGACCATGCCGGTATGGCTCAGCAGTTCCATTCTGTTGTCCTCATTATCGTTCATTATCTGGTATTTCGTTATCTATCCCATTCGTCTGGAAAAGAAAGTCAACCAGGTTCAGCCTTTATAACATGCGTGTCCCTTCATCCTATATAAAGAGAACAGGCTTACTGGCCCTGCTGCCGGTCATACTTGCCCTGCTTGCCACTTCGCCCTGCAAGGCGCAGGACAGCCAGCGGCTGCCGGATTCCCTGGACACGGAAGTGGACAAGGTCCCTGCCCACGAATCGTCCGTATCCACGGTAAGGTCCCCGGATGCTTCCGAGGCCGCTCCCGTTGCAGACACCACCGTAGTCGTCACCCCACATGGCGCTTCCTTCGACACATCGCCTGCCGGATCTTCCGATTCCTCGGCCACCCCGAAAGAGCCGCCTTCATACCGGTACGTGCCGCCTTCCGTAAAAGAAGAGTATAAAAGAGATAAGGATTTTGAATATGCCAACGATCCTGATTACTGGTTGAGGGAGAAACCTAAGCCTCATACGAACAACGAGAGCGGCTTCTGGGCCTTTATCGCCAGGATAATCGGCAGCGAGGCATTCAAACTCACCCTTTATGCATTGCTGGCGGTAGGGCTGGGCTTTGCCTTATACAAGATCATCGCGGAAAATAACCTGCATCTTTTTTACCGGTCGCCACAGAAAGCCAGGAATGGGACGAGCATAGAAGTCGAAATGGACATGGATGAGGAAGACCTGGAAAAGAAGATCCAGGAATCCCTGGCGGCGGGCGATCACAGGACGGCGACCCGTTATCTATTCCTGAAAGCGCTGCGGCTGCTGAAGGATCGCGGGCTGATCGCCTGGCATGCGGAGGCGACCAACCAGGAATATATCGACCAGATGAATGCGCACCCGCAGGGGAAGAGTTTCCGCTTCCTGGCCAATGCATACGAACATATATGGTATGGCAATTTCCTGCTGACGGAAGAGCAATCGGCATGGCTGGTAAAATATTTTCAGGATTTTTATAAAGCGACAGGAAATAAGTGAAGAGCTTAAAGAGATATAAATGGATAGGGCTGTCCCTGCTGCTGGTCCTGGCCGGCTGCGGGCTCAATAAAAAGGAGCTCAACCGGCGCGTAAGCCTGTGGCGGAAGGACAAGATCCCATATGGGACATCCGTCGCCTACGACAACCTGAAATATATTTTCCCAAATTCGGAGATCACGCTCAGCAAGGAATCCCCTTCGAAATTCAATTTTCCCACCGGCGACAAGGGCAGCAACAAGGCCTATATCATTATCGCCCCGATGGTAGCGCCGGATGAATCGGAATGGCGGGGCATCATGAACTTCGTAGGGGAAGGCAACCAGGTTTTTATTTCCGCTTTCCAGTTCGGGGACACCATTCTCCATGATCTGAATATCCGGCTGGCAGACGATTCCACCGCCAGCAGGGACAGCCTGCAGCTCAGCCTGCACAATCCCGTCACCAACGACTCTCTTTCCTTTATCTATCCCGGCGATCCCTACGATAGCTATGCCCGGTCGCTGGATTCACAGTACTGCACCATCCTGGGAAGGGATGCCCGCGGCCGCCCCGACTTCGTGAAGGTCGGGTACAAGGGCGGGGGAGCCATCTACCTTCAGTTCGCCCCGATGGCCTTTACCAATTTTTTTCTCCTGCACAAGAACAATATGAAGTATTACGAGAATGCATTGTCCTATCTGCCCTCGTCCGTGAACGAGGTAAAATGGGATGAGTATTTCCGGTATTGGAGAACAAAGGATTTTTCGGCCTTTCAATTCATCCTGGCCAACAAGTCCCTGAAATGGGCCTTCTGGCTGCTCTTGCTGCTGTTCCTGCTGGTCTACCTGTTCGAGTCCAAGCGTAAGCAGCGGCTGATCCCCCTGATCAGCGGACTGCGCAATAATTCCCTGGACTTCGTAAAAACGATCGGCCGCCTCTACTATCAGCGCAGGGATAATCATAACCTGGCGCTGAAGATGGTGACGCATTTCCAGGATCATATCCGGAGCCGGTACAATATGCCCGCCTCCTCGCTGGACGATGAGTTCCTCGACAGGCTGTCTTACAAGTCTGGCTTCGATAAAGAACAACTGCGTACACTGGTGACAGATATCCACACCTTGCAGGACCGGGCCTCGCTGACAGACGCGGAGCTGATGGGATTTTCCCGGAAAATAGAAGAATTTTATAAACAAGCATAATATGGAAGAAAATTTATTCGAACAACGGACCGACCTCAATGAACTGCAAGAGGCGATCAGTCAGCTCAAAGCCGGCATCGGCAAAGTGATCGTGGGGCAGGAAAAGATGATCGAGCTGCTGCTTGCCGGCATCCTTGCGGACGGGCATATCCTGATCGAAGGCGTGCCGGGTGTGGCCAAAACCCTTACGGCCAAGCTGCTCAGCAGGACCATTTCAGTAGGATTCTCACGTATCCAGTTCACGCCCGACCTCATGCCGAGCGACGTGATCGGCACCTCGGTGTTCAATCCGAGGGAGAGCGTCTTCACGTTCAAGCCGGGACCGATCTTCAGCAATATCGTGCTCATCGATGAGATCAACCGGGCTCCGGCCAAGACGCAATCCGCCCTGTTCGAGGTAATGGAGGAACGGCAGATCACCGTAGACGGACAGACCTATGCGTTGCAAGCCCCCTTCATGGTGATCGCCACGCAGAACCCCATCGAGCAGGAAGGCACCTATCATCTGCCGGAAGCCCAGCTCGACCGCTTCCTGTTCAAGATCAACGTAGGCTACCCCGACGCCGCACAGGAATACCAGATCGTAGCTAACCATCACGAAATGCCTGCAGGCGACCGCCTGGATGAGATCCAGCCGGTACTCACCGCTGCCCGCATCGGTGAGCTGCGCACGAAGGTGCGCGGCCTGCACGTGGAGGAGAAGCTCATCCATTTCATTACTTCCATCGTGGGAGCAACCCGCAATCATAAGGCCATCTACCTGGGCGCTTCGCCCCGGGCTTCCATCGGCATTCTCACCGGATCCAAGGCGCTGGCTGCGATGCGGGGACGCGACTACGTACTTCCCGACGATATCGTATATGTAGCCCCGGCTGTGCTGCGCCACCGGCTTGTGCTGACTCCTGAAAAGGAAATGGAAGGGGCTACGGCAGACGATGTGATCAGCGGGATCATTCAATCCATTGAAATACCGAGATAGCATGCTCAAAAGATTCTACAGATCGCTGTTCTTTTCCCGGCGCTTCTACTGGGTGTTCGTGGCCGCGATCTTCCTGTTCGCTTTGTCTTACGGGATCGCTTTCCTATTCGTTCCGGCCCAGCTGGCCTTCGCGCTCCTCTGCCTGATGGTCGCGCTGGACTGGCTCTTCCTTTTTTATCGCAAGGCTCCGGTGCTCGTGCGGCGTGAACTGCCGGAAAATTTCAGCAACGGAGACCCCAACGAAGTGCGGCTGCTGGTCACCAATCAATATCCCTTCCGGGTATCCCTGACCATTATCGATGAATTGCCCGACCAGTTCCAGCGCCGCGATTTTTCCCTGAGCTGTTCCCTGAAAGGGGGAGAACAGCAGGAACTTGCCTATTCGCTGCGCCCAACGGAGAGGGGAGAATACCTGTTCCATTCGATCAATGTGTTTATCAGGAGCCCGTTCGGGCTGGTGGTGAGGCGGAAGATCCTGGAAGGGGAAAAAATGGTGAAGGTGATGCCTTCCTATGTTCTTTTACGGAAATATGAGCTGCTTGCCTTATCGAACAACCTGGCCGAAAGCGGCAATAAGCGGATACGCAGGCTGGGCCATAGCCTCGAATTCGAACAAATCAAGGAATATGTTTTGGGAGATGATATCCGTAGCATAAACTGGAAGGCTACCGCAAGGAAAGGCGGACAGCTGATGGTGAATAATTTTACTGACGAACGGAGCCAGCAGGTCTATTGCATCATCGACAAAGGAAGGGTAATGAAAATGCCTTTTGAAGGAATGACCCTTCTCGATTATGCCATTAATGCCACCTTGATCCTTAGCCGCGTTGCGCTGATTAAGCAGGATAAAGCAGGACTTGTTACTTTTTCGGAAAATATTGGGCATTTCCTGCCTGCAGACCGAAAAGCAGCCCAAATGGGGACCATATTGGAAACGCTGTATAACCAGGATACGAAATTCCTGGAGAGTGATTTTGAGAAATTGTACGCCAGGGTACGGACCAGCATTACGCAGCGCAGCCTGATTATTTTATTTACCAATTTTGAATCCCTCTCCGGACTGCAAAGGCAACTACCCTTTATACGCAGCATTGCCCGCAATCACCTCGTGATGGTAGTATTTTTTGAGAATACAGAATTACGCCAGCTTACAGAAAACAAAGCAGAGAACATCGAATCGCTCTACATAAAGACCATTGCAGAAAAATTCATGTATGAGAAAAGGCTCATTGTAAAAGAGCTTCAGCAACACGGTATCTTTACCATACTTACTGCACCTCAAAATCTCACGATCAATACAGTCAATAAATACCTGGAACTAAAAGCAAGACAGGCAATTTGATGCAACCTCAAATCTCAAACCCATTCGAAGAAGGGCAGGTTTTGCTAATTAATAAGCCCATAGAGTGGACATCTTTTGACGTAGTCAGGAAGATAAGGTCATTGATAAAAATAAAAAAGGTAGGGCATGCCGGCACCCTGGACCCCCTTGCCACAGGATTACTGATTCTTTGTACGGGCAAATTTACACGCCGGATCAATGAATTTATGTCGCAGGAGAAAGAGTATACGGGCACCATTACGCTTGGCGCAGTTACTCCTACTTATGACCTTGAAAGCGAGCCTAAGGACTTCAAAGAATATCAACAGCTTTCGGAAAAAGAACTCGAAGCCATCCTTGATTCCGAAGACGAATCCGAGCCCGTAAAAACCGAGGCGCTCCGCGAGTTGGAAGAACTCGCAGAATTCCAGCGCCAGCACGGCCCGCGCTCCACAGACGGCGCCCAGCGAGCCGTGCGCACTGTCCGCATGGCCATCACACGCTTCCACGACCACCTTCTGGAAGCAATGGACACCAACGGCAACCCCCACCCAGTTCTTCGCCCATTCGCACTCCATCTCGAAAAGCACCTCCTCACCCCATCCGCACGGTACCGCGGTTCCGCAGGAACATGTGCCCGAGGCACCACTCGCTGGCTGCTTCACCTACGACCCGCCACCTGGGATCTCTTGGGCCGGCTGAACTAAACCCAAACGAACCCCAGCGCTCGTAGTAGTCGGTCACGTCACAATGAGCAAGGCTTCGCGCGTATTCATAACAAGATCTTCCTCAGCCGCACCAAAGCCATCACAGCCGCCACCCGCAGCGGCCTCGTTCAGCTCTAGTTGGTTAATGACGAAACCACAGAACAAGCCACGCAAGGACTGAGGCAAGCACATAAGCGATTATTCCTGTGCCTTGAACAACGACCGCCTTTTCCTCCCAGTTGGTTAAAGTGATGGGAATTTGCCTTACGCCGAAGCCGACGTAGCCAACACCACATAAGCCCCAAATGCCTAAAAGGCATCTGGCCCACCAAACGCTCGCTGCAGCAAAGGCCAATAGCGAGGTGAAAACGCCCATCAGCGTTCCCCAGAGCGTCCCGACCACGACGGCGGTAGAAGGGCGCAAAAACAGACACGAGTTCTTCAGGAACCGACTCCCGTAGCCTCCGGCGCTCGTAATTGCAAGATACGCGCCTAATGGCTTCCAGAGCCACCATCCTGCCCCTGCGCACAAAACGGCCACGATGAATTTGAAGACGGGAGGTGGCCTGCGTACGTTCATGGCGAGGCGGTGCTCCGGGGCGGAAGCTCCGACACTGGCAGGTAAATATCCGTGAATTTGGGTCCGGTCTTGGTCGGAAGCTGCGCCAAGAGAATCCCACATGCCGCGGCAAAGTGGTCGTAAAAGTCCTCAGCCGTCATGAGTACTGCCCTTCGGCCAGGCACTGATTCCAGGTGGCAATAGCCATCCTTCTTAGCGCCGCTCCTGGAGTCGAAAACAACCCCGCCCTGCGGACGCATGATCTGCGCCATCCCGCAACGGAGATGCCTGTAGAGATAAAATGGGCTGTTCTTTTGGTTATAGGTAGAATACCGGGCGTCCACCCCCGCCATAAAGTCGTCAATCCCCTTTTCGAATCTGCGCCGGGACAAGCCCTCCTGCCCAAACTCGTCGGTATCCTGACAGGCTCCGAGAAATTCGATGCCTACCGCGATGACCCCGAATGTCAGATAATGCAGTCCGCAATCGTACGTCATACGTCGAAGATCCCCCAAAAGGACACTTCGGACGAACGATTCAAGCGTGTGACCATTTGCCATACTAGATGGGCTAGCGGCGGACTTCAGACCGACGGTTGCGGGCACCGGAGACATCTGCTGACTGGTCACGGCGCGCAGTTTACCACGACCTCATTGCTGAACAAGCCAATCCCGGCGTCGCTTTGGACATACAGGCATTTGTATTTCGCGCAGCCTGCTCGCGAGGCCCCTCGGAGTTCGGCTTTGGTGGAGCTTACGGACGGATGATGCGAAACGAAGCTCGCTTCAGAATCGTACTGGTCGCTGCGCAATAACCACGCTTTAAGGGGAAACCTGCAACCGGAAGAAAAGCCTGCCCCAGTTATCCACGTCGAAGTACTGCGGGTAAACCATGCTGGTGTTCGTCGCTACGAACGCCGAACCTTGGTT
>Ga0137403_10009599_pt1 | contig 10746 bp, 6 predicted proteins | sample CZOMad2_1_16fung_FD_122057 | JGI IMG/M metagenome (GOLD analysis project Ga0137403, IMG submission 122057) | Vadose zone soil fungal communities from Angelo Coast Range Reserve, California, USA - CZOMad2_1_16fungal (Hybrid Assembly) | ecosystem: Environmental > Terrestrial > Soil > Vadose zone... | reverse complement strand
TTCTTCTTCACGTCCGCCTCTCCCTTCAGGTTGGCGGACTCTACCTCAGCACCGTACTATTTCAGGGGAGCACGTCACCTCCGCACTTCGAATCTAATCCTGCAGCAGCAATGCGAAGGGCTAAGCGAACGCGGTTACATCGAGCCCGCTAATCACCGCGTATGGGGACTCCACATCGCGCTCACGCGCGAAGGGCGCGACTTCGTAATCAAGCAGGGATTCGTCCGCTAGCTCGACGACGGGCGATTCTGCGAGTCGCCGGGTTCAACCTTCCGCCAAGAAACTCGACCGATAGCCGCTAGAAGCACCGCGAACACCAGCAATCCTAGAAACGTGTAGTCGATCCACCACGTCGCTGGCGGTATGGTGAATCGAACGACGACCGCTAGAACGATCAGCGGCATTGCGATCAGCTTCAGAATCTTCCGAGCAATTCTCGCGCTGGCCGGGAGCTCGCTCACGCTAAGACGAAGGAGCTCGCCGCCGTGTTAACGCCGCAGCGAGCGCAGCACCAATCATCGTCCAAACGAGATCGGGAACGATGAACATCAATCCGATATACGGGTAGGCCGGATCAGAGCCATGGGTTAGCTCGAAGGCGACGTGCGGCACGATCGCGATCAGCGCCACCAACAACAAGCGCCATCGCAATGGTCGATCTCGAAGCACCAACCCGGCCGCTACACCGAAAGCGACATAGGCAACGATGTCGATTGTCCAAGGAACGATACCTGTAGACTTCAACGCAAGCGTCGCGGCCCATTTCAACTCAACGATGTACTGCAGCAACAGCGCCGCCGCCAGGACCGCAACGTAGCCCCATAGATCTTTTTTCATTGAATCCTTCCCGCCCGCATTGGGAGTGTACCAACGGCATTCGACGGAGCATCTGACGGCCAGTTCGTACCGAACGAAGGGGAAGTGACCAGATCCTGCGCAAAGGTGTTGCTGTTGGAGCCTGTCCCGCCGTAAGGCTGTGTCGCCGGCGCGTCATGGAAACGCTGGAGAACGTTCTTCTCGTAATCGCAATTGCAGTTCGGCCGTTGCGGCGTGATCGTCTTGTTGTAGTTGTTCGCCGGCGAACTCGGATCGTCTCGCATCTCGCCTCCATCCATCGAGCTCGACGAGGATTTGTACCCAGTGGCCGGCAATCCGCCGATGCCATATGGAGGCTTCCCAAACAGCGAGAGCACCTCGTCTATCCCTTCCTGCGGACAGGTCACGTGGACGAAGCAATGACTGTAGCGGCCAAAGGTGCCGACGACTGGTCGGCAATGCACCGACACGTCGAGACCATCGGGGTCCGTGTATCGCAACGGATTGTTTCTTCTGAGCACGTAAAGGGAGAGATCGCGGTTACGCACACCAAGCGGGTCGGCTTGCAGGAATCGGCCGCCACTGTTGTCACGATAGCGATTCCAGTTGTAGAGCAGCCCGGTTTCCTTGTCGAAGTAGGTTCCATCATCACGCAGCGGGAACTCGTATAGACCGAGCCCTGATGGGTTTTCGTCCGGCGGATTGCTGTCGAACGGTTCAGTCTGATCGTTGCGCCAAACCACTTGCTGACTCGCATCAGTGATCAGTCTTGGCGTGTTGAGATGGTCGGCGTGGATGTAGTAGAGCTGCGGCACTGCGACCACGACCAGGGGCCTTAGCGCAAGGATGTGCGCTGCGCCGACGTCGGAGTCGCCGCCCGAGCCTGCGGCGGTGGCGCTCTTGGCACCCGTCGCGCCGGCAGTGGCTTGGGTGACGTAGTCGCCTTCCATCGATTGGCCGAATGCCTGCTGCACGGGCACCACCTGGACGTCGAAGCCCTCGGTCATGCCCGAGGGCGGCGTCCACGTGCTGGAAGTGCCGAAGGTGTGCGCCGTGACGATCATCGTGTTGGCGATGCTCGTCGTGATGCTCGGCGTCGCATGGGTGAAGCCGTCAGGAGTGGCCTGGCCGTTCTCGACATCGATCGGGTTCGTCGTATCGACACCGGAGAAGGACTGGATGCCGCCTGCAGCGTAAGTCGCGCCGCTGACATCGAAGCTCGGTGCCGCTTCGCTGGAGGTGGCGAGCTTGCGGAAGACGGCCAAGGAGTCGGTCTGCCCGGTGGTGTTATCCACGCGGCGAACGAGCGTCCAGCCCGCAGGCGTGCCGATGGCGGCGCTCGAGGGCCGCACCGCCACCGCCGCGATCATGACGTCGTTCGTCGCGGTGCCCGCGGGGATCGTGATGCTCAAGCTCGAAGCGCTGGTGGCGGGCCGCAGCGCCAGGATGTGCGTTGCACCTGGGTCCGAGTAGTTGGTTGGATCGCCCGCTGCGGTCGCGGTCTTCGCGCCGGTGGCACCGGCTGCGCCCTGCACCGTCCAGTTCGCCTCCATCGACTGCCCGGTGCCGTCGGTCCCGGGCACAGGCGCCTGGATGTCGAAGCCCTCGTTCATGCCCGAAGGCGGCGTCCAGGTGCTCGAGCTCGGAAACTCGTGCGCAGTAACCAGCATGGTGTTGCCCACCGTGGTGGTGACGCTCGGCGTCGCGTGGGTCATGCCTTCCGGGGTGCCCTGCCCCGCTTCGACGTCGATCGGGTTCGCCGTGTCGACGTTGTAGAAGCTCTGGATGCCGCCCACGGCAAAGGTGGTGCCGCTGCCAAAATTCCACGTATAGGACGAGGGCTCGGATCCGCCCGCCACCTTGCGGTACACCGCGAGGGAGCTCGTTTGCAGCGACGTGTAGTCGACCCGGCGCACGAGCGTCCAGCCCGAAGGCGCCGTGATCGTCGCCGTGTAAGGCCGCACCGACACCGCGGCGATCATCACGTCGTTCGTCGTCGTGCCCGAGGGCAGATTGACGCTCAGCACGGGCGTCTTGGGCTTGAGCGCCAGGATGTGCGTCGTGCCCGGGTCGGCGTTGTCCGCGGCATTGCCGTTCGCGGTGGCGGTCTTCGCGCCGGTCGCGCCGGCAACGGTCTGGATGGCGTAGTTCGCCTCGAGCGACTGGCCCACGCCTGCACCGACGGGCTGGTACTGCACGTCGATGCCCTCGGTCATGCCCGAGGGGGGGTCCCATGTGGTGGAGGTGGGGAAGCTGTGCGCGCTGACGAGCATCGCGTTCGCCACCGTGGTCGTGACGCTCGGCGTCGCGAAGCTCATGCCCTCGCCTACTGCCTGCCCCGCCTCCACGTTCACCGGGCTCGCCGTGTCGACGCCGGTGAAGCTCTGGATGCCGCCCGCGCCATAGGTCGCGCCGCTGAAGCTCCAGGTGAACGAGCTCGCCTCCGAGGAGGTGGCAACACGCCTATACACCGCAAGCGAGCTCGTCTGCAGCGATGTGTAGTTCACCCGCCGCACCAGCGTCCAGCCGGTGGGCGCCGTGATCGTCGCCGTGTACGGCCGCACCGAGATCGAGGCGATCATCACGTCGTTCGCCGCCGTGCCCGAGGGCCGGCTCACCGCAAGCGACTGCGTGTTCGTCGCCGCCGATGCCGCAGACCTGAACGTGATCCCAGGCGCCGAGGCCGACGAGGCCGCCCGGAACTCCGGGCTCAGCCCCTTCGCCGCGCTGGAAGCGCTCCTGAACGCGGGCGCCGCCCCCATCGCCACTGCACTCGCCGCCATCAGCGCCGCTACAAGCGCAGCACCGCCCCATGAAATCAGTGACTTCTTCATTTCTATCCCCTTGGTGCCGCGGTTACTGGTAGACCGCTACTGGAATGTCGCCGAGGTAAATCAGCTCCCGCTTGAGCGCGCCTGCCGCATCGGTCTCCGCGATCAAGCGGCCGCGCGTGTCGTACTCGAACACCGTGTCCGACGTGCTCGTGCTCTTCTTCACTCGCTGTCCGAGCGCGTTCAGCTGGTATGACGTGGCGCCGGCGCCGCTCGTCGCCTGCTTCATCCTGCCGCGCGTGTCGTAGCTGTACGTGTTCACGCCGTCGTTCGTCGTCGAGCCATTCGCATCGAACACGAAGCTGCGCTGGGTGCCGCCGGCCGGCGTGAGCGTCGAGAGCTGATTGCTCGTCGAGCTATAGGCGTAGCTGTCGGAGTTGGCGCCCGTGGTCTTCGACAGCCGGTTGCCGACCGCGTCGTAGCTGTAGCCGTAGTTGCTCGCGGACAGCGTCGCGGACGTGAGCCGGTCAAGGTTGTCGTAACCGTAGGTGCTGGTTCCGATGCCGGTGATGCGGCTCGCCGCGTCGAAAGTCAGCGCAAAGCTGCTGGCGCCGAGCGTGTACGAGGCAATACGGCCGTCCTGGTCGATCGTGCGGCTGTAGATCTGCCCGTTGCCGAGCGTGAAGCTCTTGACGCCGCCGAACGGCTGGTACTGCACGTTCTGCACGACGACCTGCGTCTGGGCATCCTTCGCGGTGCTGACCTGATTCACGCGGCCGAGCGCGTCGAAGCTGTACGCCAGCGTCCTTCCGGACGGATACGTCATCCCGCTCAGACGGCCCGAGCTGTCGTAGCTGTAGCCCACGGCGTAGGCCACACCCGCGACAGTCCGAGTCTCGGAAGTGACGCGGCCATTCGCGTCATACGCGTACTGGATCAGGCTGGTCTGCGCATTGGCGGCATCGGTCTCGGTGATCGAGCTCAGGCGGCCGACGCCGTTCGTGCCCTGATCGTACGCGTACGTCTGCTTCGACCCATCGTGGAACGCGACGAGCGTGACCCGGTTCAGCGCGTCGTACGAATAGGTCGTCACCTGCGACTTGGCGTCGGTCTGCGTGAGCAGATTGCCGGCCGCGTCGTAGGTGCTCGACGTGGTGCCCGTATCGGGGCTGGCCTGAGACGTCAGATTGCCCAGGCCGTCGACCGCATATCCCGTCACCAGCGTGCGCGGATCGGTCACCTGGGTCAGCGCGTCCACGCCGTTGTACGCGTACTGCGTCACGCCAAGGTTCGGGTCGGTCACCTTCTTGAGCCGATTCAGCGCGTCGTATTCGTTCGACGTCACATGGTTGAGCGCATCTGTGACCGACGTTACGTTGCCTTGCGTGTCGTACGCATACTGCGTGGTCCGCGCCGCGGCGCCGATCTCCTGGGACAACCGGTTGAGGCTGTTGTAGACGCGGCTGCGGGTCTGCGCGAGCGTGTTCGCGGGATCGCGGACCTGCTCCTGAGTACGGTTCCCCATCGCGTCGAGCGTATAGGCGACCTGATTACCGAGGTTGTCCTGCATGCCGGTGAGGCGGTGCGCGCCGTCATAGCCGTACGTCAGGTACGAACCGTCCGGCAGCGTCACTTGCATGAGCTGTCCGATCGCATCGTACTGGTAGGTCGTGACCTCGCTCCCTACGGTGCGGGAGGCGAGGCGCTTGCGCGCGTCGTAGGCGAGCGTAGTGGTAAGGCCGTTTGAGTCCGTGATAGCGAGCGGCTGGCCGTGAGCATTGTACGCGACGTACTGCGTCGTCTGCGTAAGCGCATTGGCGACCGATTGCAGCTGACCCCGGCAACCGGCAGCGTCGCCGCCATTCGTCGTCGGGCACGCAGCCGTTTCGGAGTAGTACGTAAACGTCGTGATGTCCGACAGGTCGGTGCGAGCGCCATTGACAGTCAGCACCTGGCCGAACTTGTTATAGGTGTACGCAACCGCGCGGGACGAGCCGCTTGTCGTCGCCGCAAAGCCTTGCGAGCCATCCGTGTCCGTGGTGGTTTGCACGGACTTCGAGCACAGAACGCCCGGCACTGGCGTGACGTTGTCGGCCTTGAGACCACACGTCGGGCCGCCGTCGCCGTTGTAGACGTAGGTCGTGATGCGAAGCGGTTCCGCCACCTTCGTCGGCAGGCGGAACGACGTATGCCATTGCGTCGCAATCGTGCGCGTCTGCGAGGTCGCGCCGCCGCTGGCGGTCAGACCCTCGGTCCGCGACGTTTCGAGATTGCGCGTCAGGTCGTATGTGAAGTTCGAGCGATTGCCATTCCAGTCTGTGCGCGCGGTCACGTTGCCATTGGCGTCGTAAGCCGCCGAGGCGGGCTCGCTGCCGGTCGGCTGATCGACGGAATTGCTTTTCAGAGCAAGGTTGACGCTCTGGAACCCGTAATTGCGCACCGTGCCCAACGGGTCGGTGACCGCGGTTTGGGCCCCGGAAGCGGTGTACGAGAACTGGTATCGCTCGACGTCTACGCCGCCCGCGAGGTGCTTCGATTCGATTGCGCGGCCATAGCTGTCGTACTTGAACGTGGCGAACCGTGCTCCGTTCTCGTCGGTGATCCCGGTGAGCGCATTCGGCTTCGAGCTGCCGGAAGTGTTGGCGGACTCGTTGTAGACGTAGAGGCGCTGGCTGTCATCGGGATAGGTGACGGCGCTCAGGTTTCCCGCCGCATCGTAGGCATAGAGATAGCTGCCGCCGGCCGGATCGGTCAGCTTCGTCAAGCGAAATTTGTTTCCGGTGCCGAACGTGAGGCTGCGGCCGAACTGATCGGTTGCACGCAACAGCATGCCCTTGGGAAGGACGGACGTAGTCGGCGTACCGTCGGCGTTGAGGACGAATCCGCCGTTGCCGGAGCTGCTGCCATTGGTGCCGTCGGAATAGGTGAGCGTGAGCGTCAGGCCGTCGCGCCGCTCGAGCGCCGTAAGGCTGCCCGAAGCATTGAACACCTCCGTGTCTTCCGTGGCGGCGATGCGGTAGCGCCATCCCGAGCGCCGCTGGTTGGCGTCGATCAGCTCGGTGAGTGTGTCTGCGATGTCGGAAGTGGGAGCCCAGTTGCCCGACACGAGGTTGAAGACCGACTGACGCCCATTGTTGTGGTAGTAAGTGATTGTGGTGCTGCTGCTCGCCAGGATCTTCGCGTTGTAGCTGTGCGACCAGAAACCGCCGAGCACTCCATTTACCGCTTCCCGTCCGTCGTTGTAATAGCGCACGAAAACTAGTTGCCCACTCCCCGGTGCGGCGTAGTCGACCTCTTCTTGAAACTTGTTGCCATTCGCGGGATTCACGGGATTGCCGCAGCTCGGGCACTGCTTGCCGAGGTTCGGGCCGCTCGACAGCTGACACACACCGTCGACGTTCTTCTGGTCTGCAGGGCAGGTCAGAGAGCAACTCGAGGGACGAACAAAGGTAGCGGGATACCCGGCGTAGTTGGCGCAAGAATCCCAGGCCGGGTTGATAAGCGGGCGGTCGATCACAGCCCCCGGTGGTCCATTTACAAGATTCAACCATTGGAAACCGCACGAGCCGTCATGCAGTATGCCGACGTAGATGATGGGTCCGCCGCTGAAGTCCCCGATGAGCTCCGGGGGGCTTCGCTTTGCGCACGCTTCGGCAACAGTGCTTCCGGTAGCCACCCGGCTCAGATCCAACGGGGCGTTGCTGCCGTCATACGGATAGGAGAACCAATAAGCGCCATCTTGGGCGTGCGCAGCAAAGCTCAGGACAAAAGCAGATGCAACTAGAAGCAGCCTCATCACGATTCCTATCTGTATTTGCCGGTTGGCGGAATGCGCGCACGATAGAGGCCTGAAAAAATCGTGTCCAACGAAAAAAAGAGATGGCAGCGATAATCTGCGATCGGAAAAAGAGCTAGCGCCAATCGCGATGGAACAAACTCTCGCATGAACAGCGCGACATTCCCGCTCGAAGGCGGCTGCGACTGCAAGGGGGTGCGCTATCGCATGGAGACGAAGCCGCTCTTCGTGCACTGCTGCCATTGCCGCTGGTGCCAGCGCGAGAGCGGCGCCTCGTTCGCCCTGAATGCGATGATCGAGTCGGATCGCTTGACGCTCATCACCGGCAAGCCCGCGATCGTCGATACGCCGTCCGCGAGCGGCAAGGGTCAGAAGATCGCGCGCTGCCCGAAATGCCGCCTCGCGGTCTGGAGCCATTACGCCGGCGCCGGAGCCGCGGTCAGCTTCGTGCGCATCGGCACGCTCGACAATCCCGGTGCGCTGCCGCCCGACATCCACATCTTCACTTCCTCCAAGCAACCCTGGGTCGTGCTGCCGGCGGGCACGCCGGCGGTGCCGGAGTACTACGAGCGCGAGAAATACTGGCCGCGGGAAAGCCTCGAGCGCCGGAAAGCGTTGTTACCGCGCCGCTGAAGCGTCGTTCCCCTCCAATTTGCGGATTCGAGGGGAAGCGGGCACAATTCCCCTCCAATCTGCGGATTTGAGGGGAACCGGTGCCGCCACCCGGCCGACACGACGCGTCCAGCCGCACGCGTTACCAGGAGCTGAAAGACCTGGCGCGCTCGCAGCGGCGCGTGCTCGCCGGCACCCCGGGCACCCTCAAGCAGCGGCGGCGGCGCAGCACCGATTACTGGGTGCGCGAGTACATCCGCGTCGATGGCCGCAAGGACGACGAGCACATCGGCACGATCGGATCCATCGGCGCCAAGCCGCTCGCGGCACTACGCGCCGAGGTCGACCTCGCGAGGGCGCTCGCCCGCGGCTCCTCGCGGCTGCGACTGCTCCTCTATCAACGCATCGAGCGCAAGCCGGCCGCCGTGCTCGCTGCGCTTTCCAATCGCGGGTTATTCGAAGCGGGCCTCGTGCTCGTTGGCTCGCACGCGTACGGCACGCTGCTCAACGACTGCGCCATCATCGCGCCGGGATATCGCACCCAGGATATCGATCTCGCGCGCGCGCAGCCGCTCGAATTGACGCTGCCTCCGGAGATGGATTTCGGCGCACTGCTCGGCGAATCCGGGCTCGACTTCGTGCCGGTCCCCGGGATGCCGTCGCGCCGGCCGTCGAGCTCGTACAAGATCCCCGGCCGCGATCCGCTCGCCGTCGACCTCCTGGTCCCGGGGAGCCCGGCCGGCGACGTGGCGGCGGTCGAGGAGCTGCGCACGCACGCGCAGACGATTCCGCTGCTCGATTTTCTCGTCGACGAAGCCGGCGACAGCGTGGCGCTGAGCCCCAACCAGATCGTCCCCGTCAGGGTGCCCAGCGCCGAGCGCTTTGCCCTCCATAAGCTCTACTCGTCGCAGCGCCGGGGCTCGGATCGCGACAAGGCGCGGAAGGATCTCGAACAGGCGGCCGTCCTGATTCCGGTGCTCGAGGAGGAGACGCCGGGCCTCCTCGGCGACGCCTGGAAAAAAATGCCGGCGTCCGCCAGGACCTCGGTCAGGCGAGGAGCGCTGGCAGCCCTTAACGTCGCGGGCGAGCATACCGAGGCGAGCGATTTCCTGAAAAAGATCGCACGATCATGATCTGCGAGCCGTGCATGCCGGCCGATGTCGTGGAGCTGCAGGTGGCCGATTTCTTCGCGATGACCACGGCGGAGCAAAGCGGCTACGACATCGGCGTGACCATCGGCAACGCGCGCGGCATTCGATGCGTGCTGGCGCAGCGCTGATGCAGCGCAAGGTGTGGGGATGGGCGCTCTATTACTGGGGCAACCACGCCTTCACCACCTCGATCATCACGGTCTTCTTCCCGATCTTCTTCAAGGATTTCTGGAGCTCCGGGGCGGATGTCACCGTGAGCACGTTCCGCCTGGGCCTGGCCAACTCGGTGGCGAGTCTCATCGTGGCCGTGTCCGCGCCGCTCTTGGGTGCCATCGCCGACCGCGGCGGCCATGCCAAGAAATTTCTGCTCGCCTCGGCGCTGCTCGGCTCGCTCATGGTGCTGGGCCTGCATTGGGTGCCGCAGGGCGCCTGGCAGTGGGCGGCGCTGTTCTATGTCCTCGCCTCGGTCGGCTATTTCTGGGGCAACGTGTTCGGCGACTCGATGCTGGTCGCCGTGGCGGAGCCGGGCAAGCTGGATATCACCTCGGCCATCGGCTACTTCGCGGGCTATCTCGGCGGCGGACTGTTCCTCGCCCTCGGCGTCGCGATGAGCCTCAAGCCGCAGTGGTTCGGGCTCGCCGACGCCGCCGAAGCGGTGCAGATCCTCCTCATCCTGGCGGCGATCTGGTGGGCGCTCTTCTCGCTGCCGCTCATGCTGTGGGTACCGTCGCCGCCGCGCGCCGCGGCGCACGTGCCGCTGACGGTTGCGGCCCGCGAAGGCCTTACCCAGTTCGTCGAGACCTTCCGGCACATCCGCGGCTACAAGCCGGTGTTCGTCTTCCTCGCGGCCTACTGGGTCTACATCGACGGCGTGAACACCGTGATCCAGATGGCCGTCGACTACGGCAAGTCGATCGGCTTCGGCACCTCCGACCTGATTCTCGCCGTGCTCCTGGTCCAGTTCGTCGGCGTGCCCGCCGCGCTCGTGGCCGGCAGGCTCGGCGAGCGCATCGGGCCGCGGCGCGCGATCTTCATCGGCCTCGCGGTGTACACGTTCGTCTCCATCTACGCGACGTTCATGCAATCGCCGTGGGAGTTCTATCTCGTCGCCGCGATGGTGGGACTGGTGCAGGGCGGCGTGCAGCTTCTCAGCCGCTCCTATTTCGCGCGGCTCGTGCCGCGCGAGCGCGCGGGCGAATTCTTCGGCTTCTACAACATGCTCGGCGAGTTCGCGGCGATCATCGGGCCGCTGCTCGTCGGCACGGTGAGCTACCTGACCGGCAGTCCGCGCGTGTCGATCCTTTCGGTGATCATTCTCTTCGCGGTCGGCGCCTACCTGCTGCGCTTCGTCGAAGAGCCGAAGTCAGCGGCGCCGTGAGGGACCTGAGGAAGCACCGGCGCCGGCCCCTGTAGCGGCCCGCGCCTCGGTGTCGCCGAGCAGGATCTCGACCCGGCGATTGAGCTGGCGCCCGCCGGGATTGTCGTTGCTCGCCACGGGATAGGCCTCGCCCAGGCCGCGCGCCACGATGCGGGCCGGCTCGACGCCCGCCTGCACCAGGGCCCGGCGCACGGCCTCGGCGCGGCGCTCCGACAGGCGGCG
>Ga0137403_10009598_pt1 | contig 10747 bp, 10 predicted proteins | sample CZOMad2_1_16fung_FD_122057 | JGI IMG/M metagenome (GOLD analysis project Ga0137403, IMG submission 122057) | Vadose zone soil fungal communities from Angelo Coast Range Reserve, California, USA - CZOMad2_1_16fungal (Hybrid Assembly) | ecosystem: Environmental > Terrestrial > Soil > Vadose zone... | reverse complement strand
TCCAGTGGCTGTGACGGTGACGGAGTAGGATCCCGCAGGCACAGAGGCCGAGGTGACTATCGTCAGGTCTGTGGTGCAGTCCGGACTGCACGAGGGAGGCGACAGGGAGGCGTTGATTCCCGGAGGCGCCGCCGGAGGACCAAAGGAAACGGGCTCGACTGTGCCGGCTATAGCTTTGGCCGTTAGAGTTGCGGATGTGGATAGTCCCTGCGTCACGATGAGATTGCTGGGGGCCGACAGAGAGAAACTAAATGGAATCGAATTGCTTACGGTCACCGGTATTGTGGCGCTGGTCTGGTTTCCTGCTAAATCTCGAGTTACTGCGGTCAGTGTGTGAGGACCGTTCAGGACTGTCGTGGTATCCCACGATACTGAATATGTGGGACCGGGACCGGTATTCTCCGGACCAAGGTTGTTCCCGTCCAGCTTGAATTGTACGCCCGCCAGACCGGTCCCGCCGGCGTTGTCGGAGGCAGTTGCCGTCACGGTGTACAAGTCGGACACTGGGGCCGTGGGGGAAGTGATCGACAGCGTGGGTCGAGTAACGTCGGTGTAGTGCTTGTAAAGATACACATGGCAATCGGTGCCGTAGCACCTCACGAACATCGTGACCCCGTAGGTGCTTACCGGCGTTATCGGAGCGGCCACAACGCCGGTCAGCGGGGGATCGTAGGCTGGAGTCGTGAAAAAAGGGACCGTCCCGGTCTGCCGGGACCATGTATCCACGGTCACATCGTAGACCCAGAAATCGTTCGAGTTGCCGAAAATCAAATATTTCCCGCTGACCGGATCCACCGTGACGACCGAATTCTGAATGCCCATCGGAATGGGGGCATTCTGCAGCACCGTGACATGCCCTGTACTGTCGAGTTTGTACATGTGCGTGTCGATCTGGCCTCCTCCAAACAGCACGACCCCGTATACGGGATTGTATTTCGCAAAGTTCTGATAGTTGCCCAGCGGAAGGTTTCCGGCGATTCGGCTCCACTGTTGTGTTGTCTCGTTGAATTCGATAACCGCGCCGGTCGTACCCGACTCGATCGACGCGCTGCTCAACGACCCTCCGCCGAAAATCCGCTTCTTCGCGGGTTACTCCGGCTGGGCGCCCGGCCAGCTGCGCGGAGAGCTCGACCGCGGCGACTGGCTGGTCGTCGATGCCGACGCCGCAACGGTTTTCCTGAAGGACACTTCCAGGCTCTGGCAGGATATGGTGAGGCGGGCGAGGGCGATCCGCGCCGACGCTGCGCCGATGATGCGCTAAAGGCGTCCTACTTCTTCAGGCCGATAAGCTGCATGAGGCGCGCGAGCTCCGCGTCTTCCTTCGCGATCAATCGGCCGAATTCCTCCGCCGGCATGAAAGCCGGACGCACGCCCAAGCGCTCGCTCGCCTGGGAGAACTCGGAGCTCTCCGTGGTCTTGCGGATCGCCCCCTCGAGTATCGCGATGACCGGCTTGGGCGTGCCCTTGGGTGTAGCGATACCGCGCCAGGCTTCCAGAGCGACATCGAAGCCCTGCTCCCGCGCGGTGGGCACCCCGGGCAAAGCCGGGTCGCGGTTCGACGTCAGCGCCGCGAGCAAGCGCACCTGGCCGCTCTTGACGTAGGCCGACAGCGCCGCGGGCAATTGCAGCACGGCGTCCACCTGGTTTCCCAGCAGGCTCGGCACGACCTGCGCCGCGCCAAAAGGTACGTCTATCACTTCGACGCCGGCGGCCTTGAACAGCGCGACCGCCGATATGTGAGTGTGGCTGCCGATCCCGGAATTGCCTACGGAGATCTGTTTGGGGCGCGATTTCGCGTCGGCGACGAGGTCGGCAAGCGTCTTCCACTTCGCTCCGCCGCCGACCGCCAGCACCGGCGACTCGACTAGGACACGCGCTACCGCGTCGAAGGCCCGGTAATCGAATGGCAGCGAGCCCGAGTGATATGTCGTCGAGATCGAGTTCGAATTCCATACCAGCCAATATCCGTCGGGCTTTTGCGCCGCGACGTAGGTGTAGCCGATCGCGCCCCCGGCTCCCGGGCGGTTGTACACGATCGCCTTGGCGCCGAGCTGTTTCGACATCCCGTCGGCGAGCAGCCGCGCCGTGACGTCCGCCGAGGAGCCGGCTGGAAAGAGCACGGTGATCTCGATGGCGCCCTTGTGCGGAAATTGCGCTTCCTGCGCCTGGACGGCCGCCGCGAGGAGCGCACAGGTAAATATCAACACTGTCCTCATGATTTCCTCATCACCTCAATCTTTTGACAACATCTCCCCGACTTCGACCCGTCGCCCTTCGCGCGCCGAGACGATACCGGCACGGATCACCGCAAGCGAAGCCGTGGCCCCCTCCCCACCCATCTGCGGCTTGCCTCCTCCGCGAACCGCATCTGCAAATTCCTCGAGCTCCTCGACGAAGGTGTCGTTCTTCGCGCAAGGCACCGGGCTCGCGCCGGCGGCGCCGCGCTTGAGCATGCGCAGGCCCTGGTACACATCGTAATACGCGCTAGCTTCCTTTCCGTAAATGTTCATCAGGTAGTACTCGGAGGCCGAGGCGTAGCTCGCGTTGAGCGTCGAGAGCGCACCGTTTTCGTGCTCGAGGACCAGGCTCGCGACGTCGGGGTTGTCGCCCGGGAGCACCAGCTGCGCGAATCTGCCGCTCACCGCTTTCACCGGGCCGAGGAGATACTCCAGCACGTCGGCGTAGTGGATGCCGATCTGGAGCATCACCCCGCCCGGCATTCCCGCCGCGGTGTAGCGCCAGGACTTTAGATCGATCTGGCCAAGCCGGTCGCGGCTGATGTTGGCCTCGGCGTTGACCAGCTTGCCGAACGCACCCGCATCGATTTGCTCGCGGATCCACCGGAAGTGGCTCTCGCGGCGGCGCTGGTAACCCAGGGCGAGCACGACGCCCGCTTTCCTGCACGCGTCGGTGATCGCCCGGCCCTCGGAAACGGTGTTGGCGATCGGCTTGTCGAGAAACACATGCTTCCCCGCTCCTGCGGCAGCGCGCGTAGTTTCCAGATGCGCGTCGTTCGGCGTCGTGTTGACGATCGCCTCGATGCTGCGGTCCTGCAGTAGGGCCTGGTAGTCGGGTGCGGCGCTGCAGCCATATTTCGCGGCGAAGGCCTTGCGCTTGTCCTCGGAGCGCGTATAGCAGGCGACGATCTTCAGTTTCCTCGAGCGCTGGATGGCGTCGGCGAGAACGTCCGACCACCAGCCCATCCCGATGCAGGCGACCCGCAGGGGCTCGAGCGCCATCGCCTAATTATTTGCGACCACAGTCTCGACGGACTCGCGCGCGATGCGCTCGTCGGTCGCCCAGTCGCCGCCGCTCACGCCGACCCCGCCGATGCATTCGCCTCCGACGATGACCGGGCAGCCGCCCTCCATCGCAGTCCAGCGCTCCGGGCCCGCCGCGAGCGCGAGTCCCAGGGCGTGGGCGACATCGAGCGCCTGCCCTTGAGCGCCGTGCGACGAAGTCGGACGCTTGTTCGACGCGGCGCACACCGCCTTTGTCGTCGCCGAATGCAGGGAATGAAAGCGCCCGCCGTCCATGCGCTCGAGTGCGATGAGGTGCCCGCCGGCATCGGCAACCGCGACCGATATCGCGATCCCGGCCTGCCTGGCCTTGGCTACGGCGGTGTCGGTTATTTTCTTGGCGCCAGCGTGAGTGAGGCGCTTGGAGTCGGCGACGAACACCGCCGGATTCTAGCGCGTTGCGGCTTTCTGCGATGACCTCATGCCGGATTTTTCGAAGTGCATCGCGCCCCCGCGGTATTCGACCCGGATCGTGTCCTTCGCCGCGAAGTGACCTTCGAGAATCTGCTTCGCGAGCGGGTTCTCGATGCTCTGCTGGATCGCGCGCTTCAAGGGCCTCGCGCCGTAGACCGGATCGAAGCCGGCCTTGGCGAGCTGCGCGAGGGCGCTGTCTCCAACTTCCAGTCCCATTTCCAGCTTCGCCAGCCGCTCCTCGAGGTAACGCAGCTGGATCTTCGCGATGTTCCGGATGTGCTTCTCGTCGAGGGCGTGGAACACCACGATCTCGTCGATGCGGTTGACGAACTCCGGCCGGAACTGCGTCTTCACCTCGGCCATGACCGCGGTCTTGATCAGGCCGGGATCATCTCCCTGCATCTGCTGGATCATGTGCGAGCCGAGGTTCGAGGTCATCACGATCACCGTGTTCTTGAAATCCACGGTGCGGCCCTGGCCGTCGGTCATGCGCCCGTCGTCCAGAACCTGCAAGAGCACGTTGAACACGTCCGGGTGCGCCTTCTCGATCTCGTCGAGCAGGATCACGCTGTAGGGTTTTCTGCGCACCGTCTCGGTGAGATGCCCGCCTTCTTCGTAGCCGACATAGCCCGGAGGCGCCCCGATCAGGCGCGCCACCGAGTGTTTCTCCATGAATTCGGACATATCGATACGGATCAGGTGATCCTCCGAATCGAACAGGAACGCCGCAAGCGCCTTGCACAGCTCGGTCTTGCCCACGCCCGTGGGTCCGAGGAAAAGGAAAGATCCGTAGGGTTTGTTCGGGTCGGAAAGCCCCGCGCGCGAGCGCCGGATCGCGTCGGCGACGAGGTGCACCGCCTCGTCCTGGCCGACCACGCGCTCGTGCAGCTTTTCCTCCATCGCGAGCAGCTTGTCGCGCTCGCCCTGCATCATCTTCGAGACCGGGATGCCGGTCGCGCGCGACACGACTTCGGCGATTTCCTCGGCGCCGACCTGAGTACGCAGGAGTCTGGGCTTTTCCTGCTTAGAGGGCGATTTCTCCGCCAATTTCGCCTCGAGTTCCGGCATGCGGCCGTACTGCAGCTCGGAGACCTTCTGCCAGTCGCCCTTGCGCTTCGCGGCGTCCATTTCGAGCTTGAGCTTCTCCAGCTCTTCCTTGACCTGTTGGGAGCCCGCGACCTTGGACTTCTCCGTTTTCCAGATTTCGTCGAGATCGGCGACCTCGCGCTCGAGCTTCTTGATTTCCGCTTCGATCAGCGCGAGCCGCTTCTGCGACGCCTCGTCCTTTTCCTTCTTTACCGCTTCGCGCTCGATCTTTAGCTGAATGAGGCGCCGGTCCAGCTTGTCCATGACTTCCGGCTTGGAGTCGATCTCCATCTTGACGCGGGCGGCCGCCTCGTCGATCAGGTCGATCGCCTTGTCCGGGAGGAAACGGTCGGTGATGTAGCGGTGCGAGAGCTCCGCGGCGGCGACAATCGCCGGGTCGGTGATGTCGACGCCGTGGTGGACTTCGTATTTCTCCTGCAGTCCGCGCAGGATCGCGATGGTCGCCTCCACCGAGGGCTCGCCCACGAGCACCTTCTGGAAGCGGCGCTCCAGCGCCGCGTCCTTCTCGATGTACTTGCGGTATTCGTCGAGCGTCGTCGCCCCGACGCAGTGCAGCTCGCCGCGCGCGAGCGCGGGCTTGAGCATGTTGCCCGCGTCGATCGCGCCCTCGGCCTTGCCCGCGCCGACCATGGTGTGCAGCTCGTCGATGAAGACGATGGTCTGCCCCTCGTTCTGGGCCAGCTCCTTCAAGACAGCCTTGAGGCGCTCCTCGAACTCACCGCGATACTTGGCGCCGGCGAGCAGCGCGGCCATGTCGAGCGAGAGCACCCGCTTCCCCTTGAGCGTCTCGGGGACTTCCTCGTTGACGATGCGCTGGGCGAGGCCTTCGACGATCGCCGTCTTGCCCACGCCGGGCTCCCCGATCAGAACCGGATTGTTCTTGGTGCGCCGCTGGAGGATCTGTATGACGCGGCGGATCTCGTCGTCGCGCCCGATCACCGGGTCGAGCTTGCCCGAGCGTGCGCGCTCGGTCAGGTCGAGCGTGTACTTCTTCAGCGCCTCGCGGCTGCCCTCGGCCTCCTGGCTGCCGACCGACTCGCCGCCGCGCACCGCCTTGATCGCCTGGTCGATGGCCTTCTTGCTGCCGCCGTTCTCTTTCACCAGGCGTCCCGCCTCGCCTTTGTCCTCGGCCAGCGCGAGCAAGAACAGCTCCGAGGCGATGAACTGGTCGCCGCGCTTCTGCGCTTCCTTGTCGGTGAGGTTGAGGAGCGCGTTCAGCTCGCGCGAGATCTGCACCTCGCCGCCGTGTCCCTCGACCTTCGGCAGGCGGGAAATCGCCTGCCGGACCGCGTCGCGCAGGCGCGGTAGGTTGACCCCAGCGCGGGACAGGAGCGACGCGCTCGCCCCGTCTTCCTGTGCCAACAGGGCGGAAAGGACGTGCAGCGGCTCGATGAACTGCTGGTCGTTCCCCACGGCAACGCTTTGGGCGTCGCCCAGGGCCTGCTGGAACTTCGTGGTGAGTTTGTCCAGGCGCATATCGGCGCGTTCTTGGATAGACCGGATGCAAGTGGGGGATTTGCCCCCGATTTCAAGGCCGAAGACCGCCATTGTGCAACTTTCGCCTTGCAGAGTCTTGGCTTAGACTTGGCCGCCATGGCGATGAAGTTCGAGCTCCAGGAGCATCTGGGCAAGTACCCGATCGTCCGCGAGATCGGCAGCGGCGCGACCAGCCGCGTGTACCTCGCGCGCGACCCCTTCGCCGACCGGGAGGTCGCGATCAAGGTGTTCCTGTTCGCCGAGAACATGACCCCCCAGACCGAGCGCATGATGCACAAGGCCTTCCTCGCCGAGGCGGCGCTCGCGGGCAAGTTGAGCCACCCCCACATCGTCGCGATCTTCGACGCCGTGGTCGAGCCCGAGCACAGCTACCTGGTAATGGAGTACGTGGCCGGCGACACCCTCGAGGCGCACTCCGAGGTCACCAACCTGCTGCCGCTGAACAAGGTCGTCGAGATCATCTTCAAGTGTGTGCGCGCGCTCGAGTACGCCTTCCAGCACGGCGTGATCCACCGCGATATCAAGCCGGGCAACATCCTGCTCTCCGAGAGTGGCGACACCAAGGTCAGCGACTTCGGCGCCTCGTTTCAGCAGCGGCACGGGCAGGAGACGACCCAGATCACGGGCGTGGGCTCGCCCGCCTACATGTCGCCGGAGCAGATCCGGATGGAGGATCTCACCGCCCAGACCGACATCTACTCGCTGGGCGTGGTGATGTACCGCCTGCTCACCGGCCGCCTGCCGTACGAAGCCAATACCCAGGCGGCGCTGACCTACGCGATCCTCAACAGCATCCCGGCGCGGCCCGCGACCCTGCGCCCCGACCTGTCCCCGCTGCTCGACCAGATCGTAATGAAGGCGATCGAGAAGGACCGGGCAGCGCGCTACCAGACCTGGCTCGAGTTCGGCAAGGATCTGAGCCAGGCGTTCACCACGCTGCGCCTGTCGGGCGCCTCCGCCTCCGATTCCGAGAAATTCAACCAGCTCCGCGACATGCCGTTCTTCGAGGACTTCGACGACGTCGCACTGTGGGAGGTGGTGCGGATCGGCCGCTGGCAATCGATGGACGCCGGAACCGTCCTCATCAGGGAGGCCGATCAGGGCGACAGCTTCTACGTCCTGGTCGACGGCGAGGTCGGCGTCACGCTGCTGGGGAAGCAGCTCAACGTCATCAAGCCCGGCGGTTGCTTCGGCGAGATCCTCTACTTCACCGGGCGCATGGGCCGCCGCACCACCACCATCACCGCGCTGGGCGAGGTCACGGTCATGGAGATCAAGGCCGACGCCTTGCGCGTGGCGACCGACGGCTGCCAGGTGGGATTCAACAAGGCCTTCATGCGGGTGCTGGTCGATCGCCTCACCCAGGCGAACCTGCGCCTGGCCGGGCGCGGCTGATCGATTCGCTCACAGGTAAAGCAATGAACTTCCAGCTCATCCTGGCCGTCGCATTCGGTGGCGCGATCGGCTCGGTTGCCCGTTATCTGGTCGGCCATGGTTCGGCAAAGCTCTTCGGACTGGAGTTTCCTTGGGGAACCTTGATCATCAATATCGTCGGGTCGTTTCTGATCGGAGTCTTTGCCGAATCATTTGCCCTCAGGTGGGACGCGCCGCAGGCGGTGCGCGTGTTTCTTACGGTCGGTATTTGCGGAGGATTTACGACGTTTTCGACGTTCTCGCTGGATGCATTCGTGCTGATGGAGCGAGGAGATCTGTGGCCGGCAGCCGCTTACATCATCGGATCGGTAGCCCTATCCATTGGGGGCCTGCTCGCCGGCTTGCATCTGATGCGCGCGGCCTTGTAGATCACGCGGCGCTCGACTTGGGAGGTTCCCAGCGCTGCGCGGCTTCGCTGTCAGAGGTGCGCGCCTCGACCCAGCGCGCGCCGGAAGGTGTCTGCTCCTTCTTCCAGAACGGCGCCCGGGTCTTGAGATAGTCCATGATGAACTCGCAGGCGGCGAAAGCCTCGCCGCGGTGCGCCCCGGCGACGACGACCAGCACGATCTGGTCGGTGGGTTTCAGCTCGCCGACGCGGTGGACGACGAGAATGTCCATCACGCTCCAGCGGTTTTGGGCCTCGGCGACGATCTTCTCGAGCGCCTTTTCGGTCATTCCCGGATAGTGCTCCAGGGTCATCGTCGAGACCGCGTCGCCGTCGTTCGCGTCGCGGCATACCCCGATGAAGCTCGCCACTGCCCCGACCTTGGGATTGCCCCGACGCAGCGCCGCGATCTCGGCCCCAGCGTCGAAGTCTCCGGTCTGGATTCGCACCGGCACGTCAGCCTCCGGTCACCGGCGGAAAGAACGCGATCTCATCGCCCTGTTTCACCGGAGTCGCCGGCTGGGCCATCTCGTGATTGACGGCGACGCGCAGCGCCTTTCCTTGCGCGAGCGCGGACTGCCACGGACCCCCGCGCGCCATGAGCAGCGTGCGCAACCCCGCGACCGTGGACGTTGCCGGAGAGATTTCGAGGTCTTCGCCAGCCTTGCCCAGCTGCTCACGCAAGCTCGCAAGATAGAGGATCCTGACCTTCATCGATACAGCTCCGAGTACGGCATGAACGTCACCATCTCTCCCGCACGGATCGCCCGCGAAGCCGGATTGTCGACCAGCCCGTCGGCCCATGCCGTGGACATCAGCACCGCCGAATCCTGCGTGGGGTACAGATCCAGGCCTCCGCGCGAATTCCATTTTACGCGCAGAAATTCGCGCCGGGCGTCGGGCTCGGGCCAGTCGAAATCGGCCCGCGCCTGGATCGCATGCGGATCCACCCGGCTGATCCCCTGCGTCTTCAGCAGGAACGGACGGACGAATATGAGAAAGGTCACGAAGCTCGACACGGGGTTCCCGGGCAATCCTATGAAGCTCGCCCGCGCGACACGCCCGAACGCGAGCGGCCGCCCGGGCTTCATCGAAATGCGCCACATGAGCAGCTCACCCTCCGCCTCCACCGCGGGCTTCACGAAGTCGGCATCGCCCACCGAGACGCCGCCGCTGGTCACGATCACGTCGCAGTCGGCCGCGGCGCGGCGCAGCACCTCGCGCGTCGCCGCCAGCGAATCGGGAACGATGCCGTAGTCGCGCACGTCGCAATCGAAGGCCCGCGCGAGCCCGTTCAGCGTGAAGCGATTGGAGTTGTAGATGCGCCCCGGAGGCAGGGGGTCGCCGGGCATCACCAGCTCGTCCCCGGTGAAGAAAAGGCCGAGGCGCACGCGGCGGTGGACCGGAAGCGCTGCGATGCCGACCGACGCTGCGAGACCCGTGTCCTGCGGACGCAGGCGCATGCCCGCGGGGAGGATCGTGTCGCCCGTGCGGATATCGCTGCCGACGCGCCGCACCCATTCACCGGACCGTGGAATCTTTCTCACGACGATCTGGTCGCCTTCGACCGTGCAGTCCTCCTGCATCACGACGGCGTCGGCCCCGTGCGGGATCGGCGCGCCGGTGAAGATGCGCGCCGCCGCACCCGGGACGAGCGGACTGCCGACGGCGCCCGCGAAGATCTTCTGCGCCACCTTGAGGCGCGGCTCGGCGCCTTTCAAGTCGGCCAGGCGCACCGCGTAGCCGTCCATCGCGCTGTTGTCCAGGGGAGGTACGTTCATGGTCGAGCGCTGCGCGGCGGCGAGCACCCGGCCCGCCGCGGAGAGCGTCGGCACCGACTCGGTCTCCGTGACCGGATATGCGCCGGCGAGGAGACGCTCCAGCGCCTCGTCGACGGAGAGCAGTCCCTTGCTCATCGCAATCCGTTGTAGCTCAGGATGAATGCCTCGATGCTGTCGTGGTCGTCTAGATCGAATCGCGGCAGCTTCGTCTCGAGCGGCACGTCGGAAGCGATCGCAACGATATGCGCGTCTCCCGGATGCAGCAGATCCTTGCCGTTTTCCCTGCGCCACACCTCGAGCTTGGGCAGCGGATGATGCTTGTGGCCCTCCACCAGCAGCAGATCGCACGGCGAAATCCGCTCGATCTGCTCTTCCAGCGAAGGCTCGCGCTCGCCGCGCAGCTCGTGCATGATGACCCAGCGCCTGTCGGACACGACCATGACCTCGCTGCAGCCGGCTTCGCGGTGGCGATAGGAATCCTTGCCCGGTTTGTCCACGTCGAAGCTGTGGTGCGCGTGCTTGATCATCGACACCTTGAGGCCGCGTTTCACGAAGCGTGGAATGAGCTGCTCGATCAGGGTGGTCTTGCCGCTGCCCGACCACCCGGCGAACCCGAAGATCTTCATGCCTGACCCGAGAAAACCGCCATTGTATCAGCGCGTCATTCCCGCTCGGATACAGCGTTCGGGAAGAACAGCTGCTCCCCGCCGATCTTGTACTCGGCGATCGCCTTCTGGCCCTCGGGCGAGATCACCCAGTCGACGAAGGCCTGGCCGAGCTCCTTCTTCACATTCGGGTGCTTGTCTGGATTCACCAGCATCACGCCGTAC
>Ga0137403_10009596_pt1 | contig 10748 bp, 9 predicted proteins | sample CZOMad2_1_16fung_FD_122057 | JGI IMG/M metagenome (GOLD analysis project Ga0137403, IMG submission 122057) | Vadose zone soil fungal communities from Angelo Coast Range Reserve, California, USA - CZOMad2_1_16fungal (Hybrid Assembly) | ecosystem: Environmental > Terrestrial > Soil > Vadose zone... | reverse complement strand
GCCGAGGCCCGTGCCACCGGCGCCCAGCCGACCCGCAGCGGCGGCTTCGGCTACATGCGGGGCCCCGACGATGCCCTCGTGGAGTACGCGGGCAACCATCCGGCCGAGCGCTTCAACCACGTGCATCTCTACCAGGACGATCCGTTCTGCGCGCAGCTCTGGTACCAGAGCCACCTCAACGCCCCGGTGTATGCCGGCCGCACCAGCCGCGCGCCGATCACCGAGTCCACCTGCGCGGTGCCGCGCGGCCCCGATCGGAGCTGGCCGGCGCTGGACCGCGACGGGATGTTCCGGGCTCCGTCGGCCGCCGTCGTGTTCGGCGACGTGGCCCTGCCCTGGTACGTGCGCCAGGGCGACCGGCCACTCGCGAGCACGCGCGGACAGCTCTACGACCACATCGCGCTCAGCGTCGTCGATCTCGACGCGTGGGTCGCCAAGCTACGCGGCGAGGGCGTGCGGTTCCTCGAGGAGCCCTACCCGCTCGGCGACACGCGGGCGGTGATGATCGAAGGCCCGAGCCGCGAGGCCCTGGAGCTGGTCGAGGTCAGCTAGCCAGCAGGGCCGACAGCGCCTGATACGCGCGCTTGGCCCGCTCGAGCGCGGGCAGATCGGCGGTGGCCCGGGAGGGCGCCTCGATCGCCAGGGGAATACCGTCCGGTAGCGCCGCCACGAGCGCGGCCAGCGGCAACGCGCCCTCGCCGGGAAGCAGCCGCCCGGTCCGCGCCTCGCGGATCAGGTTCGGCGTATCGGTGGGGCCGGGCATGTCGGCCGACGCGTCACAGATCTGCGCGTAGCGGAACAGCTTCGCATCCACCTGCCCGATGTGGGCGGGAAGCCCGCCCGACCGGCTGAAATGGAGCGCGTCCACCACCACCGACACGTTCGCTCGCTTCGACTTCGCCACCACCTGCGCGGCGTGGGCGAGCGTGCGGACCCCGGTGTAGACCGCGAATTCCAGGCCGACCGACAGGCCGTACTGGGCCGCCCGGTCGCAGAGCTCGCCGAAGCGCTCGAGCGTGCGCGCCTCCTCCGGCTCGGCGCTCATGACCAGCACGTGCTTCGCGCCCAGCCGCGCCGACACCTCCAGGAAGCCCTCCGGGACGCCGATCGGATGCTCGGGCTCGAAGCGAAGGAACTCGGTGTCGAGCACGGTCACGCCGGTGTCCTTCAGGCGCAGCAGGGTCTCCCGCAGCATCGGCCCCTCGTGGAGCACGTCGTACGGCGGGACGCCGACGCTCGGCGTCGCGGTCAGCCGGATGCCGACGGTCCGGAACCCCGCGGCGGCCGCCACCGTGATCAGCTCGGGGGGCGTCGTGTCCAGCACGGTCAGGTGCGCGAGCGAGATGGGGCGGGGCGTGGTCGACATGGGAGGATAGTACCTCAGCGCCGCGGCAGCCCGAGCGAGACGAGGATGCCGAGCGCATTGGCCCCCGCCGCGATCAGCACCGCCACGCCGTAGCCCTGTGTGAGATCGAAGAGACGGCCCGCGATGACGGGCAGGACGACTGCGGCGGCGGACCACGCGATGTAGACCCGGCTGGCCATGCGACCGTAGAGCGCCCGCCGCCAGTAGACGGCGACCGCGGCCGCGGTCACGCCGGAGATCACCCCGTAGCCCATCCCCACCAGGGCCAATGAGAAGACGGACACCAGCGGCCCGGGCCACAGCGTCAGCGCGGCATTGCCGGCAAGCGCCACCGCGTGGGCGCCGGCCGCGACGGTGGGGATCGCGAGCCAGTCCACCATCCACCCGCCGCCCAGGCGCGCGACCGCGATGGTGGCGGTGATGAACGTGGTCCCGTACACCGCGAGAGCGGCCGCGCCGCCGTACGCCGCGATGATGCCCGCGGCCTGGCTCAGCACCATCAGCCCGGCGGACGCGGCCAGGAAGAAGACGATCGAGAGCCGCCAGAAGACCGCCCGCCGCCGCTCGCGTTCGGCCAGCGTGACGTCGCCGGTCTCCGCCGAAGCGGCCACCCCGGCATGGGCCACCAGCCACGCGCTGGCGAAGCCGGTCATGGCCAGGACCGCGGCGAAGCCGCCGAGGGTGGCGCGGACCCCGAAGGCGCGGATCGCCCAGCCAAAGATCGGAGCCGCGATCATCGCGCCGGCGGGCAGCAGGCTCACGATGTAGCCGTTCACGAGACCCTGACGCCGCGTCACCGACAGGTTCACCATCTGCTGCACGAGGATGTAGGCCGCGCCGCCGCCGACCCCGAAGAGCACCCCGTAGCCGATCGCGAGCTGGGTCAAGCCGCCCGCGGTCGCGGCCAGCGCCAGGCCCAGCGCGTTGGCGACCGCGCAGGCCGTCACGAGGAGCGGGGTCGCGGCGATGGGGTAGAGGCTGGGCGCGACCATCATGCCGGCACCGAAGCTGGCCGCCGCGAGGGCGAACACGAAGGCCAAATCGGCCCGGGTCAGCCCGAGCAGCGCCTCCAGCGGCTGCAGGAACACGCTGAACGCGTAGAGCGAGCCGATCGGCGCGTTGAGCGCGGTGGAGGCCGCGAGCACGCGCCACGGGCTCGCCTGGGGGCCCTTCACGGAAGAATGCGCGACGTCAGCTCTCCGGGGCGAGCTGCCGGATCATCTGGAGTAGCTCGCGCGGGCTGTAGGGCTTCGCCAGATAGGCGGCGGCTCCCGCCTCCCGCGCCTTCTCCTCGTCCCCGGCCAGCGCGAACGAGGTGATCACGATGACGGGAATGGGCGCGGTCACCGGATCGGCGTGGAGCTGCCGGGTGGCCTCGAGCCCGGAGAGCTTCGGGAGCTGGATATCCATGATGATCAGGTCCGGGACCGCCTCGCGCGCGGTCGTCAGGCCCGCCTCCCCGTCCACCGCCTCGATAAGGCGGTAGGACGTGCGGCCGAGCAGGTGCCGGACGATCTTGCGGTTGAACTCGTTGTCCTCGACGTACAGGACCGTCTTCAAGCGCCTGCCTCCTTGGCCACCCGCCCCGGGATCGAGAAGAAGAACGTCGAGCCCTTGCCCGGCAGGCTCTCGACCCAGATCCGCCCGCCGTGCAGCTCGACCAGCTTCCGGGTGATCGACAGGCCGAGCCCGGTCCCCCCGAAATCCCGGCTTACCGTCGCGTCCGCCTGCCGGAACTCCTCGAAGATGCCGTCGATCTGCTCGGCGGGAATACCGATCCCGGTGTCGGCCACGGCAAAGAGCACTTTTTCGCCCTCGAGCTCCGCGCGGATCTCCACGCGTCCCTCGCGGGTGAACTTGAGCGCATTGCCGACCACGTTCATCAGGCACTGCGTGATCCGTTTGCCGTCGCCCACGCAGAGCGGCAGATCGGGGGACACGGTGGTGACGAGATCCAGCCCCTTGGTCGCGGCCAGCGCGCGCAGCGAGAGCTTCACGGTATTCACGACGTCCTCGACCACGTATTCGCCCAGGGCCAGCTCCATGTGCCCGGCCTCGATCTTGGAGAGGTCGAGCACATTGTTGATCAGGCCGAGCAGCTGCTTGCCGCAGGTGTGGATGTCCGACACCGGCTCCTCGATCTCGGGCGGGATCTCCCCGTACAACCCGTCGCGGATCATCTCGGTGAAGCCGAGGATCGCGTTCATCGGCGTGCGGAGCTCGTGGCTCATGCTGGCCAGGAAGTTGGACTTGGCCCGGCTGGCCTGCTCGAGCTCCGTGTTGAGCACCCGGAGCTGGTGGGCGGCCCGTCGCTGGGCGTCGTAGAGCTCGTGCAGCTCGCGGCTCATCTCGTTCATCTGGCGGGCCAGCGCTCCGAACTCGTCGCGATTCGCCACGTCGATGCTGGCGCCGAAGTCGCCCTTGGCGACCTGGCCGAGGAACCCCTCCGCCTGGCGGACCGGGAGAATGAAGGACCACGAGATGACGAAACCGAGACCCAAGGCGAGGACGATCGACGCGGCCGCGAAGCCGCCGGTGAGCAGGAGGGCACGACGATAGGTGGCCTCCACGCCCTCCCGGAGCTGGCCCATCCCCGCCTCCTCGTTCCGGACGGCCCGGGTGACGAGCATCGCGATCTCCCGGTACAGTGGATAGCCTTCGCTCAGGTGGAGATCCATCGCCTCGTCGGCCTTGTCCTCGCGGATCAGGGCCGCGATGCGCGCCACCGTCGCCATGACCTTGTCCTGCGTGTTGCGAAGGCGCTGGATCGTCTCGCGCTGGTCGGGCGGGGCGGCCGCCTCGAGGCGGTTGAAGGTGTCATGGAAGCGATTGTTCTCCCGGAAGATGCTCTCGATGGTGGCGTCGTCCCGCACCAGCAATGCATTCCGCGTGAAGGTCATCTGCAAGCCCAGGGCATGCTCGATCTGACGGGAGGCGTCGACCCGCTCGCGCGCCTGATCCAGCAGCCGGCTCTGCCGGGCCACGCTCGCGATCGACCGGAGGCTCATGGCGCCCATCGCGATCAGGAGCAACGCGATCAGCAGGAAGGCACCGAGCAGCTTGGAGTGGACCGACACGCGAAGGCGGGCGACCCACCGGACGAGCGGGCCCAGAGGCCAGTAGGCCAGCAGGAGGCGCGGGATCCGCTCGCCCAGCCCCGGCGTCGTTTCCGGGACCGGACCGGTGGACCCGACGGGACGTTCTCCCTCGTTTGGGCACATGCGGCGTGCTTCTGCGACCCGACGGGATGCTATCAAGGCGACACCAACGGGTCAATGCGAACGCCTCGCGCGGTTTCTTGACAGAGTGGCCGTTCGAAGCCGATAATCCGGCCGGCCCCGCCCATCCGATCGTTCTTACGAAGCTCGCTCCCGAGGAAAGGGAGACCACGCATGACGACCGACGCCACCGCGGGCGCATATCACATCACCTCACGACGCGGGCTCTTCAAGGCCGCCGCAGTTGCGGGGGGAACCGCCGCCCTGGGATTCTCGGCGGTCGCCCAGGCCCAGACCCCGGTCAAGTGGCGCATCCAGACCGCCTGGCCGGCGGGGACGGCAGGCTACAAGCAGTTCCAGAAGTACTGCGCGAACGTGAAGGAGCTCTCGGAGGGAAAGCTGCAGTTCCAGCCCTTTCCGGCGGAGGGGATCGTCGGGACCTTCGAGATGTTCAATGCGGTGAAGGCGGGCCAGCTGGACGCCATGCACTGCTTCTCCAACTACTGGCCGGGGCACATGCCCGTCTCCGCCTTCCTCTCCTCGTATCCGCTGGGGCTGGATCGGCCGGACCAGTGGGAGACGTGGTACTACGAGCTTGGCGGACTTCAGATCGCGCGGAAGGCGTACCGAGCCCACAACATGTTCTTCGTGGGACCTATCCAGCACGACCTGAATCTGATTCACTCCAAGGTCCCCATCCGCTCGTTCGAGGAGTTCAAGGGGAAGAAGATCCGCTTTCCCGGCGGGATGATCTCCGACATCTTCTCCCAAGCCGGCGTCTCCACCGTGATCCTCCCCGGGGGCGAGATCTTCCAGGCGCTGGACAGGGGGCTCCTCGACGCTGCCGAATACACCGGGCCCGCGGTGAACTACGACCTCGGCTTGGGGGACGTCACCAAGTACATCATCATGGGGCCGCCCTCGACGCCGTGCCTCCACCAGCCGGTGGACCTCATGGACCTCACGGTGAACATGGCGAAGTGGACCGCGCTGTCGAAGCACCAGCAGGAGCTCGTGATCGCCGCGACCCGGCAGCATTCGTGGGACCAGTACGCGTACATCCAGAAGGAGAACATCACGGCCTGGGACAAGTTCAAGGCCAAGGGGGTCCAGGTCATCCGGCTCTCCGAGGAGGACATCCAGAAGTTCCGGCGGCACGCCATCCCGATGTGGTTCAGGTGGGCCAAGCGGGACCCGATCGCCAAGGAAGCGTTCGCCTCCCAGCTCGCCTTCATGCGGACGATCAGCGTCGGGTACGTCCCGGACTCGATGCTGGTCGACATCGACGGCAAGACCAAGCTGACGCTTTGACCCCAGTTCCTGCCAGTTCGGAGATCCTTCCATGACCACCGACCTCCACGACCTCTCGCTCGCCGAGCTGTCCCGTCTGATCGCGGCCCGCAAGCTATCGCCGGTGGAGCTCACCGAGGCGCTCATCCAGCGCGTCGAGCGCCACGACGCCCAGACGCGCGCCTTCATCACCACCACGTTCGATCTGGCCCGGCGGCAGGCCCGGCAGGCCGAGGCCGAGATCGCGGCGGGTCGGTCGCGCGGGCCGCTGCACGGCATCCCGTTCGGGCTCAAGGACATCTACGACACCGCGGGCATCCTCACCTCCGCGCACTCGCGCGTGTTCATCGACCGGATCCCGAGCGAGGACGCCACCACGACCGCGAAGCTCTACGAGGCCGGCGCGGTGCTGCTCGGCAAGCTGGCCACCCACGAGATGGCCCACGCCGGCCCGTCCTTCGACCTGCCGTGGCCGCCCGCGCGCAATCCCTGGAACCTCGCCCACTTCACCGGCGGGTCCTCCACCGGCTCGGGGGCGGCGGTCGCGGCCGGCCTGCTGCCGATGGCGCTCGGCTCCGACACCGGCGGATCCATCCGCGGCCCGGCGTCGCATTGCGGGGTCGTCGGCATCGTGCCCACGTTCGGCCTGGTGAGCCGCGCGGGTGTGATCACCAACTCCTACACGTTCGATCACTGTGGCCCCCTCACCCGCACCGTGCAGGACTGCGCGCTCACCCTGCAGGTCCTGGCCGGCTACGACCCCAGGGACGCGGGGAGCCTGCGGCGGCCGATCCCGCGCTTCGACGAGGCGCTCGGGCCGGACCTGCGCGGGCTGCGCATCGGGGTGCTCCGTCATCACTGGGAGCAGGACATCCCGGCCTCGGAGGACATGCGAAAGGCCATGGAGGCGTCGCTCGACGTGCTGCGGCGCCTCGGCGCGGAGCTCGAGGACTGCCGCGTGCGCCCGCTCGCCGCGTACTACGACGTCAAGATCATCATCGCGGAGACCGAGATCTTCAGCGTCCACCAACGCGATCTGATCGCGCGTCCCGGCGACTTCGGCGCCGACTTCCGCTCCCGGGCCCTCCCCGCCGTGCTCTTCACCGCCAACGACTACGTCCAGGCCACGCGCGAGCACCGCCGGATGATGGTGGAGATGGAGCCGCTCTACGACCGGTTCGACGCCTTCGTCACCTCCGGCCTGGGTGAGGCGCCGCGGCTCGCGGACTATCGGAGCGTCTCGTTCTGGCAGAAGCCGAGCCTGCTCACCGCGTGGAACGTCACCGGCCAGCCCGTGCTCGCCCTGCCCAACGGATTCGGGCGGAACGGCCTGCCGCTGGGCATGCAGATCCTCGGCCGGCCCTTCGGCGAGACCACCATCTTGAGGATCGGCCACGCGTACGAGCAGGCCACCGAGTGGCACCGCCGGCGCCCCGCGCTCGTGACTGGCGCCGAGGCGCCCGCGGTCACGCCCCCGCCCGTGCTCTCGGTGACCGAGCCGGCCGACGCGGCCACGCGCGATCTCTGCGCGACCGCAGCCCGGCGCGCCGGGCTGCGCCTCGACGATCAGACGCTGGCTCAGCTCCTCGAAGGCGCCCCGTACGCGCTGGGCATGGTCGAGCGCCTCCGCCGGGATCACGGCCTTCACCACGAGCCCGCGAACATCTTCACCTTCCCGCCCTCCCGGCTGGGCTAGGTGTGAAGTCTCACGAGGTTCTCTGCAGGGGGGTTGTCCATCCGGGGGCTCTCAACGAAGCTGGAAGCTGCCAAGCACTCCAGATCGCTGAGGAGGATCCCCGGATGAACATCCACAAGAATGCCCGATTGACGCTGCGAGGGCGAGCGGAAGCGGTCCGGCGGGTCGCCCAGCTGGGCCATCCGGCCCGGCAGGTGGCCCGTGCCTTGGACACCACGGACGCGACGGTGCGGAAGTGGGTGGCGCGCGCGGCGGCGGGCGAGAGCCTCGCGGATCGCAGTTCCCGCCCGCAGCACAGTCCCCAGGCGAGTCCCCCGGGGGTGGTGCTGCGCATCAAGGTGCTGCGGCAACAGCGGTGGACGTGTGGCGAGATCGCGGTGCAGGTGGCGGTGAGTCGCGCGACGGTCGCGCGCATCGTGCGGCGCTGTGGCTGGGCCCGGCTGCACGTGCTGGAGCTGCCCCCGACCTCGCGGCGCTACGAACGGGCGTACCCGGGCGAGTTGGTGCACCTGGACACCAAGAAGCTGGGCCGCATTGTTCGCCCCGGGCACCGGCTCACCGGCGATCGGCGCGACACCGTCGACGGCGCCGGCTGGGAATTTGGCCATATGGCCGTCGACGACGCCTCGCGCATCGCCCTCGGCGAAGTCTTGCCCGATGAGCGCGGCGGGACGGCGGCAGGCTTTCTCGAGCGCACGGTGCGGGGGCTGCGGCGTCTCGGGGTGCGCGTGGGGGCCGTGATGACCGACAACGGCGCCGGATATCGTTCGCGGCGGTTCCGGGCTACCTGTCAGCGGCTCCGCCTGCGACATCTCTTCACGCGGCCCTACACCCCGCGCACTAACGGCAAGGTCGAGCGCTTCATCAAAACCGCCCTGCTCGAGTGGGCCTACACGCGGCTGTACCGCCACTCGGACGAGCGGCGCCGCGCCCTGGCCGCGTGGCTGCACCACTACAACTGGCATCGTCCCCACACGAGCCTCGGCGGCCGACCCCCGATCACCCGGGTCCTGAGCGCGGAGAACCTCGTGAGACTCCACAGCTAGCGGACGCTACGTACGCGGCGGTTGACGAACAGGCGAGGTTGCTTGGTTGGGCGGTAAGCAGCCTCCGTTAGGTGATCGAGTAGGGAAGAGGTTTGTGCCCAACTTGTGACTAACTCAGGCGCACTCTAGCGCATTCCAGCGCACTCCAGCGCACGAGGCCGTCGTGATCTTCTCTTTCGGTGGCAAGCAGTTATGCATACTTACGGAGACCAAGGCCTAGGACTGAAAATCCTGGTGTCGGCGGTTCAATCCCGTCCCAGCCCACCATTCAATTCAAGCAGTTGCCCCTCACGAAATTCTCCCTGAAGTGAGTTTGTGACCAAGTTTGTGACCAACTCAGGCGCACTCTAGCTCATTCCAGCACACGACGGCGTGTTCGGAGGATCGCACCGGGCACGGCTCGAGAAGTGGAAGGGCCTATAGAGTTAAGGACGAGCCCGCGAGGTGGACAGAAATAGGCCTCCGTTGACGCCGGAGCCCGAGGGGACTCTTTCTCCTTCCTTGGATCCGGGAAGTCTCAACCTCAAGTCACCGCCTTCACGAGGCAGGGTCACGTTAGGCTGGCGGTTACCCGCGCTTTGTTCGGAGTCCGGGAAGGATAGTTCTTAGATCGTTGAGTTCTAGGTCCTAAAGTCTGCGCAGGCGAGCGAAGGATCGCTCAGTTCTTGTTCCTGCTCTGCACCGGGTAGGTCAGACCGAGACAGGTCTGCACGGCGGAGGGCGGCCGCGCACGCGACAGGAATGCCTTGACACGCGATGCAGCAGGGTAGATTGTTGCCACTCATTTACTTCAAACCTGCTCACCGGAGGGGCCCATGGCGACTGCGACGAAAGCCCGTTGGCAGATGAGCGGCCAAGGGTACGAATTCTGTAACTGCGACTTCGGCTGTGGCTGCAACTTCGGGGGCTTCCCCAACTCCAAGGACGGTAGCTGCCGCGCGCTCGTCGGCTTCTCGGTGACGAAGGGGCGCTGCGGCGACACCGACCTCGCCGGAGTGAAGGGCGCCGGGATCTTCGTGTGGCCCAAGGCTATCCACGAGGGCAATGGCAAGGCCGCCTTCATCGTCGAGCCTGCCACCACTGACAAGCAAGTCGAGGTGCTCTCCCAGATCTTCACCGGCCAACTCGGCGGACTGCCGTGGGAGCTGCTCGGACCCACCTTCCAGGTCGCCGGGCTCATGAAGGCGAAGATCACTATCGAGGGCATCGGCCGCAAGAGCACGTTCCGCATCGACGGCGTGGGCGAGGGGCGCGGCGAAGCTTTGAAGAACCCGGTCACGGGTGAGGATCACATCGTCAACGTCGACCTGCCCACCGGCTTCATCTGGAAGAAGGGCGAAGCGGGGCAGGGCTCGTTCCGCGCCTCGGCAGCCGGGCTCTCCGTCGAGTTCAACAAGACGAACTTCATCTATTACCACTACGACTGGTCGAACGCCGCCTGACGCCGCCGGTGCACGCGCGATGAGCGAAGCGGCGCTCGAGACGCTGCTCCGCCGCGACCGTGTCATCGTCGGCACGGCCCTGGCAGTGATCACGGTCGCGGCCTGGCTCTATCTCCTTCATCTGACCTCCGCGATGTCGGACATGGCGATGCCCGACATGCCGACGATGCCGGGCATGGCCCTGGCGATGCTCGCGTTGCATGCCTGGAGCTGGATAGAGGTCGGCCTGCTCGCTGTAATGTGGACCGTGATGATGATCGCCATGATGATGCCCGCCGCTGCGCCGATGATTCTCATGTTCTCGACCATTCACCGGCGCCGCAGGGCGGAAGGTCGCCCGGCGGTTCCGGCGGCGTCTGCTGGTAATAGCCGTTGTGATGGTTGTTGCAGATATCGACGAACAGCCCCGGCCAGGCGGGAAATCCCTTCGCGCAGCTGTTCCGAGGAAGCGACGCCGAAGCTCAATCTGGCCTCGGTCGTGGGGATTGGGCCGTTTTCGCCGTTCACGTAACAGAATTGGCCGGGGACGTATAGCACGCCCTCTTGCAAAGCAGTTTTCATCAACGCCCCCTGCGGTCCGGTATCCACCCCTTTTGGGAGAGTCAGCCAGACATAAAGCCCGCCGTGCGGATGCGTCCAATGGCTCTCGACGGGGCCGTTGCCGCCGAATTCGTGCTGCAACGCATCCAA
>Ga0137403_10009595_pt1 | contig 10748 bp, 17 predicted proteins | sample CZOMad2_1_16fung_FD_122057 | JGI IMG/M metagenome (GOLD analysis project Ga0137403, IMG submission 122057) | Vadose zone soil fungal communities from Angelo Coast Range Reserve, California, USA - CZOMad2_1_16fungal (Hybrid Assembly) | ecosystem: Environmental > Terrestrial > Soil > Vadose zone... | reverse complement strand
CGGCCTCGTGAAGCCGGTCGAGGCCACCACCACCTAACCGGGGGTGGGGAGTTTTCGATGACCGCGCCTGGGGAAAAGTGGGTGACCGTTGACAGAAGGAAGCGCCCGGCTTCGACGGCAAGCTCCACGATCACCTGATCCGGCTGCGGAACCAACTGATCGCGCATGTCGACTACGCCCACATGCCGTCGGTGATGGACACGCACCAGATCGGCGACCTGCGTGTCGCGATGACGCTGAAGGTGAAGCGTCTCACGGGGATTGCCTCGCGTCCGCTCGCCGAACGGTATCTGAGGCACTTCCGCGACTGCATGACGAGGCTCGAGGAACTGCTCAACCGGGAAATGACGGAACTGGCGACCGAAGCACAGGCACACTCTGCCGCCTTCGACGCAACACACAACATACCCGCGATCCCCACGGGTATGACGCGGGACTTCGCCGACCTCCCCGAAGGCACCCAAGTGCCTGATCCCGAGTTCGAAGGCGAGCTTTCGGCGTACGTCTACACCACGCTGGAGCACAACCTCCCCTTGGTTGAGAGCGGGAAGTACCGCGTACGGGACTCCGACGGCAACGAGGGTGAGATCGAAGTCGAGGTTACTCCACCGCGCTGATACGACGACAGTCGCCACGCCCGGGGAAGGCGCGGTCGTCCGGGGGACGCAGTTCCTGCCGCGCGCTGCTCTAATCCTTGTTGCGGGGACGCGGGTCGGTTCCGTTCGGGAAGCAATGAAACTCCTCGCTTCGGACTTCCTTCCCCGTCTCGCTCTCTCGCGTGATGATCACGTGGGCGCTTTTCAACTCGCGCTTCATTCCCGGGCGCTCGGTCGACCTGAGGGATGTTTGGACGTAGCTTCGATTCCCTGACTCGCACTCCGCCTTGCTCTCGTATGCCTCATAGAGGAGCCAGACATCAGGGCCCGCCGGTCTCGACACTTCCTTCCAGAGCACCCACGGGACGTCCCGATTCGGGTAAGTAGCGCCGCCTAAGATTCCTTTCGGCTCCAACCCCACGGGCCAGCAGCTTACCCGCACCAAGAGCGAATCGTCCCTCCCCGCGCTGTTCTTGGGCTGCTTGGCGGTCATGACGTTTGGGTCGACGGGCGAGACGTTCACTTGCTCGTACGTGCTGCTCCAGGTTCGAATGTGAGAGCGGACTTCCCCGGGGATTGTCTGCTCACACGCGCTCTGAGATTCGAACACGCGCCGGATCGTGTGTTGGGTCGTCGACGTCTTTGGCTCGGTCTGATTCTCCACATAGGTGCTCCAGAGCACCCAGGCGCTCTGAGCGGCGGCCGGAGCGGCCGAGGCGAGCAGGTAAAGCGCGACGAGCAGCGAGGCCCTTCGTCCGGGTCGCATCATCGCTTGCCCTCCTCAGTCACGTCGTGGGCCGTCGTCGCCGACGCGCCATGCCGGAAGCCGCGCCGGACCCAAGCCGTAGCCCAACCGAGGGCGTAGAGCATCAAGCAGGGAATGAGCCACACCAGCGCCATCTGCCATGCCATCGTCCGCCGCTCGGCTCTAACCTCGGCTTCAACGACATCCCAGTATGCCTTCGCGAAGCGACCTTCCGACGTTCTTGCGGCCTGACCCTGGACCAAGAGAATCGCGCCGTTCGGGAAGGCTATGGTCTCGGCGTACAGGAGGTCGAGTTCGGCGACGGTGACCTTCTTGCTTCTCTCCTGGGGGAGCCGCTTCAACGCCTGTTTCATCGTGAACTCGCTTGTGTAGCTGGCAATCACGTCCTTCTGCACATCGGCGGGCATTCGAGTGACGAAGTCCTCACGATGATGAGTCTGCGCCGGTGTCGGCCAGCCGAGATACAGGACGGTTGCGACAGGAACTACGTAGAGCACGCAGAGGACGAGCCATAATCTCTGCCAGCCGTTCATCCGGAACGCCACCCTGAATCTCCCCCGATCTTGTTCAGAGCCTCCCACGCCGCCCGTTGCATCGCGTGCCACGGCGTGCGCTCCCATCCGGTGCCCGTCGCGCTCGTGTGCAAATCGCGAGGCAGCATTCTCTAGATTCCAGGGTAGAAGGCTTTGCGCACCATTCCGTACAGGCGTTCCACTTCCGAGGCGTAGAGTTGGGATGGGTTGTATTTAAGTAGTACCGCGCGAATCACTCTTCTTTCTTGATAGGCGCGCCGAGATTCTGAGTCAGAAACTTTTTCGATATCGCGCCTGAGACCCTCATCCGCCATTGCGTTTCGATATTCGCGAACGATGATATCGGCGCCTAAGCCTACACTTTCCCAGTCAGAAATAGCTGCCGTCGTTCGAACCTGCATTACGCCAAGCGTCGTCGCCCGCCCGAAACGAAACAGGAGGTGCTCGATGCCTCGGTAGAGCTTGGGACGATTGAACGCCTCGTAGATCATGACTGCGTATATCAGGGCTTCAGTCTTCGCGTCCTGTGTCTTGGATGCAATCAGCTCTCCGTATCTACTCCGGTAAAGCGCGTAACGGTGGTGCAGGTAGGTCTGCTTTCTTCTCTCGGTAGCTGTCGTTGGGAGCCGAACTCTATTGAACAATAGATACACAAAGGCAAAGATCACAACCCACAACTCGTTCGCCATAGAGGCAAAGTCAGGCAGGAGATGCGTTCGCTGAGTGATGAGGTATTTGTAGGCTAGATACGCCAGCGTAGTGCTGAGGATCAGATAGACGAACTGTAGCGGCCAGTTCAGGAGTCGGGAGCGACCGACCAGGACGTTGAACGCCAAACGGATGATGAAATAATACAGCACAACGAGAAAGACATTCTTGGTAAAGGCATCAAGGCCGACTAGGTAAAGGCCGGCTGAGACGATCACGATGTAAACGACGGGGGTGAGGACGCGAAAGACGAGATTGAATGCTGGCGCTTCGTCTGCTCTCGGGAAGAGCGACAGTTGAAGATATCCCAAAGCGAGTGAATGACTGCCTATCCAGTTGATGATCAAGAAGAGCCCAACGGCAAGTAAAACGTGCGCAGCGACGACATAGGTGCTCGTCATGGTCATCCGCTCCTGGTCGTCTGGCCTGGAACAACGTTCCTGGGCTCGATGGATTCTTTGCAGAATCCGGCACGGCACGCAGCATCACTACCTCTGGGTCTCCATGCGCGAGATGGTAGCGCGGAGACGACACGAAGCGGAAACGCCGGTGGAGATGCTGCCCGACCCCACGCCAAGCGGGCGCAACTCCTGATCCTGTCGAGCTACAGCGGCGATGAGTCGAGAAATGGCCTCCAAGCGATCATTCGTCGGTTGCCCCCCTCAACGCTTCCGCAACGCCTCCCACGCCACCCCGCTGCGTCGCGTGGTGCCCGTCGCGCTCGTGATGACTTCGCCGATACCTACGCTGGCTGCTGAATCGGTGGTCAAGACTCGATCTGCCACGCCGGGTCCTTCCGAAGCTCGCGCCGGTCGCGCCAAGGCAGCAACTTCATCTCAACGACCATCTGCCCCAGAAGCGTCTTCTGTCGCCGACGAAACTCATTTTGCGCCGGTTCGTAGACCGCCGGAGCGGGAAGGGCGCTCGCCTGGACCAGATCGAACAAGACCTTGGCCTGGTCGTTCAGCGCATAGTACCCGCTCATCGTCTCGGCGCGAGTGAAGCTCGCCATGACCTCCGCTTCGAGGGCGTGGAACGCGGTTCGTCGGATGATGTACGTGCGCTGCTTCTCCTGCAACTCCACCATGCGCGTCTTCACCAACTCGGGCTCAACAGGCCTCGCGCGCATCGTCAGCATGTCCGCAAGCAGAACGAAGAGTTCAGTACTCGTCTCACTCAACTTCGACATCAAACGGTACTGGAACTCTCGCCGCTGTCGCCAGCGCTGCCATCGCTCGGTCAGGAAGTACGCGGCAACGAGGCCGACACCGAGTTGAACGAGGGCGATGAATAGAGGGTGCTTCATGAGGAACGACCAACACCAGGTCCGAGGATCGAGCCCGGCCATCATCTTCCCTTCAGACGCGGGTCCACGGTGTCCGGGCGGGAGTAAAGGTGGAGATAGTACGTCACGACACCGTCCGATCGCCTGATAAAAAGAGCTGCTGTACTCGGCGAAATCGTGAGCTTTCTCCCGTCTTTCTCGACGTCCTGGGGTATGCCCTGAACCGCTTGTTTGAAATTGGATTGAAGTTCTTGCCCACAGTCTGCGGCGGTTTTGTCAGCGCGGATGATCCTCCAATTGGAGGCCGCCTGCGGGCCTTCGTTCTGCTCCGCCCACAACACCCACGCGCACTCGGCGTAGGCCGTCGCAGCCGAGGCGAACACCACGAACACGGCGAGCAGTGAGGCCCACATCGGGGTGCCCTCCTCTTAAGCCGATCGGCAGAAGAACGCCGACAACGCGATGCCACCGAGGAAGCTGAGCCAGGCGGCCCACCAGACCAAGCGCCAGCCGAGGGTTCGGAAATGCAATCGGCGATCATGGACGGTCACCCCGTCGAACGTGAGGACGGCTCCAATTCCGAGCACACCGAGGGCGCTCAGGACCAGGGCGCTCCGCTCGCAGGTCATCGCTTGCCCTCCTCGGCGGTCGCTCGCTTCACGCTGACGCGCTCGTGGGCGCCCCAGGTCCGTAGCTCGGTGACGGAAGGCTCGCCAACTCGCTGGACGCGGACACGTGCGTTCTTCCCGCCGGCCGTCGTGTAGGGCCGGCCGATGATCTCCCACTCGCCGGTCTCGTCGACCAGGCGATCGCCGACCTTCAGATCCATCGGGAGGACGCGGGTAGAGTTTCCCGGCGTCGCCGCGCTAGCGGTCGGAAACGGCAGTTGCCCATTGGCGCGCTTCGGCTTAGCCATCGCCCCAGCCTATAGATAGGCGGCCGTTGCGCGGGACAGGCCTATGCGACATACTCGGCCGACGCTTCCGCCGATGAGTCGACCGGCCGACGAATTGCGGGGAATTCACGTCCTGGTGATCGATGATGACCAGCACGCGCGCCACTTCCTTCGGTCGGCTCTTGAGTTCTCGGGCGCGATCGTCACCGCCGCGAACACCACTGAGGCCATGCGAGCCGCCCTCATCGCCGATGTCATTGTCTGCGATCTCACGTCGGCCGAAATGGCCGGGGGCGAGTTCCTCTCCCAGCTTCAGCAGCTCCATGTCCGACTCGGACGAACGGTGCCAGCCATCGCCGTGGTCCCGGCTGGCACGAGGAGCGCACGCGTGCGGGCGGCGGGCTTTCAGGCGTACTTGACGAAGCCGGTCGCCGGCGAAGAGCTCCGGGGGGCCGTCCTGGAGCGGTTCCGCCACTAGGCGCCGCCCGATGAGTGACCCGCGGTCTGTTGAGCTGACGGTCACGACAGCGTCCCTGGTGAGCGCCATCGGGCGACTGGCGGTACATTTCCCCGAGAAGCTCCACCCCGAGGCCTGGCGCGCCTTTACCGCCGAGCTCTCCAAGCGGGAACTCGGGCTGCCCGCCGGGCCTATCGTGGTCGCGCGACAGCCCTTCGATGATCTGCCGTCTGATGTGAAGGCCGCTCTGCGCGGTGTTACCCCGACGTGAGTCCGCCACGAGCGGAGGGCTCCGAGCGCCGGCATATCCGCGTTTACACGCGCCGCCTCGAGCGTCACGAGCAGCAGGCGGCCGAGGCGGTTAGTCACGGTCGGCGGGTTCTCGCTTCGTCAGCGGGATTCTAGGCGCGGCCCGGCGCAACCAGTCGAATTACCCAGAGCAGCATGACCGCCCCGACGAAGGCGGTGAGCAGGCTGCCTAAGAAGCCTCCGCCGACCACCCCGAAGGCTGCGGCGAAGAGCCAGCCGCCCAGGAACGCGCCGATGACTCCCGCGACGAGGTCGCCGAGCATCCCATACCCATGACCGCTCACCACTCGCCCAGCCAACGCTCCCGCGATCAGCCCGATCAGGACGAACAGGATCAAGTGCATGGGTCTCTCCTTCTCAGGATGTTCACTCCAACGCGCTACTCGATCACCTGATCCGCCTGTAACAACAACGTCTGCGGGATCGTCAGCCCGAGCGCCTTCGCGGTTTTCAGGTTGACAACCAGCTCGAACGTCGTCGGTTGCTCGACGGGGAGATCTGCGGGTTTTGCCCCCTTCAGAATCTTGTCCACGTAGGTAGCGGCGCGGCGCCACAGATCTGCGGTGTTCGGTCCATAGGTTATGAGGCCGCCAGCGTCGGCGAACTCCTTTTGTCCATACATCGACGGCCGCCGAGTCCTCTGGGCGAAGCTCGCAATCTGGCTCCGGTTCGCGAACAGTACGGGATTTGGTGTTTGCACGATCAACGCCTGCGCGCGCTGGTTGGTTACTGCTGAGAAGGCGCGATCGAGGTCCTCGCTGCGGCTCACTTCGACAGATTGGAGCTGTAGACGCATCGAACGAGCAGCCGTCTCTGTTTCTTTGTAGTCAAACAGAGCGCCACGGACGTCGGGATTCCAGATAATCGCCACCCGACTGAGCCCGGGGACGACTTCCCTCAGCAGCCCCAACCGCTTCCCGCTGAGCTCCGGGGAGAGAGCGCTGAGGCCGGTGACATTCCCGCCGGGACGGGCCAGGCTCGCGACAAAACCGGTCCCAACCGGATCGGTGCCGTTGGCCATCACAATCGGGATTGTCTGGGTTTGCTGTCTGAGCGCCGCAGTTGCAGGATCTGTGGCCGCCACGAGAACGTCAACCTTTAGGCGCACCAGCTCGGAGGCGACATCGGACATTCGCTCGGTCTCGGCTTGGCCGTACCGGCGCTCCAAGATGATGTGTTGCCCTTCCACGTATCCGTGCTCTCGCAGCCCCTGCCGCAACCCATCGAGGAGATGCGACGTCGCAGCCGGAGTGCTCGCAAAGAGAACGCCGATTCGGGGAAGCCTCGCCGCTTGCTGCGCCTCGGCGGCGAGCGGCACTGTCAAGGTCCCCAGCGTGAGCCCGCACAGGAATGTGCGCCGCTTCATCACTGGATGATCTCGTCGGCGCGCACGCGAATCGACTGCGGGATCGTCAGGCCGAGCGCCTTCGCCGTCTTGAGATTGATGACGAGCTCGAACTTGGTGGGCTGCTCGACGGGGAGGTCGGCGGGCTTGGCGCCCTTGAGAATCTTGTCCACAAAGTACGCGGCGCGCCGGTGCCCGGCGCTGAGGTTCGACCCGTAGCTCATGAGTCCCCCGGCTTCGACGTACTCGCGAAGGGCGAACACGGTCGGAAGACGTTGCTTCAGAGCCAGTTCAGCGATCCGGGCTCGCACCTCGTCGATTGGTGGACTCGGCGAGACGGCCAGCGCCCCGGCCCGCGTCGCGCGAATCTCGGCGAACTGATCGGACAGCGCGCCGCCGCCGCGAAAGTCCATGAGGCGCATCTCCAGACCGATACGCGAAGCCGCAGCCTGGATCTCCGGAATAGCGCTCCGCAGCGAAGGCGAAGGGTTGTAGAGAACGGCGACGCGGACCAGGCTCGGCACGGCCTCCTTGAGCAGCTCCAGCCGCTTGCCCCCGAGTTCCTGTATGAGCAGCGACGTTCCGGTGATGTTTGCCTCCGGTTTGGCGAGGTTGGTGACGAACCCGGCGCCGACCGGATCTGCGGTCCCGGCCATGACGATCGGAATCGTTCTGGTCGCTCGCTGGGCGGCTCGCGTGGGGAGCGACGCGACCGCGACAATCAGATCGACCTTCTCGCTGACCAACTCCTCGGCCAACGACCCGAGGCGCTCCTCGCTCAGGGCCGCAAATTTGAACCTCAGCGCGATGTTTCCACCGTCGATCCAGCCTAGCTCTCGCAACCCCTCGACGAGGTAGCGGGCGCGTTGTGAAAGGCCTAGCGACTCGGTGTCGAAGAGAAGCACCCCGACGCGGGGCACCTTCGTGGGCTGACCCCAGGCGACGAGCGGCGCAGCGAAGAGACTGAGAGTGAAAATGACCGCGAGCCCGATCGGCCGCATGCTGCCGGGGAGTCTAGCCGAACGCCACGAGACGCACCAGCGCCCCGGCCGGGCCTGCACCGGGGCGCTCGAACCACAGCTACAGGCCGCTCCGTGCCTGTCGTTTAGGATGCCCGAGCGAGCAGTTCGGCGGCCTGGTCGGCGACCGCTTCAGGCACAGTGACCCGGACTCTAATTCTCGGAAGAAACGCCGCAGCCCCCTGAACGCCCCTTGTTGGATGCTCGGCCTCGGAGATATGTAGCCGAGTGACGCCCAGGCGCGTGAGCGACACCTTCACGCGATCCAACTCGAAAGTCCTGATCGACGCTTCGAGTATCATCTCGGCCTCCCCGTACAGCATAGCGCACACCCACGAACGCCCCGGCCTGGACGAGCACCGGGGCGCGGGCCAGCACGCTACTGGATCACTTGATCTGCCCGCCCCAGCACTGACGGCGGGATCGTGATTCCCAGCGCCCTCGCGGTCTTGAGGTTGATCACCAACTCGAACTTGGTGGGCTGCTCGACCGGCAGGTCCGCTGGCTTGGCGCCCTTGAGGATCTTGTCCACAAAATGGGCGGCGCGGCGATTATTGGCGGAGGGATTCCAGCCGTAGCCGATTACGCCGCCAGCCTCCGCGAAATCCTTGGTCCCGGACGAGGGGAGCCGCTTCTTTGCCGCAAGGTCCGCAATCACCTTCACGTTGGCGTTGAGAAACGCATCCTGGGCAACCACAACCGCGTCAACGCGACTCTCGGCCATCGTTGAGAAAGCGCGCTCGAACTCGTCCGGTCTCCGTACCTCGGCTGGTTGAAGCTCGACCTGCAATGATCTGGCAGTACTCTCCAACGGTTTGAACCCCGTCTGGGTGCGATTGGCCGGATTGAAGAGGACGGCGACGCGCCCAGTCCGGGGCATGGCCTCCTTGAGCAGCTCCAGCCGTTTGGCCATGAGTTCCGGGACAAAATCAGTCAAGCCGGTGATGTTCCCACCCGGCCGCGCGAGGCTGGCGACGAGGCCCGAGCCGACAGCGTCGCCCACGCCCGTCATGACGATAGGGATTGTCGTGGTTGCGTGCTTGGCGGCACGAGCGGGGGGTGTACCTCCTGTGGTCACGATGACATCGACCTTGAGCGCAACCAGTTCGGCCACCAAGTTGGGGAGACGATCATACTTGCCTTCGGCCCACCTGTACTCGATGACAATGTTCTTCCCCTCCACGTAGCCCAGATCACGCAGACCCGCCCGCAGTGCTTCCACCCCTTTCGCCTGAGCGGAAAGCGAATGGGCACCCAACAACCCGATCCGGTGGACGTTCCCCGACTGCAGCTGCGCCGCGGCCGCGAGCGGCGCGGCAAGGATGCTCCCACCAAACATCGTGATGAACGCTCGTCGGTGAATCAGGGTCATGTCGCCGATTACCGCGTAGATCCCGATGTCAATCGAGGGTCATTTGCAGTGACACAGATACTAGCGTTTGCGAGGCCGCTGTCGCGGTAAGCTCCTTTGAAGATCTCTAGCTTTGGCAGCGGCGATGTCTTCGACAAACGTAGTGTTTCATCCCGGCTGGCCTGGACCGCTTCATTTCGTTTGTACTCACACGCGGCCTCAGTGTCATATGTCGCAATGCGCTTCCATTGGGTCAAGGGCGCTTGATTCAAAATGCCAAACACGACATTTGACGTCTCATCGACCGGGGGTTCCAACAGGTACCACCCCTTCGTACCCTCGCCTGCGAGCGGGTCAAATGGTGCGATGAGCGACACGACGGTGATCAAGACCGCGAGCCCGATCCGCCGCATGGAGCACCTCGGTTCGGGAGGCTGCCGGGGAGTCTAGCCGAAGGCCATTATGCGCACCAGCGCCCCGGCCAAGGGCACCGGGGCGCGGGCCAGCGGGCGCTACTGGATCACCTGATCCGCCCGCTGCAACAGGGTCTGCGGGATCGTCAGCCCGATGGCCTTGGCGGTCTTGAGGTTGATCACGAGCTCGAACTTCGTCGGCTGCTCCACGGGGAGATCGGCGGGCTTCGCTCCCCTGAGGATCTTGTCCACAAAATGGGCTGCGCGGCGATAATTGTTCGGGAAATTCACGCCGTAGCCAATCGAGCCGCCCGCTTGCGCGAATATCCCGTTCCCAGCCGAGGGGAGCCGCTTCTTCGCCGCGAGATCCGCAATCGCTCCTACGTTGGTGTTGAATAATGCATCCTGCGCGACCACTACCGCGTCAATGCGACTCTTGGCCATCGTTGAAAAAGCGTTCTCGAACTCGGCCGGCCGCCGCGCCTCGAATTTCTGCAGCTCGACTCTCAATGATCTGGCTGAAACCTCCATCGCTTCGAATGTCCCGATTCGCGCGAGACCGGCCGGATTCCAGAGAACGGCCACACGCCCGGCCCGCGGTATAGCCTCCTTGAGCAACTCGAGGCGTTTCGCCGCGAGTTCCGGCTCAAGGTCCGTCACTCCCGTGACATTCCCGCCCGGGCGCGCAAGGCTGGAGACGAGGCCCGCGGCAACCGCGTCACCGACGCCTGCCATGACAATGGGTATCGTTGTGGTTGCTTGCTTGGCGGCGAGGGCAGGGGCCGTGCCTCCTGCCGTCACGATAACATCGACCTTGAGAGCAACCAGTTCGGCCGCGAGCGCGGGGAGCTGCTCGTACTTCCCCTCGGCAGATCGGTATTCGATCACGAGGTTACGACCCTCGGCGTAACCCAGGTCACGCAGTCCTTGGAGGAAGGCCTCTCGCAGGTGGGGGTAACCGGCCAGGTTGCCCGCTAGGTAGCCTATTCGAGCGATCTTGCCCGCCTGCTGCCCCACAGCGGCGTGCGGCGCAAGAGCGAAACCGACAGCGAGAATGATCGCGAGCCCGAT
>Ga0137403_10009594_pt1 | contig 10748 bp, 7 predicted proteins | sample CZOMad2_1_16fung_FD_122057 | JGI IMG/M metagenome (GOLD analysis project Ga0137403, IMG submission 122057) | Vadose zone soil fungal communities from Angelo Coast Range Reserve, California, USA - CZOMad2_1_16fungal (Hybrid Assembly) | ecosystem: Environmental > Terrestrial > Soil > Vadose zone... | reverse complement strand
TCCGCGTGAACATACCCGGCCGCCGGGCAAAGACGACCGACAAGAGATGGCCAAAGTCCATATGCAATTGCCCTGCCTTGTGGGAGAGGGGCAGGGTGAGGGGTCTGGCGCCGGCAGGCGCCGATGAGTCAGCTGCGAGTCGGCGCACGGAAGTTGAGCAGTGTGCGGCGCCTTTCGCAGCTTCGCATATCGACCTGAACGAGGTCTCTTCGCGCTGCCGCGCGAGTCCCCTCATCCCCGGATCAAGTCCGGGGCAGGCTCTGTCCCTCTCCCACAAGGGGAGAGGGGACTCCGTTGGACGGCCCTGCGTCGCCGGGATGCGACGTCGGCTGCATCATCGGCGTCGCGCTTGAGCAGCCTCCTGCGCTGCAAGCTGCCGGGCCGCCCGCTCCCGTCCGAATCGGGCCGGCTGGCGTCGCCCCCGCGTTCCCGCGCCGTCGGCCTGCTCGGCGGGTCGTTCAATCCGGCGCACGCCGGGCACCGGCATATCAGCCTGATGGCCCTCAAGCGCCTCAAGCTCGATGAGCTCTGGTGGCTGGTGTCGCCGCAGAACCCGCTGAAGCCGGTGGCCGGCATGGCGCCGTTCGCGGAGCGGCTGGCGGGCGCCAGGGCCGTCGCCCGCCATCCGCGCATCCGCGTCACCGGGATCGAGGCCGACCTCGAGACCACTTATACGGCTGAGACGCTGCGGCGGCTCGCCCGCCGGTTTCCCCACCTTCGCTTCATCTGGCTGATGGGGGCCGACAATCTGGCCCAGATTCACCATTGGAAGGACTGGACACAAATCTTTAGCACTGTTGCCGTTGCGGTTTTCGCCCGGCCTTCCTATTGTTTAAGGGCGTTGGCCAGCCTCGCCGCTCATCGATTCTCAAGGAATCGGGTGCCAGAATCGGCAAGCGGGGCATTGCGCCGGCGGCGGCCGCCCGCCTGGGTGTTCCTGGTCGGGCCGCTCAACCCGCTGTCGGCAACGGCCATCCGCGCCCGGCGCCGCTCCTCCCGGTCGGAACGCGCCCCGGGTTCAAAACGTTAGTGACCGGAAGCGCTGCAACAACGTGAGGTAACGACAATTCCGCGTCGCAAACAGGCCCAGGGGACCTCATCCCTTGATCTCTCCCGCCGGCTTCTCGCCATGGTCGAGAAGTCGCTCGACGACGACAAAGCCGAAGATATCGTCGTCATCGACCTCCACGGAAAATCCAGCATGGCCGACTTCATGGTGATCGCCTCCGGGCGGTCCCAGCGCCAGCTCCATGCCATGGCCGAGCATCTGCAGGCCAAGCTCAAGGAGCAGGGCGTGACCGAGGTCGGCATCGAAGGCGCCCGCGTCGGCGATTGGGTGCTGATCGACGGCGGCGACGTCGTCGTGCACCTGTTCAAGCCGGAGGTCCGCCGCTTCTACAACCTCGAGAAGATGTGGGGCATCGTGCTGCCCGCACCGGAGCGCCTGGCCGCGATGGCCTGACGCGCGCCGCGCATCCGCGCCGCACCGACAGGCTCGTCCCGCGTCGGCGGGAACGAGGCGGCTCCGCTGTTGCCCCGGCCGGCAGGGGGCGGCGGGCCGGGACCCGGCACCAGCATCGACGGCCTCATCGGCTATTCCAACTACGATTCCGACGTCGCGTTCTTCGACTACAGCACGCTCGAGGTCGGGCTCGGCACGAGCATCGCGTTCTGGCGCGATTGCTCCAATTTGGGCCGAATTCGCCGGGAATACGCGTCGATCAAGGCGCGAACCCGCCCTATTACCAAGGGTTAACACCCGCACCGCAGTATGGAATACGGGGCACCCGGTCGTCGGGCGCCAGGATGGAAGCCGCCAACCCATGGCCGAGATCGCCACATCGACGGGAACGCGCAGGCTGTTGCGCAAGGCCGGCTGGCCGGCGGCCGTTGTGGCGGCCAGCACGGTCCTCGGCGTGCTCTTGCTGCCCTACGCCAACACGCTCGTGGCTCTCCTGCTCCCCAATGCTCTGGCGATCGCGCTGCTGCTGAGCGTTGCGGTCATCAACGAGCGCCGCCGGGTCGAAGCCCGCACGCAGCGGGCCGAGGGCGAACTGCGCGCGGCCGAGAGCCGCGCCCGCTCGGCCGAGGCCTGCCTGCTCGATGCGATCGACAGCCTCAATGAAGGATTCGTCCTGTTCGACGCCGACGACCGGCTGGTGCTGTGCAATCGCAAATACCGCGACCTCTACGCCATCAGCGCCGACCTGCTGCAAGCGGGCGTGCGTTTCGAGGAGATTATCCGCGAAGGGGCGAAGCGCGGCCAGTATGTCGAGGCCATGGGCCGGATCGAGACCTGGGTGGCCGAGCGCCTCGCGCAGCATCGCAATCCCGTCGCCACCGTGATGCAGCAGCTCGGCGACGGCCGCTGGGTCCTGATCCGCGAGCACCGTACGCAGGACGGCGGCACCGTCGGCGTGTGGACCGACGTCTCCCGGCTGAAGAACCAGGAGCTCTTGCTGCGCGACCGCGAGCAGCGGCTCGAACGCACGATCGAGGATCTCGGGGAATCGCGCGGGCAGATGAAGCAGCTGACGACCGAGATGACGCGACTGGCCCGCGAGAACGCCGCCCACCGCGAGCGGGCCGAGGCCTCCAACGCCGCCAAGTCGCAGTTCCTCGCCAACGTCAGCCACGAGCTGCGCACGCCCCTGAACGCCATCCTCGGCTTCTCGGAGATTCTCAAGACGAAGCTGTTCGGGCCGCTCGGCGCCCCGCAATACGACAGCTACGTCTGCGACATCCACGAAAGCGGCGTGCTGCTGCTGAACCTCATCAACGACCTGCTCGACCTCTCGAAGATCGAGGCCGGCAAGTTCGTGCTGCAGGAAGACATCTGCGACGTTCTCGATATCGCCGAGGCGGCCGTGCGCGTCATGGCGGAACGCGCGCAGAACGCCGGCGTGACGCTCGAACAGGATTTCCAGGCATTGCCGCCCATCCGCGCCGACGAACGCAAGATCAAGCAGATCATGCTCAATCTGCTGTCCAATGCGGTGAAGTTCACGCCGCAGGGCGGCATGGTGCGCTTCTCGGCCGGCGTCGACGGCGCCGGCGGCGTGACGTTCACGGTCGCCGACACCGGCATCGGCATCGCGCCGCATCAGCTCGAGCGGGTGCTCGAGCCGTTCGGGCAGGTCGAGAACATCATGACCCGCAGCCATGCCGGCACCGGCCTGGGCCTGCCGCTCTGCAAGGCGCTGGCCGAATTGCACGGCGGCACGTTGGCGCTCGAAAGCGAGGTCGGCAGCGGTACGACCGTGACGATCGTCCTGCCGAAGGATCGCTCGCTCCCTATCAGCCCGGCCGCAGCGGCTTCGGCGGCCTAGTGGTCTGATCCTGAGGCTTGGGAACCAAGCGTCAGGATCAGACCACTCGTCGCGCCCGGCATTAACGGGCCGCCAATAACCGCACGCTAAAATACTCCTTAATTCCGTACTCTCCACGATTGGCTGGCGCTCGGTCGCAGCTTCGGCGGAACGCCAGAGAAACAATTTTTGTGACGAATGGATTTCGATAACGCGGCGACGCCCTGGGTCCGCACCCTCGGCAAGGCGGCGCTCCTTTTCATAGCGTACTTCCTGAGCGCGTGCTTCGCGATCACGCTGTCGCGCAATATCGGCAGCGTCGCCGCGATATGGCCGGCAACCGCCGTGGCGCTCGGCGTTCTCCTGCTGTCACCGGCGCGGGACTGGCCCGCCTACCTGCTGGCCGCCGGCGCCGCCAATCTCGCGGCCGGGATCGCAACGGGCGTGCCGCCGGCGATCTCGATCGGTTTCACGGCCTTCAATCTGATGGAAATCCTGCTGGCCGCGGGCCTGCTGCGCCGGCTGCGGGCGCCGGCCGATTGGCTGGGCTCGGTCAGATCCCTGATGATGTTCCTGGGCGTCGCCGCCATCCTCGCGCCGACGGCGGCCACCGTGCTGCGCTCCGCGTTGAGCCATGTCGCCCTGCAGGTGCCGTACTGGTCGGCCTGGCAGACCCGCTGGATCGCCGACATCGTGGGAATGCTGATCGTCGCGCCGCTGATGCTCGCCTGGAGCCGGCGGGAAGCGATAGCGCCGGGCGTTCGCCGACCCGCCCTGGAAATCGCGGGCATCGCCGCCGGCCTCGTCGCGGCGACCGGCCTGACCATCGGCAGCTGGGTCGGCGGCCAAGCCGTCAATCACGTCGCGCTCATCCTCGCCCTGCCGTTCCAGATCTGGGCGACGCTCCGCTTCGGCGCCCGCGGCGCCACGGCCGCCAATGCCTTCGTGGCCCTCATGGGCATCGGCGCCCTGCTGACGGGTGTGGGATCGCCCGCGAACCCGGGCAACCTGGCCGATGCCCTCTTGACCCTGCAGACTCTCCTGGCGACGACCGCGGTCACGACGCTGGTTCTTGTCGCTGCCATCAGTGAACGTCGCGCGGCCGAGATTCGCCTGCGCGATGCCGTGGAAAGCGTCGGCGAGGGGTTCGCGCTCTTCGATGCCGACGACCGTCTCGTACTGTCCAACAGCACGCATCAGCGGATGTACGCGAAGAACAAGGACCTGATGGTGCCGGGCGTGCGCTTCGAGGACATCCTGCGCGGCAGCGCGGCGCGCGGACAGCATCCCGACGCCATCGACCGCATCGACGAATGGGTCGCGGCGCGCATGCAGCGCCACCTCAATCCCGGCGATCCGATCGAGCAGGACCGCGGCGACGGACAGTGGCTGCTGATCTGCGAGCGGCGGACGAGCGAGGGCGGCATCGTCGGCACCTGGACCGACATCAGCCGCCTGAAGGCGCAGGAGGCGGCGCTGATCGCGAGCGAGCAGCGGATGCGCGTCGCCGAGAGCCGCGCCCGCGCCGCCGAAGCGCGGCTGCGCGACGCCATCGAAAGCATGAACGAGGGCCTGACGGCCTATGACAGCCAGGGCCGGCTCGTGCTCTCGAACCGGCGCATGCAGGAGATCTACCCGAGCCTGGCCGACCTCCTCACGCCGGGAGCCAAATTCGAGGACTTTCTGCGGGAAGGCGTGGCGCGCGGCGTCTTCGATACCGGCGGCGAGGCCACCGATACGTTCCTCGCCGAGCATATGAATCTTCCGGCCGACCGGCGCAAGGACGTCGAGATCGACCTCGCGGACGGCCGCTGGCTGCTGGTCTCGCGGCAACGGACATCCGACGGCGGCACGGTCCACGTCCGCACCGACATCACGCGGCTGAAGCAGCACGAGCAGGCGCTGCGCGAGAGCGAGGAGCGGCTGCGCGGGATGCTGCGCGAGCTCGAGGAATCCCATGCCCAGCTCGAGCGGCAATCGATCCAGATGACGCGGCTGGCCGGTCGGGCCGCCGAGCAGCAGCACACGGCCGAGGCGGCCAGCGTGGCGAAGTCACAGTTCCTGGCCAACATCAGCCACGAGCTGCGCACGCCGCTCAACGCCATCCTCGGCTTCTCCGAGATCATGAAGTCCGAGATGTTCGGCCCGCTGGGGTCGCCGCAATATCGCGGCTATGCGGCCGACATCCATGACAGCGGCAGCCATCTGTTGACCGTGATCAACGACATCCTCGATCTCTCGAAGATCGAGGCCGGGAAATTCGAGCTGAACGAGGAGGACTGCGACCCCGCGCGGCTGGTGCGCGACGCCGTCCGCTTCGTCGCCGAGCGCGCCGGCAGCGGCGGCCTCGGGCTGCAGCAGCGGCTGCAACCCGCCCTGCCGGCCGTGCGCGCGGATGGCAGGCTGGTCAAGCAGATCCTGCTCAATCTCCTCTCGAACGCCATCAAATTTACGCCCGCCGGCGGCACCATCACCGTATCTGCCGACGTCGAGTCCCAATCCGGCTTGGCCCTGACGGTCGCCGACACCGGCATCGGGATTGCGCCCGACCAGCTCGAGCGCGTGCTGCAGCCGTTCACCCAAGTCGAGAACACGCTGACGCGCACCCATGCCGGTACCGGCCTGGGCCTGCCGCTGTGCAAGTCGCTGATCGAGCTGCATGGCGGCCGCCTCGCACTCGAGAGCACGGTCGGCCGCGGCACCACCGTGACGATCACGCTCCCGAAGGAGCGCGTTCTGGCAGCGCGCCCGGCCGCCTCCGCGGCCTGAGGCCGGCGCTCGAAAGCAGCTCCCGGCATCGCCGCTCGGGTCGGCCACCATCGCATTGAAATCGCTGGTATATTTTTCTCAGGACCCGGCCTGTTCGCCACCCGTTACCCAAATGGTAACGACGATTTCAGATGCGTCCCTCATCCTATGCTCAAGCAGAGGCAGTGGGCGTGGGGTGGGCTTCAGATCGCACGTCGCCGCCGGCAACACAGAAACCTGAAATGGATTCACAAATGGCGACCGCAACAGTCCTCTTGGCCGATGATGATGTCGATTGCCTCAGGCTGATGGCGCTGAGATGCCAAGCGATGGGCCTGCGCGTACTGACCGCATCGGACGGATTGGACGCTCTGGCGAGCGTCATCAGAAATTCCCCGGATCTGCTGGTCCTCGATATCAACATGCCCGGTGGCGATGGACTGAGCGTGGCCGAAAAGCTGTTGCAAGACCCCAAGATCCCGCCGACGCCGGTGGTCTTCTGCTCCGCCGGCACAGACCACGCCACACTCGAGCGCTGCAAAGACATCGGCGCGCACTACATCACCAAGGGGAGCGAGTCCTGGTCGCGGCTCCGCTCGATCATCTGTCAGTTGCTGGACCTCGACGCCTCCGGATTGCCCGCCGCCGGCCAAGTGAAGCCGTGGACGGTCGGATCCGAAGACGCATTGCCGAAAGTGCTGTGCGTCGACGACGACGAGGACATGTTGCGCATGCTCCGGCTGCGTCTGCGCGCCTGCGGCATGAAGGTTCTCACGGCTACGTCGGCGATGCAGGCGCTGTGGATCGCGATGAAGGAAATGCCGGAAGCCGTCGTCACCGACTATCTCATGCCCGAGGGATCGGGAGAGTACTTGATCGCACGCCTGCGGGCGGTGCCCGCCCTGAGGAGCGTGCCGGTCATCGTCGTGAGCGCCGCAAGCGGCGGAATGAAGCGGGATTTCGCGCTCGAACGCCGATTCCTGGGTGAACATCGCGTGGGCGCATTTCTGTCGAAGCCCCTCGATTTCGGCGATCTGCTGGATGCCTTGGCCCGCCACATCGAGCTCGACGCGAGAGTCTTGCGCGAAGCAAAACTGCTGCTGCGACAGTGAGTGCAGCGCCCACCCGGCGGGCGGGCAAGGGCGGCTGAAACAAAGGCCCGACGGGAGCCGTTGTCGAGATGATCCCTCTTCCTCGGATGGATGGCCGGGTTCGCGCGCTGCTGGGCGCGCTCCTCGTCGGCCTGGCCGTCTTCGTCACCGGGAAGATCAGCGTCGACCTGTCCCGTCTGTCCGCCAACGTTGCCGCGGTCTGGTTGGCCAACGCCATACCATTGGCGATCCTGCTTGGAAGGCCGCGCCGCGAATGGTGGCGCTATGCCGTCGCCACCGCCATAGGAAACCTCGCCATCTACGCCCTTCGCGGCGATGGCTTGACGCTATCGCTGAGCTTTGCGGCCTGCAATGTCGCCGAGATCGTCGTCGCCGCCACCTTATTGCACCGGCTTCGCGCGACCGACATTCTGGGTTCCCTGCGCTCGCTCCTGCTATTCTTCGGTCTGGGCGCCGGCCTCAGCTGCGGCCTGGCCGCAGCCCTTGGCGCAGTGTTCGCCAGTCACGCCTTTCAGGCGCCCTATTTGAAGATCTGGTCCACCTGGTGGATCGCCGACGCCGTCGGCATGATCGTCCTGACGCCGGCGCTCGTCGTCTTGTCACGCCGCAACAGGCAGGTTCGGGTCATGCCGCGCGCCGCGGCCGAATTCATGGTAATCGCCGCCGGGTTGGCGACCGCCACGTATCTCAGCTCCGACAATCTGCTCGAGTATTCGCTGGCCAGTCGCATCGCGTTCAAGGCGGTGCTGCCCCTGGTGATCTGGGCCGCGGTTCGCTTCGGGCGCAGCGGCGCAACGCTCGCCAACCTGCTCATGATCGCCATGAGTATCGGCGCCGTCATTCTCAATAGCCATGGCGGCGCCGATGCCGCGACTCTGCTGGACAGCCTGCAAGCGGCCCAGCTCCGGCTGCTGACCATGGCCGCCGTCGCACTCCTCCTCGCCGCTCTTCTCGAGGAGCGCCGCAGCGCGATGGCCCGCCTCAATGACGCTATCGAAAGCATGAGCGAGAGCTTCGCGCTGTTCGACGCCGACGACCGGCTGGTGCTGGCCAATTCGCAGCATCGCCAAGCCTACGCCCATGGCAATGCCCTGTTCGCACCCGGCACGTCCTTCGAAGACATCATCCGCGGCGGCATCGCGCTCGGCCAGCACCCGGAAGCGCTGGGCCGCGAGGAAGAGTGGGTCAGCGAGCGGTTGCGCCGCCACCGCAACCCCGGCCCGCCATTCGAGCAGCATCTCGGCGACGAGCGTTGGGACAGGATCAGCGAGCGTCGCACGTCCGAAGGCGGCATCGTCGGCGTCTGGACCGACATCACCGATCTGAAGCGCCAGGAAGAAGAACTTCGGGAGCGGGCGGAGCAGCTGAAGGCGACGATCGCCAAGCTGGAACGGTCGGAGGCGGAGTTGCAGCAGCAGGCGGGTACGCTGCGCGACCTGGCCTGGGAAAGCGCGGAGCAGCGCGAGCGGGCGATCGCTGGGAGCCGCGCCAAGTCCGACTTCCTGGCGATGATGAGCCATGAGATCCGCTCTCCCCTCAACGGCATCATCGGGAATACGGATCTGCTCCTCGATTCGCCCCTCGCCCCCGGCCAGCGCAGATCTGTCGAGGTCGTGCGCCAGTGCGGGGCCGCGCTGATCACTGTCATCGACGACATCCTCGATTTTTCAAAGATCGAAGCCGGCAAGCTCGATCTCGCCTGTGACGATTTCGATCTGGGAGAGTCGCTGGAGAACGTCGCCGCCATGACCCGCGTGGCGGCGCAGAACAAGGGTCTGAAGCTCGCGGTCGCCTTGGGCGAAGACGTTCCGCGAAGCGTCAAGGGCGACGAAAATCGCCTGCGGCAAATCCTGCTCAATCTCGTGGCGAACGCGGTCAAATTCACGGAAACCGGCGGCATCGACATCGGCGTCGAACTCGTCGCCGCGGATCCGGAGCGCATCATGGTTCGCTTTGCCGTTCGCGACACCGGGATCGGCATACCGCTCGAGGCGCAGGCGCAGCTGTTCGACGCGTTCTATCAGGTCGATGGCAGCTACCGGCGCAAGGCGCGCGGAACCGGCTTGGGCCTGGCCATCTGCCGCCGGCTCGTCCAATTGATGGGCGGCGAGATCGGTGTCGAGAGTTTGCCGGGCATGGGCAGCCGCTTCTGGTTCACGGCCGCTCTCGCCCGCGGCGAGCGGCAGATTTCATCGACCGAAGCGGCGCGCAGCGCCCCCGAAAACGGCGCGCCTGCACGCATCCTTCTGGTCGACGACCTGGACGTGAACCGCGACATCGCCAGCGCCCTGTTGACGCAGGCCGGCCACGCCGTCGATTGCGCCGTCGACGGCGCCCAGGCTGTGAGCGCCGCAGCCGCCAAGGAATACGACCTCGTTCTGATGGACGTGCAGATGCCGGTGATGGACGGCTTCGAGGCGACGGTGCGCATCCGCTCGTTGCCGTCGCCGAACCGCAATGTCCCGATCATCGCCATGACCGCCTATGCCACCCGCCAGGATATTCAGCACTGCATTCTGGTGGGGATGAATGGTCATATCGCCAAGCCGATCGAACGCAAGACTTTGCTGGAAGCCGTAAGGACAAAGTCAACCGGATCCGCTCCCGCAAACCGGACGGCGCTGGGCATCGATTCGCGCGAACTGCTCAGCTGCCCCGTGCTGGATGATCTCGAGCGCGACGTCGGCCGGGGCGAGCTGGTGAGATTTGCGGGCGCCATCCGGAAGCGCGTCGAAACCGCCATGGACCATCTGCGCGACGACGCGATCGCCGGCAGGTTCGCGCAGATCGAAGCGGTGGCCCACAAAATGCTGTCGGCAACCGGATGCATCGGATTGAAGCGCCTGTCCGCGCTATTCGCCGAACTCCAGGACGGAGCGGCAAGAGTGAGATCGGGTGTTCCTGTCGATGTGATCGAGACGATCGACCACACGGAAGAGGTCGCGCGCGAGTCGATCCGCCTCCTGCTGCTCCAAGTGCCGGAATGCGACGACCAACCCCGAGAACAAGCGGCAGCGGGCGCCGATCTGTCTGCCGGCCGCGCCCAGGGATAGCTGCGGGCCGCAGCAGTTCCGCCATCAGGATTCGAAACGGGCGGCGGCGCGCGCTCGTCGACCTCTCTGAGCCGACCGGACTTTCGCCGTCGGCTAGAGCTTTTTCACGGTGACTGGACACCCTAAACCCTTGTTGTCATGCCGGTGGAAGCCCATAGGCGCTAACATAAGGCCCCATACCCTTTCACTGTCATACCGGCGAAAGCCGGTATCCATACACTCGGAAAGTGCCGGTCGTGCTCCAAGACTGCAGCTGGCAGCGTCGCTCGGCGGCAACATCGGCGTTTATAGGCCCCGGCTTTCGCCGGGGTGACATCGGAAAAGTAGCTGGCGCCGAGCGTCTAGGCCTTAAGTTAGCGCCTATGGGCGAAAGCCGGCATCCATAGTCGCAGGCCAGTGTTTATGGATTCCGGCTTTCGAGCGTGTGAAGAAATCCAAAAGACGACCTCTGCGAGAGTTGCACGGGCGTCGGGCGTCCTTCGAGACGCGCCCTGCGGGCGCTCCTCAGGATGAGGCAGATCTTTGAT
>Ga0137403_10009593_pt1 | contig 10750 bp, 6 predicted proteins | sample CZOMad2_1_16fung_FD_122057 | JGI IMG/M metagenome (GOLD analysis project Ga0137403, IMG submission 122057) | Vadose zone soil fungal communities from Angelo Coast Range Reserve, California, USA - CZOMad2_1_16fungal (Hybrid Assembly) | ecosystem: Environmental > Terrestrial > Soil > Vadose zone... | reverse complement strand
GAGCGGCAATGGCACCACAAGAGCGCGGGCATTCGCACGCATGCACTCCTCGCCCTGGGGGCCGCGGGGTTCGCGTTGATCTCGCATCTTGTCTTCTTGCGGAATCCAGAGATCAACCCCACGCAGATCGCGGCCGGGGTCGTGACCGGAATCGGCTTCATCTGTGGTGGGGTGATCATGCACCGAGGAGCCTCCGTTCAGGGCCTCAACACCGCGGCCTCGTTGTGGACGACAGCTGGTGTCGGCCTGGCGATCGGTGCGGGGTTCTATCCACTCGCGTACGTGATGCTCGCGGCGGTGTTGACCGTCCAGTTCCCCTTCGTCTGGATCGAGAACTGGGTCGACCACCGCATCGCGTCGCCGCTCGCCCGATCGGCTTGGCAAGTGAAGCTGCGAGGAAGCCGCGTTGCCGTGGAGCGCCTCTGGACGCACTGCACCGGCGGCGCGGGGACGGGAGCCGACGTGCGACGGGTCAGCCTCCAGACCTGCGGCGACGAGGTGATCCTCCGGGCCGACATCACGCTGTCCGAGGTCGATGCCCAGAGAGTTCTATGTCTCACCAACGAATCGAGCGATGGAGTGACGGTCGTCCGCTGCACGCGGGTGGCGGAGGCTTACGAGGTCGAGAAATGAACGAGCGGCATCAGCGAGACCTCGCAGTACGCCTGCCTGAACCGGTCGGGCTCCTTGAGTCGCAGGCCGTTCGGCTCTCCCGCTACCTCGCCGATTCAATCTACCTCTACGCATGGGCGAAGCGGAGCGTGAAGGGTCAGCAGTCCGTCGCGCTCCACGAGCTCTTCGATCGGGTCGCGGAAGCGGTCGAGGAGGCCGTCGTCGAGCTGGTCAAGCGCGCGGTGACGCTCGGCTGGACCGCCGACGACACCCTCCACTCCGTCGCGGGCCGCACAAAGCGGGCGGTGCATCCGGCCGACTCGACCGCCGGCACAGAGCACGTCGGCCGTCTCGCCGCCGCGCTCGCGACGTACGCCCGGAACGTCCGGACCGCTCCGCCCGCTCGGACGACTCGTCCCACGTGATTCGGGGGCGCGCCTGAATCCGGATCAGGGCGGGACCTGGCGAAGCGGCAACGGACGAGCAGGGTTCGACCGCCGCTGGATGCCGAGCTTTCGCATCTTCGAGAACAGCGTGGTGCGTTTGAGGCCGAGCCGTGCCGCGGCGCCGTCGGACCCGGCGACCACCCAGTTGGTCTCGCGGAGCACCGCCACGATGTACTCGCGCTCCATGTCTTCGAGAGTCAGGCACGAGCGCGGGATCGGCGCATCCGTGGTTGCAAGTTCATGGAGCGGGAGGTCGAGGACACTCCCGGTCGACAGGATGGCGCCGCGCTCGACGAAGTGCTGAAGCTCGCGGACGTTACCAGGCCACGCGTAGCGTGTGAGCGCTTCGAGTGTCGCGTCCGGAACCGGCCCGAACCATCGATGGAGGCGTCGGCCGCTCGCCATGACGAAGAAGTTGGCGAGTAGCGGGATGTCCTCTCGGCGCTCGCGGAGCGGTGGCACCCGGACCGGGAACACGTTCAGCCGGTAGTACAGATCGGCCCGGAAACGCCCTTCCTCGACCATGCGCGCCAAGTCACGGTTGGTCGCTGCCACGACGCGGACGTCCGTACGAATCGTGCGTGTGCCGCCCAGGCGTTCGAACTCCTGCTCCTGAAGAACGCGCAATAACTTCGGCTGGAGCTCGAGCGGTATGTCGCCGATCTCGTCGAGGAAGAGAGTTCCTCCGTCCGCCAGCTCGAACCGACCGCGCCGCTGTGCGGTGGCCCCCGTGAAGGCGCCCTTCTCGTGTCCGAAGAGCTCGCTCTCGAGGAGTCCCGCCGGCATGGCCGCACAGTTGAGCTTGATGAATGCCTTCCGGCGCCGACCGCTGAGATGGCAGACCGTGCGGGCGACGAGCTCCTTTCCGGATCCGGTCTCGCCCTCGATCAGGACCGTCGAGTCGGTGGGTGCGACGACTGTCACGAGATGCAGCATCCGCTGGATGGCCAGGCTTCGTCCGACGATGCGGCATTCGGATGCCTCGCTGGCGAGGTGCTCTGCCTGCTGATCCACGTCGGCCCCCGCGGTGGTGGTACCCCGTTGATCTGAGCAGGCGCTCGTGATGGACTCAATCATCAATCCAGTCAATCCCCGTGCGCGCCGCGTGCGACGCCCGCTCGGGAACTCCTGGATGGCGCCGCATCGACGGGCTATGTGGTTGGCGCCGATTGTTTGGCGCGGATGCGGCTTCGATCAAGGCATGACGCCTGAACCCCTGGTGAACTCGGCGTGAACTGCCAACATGTTGAAAACGTTCATGTGTGGCGCCGGTTGGGGAGAGTGACTCCTCGGCGGCAGGACGTCTGACGAGGCGGGCGTCCAACCGATGCGTCGCGCCCGCTTCGGCCCCTTCGAGCTCGACGTCAGGGCTGGGGAGCTGCGCACGCCCGATCGAAGGGTCAGACTCCAGCAGCAGCCGTTCCAGATCCTGATGCTGCTGCTGGACAGCGCGGGCGAGGTCGTCACCCGGGAGGAGATCCGGCGGGCGCTCTGGTCCGACGGGACATTCGTCGAGTTCGAGCACAGCATCGGCACGGCCATGAAGAAGCTGCGCCAAGCGCTCGGCGACGATGCCGCGGATCCCCGCTACATCGAGACGCTGACTCGCCGGGGCTACCGCTGGCTCGTGCCGGTGGAATGGGAAGCGTCACGCACCGGCGAGTCCCGCGGCATGACGTCGGCGAGCGTCCGACACGAAGCGGATGAGCCGCACGTGCCCGTACACGTCAGGCTGGTGGGAAGAGATCGTGCGCTCGGCGAATTGCGCGCCTGCCTGCGGCGGGCCTCGGAAGGCCAGCGGCAGATCGCGTTCATAACGGGCGAGTCGGGCATCGGGAAAACCGCGCTGGCCGACGAGTTCCAGCGCCAGGCGGCGGCTGACGTGCCAGGCATTCGCATTGCGCGCGGTCAATGTGTCGAGGGCTACGGAGGCAAGGAAGTCTACTACCCGGTGCTCGAAGCGCTGGGTCAGCTCTGCCGTGGTCCCTCGGCGGATGCCGTCGTCCACGCTCTGGCGGCGGAAGCTCCCACCTGGCTCATCCAGTTTCCCGCACTCCTGAAGCCAGAGCACCGCGAGTCGCTCCAGCGCGAGATCCTGGGGGCCACGCGTGAGCGCATGCTCCGGGAGATCGGCGACGCGCTGGAGACGATCACTTCAGACGATCCACTGCTGCTGGCTTTCGAGGACATCCAGTGGACGGACTATTCCACGGTGGACGTCATCTCTGCACTCGCTCGCCGCCGCGCACCCGCCAGGCTGATGGTGATCGCCACCTACCGTCCGGTGGACGTCGTCCTCTCCGACCATCCGTTGAACGTGCTCAAGCAAGACCTCCTGGTTCATGAGTTGTGTCGCGAAATCGCCTTGACGCCGCTCGGCGAAGCGGAAGTGGCCGAGTACCTCACCGCCGGATCTTCCGGAAAGCGCCTCCCCGAAGGCTTGGCGGGGCTCGTGCACCGACACTCGGAGGGCAACCCGCTATTCATCGTCGCCGCACTCCATCACCTGACGGAGCGACGCTTGATCTCCTGGGAGAACGGCAGCTGGAACCTGGGGGTCCCGCTCGAGGAAATCGAGTTGGAAGTGCCTGAGAGTCTGCGCCAGATGATCGAAGCGCAGATCGAGCGCCTCACGAAGGAAGAGCAGCGGACGCTGGAGGTGGCGAGCGTCAGCGGCGCCTCGTTCTCTGCCAGCGTGAGCGCCACAGCGGCCGGCCTGGATCCCGAGCAGTTCGAGGACCTCTGCGAGAACCTGTCGCGCCGGTATCACATTTTGCACTCGGTGGAGTCCCAGGTGCTACCGGACGGGACCGTGTCCCCTCGCTACGAGTTCGTGCATGCTCTGTACCGGGAAGTGCTCTATCGCCGCCAGGCGGCGGGACGCAGGGCGATGCTGCATCGAAGGATCGGTGAGCGGTTGGAGGCCCTGTTCGCGGAGCGTCTGAGTGACGTAGCGCCGGAGCTGGCGCTTCACTTCGAGGAAGGCTCCGATTGGTCGCGCGCGGTCAGGTACCTGCGGCTCATGGCGGAGACTGCCGGGCGACGCTATGCCCCGCGAGAGGCCACGATCATTTTGCAGCACGCTCTCGAGCTGGCGAGCAGACTGCCTGAGCCGGGGCGCGCGGTGAGCGAAACCGAGATCCTGGACAGGTTAGGCGCAATCTACCTCGTGACGTTCGACCGGCGTGTCGTCGAGACATACGAAGCTGTGGCTGCACGGGCAGCACGCCATGGCCTGCTCGACGTGGAGATACGTGTGCTCATCGACTTGGCATATCCGCTGTCGTGGATCGGCTCTGGACGGTGCCTGGAAGTTGTGGAGCGCGCGCTCCGGCTGAGCGCGCAGCAGACTGATCCGCTCGCACGGGCGCGAACGCGTGCGAGCTGCCTCGTTCGACGAGTATGGGCCGGCGGATGGAATGCCCGGGACGCGGAAGAGTGTCGAAACGCGCTCGCGGAGATCCGCGCTGCCGGTGACCGGCTCGTGCTCGCGTGGCATCTGATCGATGCCAACTTCATTGCGTGGAGTTCCTCCCAGTATCGCGAGGCGCACCGGGACGTCGTCGAGAGCCTTGCGATCCTGACCGAGGGGGGCGAGGAAAATCCGTACCTGAGCACGGCGTACTGGATGAGTCAGTTCACCTCGCCCTGGAGCCTCCTCCTCCTCGGAGCGTGGGGCGAGGCGCTGCGAGAGATCCAAGCCGGAATCGCAATGGCGGAAAAGAACAGGGACCGTCCCCGTGGACGGACGCTGCGCCTCTACGAGGCATGGCTGCATCTCCACGCGATGGATTTCGCCGGCGTCGTAGCGATCTGTGAGTCGCTTCTCCCTCTGGCGGGCGATCCTCACTGGAGTCCGTGGCGGCGGCTCTGCCTGGTCTTGGCCGCTTCTGCGGAGACGGCTCTGGGAAGCCCCGAGCGCGCCCTCGACCGCCTCTCGGCAGCGCAGCATGAGATGGATCAGCAGGCGGTGATCCACGACTGGTACACCCGCATGTTGCTCGAGTCGGCCCTCACGGAGGTCTGGTTCGCGAAGGCAGATGTGCCGAAGGCACGAGCGCAGGCGGAGCGGTTTCTCGACGCCACACTGGCGACCGAGGAGCGCACTTGGCAGGCGCTTGCCTGGGAAGCGAACGCGCGAGCTGCCATCGCGACGCTGGAGCTGGAACGTGCCCAGGATTGCATCGCCAAGGCCCTGTCGACGATGGAGGGGTTCGAGGTCCCACTGGCCGCCTGGCGCGTTCACGGAACCGCAGCGGAGCTCTCCGAACGCACGGGAGACAGCGAATCGGCAACGCGCCAGCGTGAACTGGGCCGTGCCACGATTCTGAGACTGGCCCATTCGCTGCCAGCGGAGGAGCCTCTCCGGAGAACGTTCCTGTCGGCGCCGTCCGTGTGTAGAGTCCTTGGGACCGCTGAACAAATCAGCGAATCAACGGCTGTCTGATCAGCTCGACGCGCTCTATGACCGTGGAAGAGCCCGCGCCGTTTGCCCGCCGGCGGCCGCGCGGGCTATGGCGGGCGCCGGAGGTCACCCGTGCCCAGCCACCGTTCGACCGTCGTCGTCCTCACCCTCGCGCTCGCCGTTGCCTGGACGCCCCGCGCTGCCGCGTTCACCCTGCAGGGCGGCATCCGGTTCGTGGCGGTGACCGATGCGCCGCCGGGCGCCGCCCTCGTGCTGGAGGACGAGCACCACGCGACGCGGGGGCAGGGGACGACCGATCGCTTCGGGAGCCTCGTCTTTCGGGACCTGGCGCCCGGCCGATATGGCGTCCGCGCGGCCTCGGGCGACACCGCGCCGACTCCCGTCACCGTGCTCGGGCTCGACGATCGACCCCACCCGGACTTCTACGCGCGGCAGACGCTGCACGACGGCTTCCAGTACATCGAGGCGCGGGACGGCACGCTGCTCGCCGCGATGGTGCGCGCGCCCGCCGGGAAGCACCTGGCCGACGGCCCGTTCCCCACGCTCGTCGAGTACTCGGGCTACGCCGCGGCGGATCCCGACAATCCGCAGCCGCTCACGCTCCTCACGAGCGTGCTCGGCTTCGCCACCGTGGCCGTCAACATGCGCGGCTCGGGCTGCTCGGGCGGCGTGCTCGACCTCTTCGACCTGCCGACGACGGCCGATGGGTACGACGTCATCGAGACCGTCGCCGCGCAGCCCTGGGTGCAGGGCGGCAAGGTCGGCATGGCCGGCATCTCGTTCTCCGGCATCAGCCAGCTCTTCGTCGGCGGCGCCCGTCCGCCGCACCTGGCGGCCATCACGCCGCTGTCGGTCATCGCCGACATCTACCGGGCGCCCGGCTATCCCGGCGGCATGTTCAACACCGGCTTCGCCGGGACGTGGCTCACCGACCGCCTGCACGACTCCGAGCCCGCGCCCGAGGGCGGGCAGGCGTATGCGGTGAAGCGCGTGAACGACGGCGACACGACCTGCCTGGCGAACCAGCGGCTGCGCCTGCAGACCCTCGACCCGATCGAGTTCGTCCGCACCCATCCCTTCTACGTGCCCGAGCTGATGGCGGCGCGGTCGCCGATCAACTGGGTCGCGAAGATCGAGGTCCCGGTATTCCTGGCGAGCGCCTGGCAGGACGAGCAGACCGGCGGCGACTTCGCGTCGATGCTGTCGCGCCTGCCGACCCGTCGCGACGTGAAGATCACGGTGACGAACGGCGTGCACTCGAGCTCGCTCGATCCGGAGGTGCTGTGGAACTGGCTCGCCTTCCTTGACCTCTACGTCGCCGGACGCCGGCCCGATCCGAGCCGCCTCGCGCCGCTCGCGTCGATCATCTACTCGACGATCCTCGGGGCCGGGACGCCCACCCCGCCGCTGCCCGCCGACCGCTTCGCGGACGTCGGCACGCGGGAGGAGGCGAAGCGGCTGTTCGAGGCGGATCCCCACGTCCGCGTGCTCATGGAGAACGGCGCCGGCTCGCCGGTGGCGGGGCTGCCGGCGCCGACCTTCGAGCTGGCGCTGCGCCAGTGGCCGGCCCGGACGGTGCGCCCGACCGCGTGGTACTTCGGCCCGGCCGGCACGCTCACCCGCACGCGGCCACCCGACCACGACGGCGCCGACAGCTATCGGCCGGACCCGGAGGCGCGGCCGGCCCAGACGCTCCCGGGGCAGGATCAGGAGCAGTCGTGGGAACTCATCCCGCCGTACGATTGGGAGCCGCTGGCCGGCGGCACGGCGCTCGCCTACGCGACGGCGCCGCTCGACCGGGACACGGTGATCGCGGGACCGGGCAGCGTCGATCTCTGGCTCCGCTCGAGCGCTCGGGACACCGATCTCCAAGTGACCCTGAGTGAGATCCGACCCGACGGCCTCGAGACGTACGTGCAGAACGGCTGGCTCAGGGCGAGCCACCGGCGGCTCGACCGGAAGACCTCGACCGTCCTCGACCCGCGGCCGACCCACCTCGAGCGCGATGCGCGGCCGATGCCGGAGGGGCGGTTTACGCGGGTCCGGGTGGAGCTGTTCTCGGTGGCGCACGTCTTTCGCGCGGGCTCGCGCATTCGGCTCAGCCTCGAGGCGCCCGGCGGCGACCGCACGCGCTGGGATTTCGACACGCCGGCCACGCATGGTGCGATCGCGAACGACGTCGCGCGCACGCGCGCGCACCCCTCGCGCGTCGTGCTCGCCGTCCTCCGCGGCGTCCACGCGCCGCCGGCTTTGCCGCCATGTCCCGGGCTCCGCGGCGAGCCCTGCCGAACCTTCGTGCCCGCCGCCAACGGCGGGTAGGCGCTCGGGATTGTGGAACGTCCCCGAGACGAGAGCCGGCATCAGGAAGCGGCGCTACAAACTCGACGGTGAGATGGTCGAGCGCGTGCGCCGGCTCTACGATGCCAGGGCGGACACCGAGGCCATCCAGGAGGCCCTGCGCAAGGCGATGGAACGACCGGGTAGCGGGTCACTTAGCAGCGGGGCGCGCACCAACTGCGCCGACGCGTTGGGAGAGCGGACGCCCTGGACGACTACTCACGCTCACGAAGGCTGCGGCACTCGAAGAGCAACCCTACCGACACGGTGCCAGTCGACGGTGGGCACCCGGTGCCCAAAACGCGGGTAAGGGCGGGTAGGCGCGGGATGGTGGCGCCGGCTAACTGCGCGATTGTTTGTCCTTCGGGTCACTTCCTTTGCCCGTCGTCCGGGGTTCGATTCCCCCCGCCTCCACTGTGTAAGACGCCGTAGAGTCTGCGGGGCACGGAGTCCGGCCGCTGGCCTCGGGCTCCACATCGCGCTCTCCGTCTTCCGAGGGTCTAGACCGCACCGGGGGCCGGCTCATTGACTGGTAGCCACATTGATGTATGATGTGGCCACTTTACGTCAAGAGGGCGATGTCATGGCGAAGACGCAGATCGGCGTGCGGGAGCTCAAAGACAACTTGAGCGCCACCCTCGCGCGCGTGCGGCGCGGAGAAGTGATCACGGTGACCGATCGGAACCGGCCGGTCGCGGTCATTGTCCCTGCCCGGGCGGCGGAGGAGGCGGATGCTGTTGTGCGCACGCTGGTAAAGAGCGGCCGGCTCGCGTGGTCTGGCGGTAAGCCCGCTGGCCTCGAGAACGCGCCGCGCGTCCGCGGTCCGTCCGTATCGGACGCCGTGGTGGAGGATCGCCGCTGATACTCTACCTCGATACGAGCGCGCTCGTGAAGCTCTACGTGCGCGAAGCCGGGACGGAGGAGACGAGGGCCCAGCTAGACGCAGCGTCCATGGCCGCGACCTCCCGTGTCGCGTATCCCGAGGCGCGGGCCGCGCTCGCACGGCGTCAGCGCGAGGCCGGCATCACGCGAGCTGCACTGGCTCGCGCTGTCGCCGCACTCGATCGCGATCTCGGACGTTTCGTGATGGTCGAGCTTTCCGCGAAGGTCGCGAAGCGAGCCGGAGACCTCGCCGAGCGCTGCGCGCTCCGGGGGTTCGACGCTATCCATCTCGCCAGCGCCTTGGAGGTGGAGGAGCTCACGGGCGCGGCAGCGAGCTTCTGCTGCTTCGACGACCGTCTCCGGGAGGCGGCGTCTGCGGAGGGGCTGTCCATCTGATTGCCTTCGACACGGTCTTGTCGGTCACGCCGAGAAGCCGGGTGATCGCGGAGGTGGTCATGCCGAGCCGCTCGAGGCAGGCGGCTCGGGCAGCGATCGCCTGATGGGCGAATGAGAGCGGTCGGGGAGGTCGTTGGGATGCGTCGGTTCGCGCTGTTGGCTGTTCTCCTCGCCCCGCTGCTGGTCGCCGCAGGGGACACCCGGGTCCAGTGCTGCCACGGCTGCGGGTCGTACTACTGCAACCGCGACCACTGTGGGGACAAGTGCGGCATGGGACCGCACTGCCGGGGCTGCTGGAAGAACTGCCACCACGCCTCTCGGCAACTCGGCTGACCCCGCCGGAAGCAACTCGCCGCGGCATCCACGCTGGCTCACGGATCATGCCCGGCGACTGGCGGCTGTTCGCCACGGTGCAGTAGCACCACCGTTGAGCCCCCGGAGGCCCGGCCGCCAGACGGCCGGCGCGACCACCGGGCGACAGGGACCCCAGAGGGCCCGCCTGCTCAAGTCCCTGGCCCGGTGAGCCGACAATGGATGCGTCGCCCTGCGCGAGCGGGCTCGTCTGCCCGTGGTTCGGGACTGCGCGCCCTCTGCGCCATCGGCGCAGACGACGCAGAGCCGAAACGGTCGGTGCGGTCCGGGCCGGGGTGAGCGCGTCATGCCATGAACAAGCGAATCTCGACGCTGGTCGCGATCGGATTCACCCTGCTGATAGCGCTCGGCGCGTTCACGAGTGTCGCTCTCATCAAGGGTCTCGGGGCGACCGTGACGCGCTCCCAGGCCTCGCATGCGACCACCCTCGACGTGCGGGCGTCAGTGCGCAGCCTGCGCGCGGACTATCTCCGGAGAGGCGACGCCGTCAGCCAGCTTCTGCTCGATCCCTCCCGCAGCGAGGCCCGGGAGGCGAGGCGCGCGGCGAGCACGAGCGCCGATGATCATCTCCGCACGGCAGAGAGCGCAACCGGCCGCGACGATCTGCGGACCCTGCTCGCCAGGCTGCGCACCCACGACCAGCAGGTCACCAGCGGCATCGAAGACGCCTTGCTGATGCTCGTCGCGAGCGACCTTGGCAGAGCGAAGGAGGTCTACTTCGAGCAGTACTTGCCCGCCCGGAAGGCCAACATGGAGTTGGTCGATCGCGCGCTCGAGGTGGCGAGCGAGGAGGCCGCGACGGCGAGCCGGTACGTCGACACCACGGCTGCCCGGACGCAGTCCTACGCGTGGCTCGCCGTGGGACTGTTCGTCCTTCTCGGTGCGGCGGCTGGTATGGGCCTGAGTCGCGCCGTCGGGACCATCGCCCGCGACTTCGAGGGGGCGGCGCAAGAGGTATGGCGTCAGCGTGACCACATGCAGGCCGTCATGACCGCGATGCGCGATGCGCTCATGGTGGTGGACGACGGCACCATCCGCATGGTCAACCAGGCGGCCTGCGCGCTGCTCGGCTACACGGAGAGCGAGCTCATCGGCAGCCCGCTCGGCAGATGCGTCAGGGAGGCCAGGGAGATCGGCTGGGCTGGGACCGCCGAGCACCATGATCGGCGCGTCACGTACGTGACGAGGGGCGGAGACGAAGTGTCCATGTCGCTCTCGGTCGCCCCGATGCGGGAGCCCGACGGGAGCGTCCACGGCACGGTCTGGGTGGCGCGGGACA
>Ga0137403_10009592_pt1 | contig 10751 bp, 4 predicted proteins | sample CZOMad2_1_16fung_FD_122057 | JGI IMG/M metagenome (GOLD analysis project Ga0137403, IMG submission 122057) | Vadose zone soil fungal communities from Angelo Coast Range Reserve, California, USA - CZOMad2_1_16fungal (Hybrid Assembly) | ecosystem: Environmental > Terrestrial > Soil > Vadose zone... | reverse complement strand
CAGAAAGAGTTCATGGGTCCTCCATCTATGGGTCCAATAAGTCCTGTAGGTCCTACAGGTCACACCTACTCATAACGCAACGCCACCAGTGGATCGACCTTTGTTGCCCGCCGCGCCGGGATGTAGCAGGCAACAAAGGCAACGACGGCCAGCAACGTCGCAACCACAGCAAATGTCATCGGATCTTTGGCGGTCACACCGAACAGCAAGGTCCACATAACACGCGTCAGCGCAAGCGCCCCCAGGAGGCCAACTCCAACTCCTAAGAGCACGAGGATCATTCCCTGGCGAACGACCAACTTCAGAACGTCGCGCTGTTGAGCCCCCAACGCCATCCGCACGCCAATTTCGTGGGTTCGCTGGCCCACCGAATAAGACATCACCCCGTAGATTCCCGTCGAGGCGAGCACCAGCGCCACCAAGGCAAACAGGGCGAGCAGCGTCGTCCGATAACGTGGCGCTGATACTGAAGACTCAAGCCATTGGTCCATCGTCTTCACTGCGGCGACGGGCTGATCGGGATCGATTGCCTGCACTTCCCTGCGCACCGCGCCGGCAATGCTTAATGGATCGCTTTGCGTGCGAATCACCACATTCATCCAGCCGCTTTCAATAGTCGGCATGTACATCGCCGCGGACGGCTGTGATGCCAGCGCGCGATGACGAACGTCGCCGACGATGCCGATGATTTCGAATGCCTGGTTACCCATCGCCATCACAAGTCGTTTGCCAATGGGGTCTTCATTGGGAAACACCTGCTCCGCGAGTAGTTCACTTATAAGCAATACCTTGGCGCTCTGGCGCACTTCCTGCTCCGTGAAATTGCGACCGCGCAACAGCGGAATCCGCAGCGCGCGAAAATACTGTTGATTTACCCTGCGAAAGTCGTCGTCGTATGCTTGATCCATCGACACAGGTGGGCGGCCTTCAACCGTGTAGGGCATATCGTTGGGTTGACCGCTGAGCGGGAGCTCACTCACGAGACCGACAGTCTCAACGCCAGGCAAGCTACCAATGCGACCTTCCAGTTGTTGGAAAAAGCTCGTCGTCTTGTCCGGGGTTCCGTATTTTTGTTGCGGTAAATCAACACGCATCGTCAGCACGTTATGCGCATCGAAGCCGGGGCTCGTGTTCTGTAACTGAATAAGACTTCTAATCAGCAACCCCGCGCCGATCAGTAATACGACAGCGATTGCGCTCTCGAGCACCACCAGCGCGCTCCGCGTGCGATTGCGCTGCGCTCCTTCGCCGCCACTCCTGCCACCTTCCTTAAGCGACTCACTGAGGTTCAGCTTCACGGTGCGAAGAGCTGGTGCAAGACCGAACAGCACTCCAGTCAAGACAGAAATCAGGAGAGTGAACCCAAGTACAGTCGCGTCAATCCTGACCTGCGCAGTCGGTGGCAGGTTGTCAGCACTCAGCGTCACGAGCAGATCGACTCCCCACACTGCCAGCAGTGTTCCCAATGCGCCGCCCGCCAGCGCAAGCAATACACTTTCGGTGATCATCTGCCGCACGATTCGGAAGCGGCCTGCGCCCAGGGCTGTCCGCAGGGCAATCTCTTTCTGCCTGGCGGCAGCGCGCACCAACAGAAGATTGGCAACGTTTGCACACGCAATCAGCAACACAAACCCGACCGCACCAAAGAGAATGAACAGCGTAGGCTTCGTGTTACCGACGAGCTGTTCTCGCAAGGACACCAAACGCAGGTTCCAACCGGTGTCTGTATCGGGATACTGCTCTTCTAATCGGCGAGCGATCGCGTCAGTATCAGCTTGCGCCTGCGTGAGTGTGACTCCGGCCCTAAGCTTTCCGATCGGTCGGAGGAAGTGTGCTTTGCGTTGTTTCATCCCGGGCGCAGCGTCGAAGTTGATCGGAACCCACAATTCGGCAGACTGCGGGAAACTGAAGTCCTTCGGCATTACGCCCACGACCTCACAAGCTCTGCCATCGAGTGTGATTGTCTTGTTCAGGATGGCCGGGTCCCCACCGAAACGTTTCTGCCAAAGTCCATAACTCAAGACTGCCACCTGATCGCGTCCGGTACTTTCGTTCTCGATCAAAAACGTGCGACCGAGCGCTGGCCTTGCGCCGAGTGCCTGAAAGTAATTCCCGGTAACTCCTGCGGCGGTCAGGCGTTCGGGCTCGCCGTTTCCGGTTAGGTTCAAGGGAAGCGGAACCCCAAACGAAGCGGCAAACTGTTCGAAGGTCTTGTTCTCTTTACGATAGTCGAGAAAATCGAGAGGCGAAACACTGGCACGATTGCCGCCATTGCGCATGTTGCCCCATATCCAAACAAGCCGATCTTGCTCTGCGAAAGGCAGTGGTCGTAGGAGTACTGCATTGACCAGACTGAAGATTGCCGTGTTCGCGCCAATGCCCAAAGCCAGTGCAATCAAAGCCACCGCCGTAAATCCAGGACGCTTCAACAGACTTCTGATTCCGTAGCGAATGTCTCGAAAGAGTGTTTCCATTTCGTTATTTCCAACTCCTCAGCTATAGGTCCTATAAGTCCTGTAGGTCCTATAGGCATCATTACTCGTACCTCAGAGCTACCAACGGGTCGACTTTCGTGGCTCGTCGCGCGGGAACGAGACATGCTACTAACGCCACGACTGTCAGAAGTACCGCAATCACTGCGAACGTCAACGGATCTCTGGGCGTGACTCCGAACAACATACTGGTGAGACTTTCCAGGTATTTAGTGAGCACATAGGCGCCACCCAGACCCAGCGCAACGCCTACCAGTGTCAAGAACATTCCCTGTCTCAAGATCATCTTCAGGACGTTGCCGCGGCTGGCGCCCAGGGCCATGCGAATGCCGATCTCGTGCGTTCGCTGCGACACGGCATAGGCCATGACGCCGTAGAGTCCGATCGCTGCGAGTTGCTGTGCGACGAGACCAAACAGACTGAGAAGTTTTGCGAATAGCCGTTCCATCACCAAAGTTTCATCGGCTTGCTCGATCTGCGTCTTGACCTCGTTGAGTGGGAGATTGCTTTCAACGTCGTGGACCGCTTGACGGACGGCGCCAACGTAGGAACCCGGATCACTCGCGGTGCGCACTTCGAAGATCGCTGAGCCCATATAGCTCAATGACTGCTTCCACGAGACGTAGGTTGTCGGTTGCGTTTCGTCGCGCTGACTGGTGTATTTCGCGTCGCGCGCCAGACCGACGATCTCTATCTCACCTGGTTTTTCAGAATCGAATCCGAATCGCTTGCCAATCGGATTCTCGTTTGGAAAGAACCTTTGCGCGAAGGTCTGATTCACAACTGCGACCTGCGGCGCGCGGGCATCGTCCTGCGGAGTAAGACTTCGTCCCAGCAGAAGGGGAATCTCCATCGTCTGCAGAAAGTTTTCCCGAACGTTATGCACGTTGGCCTCAACCGGAGGGCCGCCCGGGGACGTTTGCGTGCCTGGTAAATAAAGCGATTTGCTGGTCGCACCCCTGGCAAGCAGCGCGTGTCGCGAGAATGTGACGCTCTGCACACCGGGCACAGCTTCGAGACGATCAAACATTTGTTGGTACAGAGCAGCAAGCTTGTCCTCTTTATACCCAATCAACCTCGGCTCGACACTGAAGAGCAACAGATTGCTCGTATTGAATCCCGGTTCGACGTGCTGCAAATTGCGGAGCGTGCGAAGCAAGAGGCCCGCGCCGATTAGAAGCAACACCGATATTGACACCTGGGCCACAACCAGCGACTTGCTAAGCAGCGAACGCGTGTACCCGCTGGAACCTCGGCCCGTGTCTTTTAAGGTCGGCGTGAGATCCAGACGAGTTGCGCGCAATGCAGGCACAATCCCAAAGATGACGCCGGTTAAGCAGGAGAGACCGAGAGTAAAGGCAAGCACGCGTAGATCAAGTTGAGGAATGAGGTCCGCCATTCCTCGACCGCCCCACTCCGTGACAGCCAGCAAACCGTCTTTGATCCAGAGCGCGAATAAGACACCCAGCCCCCCACCGAGTAATGCGAGCAACACGCTCTCGGTCATCAACTGTCGCATCAAACGCCAGCGACTCGCTCCTAAGGCCAGCCGTACGGCAATTTCTTTTTGTCGCGACGAGGCGCGTACCAACAAAAGGTTCGCCACATTAGCGCATGCGATCAGCAGCACTAAACCAACGACCCCAAATAACAAACGGAGCGGCTTCGCTAAGAAGCGCCGTGCATTCATCTCGCCCTGGCTGCCGGAATCAATCGCCAGGCGCGGATAATCTTTGGGGTCCAGTGGACGAAGCGGATTCTTCGATTGCGCCTGCCGTGCAGCGCGATGATCCAAGACGGATTGCGTGAATACTCCTGCCAGAGTGGCTTGAGCCTGCTCCAGTGTCGCCCCGGGCTGCAACCGGCCCATCAATCTCAGCCACCAAACGCCGGCGCCTCTCATCATCGAACGTTCACCCGCAACCTGCGGCTCCCATGCTAGTGGTATCGAAACATCCTGCGACGAACCGACCTGACCGGTACCCTCAAAACCCGGTGGGGTGACACCCACAATCGTGAAGGCGATGTTGTTGAGATTGACCTGGTGACCCACGATCCCTTTATCACTGCCGAAACGGCTTACCCAATAGCGATGGCTGAGTACAGCGACCGGCGTGGTACCCGCATTATCATCCGCGTCGACGATCGTGCGGCCAATCAGCGCGGGAACTCCCAACGTCGAATAGTAATTGCCGGAAACAACCTGGCCGCTGACGACCTCGGCTTGCCCGCCTGCGTTCAGATTCAGGTCCACCGAAGCAAAAGCGAAGACATCAGAGAGCGCGCCCCTTTCCTGGCGCAATCGAGAGAAAGTTTGGAAGGGAAAGGACGTCCCGTTGGTGAGGCCTGTTGCCGGATCACGCTGATTACTTCCGTTATAACCGCCTGGACCGAACCTCTCTCTATCCCAGGTTGCTCTGAGCAAGACGAGGTGATCGGGATCTTTAACCTGGAGTTTTTTCAGCAGCACGGCGTCGACGACGCTGAATAAGGCTGTATTCGCGCCGACTCCGAGGGCCAATGTGAGCACAGCTACGAAGGTGAAGGCCGGATGCTTGCTGAGCATGTGCAGGCCATAACGCAGGTCTTGAATCATCTCTTGCTCCTTAAGCTATAGGTCCAATAAGTCCTATAGGTCCTATAGGTCACACTTCACTCGTACCTCAGCGCCACCAAGGGATCGACCTTCGTCGCTCGCCTTGCCGGCAGGTAACACGCCAGCACAGCTACTGCGATTAACAACAGCGCGATCGTGGCAAAGGTCAACGGATCAGTTGCGCTCACCTGGTAAAGCAAACGAGACATGAGGCGCGTTAAGAGCCACGCCGCACCCAGTCCAAGAGCCACACCGGTTAAGACGAGTAGCATTCCCTGCTTCAAAACCATGCGCAGAATGTCGCCCGCCTGGGCCCCAAGCGCCATGCGAATGCCAATCTCCTGTGTGCGCTGATGGATGAGATAGCTGATGACGCCGTACAAGCCGATCATTGTCAGTAGTAGGGCCAGAGAAGCGAAGATCCCCATCAATGCCAGAAGGAATTTCCGATCGGCCATGCTGCGGTTAACCAGGAATTCAACCGTGCGCATCTTCCACATCGGTTGATCGGAATCGACCTTCCAGATCGCTTGACGCACAGTCTCCGCAATGCTTAGCGGTGCGACTGAAGTACGAATGACAGCAGTTGCGAAGATGCCTGGCTGCTGACTGTAGGCGCCATACATCTGCGGTCTTGATTCCTCTTCGAGCCAGTAATGTTTTGCGTCGCCCACGACCCCCACAACGGTGGCGGTTGTTCCGTCTGCAACGAATTTGACCTGCTTACCAAGCGGATCCTGGTTGGGCCAAAACTTTCGCGACATCGTTTCGTTGATAATGACAACTCCCGGGGTATTGACCTGGTCCTGGTTGCCGAAGAGACGGCCTTTGATAAATGGAATGCCGATGGTTGCGAAATAATTAGGCATCGCCGTATTGAACATCACTTCCGGTTCCATACCTTTCGGCGGTGGCTCGCGATCGGGCAGCGTTATGGACGTGGTGCCACCGTTGCCGCTGAAGGGTAGGCCGCGCACAAGCGATGCAGACTCCACTCCAGGAATCTCCTGAAGTCGCTCGACGACTTGCCGGTGGAAATTCCATTGCGCAGAGGGCTCCTTATACTTTGTCCGCGGGAGACGATATTCGAGACTCAGAAGTTGTTCTGGTTTGAAACCGACGTTCACGCGGAGTAGCTTGTCGAAGCTTCTGATGAGCAGGCCGGCGCTCACGAGCAATAGGAGCGACAGCGCAACCTGCGCCACAACGAAAGCGCCGCGGATGCGATTCCATCTCGCGCCTTCTCCACTCCCCCGCGCGCCTTCTTTGAGAAACGACTGCAGTTCAGGCCGTGCGAGTTGCAGCGCGGGAACCAAACCGAACACCCAACCCGTTAGCACCGATACTGCAAGTGCGAACAGCAACACACGCGTATCCAGGGTGGCATCTTCGGTATTCACGAAGTTTTGCGGCAACTTCAGCAGCGCATACAGTCCCCAGTGAGCCAGCAGCAGTCCACCGGCGCCGCCGGCGAGACTGATCAGTGTGGTCTCGGTTAACAATTGCCGGATAAGGCGCCAGCGGCTCGCACCAAGCGCGGCACGCACGGCAATCTCCCTTTGTCGCGCGAGTCCGCGCGCGAGCAGCAAGTTCGCAAGGTTCGCACAGGCAATGAGCAGAATTACGCCAACGGCAGCGAACAACAACCAGAGCATTGGTCGGATTCCCCTCACCATCAAGTCGCGGAAGGTCTCCATTTTCGCTCCACGCGCAGTGTTTTCTTTCGGATAGGTCTGTGCCAGCTGGCTGGCAATTGTCGACGCTTCCGCCTGTGCCTGGGGCAGATTCACACCTTGCCTGAGATGGCCCATCACGAAGAGTGAGCGTGAGTCACGCTGTCCGGAAGTGCCGGGAAAGTACGCCTGCGGCATCCACACTTCAACATCTGCGTCCAGAGGTTCTTTGAAACTTGAGGGCACCACGCCTATGACGCTGTAGGGCTCTCCATTCAGAATCAGTTTCTTCGCCCCTAGATTTGGGTCGCCGTTAAGACGCTCTCTCCACATCTTCTCGTTTACGACTGCCTGCTTCGGAGCACCCTGCTGATCTTCACCTACAACGAACGTGCGTCCGGCAATTGGCGTGAGGTTGAAAAAGTTGAAAAAATTCGACGACACAAAGCCACCGCGCACACGATCTGGCCGGTCGCTTCCGGTTACATTCACACTCTGGGATTGGAAAGCAACAAGATCCTCAAGCGATTGCATTTGATTGCGATAGTCTTGTGCTTCGGGGATGGATAAGCCGTCAGGATCTCCGCTCGGTGTGATGGTCGACAGTACAACCAACCGATCCGGATTGTAATAGGGCAAGGCTCTAAGCAACACTGCGTTCACGACACTGAAGATCGCCGTGTTGGCGCCAATGCCCAAGGCCAGGGTGATCACAGCAATGATCGTGAACGCCGGCTTTTTGATCAGCATGCGCGCGCCGTAACGCAAGTCTTGTTGGAGTATTTGCATCAATTAGCCTCCAAGGAATTTTTGATTGCCGATTCTTTCCTTCTCCTCAGCTATAGGTCCAATGAGTCCTATAGGTCCTATACGTTCACCGCTACTCGTACCGCAACGCCACCAACGGATCGACTTTCGTTGCGCGCCTCGCTGGGATGTAGCAGGCGATCAGCGCCACCACCGCAAGCAATAAGGCGACTGCACCAAAAGTCATGGGATCACTTGCGTTCACATCGAACAAGAACTTGGTCAGCAGCCGCGTCAGAGCGAAGGCGGTTCCGAGACCAATGACTGCGCCCAGCATCACGAGCATCATTGCCTGGCCCATCACGAGTATCAGGACATGTTGCACCCCCGCGCCCAGAGCGATCCTGATTCCCAGCTCGTGAGTCCGCTGGGCCACTGAATATGAAATGACGCCATATACACCGACCATCGCCAGGACCAAAGCCAACCCAGCGAAGCTGCCCAGCAGCAGGCTGTAGAACCGCGGTTGAGCCACTGAGTCGGTAAGCAACTCTTCCATAGTCTTGGTGCCGGAGCCGGATTGCGCCGGATCAATCGAACGAAGGGCGCGTTCGATCGGTGCGATAAGCGTGCTTGGATCGACTTCTGTGCGAACCAGCAGCGCCGTGGTGAACCATGGCACTTGGAGATATGAGAGATAGATTTGAGCGTTGGCCGGCGCGCTCAGCGATTCCTGCTTGATGTCGCTCACGACGCCGACGATCTCGACGGGAAGCTTCGTGTTGAGGAAATTCACCACCAGACGTTTACCGATCGGGTCTTCGCCCGGGAAGAAACGCCGTCGCATCGTATCGTTTATGACGGCGACCTGCGTTGCTCCAAAGCGGTCCTGGTCGGAGAATGATCGGCCAGCCAATGACGCGATTCGCATAACGTCGAAGTAGTTTGGACTGACCATACTGAACCACGCTTGCGGCACCTCGTTCGGGTTAGCTTTGCCTTCGACACCAAATGGAAAGAACATGGTGTACATCAACGGCGGACAGGAAGACGTTGTAACCGACCGTACTCCCGGCACCGTCTGAACCTGGCCGGCCAGCCCCTCAAAAAATGCCGCCCGCATTTGCGGTTCCGCGTACTTTGGCATTGAGGCTCCGACGGGCACGACGAGAAGCCTGTCGTGATTGAAGCCCAAGTCAACCTGCTGCAACTTCACCAGACTCTTGATCAATAGGCCGGCGCCGGCGAGCAGTACTAAGGTCAGGGAGATTTCCGCGACCACCAAAGCGCCTCGCAGTCGTTGCAAACCAACACCGGCGCTGACGCTTCGACTGCTCTCAGCGAGCGAATTCCGAAACGTAGGTCGCGAGGCTTTCAGCCCCGAGATCAAACCCAACGCCACACTGACCAGCAACCCAACCGCGAAAGCAAAGAAGAGCACTGCGAGATTGACTTGCGCCTCTTCAATGCGAGGGAAACGTAAATCTTTGGGAACTAACCAGACAATCGCGTTCACACCCCAGAGCGCCAACAGCAGGCCCAGCGCGCTGGCGATGCCTGATAGCAGCAGACTCTCGATGATTAGTTGGCGCACGATCTGCCAACGCGACGCGCCGAGTGCTGCTCTAATGGCTAATTCACGATGGCGGGTCGCTGTGCGGGCGAGCATCAGGTTAGCAACATTGCCGCACGCAATCAGGAGTACCAGACTGACAGCTCCCAACAGAATCAATAGGGGCAGTCGTGAGTCACCAACCAGCGTTTCGCGCAAGGTTCCGAGACGTACACTCCAGTTTGAATCCGACTCGGAATACTGGCTCGCTAAACGCGCGGCGATGGTGCGCATTTCGGCTTCGGCCTGCGCCGGCGTTACATTCGGTTTGAGACGCGCCACCGTTTCAAAGTAGCGAGCGGCTCGCAAGTGCATCTCGCCGGAATCCTGTGCAACGGGAGTCCAGGCCTCGGCGGAAGCGGGGAGCTTGAATTGTGCCGGCATCACGCCGACCACGGTGACGCGGCCCTGCGCGAGGGCCAATGTCCTTGTGATGATGTTTGGGTCACCACCGAAGCGCCGCAGCCAGAGACGGTGGCTCAAGATAACAACCCTGCTTCCGCTGTTGAACTCGTCCGGTGTGAAGGTGCGGCCCAGCAGCGGCGGCACTCCAAGCGTGCTAAAGAACTCATCAGTCACGCGTGTTGCAGGAATCAGCTCCGACACTTCGCCCTCAAGCAGCGTAATGGACCAACCTGAGTAGGCTGCCACATTCGAGAATGATTGGCTCTGACTCTTCCAGTCAAAGAAATCGGCCGGTGACACGGACGGAAGCGTTTCGCCAGTCTTGCCGTTTTGAGCCTTGACTACGACCAGCCTGTCCGAGTCAGCAAACGGCAGCGGCCGCAACAGCACCGCGTGAACCAGACTAAAAATCGCGGTGTTCACTCCAATGCCGAGCGCGAGTGTAATAACAACGACTGCGGTGAAGCCGGGTTGCTTTAACAAGCTCCTGATGCCGTAGCGAATATCTTTGAATAGTGTTTCCATGACGTTATTTCCGATTTTAGATTTTAGATTTTAGATTTCCGATTGTTCGCTGCCTTTGTGCCAAGCTACTTCCGACTGCTGTTCAATCGAAAATCGGCAATCCCTTCACTCATGAATCAGAGCGACCATCGGATCTACTTTTGTCGCTCGCCGCGCGGGAAGATAACACGCCAGCAAAGCCACAGTGAAGAGTGTGCCGGCAACCACGGCAAAGATTAACGGATCGTTGGCGCGCACTTCGTAAAGCAGGCTGCCAAGGAATCTCATCAACCCGAACGATGCCACGACACCGAGCCCCACCCCAAACCCACCCAGCCCCAGGCCCTGTCGCAAAACCATTTTCAGAATGTCCCGGGAGTTTGCGCCGAGGGCAATGCGAATGCCGATGTAATGCGTCTGCTGGCTGACAGAGTAAGAGACAACTCCATAAATACCGATGGCAGCCAGCAACAAAGCCACGGCCGCAAAAACTCCGATCAGGAGTGAGGGAAAGCGTCGCATGAATGACGCGGGCGAGTTGCTAACCAGGTCGTCCATCGTGCGCACGTTGAAGAGCGCCGCGTCCGGTTCGATCCCGCGTATTTCTTCGCGCACAGTTCTGCTCAGGGCAGCCGGCTCGGCATTGGTGCGCACAACCAGATTTGCGACCGGTGACGGGCTCTGCTGAAACGGATAATAAAGGACTGGTTTGATCGCTTCAT
>Ga0137403_10009591_pt1 | contig 10751 bp, 9 predicted proteins | sample CZOMad2_1_16fung_FD_122057 | JGI IMG/M metagenome (GOLD analysis project Ga0137403, IMG submission 122057) | Vadose zone soil fungal communities from Angelo Coast Range Reserve, California, USA - CZOMad2_1_16fungal (Hybrid Assembly) | ecosystem: Environmental > Terrestrial > Soil > Vadose zone... | reverse complement strand
AAGATGCTTTGGAACTCGGCATAGAACTCTTCGTCTTTAAACTCGCCAAGATTCTCGCGCACGAGTTCCAGAATGTAACGATAGGTGCCGGGCGCGATCGGCAGTTCATGTTCGTAGTAGTAAAGATAAAATGCGCCGGCTTCGAAACGCACTTGCAGTTCGCCACGCTCGAGGACGCGTCCGTATTGATCGCTCAAAATCGGGAGCAAGACTTTATCGTGCAGATCGGATTTAAGCGGATGCCAGTCGATATCGAAGTAGGGCGCATACTTCGAGCTGGGACCATTTTCGAGCACGTCCATCCACCACTGGTTGAGCGGTTCGGCGATGCCCATGTGGTTCGGGACGAAATCGAGCACCTGTCCCATTTCGTGTTTATGTAACTCCGCGATCCAGGCGTCGTATTCAGCGCGCGAAGCGATGGCAGCATTGAGCTTGTTGTGATCGGTGATGTCGTAACCGTGCAAACTTTCCGCGCGCGCTTGAAAATAAGGCGAGGCGTAGGCGTCGCTCACCCCGAGCTCATGTGAGTACGGAGTGATGTCGCGCGCCTGTGTGAACCGGAACTGCCGGTTGAATTGCAACCGGTAGGTGCAACTGGGGATGCGCGGATGTTCTGTCTTCATTTCTTGTCATTCCGAGCGCAGCAAAGCGCAGTCGAGGAATCTCTTACTAACAGAAAGAGAAAACAATAAGAGATGTCTTCCCGCCACTGCGGGACTCGACCTGACAAAAAGGCAACGCGCGCGCTACGCCACTTGGGCCTGCGCCATGCGCTGGCGGTCGAGGTACACTTTGCAGATGCCTTTGATGCGCGTGAGCACGTAATAGATCGTTTGACTGCGAATGCGCACAAGCTCGGCGCCGACGATGCGCGTCACGAAATCGCTCGGCAGATCGAGAATCTCCTGCGGCGTGCAGCCTTCGAGGCCTTTGCAAAGAATCGCCGTCATCGCGCGGGTAAGCGTTTGCACTTCCGGCCCAAGCGTCATGCGAATATGCGCCTTCCCGTTTTCGTCCACGTGCAGATAAACGCCCACGGTGTCCGTGCATTCTTCGTCTTTTCGCACATCGACCAGATCAAAATTCTCGCTTTCTCGCGGCTCTTGATTCCTGGCGTTATTCGCGTAGGAGACGAGTGTCTCGCGGCGCTCATCTTCCGGCAACGATTCGAAGAGATTGATGATCTTAGTCAGCTTCGTCGGATACATCGAGAGTTAATTTACCACACGTTTTCTTTTTCGGCAGGCGAGACGCCCGCCGGCCCCACAGGCTTGCCACAGGACGAGTCCGTCCGACCGGCGGACAAGAAGCCTGTGCTACGTGCATCGTTCCTGCTTCGGCTTTGCTGAGCAAGGCCTTTGTGGCTAATTGCACCATGAAAACTCCGATTAAAGTCGCTGTGACCGGCGCCGCCGGACAGATTGGTTACGCGCTTCTGTTTCGCATTGCCTCCGGACAGATGTTCGGGCTCGATCAGCCGCTAAGACTCCACCTGATTGAGATTCCTCCAATGCTCGCTGCGCTCAACGGCGTGGTCATGGAATTGGATGATTGTGCCTTTCCGCTGCTCGAATCGGTGACACCGACGGCCGACCTCGATGAAGGCTTTCGCGATATCAACTGGGCACTGCTGGTCGGAAGTGTGCCGCGCAAGGCCGGCATGGAGCGGAAGGAGTTACTCGGGATTAACGGCAAAATCTTCGTCGGGCAAGGTCACGCGATCGAAAAAAACGCAGCGGCTGATGTCCGCGTGCTCGTAGTAGGGAATCCGTGCAACACGAATTGTCTGATTGCGATGAACAACGCGAAAGAAATTCCGCGCGACCGCTGGTTCGCAATGACGCGATTGGATGAAAACCGCGCCCGCGCACAGCTCGCGCATAAGGCCGGTGTAGGGATTGGTTCGGTCACGAACATGACCATCTGGGGCAATCATTCCTCGACGCAGTATCCGGATTTCTACAATGCTTGGATCGATGGTCGTCCCGCGAACGAAGTGATCGGAGACGAGAAATGGCTGAAGGAAGAATTCATTGCGACGGTGCAACAGCGCGGTGCCGCCGTGATCAAGGCACGCGGACTTTCTTCAGCCGGGTCAGCCGCCAACGCGATTATCGATACCGTGTGTTCGCTCATCAACGACACTCCAGGTGCCGACTGGCACAGCGTGGCCGTTTGTTCCGATGGGAGTTATGACGTCGAGAAAGGATTGATCTCCTCGTTCCCAGTCAGTGTCCGTAGTGGAAAATGGGAAATCATACAGGGACTTCCGGTAAATGATTTCAGTCGGACGAAGATTGACGCGTCAGTTGCTGAATTGAAAGAGGAAAAGTCCCTTGTGGACGACCTGATAGTTTAGATTCTGGAATTGGCCGGTACAAAAAGGAAATTCATGATGTAACCGGCGGGCGTCTCGCAAGGGACCCAATTCCAGCCCGCCTCCCGAAACACCTCTTCGAAATAGCTCTTATTATATTACACCTCCAAGAGCGGTTTCTCGGCACGCGATCTTCGAAACTTCGACGGAATCGTCGCAGAAAGCGGAGAAAACAAGAACCCCTCCGGCCGAACAACTTTGCGAGCAAGCCGAAATAGATGAGCAGCGTCCGGCGGCGCCAGATGAGTAACGACGGAAATCCCATGATGACATCGTAACTGCTGGCTACCGGAAACTCTGATGTGCCTCCATCTTCGGCGCCTGTTTGTGGTAATTGAATTGCACACGTTCCAGCGCACAAAATGGAATCGATTGTCATGTTTTTCGACGTTTCTTTCAGCCACTCCACGATCAGTCTCCTACACGAATTAATTGGGAATTAAACCGGGACGTTTTCGGTGAAAAATTTTCATCGATCTTGGCACGCAGGCGCTTTCGACTAGTTCGAAATTTTCCATCAAATATTGCCAGATTACTTCGTGGGTTGCCGAAAAGCGCAGATCTTCCCGTTTATCCAGAGGCGTATCAGAAATAATCGCCCAGGTCACATTTTTTGCAGCCAACTTGTGGATCATCGCCTCCTGCCGCTGCGCCGTGGCGGGAAAGTAGTAACAGAGATCCCATAACGGCGATTCATGTTTTAAGATCGGATATAATATTGGTATGAAAGGCGCGATGAGAATGCCTTCGTGCGGGGCGATATTCTCCGCGCCGAACTTCTGCAAAAAAGTAAGGAGCCGGTTGAGGTTCGCAGGCACAAAAATTTTATCGTCGGCCCAATGGACCCAGGGCGTCGGCGAAGTAATCCGCTGATAGATCGGCAACTGTCCGCCAATGGTAAAAAGTGCGGCGGCAATCAATACCGCGATTACGGCCCAATGGTAGGATTTGCCTGCTCCGAGAAAGCCCAGCGACGCCAGCGCGATGAGAGTAAAGGGATGGATCACCTGCGCGAGATGACTGGAGTCAGCGCGCGAAAAGGCGTGATGCAAATAAAACAAACCAAGGAAAGCACACGCGATGAAAACCGCGTGGTTCTTGATCGTTTGCGATGGGATGAAGAGAGAAACGGTGATTGCTACGAGGTAACCGAGCGGAAGTGCGATAAGAAAAATGCCAACAAGGAATTGAGTCGTGCGGGCGGCGGAATTTGGCCAAAACCGCCAGGGCCATGGAATAGGTAATGCGGCATTAGTTCCATGGCGAAAAATCCACTCAATAGACTCGATGTAGCGTGCAAAGAATCCTGGCACACCGACGAACATCGCGATCGTCGGCACCAAACCCGCCATGATACCTCCAACCCACATTCCGAGATGCGACATCGAGAGTAATGGGCGCAGTTTGAAATGAAGGAGGAGCAACAGAGACGCTTGAGCGACAAAATTGTAGAGTGCGTGATTTCTGCCGAAAAAAGCGCACAGGCCAACAAAAAAACCGGCCATGAAAATTCGAGCGGGCGACGGTTCTTCGATCATCTGGACCGCAATCAAAATTCCGCAAAGCAAAAGTGTGTGATCGAAAAGTTTGTGCGACGGGAACATCCAGAGTGTGAGGATTAGGCCGACGGCAGTAAGCTGCACGAAATTGCCCTCGACTCGGCTTGCGACCAGTAAGCCAGCCCAAAGACCGAGGACTTGAAAAACAGTCTCCGAGAGACGCAGCGCGACGAGGCCGTCACCGAATAGAAACGTTCCGGCCGCACTCCAGTAATACCGGCCCGGATCGTAGGATTGAAAATCGCGCAGCGGCACTTCGCCCGCGACGGTACGCTGTACTCCGTACCAGAGATAACCTTCATCGCCGAGATTGACTCCCTGGTGGCCTTGCAGCGCAAACGAACAGCCCGCCAGCAGGATCGCGAGCAGCAAAATGTGCCACGGTGAAAGACTATAAGCAGCGATCACGTCCATAGTATTAACAGCGAAATGAGTGAACCGCGTCGATCACCCCCGGCTGTGCCAAGTCGGTGATTCCAGCGGAGAACGGCAGACGCAACAGCCGCCTTCGCGTCCGTCAAAAGTACGCCGCCATAGCTCTGCTACTGAGGCCTCGCCATTGTAAAGTGGCGTGACGACCGAGAGCGACCGCGGTTCCAGGGATTGCGAGCATCCAGCCATTCAGAAAGCTCAAAAAATTAATGCGCAGCTTGGACTTCGTCACGATCTAATTCAAAGCGAACCGTCGTTGACCTAGGCGCTGGCGAGCTCGCTACTCGTTAGGCGACGAAATACTTCAACGTATTCAGCAGAAGTCTTTTCGATAACATCGTTCGGGAGCCGCGGCGAAGGTCGGCATTTTGTCCCAATCGAGCGTGTGAGATAATCGCGCACGAATTGTTTGTCGAAACTGGGCGGACTTTGGCCGACGACGTATTGATCGGCCGGCCAAAAACGTGAGGAATCGGGCATGAGACATTCGTCAATCAAAAGAAGTTCGTTGTCCGCCGTGCCGACCTCGAATTTGGTATCGGCAAGATGATTCCGCGCTGGGCTGCATAATCGACAAGGTAACCTGCATTCCTGTCGAGTGATAGTGATGCCCGGTAATGAGCGCCTTCTTCATCAATTCAGCGATGCCTTTGCTCGCCAGCGCCAGCATCTCGTCTCGATTCTAGCTGTAGGATCACATTCAAGCTCCGAAGGTCGTCGGCTCATCCACTGTAGACACCGCGAGCCGATCCTAAACCTGCATGTTCGAAGAGAGTGGAGCGGGACGGAAACCATTGAGCTCGCACCCATTCGTTCGAGGATTCATAGTTACGCAAGATCTCGCGGCGCACCCGGTCATCGAAGAGCAGCGGACCGGCCTCACGAAAAGTATCAATCATCTGGTCCGCAAAGTCTCGACGCAGACGATTGACCAGAGGCGGCAGTTTAGACAACTCGGAAACGGAGGCCTTTGCGGAAAGGAAGACATCATAGGCGCTGCGGGTCAAGGCTGGATTCGGATTAGCCATAGGTTCATATGTGGCTGGAACTTGCACGCCGATCGCATCGCAGAACAGGCGAACAGAGTCGGTCCGCTTGTCATAAATGATTGGTGTAATCGCTTTCTTTCCGAACACGTCCGACCAATTGGAAATGATCGCTTGGTAATCGAAGTTCGGATCGTAATTAGTCAGATTCCGCTCGAACTCCGCGATTTCATCTAAGCAAACGCGGTGCGCTTTCGCATACTGGTTGAGCAATGAGTTCATCGCGTCATCCTGCTGGCGCATAAAAAGGACGATTTGCGCGGCGCCCAGCTTTTCGAAGATCATACGTATGCTGCGCGGTGAAAGGTTATGGAACCTCTCGTAGGAAAACACGCCGACGTCCCAATCCTGCGGATCATTCGCCGATAAGGCCGCGTCGAGATCGCGGCCATTATTCTCGCACAGCGCCCGGTACAGAGGCTCGTGCCAGACTCCTACCCTGCCCTGAGCCGGAAAACACAAGCGGGCATCTGCGATACAATTCGCCTGACTGGCAAGAAAATGCTGGATTGCCTTGGATCCGGTCTTTGGGATTCCAATGTGTACGACCCATTGCATATCGGCTGTGCTCCAGCGTTGTCAGGCTCGCCATCCATGCAAACCAGGAGACTCTGCTGCCATTGGTTCCACGTGAGGTGTTTTAAGTCAGTATTGAAAGCGGCAATTTGAGGCAAAAAGCGCAAGTTGGGGCGTCCGAGGAATCAGAATAGCAACTTTGGGCATCGGCGAATCCCAAATACGGTCGCACATTGCAACCCTCCGCGGCGTCATTGTGTTTTCTGCCTACTGCATCCTACACACTTTAGGAAAGCGACTTTTGGCATCACCAGACCATGAATAGCCGAGCGAACCCACTGTCGAGGTTAGTGAATCTCACACATCGAGAAAGTAATCCAACGTACCATCAGGATTGTGCCCGCCCAAATCGCTTTCGCAACTGAATTTCACTGGCAATCGAGATTAGCGACTTGCGACTGTTGTACCTTCGGGGTGGAATCAAGTTCATGACCCGTCAGGCGCCGAAATGCTTCCAGATATTTCGCGGAAGTTTTCTCGATAACATCCTTTGGCAGTCGCGGCGCAGGCGGCGTCTTATCCCAATCGAGCGTCTCCAGATAATCGCGCACGAATTGTTTGTCGAAACTCGGTGGGCTTTGTCCGACGGCATATTGGTCCTTTGGCCAGAAGCGAGAAGAGTCCGGCGTGAGGCATTCGTCAATCAAGAGCAAATCTCCATCAACAATGCCAAACTCAAATTTCGTATCCGCGACGATGATTCCCTGCTGATCGGCGTGATCGCGGCCGCGCGAATAAATTTCCAGGCTTAGCGTCTTCACGCGGTTTGCGACTTCTTCACCAAGAATCTGAGCGCATCGTTTCATGTCGATGTTCTCATCATGACCTTCTTCTGCTTTCGTTGCCGGGGTAAAGATTGGTTCTGGCAATTGCGATGCGAGCTTTAGTCCGGCGGGAAGCTTGGTTCCGCAAACGCTCTGCGATTGCTGATATTCTTTCCAACCGGAACCCGCCAGATAACCGCGCACGACGCATTCGACCGCCAGCGGTCTCGTTTTCTTTACGATCATTGAGCGTCCGGCAAGCTGCTCGCGAAACGTCTGCACACTCTTTGGAAATCCTTCGAAATCCGCCGTGACAAGGTGATTGTGAATATCGCCGAATCGCTTGAACCAGAACGCGGAAATTTGGTTGAGCACCGCGCCCTTGTGCGGGATTGGGTCGGCCAAAATCACGTCAAAAGCCGAGATGCGATCGGTAACGACAAAGAGCAGCGTCTCTCCAAGATCGAAAACTTCACGCACCTTGCCACTGCGCAGTTTTTTAATTCCAGGTAACTCGATGGAGGATTGGATTCCGATTTGCATGCGCAAATGCTGAACGGTCAACGCCCAATTTTCAACTAGCTTGCTATTTTGTCACGTCGAGCGACTCCGCTGGGAATGACAATTCGTCGTTTAACATCGGCAGTTAGGCGAACCGTAGCCGATTGCGAGTTGAGCGTTGGACGTTGGACGTTGAGCGTTGGACGTTTGCTTCACCATGGCCGGAATCGTTGTCAAACCGCGTGCGCGAATTTTGCACGGACATGATTGGGTATTTTCCAGTGAAGTTCTCAAGGTTTTTGGCAATCCAACGGATGGCGATGTGATTTCACTCAAGGACGGCAAGGACCGTTTAATTGGGAGCGCCATTTACAATTCAAAATCACAAATCGCGGCGCGTCGTTTCTCGCGGCGCCGTCAGGATTTGGATCCCGATTTCTTTAGGCGCCGAATTGCGCAAGCGTCCGAGTATCGCGACTGGCGGAAGGTCGATCCAAAGCTGCGTCGCGTTGTGTGGAGCGAGAGTGACGGTCTGCCCGGCGTGATCGTCGATCGCTACGGCGATCATTTCGTTTTGCAGACTCTCACGTGCGCGATGGATATTCGAAAGGATTCGATCGCGGCTGCGATGGTCGATGTGTTCGGCGATGTTGTCATCATCGAACGAAACGACGCGCCAATCCGCAACGCGGAGGGATTGGAGTTACGTAGAGGCATTTTGCGCGGAACTCCTTCGCAGACAGCGATCGAAATCGAAGGAGTAAAGTTCGAAGTCGATCTGTTGCACGGTCAAAAGACCGGTTTCTATCTCGACCAGAAATATAATTACGGAACCGTCGCGGGATACGCCCGCGACCGGCGCGTTCTGGATTGCTTTGCAAACCAGGGAGCGTTTGCGTTGACGTGTGCACGCACAGGCGCAGCGGATGTGACCGCCGTTGAAGAAAGTTCCGAGAACATTTCCGCTGCGAAACGAAACGCGGCCCATAATGAACTGAAGGCGCAATGGATCGAGCAGGATGTCTTTCAATTCCTTCGCGCGGCCGAAAAGGCGGAGGCACAGTACGATCTGATTGTTCTCGATCCGCCTTCGTTTACCAGGACGAAAAGCGGACTGCGCGATGCGTTGCGCGGTTATCGGGAATTGCACATGCGCGCGTTCAAGCTGCTGTCGAAAGACGGTTTGCTGGCGACCTTTTCATGCTCGCACCACGTGAGCGATGCAGCATTATCCGACACAATCGCCGACGCGCTTGTAGATGCCCGGCGTTCCGCGAGACGCGTGCGCCGGTTCGAGCAGGCGCGTGATCATCCTATTCTCCCGACAATTCCTGAAACCGAATATCTCAGGGGTTTTCTTCTCGAGATGATGCCGGGGCGATAGCGCCCAGTGACATAATTCCAGCACAATCAAAAATTTTCGCGCGCTTATTGACGGAAATGTCTGGAATTCTCCGAGTCAGCCATTTAATATGCGCTACGGCGAGCCCCGGACGGGGGTCTCGATTTAATCATGGCAGAAAAAATTCGACCGATTGAACAAATGCTTGAGCTGAGCGGTGACGAAGGAATTTCTGCCGAGCATCTGGATTCACAGGTGCAAAAAGCGCAGGAGCAACTGCTCGACCTCAAACGCCAGCAGGAGCAGATCGAAAAGCAGAAACGGGAATTGGAAGAACTAAGCCGGCGCCAGGACGAACTGGAGAATGGGCGGACGGAAATGGCCGATAAATTGACACGCGCGCTGGTTGTGCTCGAGCGAGAAGCGTACAGTGCGCAAAATCGACTGGAGCAAATCCGGGCGACTCGGGAAAGTTTCTCTCAACATTTGGAATTAATTGAAGCGATCGATCCCAGAAGCTGGAACCCCGCAGATTTGCACAAGGAGCTGAGCCGGGCTTTGAGCACGGTGGATGACGCGCGGACCGAGTACGGCGAGCAAAGCAGCCGGTTACAAGCAGCGGGCGCAACACCTGGCGAGATCGCGTTGCCTGACGTCGCGCCAGAAGCTTATGAAAGCAGCAACGGGCGTTCGTTTGCTCAGTGGTTGCAGATCGGCGTCGCTCTCACCTTGCCGCTGATTATCTTTGGCGCTGTTGCGCTTGCGCTTTTCTTTTGGATGGCGAGCCGGTGATGGGGATGTTTCGTCGTTCGCGCAGATCGAACACGCCGCTTCGCCACAGGCAACAAGAAATAACACGACAAGAAGCGGAGCTGCGTGAGAAGCTCGACAAACTCGAGCGCATGGTCACAAAGGGGCGGGCGACCCCGAACAAGTCTCCAGCGCAAACCCGGAAATACGACGCAAAAGGCAACAACCCGGAGAAGCGATTCCATGTCTCGCTAGCAATAGAAGGTGGCCACGCCATCGATGCCGGCCGCAGTACGCGAAGGCCTCGTTCGCTGCGCAAAGTGCGACGGGAAGGCCGGGTAATTTTTCTATTTCTTTTGATGGCGCTGGCGGCCGCTGTGATGTGGCTCATCAGCCATCTGCATTCTTGAGCGACAATCATGGCCAGAAATTCCGACTTTGATGTCGCGTACGTTGCCAGGCTCGCGCGGATAAATCTAACAGACGCCGAAGCCAAAGTTTTTCAGAAGCAACTGAGCGACGTGCTCAAGTACGTCGAAAAACTTCATCAAGCCGACGTAAGCCACGTGGAAGCGGCGGCGCACGCCCTTCCAATTTATAATGTCTTTCGCGAGGACGTGCCGCGTGACTGGTTCACAGCGGAGGAAGCGCTAGGCAACGCGCCCCGACAGGCGAACGGCCTTTTTATCGTCCCGAAAGTCGTCGAATGACGGAGAAAGATCTGCCGGCGCTGAACATCGCCGATCTGCAGTCGTTGTTGCGTCGCCGCGAAGTTTCCGCGCGGCAGGTCATCGATGCGCTCCAAGCTCGTATTGAAACCGTTGATCCAAAAATCGGCGCTTATCTGTCGCTCGACACGGAGGCTGCTGCTCAAGAGGCGGAAAAGTCGAACGTCGATCTTCCGCTCGGCGGCGTGCCACTTGCAATCAAAGACATCATCAACGTTATAGGTCAGCCGTGCACTTGCGCATCGAAGATTTTGCAAAATTATCGGGCCACCTATGATGCCGCCGTAGTTCGAAGATTGCGCGCAGCGGGTGCGATTCCATTTGGCAAAACCAACCTGGACGAGTTCGCCATGGGCTCATCCACCGAAAATTCCTCCATGAAATTGACGCGCAATCCGTGGGACTTGTCGCGCGTCCCTGGTGGATCCAGTGGCGGTTCGGCGGCGGCAGTCGCCGCGGACGAAGCTTTCGGTGCGCTGGGATCGGATACTGGTGGCTCGATTCGGCAACCGGCTGCGCTTTCCGGTGTTGTTGGTTTTAAGCCGACTTACGGGCGGGTTTCGCGATTCGGTCTGGTCGCGTTTGCTTCATCACTCGATCAAGTCGGGCCGTTGACGAAAACCGTTAACGACGCCGCCCTGATCATGAACGCGATTGCGGGTCATGATCCGCA
>Ga0137403_10009590_pt1 | contig 10752 bp, 9 predicted proteins | sample CZOMad2_1_16fung_FD_122057 | JGI IMG/M metagenome (GOLD analysis project Ga0137403, IMG submission 122057) | Vadose zone soil fungal communities from Angelo Coast Range Reserve, California, USA - CZOMad2_1_16fungal (Hybrid Assembly) | ecosystem: Environmental > Terrestrial > Soil > Vadose zone... | reverse complement strand
CAGAGATGGGCCTCCAACCGAAGGGAGATTCAGCGTGGCAAAGTACGATGTAGCGATTATCGGGAGCGGACCCGGTGGATACGTTGCGGCGATTCGCGCGGGCGAGCTGGGGTTGAAGACGGTTGTTGTGGAGAAGGACCCGTTTCTCGGCGGGACGTGCCTGCACGTCGGCTGCATTCCCACGAAAGTTCTGCTGCATCACGCGGAGATTTACGATCACTTTAAAGAAGCGTCGGAATACGGAATTGAAGTGAGTGGCGTGAAATTGAATTGGGGTTCGACGCTGGCGCGCAAAGACAAGATTGTGAAGAAACACGCCAAGGGCATCGAGTTTCTTTTTAAGAAGAACAAAGTGGAGTGGTTGCAGGGTTGGGGACGCTATGAAGGGCCTGGAAAGATCAGCGTCGAGAAGGATGGGAAGAAGACGACGATTGAAGCGTCGAATGTGCTGATGGTGAGCGGCTCGGAGGCGCGGGCGCTGCCGGGGATTGAGCCGGATCACAAAACGATTTTGACGAACCGATCAATTCTGGAGCTGCCGGAAATTCCCAAGACGCTGATTGTCGTTGGAGCGGGCGCGGTCGGCGTGGAATTTGCGTCCATCTACAATTCGTTTGGGACGCAGGTGACGATACTGGAAGCGTTGCCGCGGGCGGTGCCGGTGGAAGATGAAGAGATTTCCGTCGAGCTGGAGAAGACTTTCAAAAAGAAGAACATAGCGATTCAGACCGGCTGCAAAGTCGATAGCGTGAAAAAAGACGCGAAGGGCGTGACCGTTTCGTTTACGGACAAGGACGGAAAAGCGCAGACGCTGCAGGCGGAAAAGCTTTTGCTGGCGGTGGGGCGCAAGCCGATGACGGATGGGTGCGGCCTGGAAAAATCGAAGGCAAAAATCGAGCGCGGATTTGTGCACGCCGGGCCGACGATGGAAACAGCGGAAAAAGGCTTGTACGCGATTGGCGACATCGTGGCGGGGCTGCCGCAACTGGCGCATGCGGCGATGATGGAGGGAATTGTCGCGGTGACGACGATTGCAGGAAAGCCGACGCAGCCGATTCGCAAGGACCGCATTCCGAATGCGACGTATTGCGAGCCGCAGATTGGCTCGATTGGGTTGACGGAGAAGCAGGCGCGCGACGCGGGCTATTCGGTGAAAGTCGGAAAATTTCCGTTTGTGGGAAACAGCAAGGCGACGATTCTGAACAATCACGGCGGATTTATTAAGGTCGTGAGCGAAGAGAAATACGGCGAGGTGCTGGGCATTCATATTATTGGGCCGCTGGCGACGGAAATTTTGGCGGAAGCGGCGGCAGTGCTGAATCTCGAAGGCACGATCGATGACATGATGAACATGGTTCACGCGCATCCAACGGTGTGGGAAGCGATGGGCGACGCGTTCGCCAGCGTGCGTGGATTGCAGATTAACGTTTAGTGTCCGGTGGACCGCGTCCGGTGGCCAGTGAAGAGAAGAGTCGAAGAGTGAACAGTTGCTTGCAAGTCGATTTGGGTTTGATTCCGTATGCGGAAGCGTATGCGCTGCAGAAGCGGGTTGTTGTAGCGCGCAAGCTGGGCCTGATCGACGATGTTTTGATTTTTTGTGAGCATCCGCACGTCATTACGCAGGGACGCAACGGAAAACGCGAACATCTGCTGGCTAGTGAGAGCGTATTGCGCCAAAAGGGCGTGGAGTTTTTTGAAACAAGCCGGGGCGGAGATGTGACCTATCACGGGCCGGGACAGATTGTGGCGTACCCGATTTTGAACTTGGGTGCGATCCGGCGGGATGTGGTTTGGTACGTCCGGCAACTGGAAGAAGCGATGATTCGCGCGACGGCGGAATTTGGAATTGTGGCGGGACGCGAAGCGGGAAAAACGGGCGTTTGGGTCGGCGAAGGGAAAACTTCAGAGAAATTGGCGGCGATCGGCGTGCACATCAGCAGATGGGTTACTTCGCATGGCCTGGCGTACAACGTTTCGACGGACTTGCGGAATTTCGATTTGATCGTGCCGTGCGGAATTGCGGACCGGAAGGCGACGTCCCTTGAGAAATTGCTGGGACGCAGCGTAAAGCTGGACGAAGTGAAGCCGAAACTGGCGGCACATGTTGCCGAAGTATTCGGCCTCGAGTTGCAGCGGATCGATCGCGCGGAATTGCTCGAGAAGTTGGAAACGGCCGAGCAACCGGTCGCGGCTACGGCGTAAAGATTGGCAGCGGAGAAGCGAATGGCGAAAACGCTCACACGGCAGCAGCATCTGGATCTGTACTACTACATGCGGCTGAACCGCGCCGTGGAAGACACGATGGTGAAGCTGTTCCGCCAGAACAAGATTGTCGGCGGGCTGTATTCGAGTTTGGGGCAGGAAGCGGTTTCCGTGGGCACGGCATTCGCGCTTGAGAAAAAAGATTGGCTGGCACCGATGATCCGCAACATCGGGGCGTTGTTAGTGAAGGGTGTTCCTCCCCGCGATGTTTTCATGCAACACATGGCCAAATACGATTCGCCGACGAAAGGCAAGGACGGCACGAGCCACTTCGGCGATCTGGAAAATCTGCACATCGTTTCGCCGATTTCGATGCTGGGCGATCTGATTCCGGTCATGACCGGCGTGGCGATGGCGGGCCGCTACTTGGGACACAAAATTGTGGCGATGACGTGGATCGGCGACGGCGGCAGCTCCACAGGCGTGTTTCATGAGGGTCTGAATTTTGCGGCGACGCAGAAAGCGCCGTTCGTGCTCGTGCTGGAAAATAATTTGTGGGCGTATTCGACGCCGGTGAAGCGGCAAGTGCCGGTGGAAAACCTGGCGGACCGCGCCAAAGCGTACGGCGTGAAGAGTTTTGTGGTTGATGGCAATGATGTCGCCGCCGTGTACACGACGGCGAAAGAGGCCGTGGACCTGGCGCGCGCCGGCGACGGTCCGATTCTGATCGAAGCCAAGACGTTCCGGCGCCTGGGCCATGCGCAGCACGATCCGGCCGAATATGTTCCGGCGGAAATGAAAAAATATTGGGAAGAGCGGGATCCGATTGCGCGGCACGAGCGATTTTTGTTGAAGGAAAAGTTCCTGGACGAAAAAAGCAGGAAAGAGATCGAAGCGACGATTTCTGCATTACTGGAAAAAGACCGGGACTTCGCGGAAAACTCACCCATGCCGCCGGCCGAGTTTGCCGAACAGGGCGTTTATTGCACGGGCGACGATTGCCACAAGATTCGCGCGAAGTGGGAGCGGCCGGTGGCGGAAGTGACGCCGCCGAAGTCCAGCGTACCTGCGGTTTGGACGGTGGAAGGCTTTGGCAGCGGAAAAGGTTCCGGCGGCGGGAGCGCGCCGATTCATTTTGGCGATACGGAGAAGCACGAGCAGAAGGAAGAACCAGCTGCGTCGAATAACGGCGCAAGAGGCGCGACGAAAAAATCCGCGAAGAGGCCGGTTGCTGTGAGAAAGGCAAAGCGCTAATGGCTCAAGTGACCTTTCTCGACGCGATCAAGCAAGCGATGCAGGAAGAAATGGAGCGCGACCCGACGGTGGTGTTGATCGGCGAAGATGTCGGCGTTTATGGCGGCGCATTCAAAACGAGCGAAGGTTTGCTCGCCAAGTTCGGCTGGGAGCGCGTGATTGACACGCCGATCAGCGAGAGCGCGATCGTCGGCGCGGCGTGCGGGATGAGCTATCTCGGCCTGCGGCCAATTGCGGAGATGCAGTTCATCGATTTCATCGTCTGCGCGTTCAATCAGATTACGAACTTCGTGGCGAAGGGACATTATTTGTGGAACGCGCCGGCGCCGATCGTGATTCGCGGACCGGCGGGCGGCGGCGTGCACGGCGGACCATTCCACTCGGCGAATCCGGAAATGTATTTCGTGCACACGCCGGGACTGAAGGTGATCTATCCCTCGACGCCGTACGACGCGAAGGGCTTGTTAAAGGCGGCGATTCGCGACAACAATCCCGTGCTCTTTTTCGAGCACAAATTCTTGTATCGCCGCATCAAGGAAGAGATTCCGGAAGATGATTACGTCGTGCCCATCGGCAAGGCAGCCGTACGCCGCGAAGGCAAGCATCTAACAATAGTGAGTTACGCGGCGATGATGCACACGGCGCTCGAAGCGGCGGACGAGCTGGCGAAGTCCGGCATCGAAGCCGAAGTGATCGATTTGCGCACGCTGGCTCCGCTTGATTCGGACACGATTGTGGAATCGGTGAAAAAAACGAACCGGTGCCTGGTCGTGCACGAAGACACGAAAACGGGCGGCATCGCCGGCGAGATTGCGGCGATACTTTGTGAACGCGCCTTCGGGTACCTGGATGGCCCGTTGATGCGCGTCACGGCGCTCGATACGCCAGTGCCGTATGCGCCGACGCTCGAAGAATATTTTTTGCCAAACAAAGAGAAGGTCGTGCACGCGGCGAGGGAGTTGGCGAGATATTGAAGCTAGTTTTCAGTTGTCAGTCATCAGTAGTCAGTAAGACGGGCGATCTGGTTTTACTGATAACTGAAAACTGACGACTCGCGGATTTAGCTTTTTGAAGCACACGGGAGAAACGCAATGGCAGCCGATGTCGTAATGCCCCAGATGGGGGAAAGCATTTTCGAAGGAACGATCACCAAGTGGCTGAAGAAGCCCGGTGACAAGGTCGAGCGCGACGAGCCGCTCTTCGAGATTTCCACGGACAAGGTGGACGCGGAAATTCCGTCGCCGTCCGCCGGCGTGTTGAAAGAGATTAAGTTCGCCGAGGGCCAGACCGTGCCCATCAACACGGTGGTTGCCGTGATTGACGCCGCAGGTGCGGCCGCCGCTGCGCCTGCACCGGCTCCAGCCAAGGCGGCTCCCGCTCCGGCACCCGTTCCTGTACCCGTGGCTGCCGTGCCGGCGCCCAAGCCGCAAATCGTTCCGCCACCGGCGTCGCAGCCGGCTGCGGTTGCTCCCGCGGCGAGTGCCGCGAGGGAAGCCGCGCGCGTGCACTCTTCTCCGCTCGTGCGGCGCATGGCCAAGGAACACGGCATTGATCTGACCACCGTGCCGGGTACGGGTTCGGGCGGACGCGTCAGCAAGCAGGATATCGAAGCGGCGATTTCCGGGTCCGCTGCGCCCGCAGGAATTTCGGCGCCGGCAGCGGCTGCTCCTGGCGCGCAGCGTGTCGCTCCGCCGCCGGTCGCTCCGGCTCCCCTGGCCGGAGGCGGAGGTCCGGCCGCGCACGGAACGCAGTACGTTCCGGCGCTACAACTCGGCGTGCCACGCGAGCGCGTGTACTTCGGCGATTACGAAGTCGAACCGCTTTCCAATATGCGGCTGAAAATTGCCGAGCACATGGTGGCGTCCAAGCACGTTTCGCCGCACGTCTATTCCGTGGACGAAATCGACATGACAAAAATCGCTTCGCTGCGCGCCAAGTCCAAGGACGAGTTCGAAAGAAACTACGGCACGAAGCTGACGTTCATGCCATTTTTCGTGAAGGCTGTGGTAGCGGGATTGCGCGCGTATCCAACGCTTAATGCCTCGCTGGACGGCACAAACGTCGTGCGGCACAAGGAAATAAACATCGGCATCGCCGTGGCGCTCGATTGGGGCTTGATCGTGCCCGTGGTAAAGAGCGCCGACGAAAAGAATATTCTCGGCATTCAGCGGACGATGAACGATCTGGCGGAGCGCGCGCGTTCGAAAAAGCTGAAGCCGGAAGAGGTGCAGGAAGGAACGTTTTCGATCACGAATCCGGGCGTGTTCGGCGGGCTGTTTGGATTGCCGGTGATCAGCCAGCCGAACGTCGGCATTCTGGGCCTCGGCGCCATCGAAAAGCGCCCGGTGGTCATCAACGATTCGATTGCCATTCGCTCCATGTGCTACGTCACGCTGAGCTACGACCATCGCGTGGTGGACGGCGCCATCGCGCACCAGTTCCTGCACAAGGTGAAAGAGACGCTGGAAAACTGGAGCGAGCCGCTGGTGTGAGGAAGACGGTTTTGAATTGTAAGTTTTAAGTTAGGAGTTAAGAACGAGAGAAGCCCGGCAAAGTCTGCCGGGCTCTTTCCTTTTGTGGACTAGGCCAAAGCGCGGATTCTCGGAATGCCGCGCGGGCGCGGGACTGGGCCCGTATTTCGAGCGGAAAGTTTTCACTTACAACTTTGGACTTAGAACTTTAAACCGTTTTATTGCAGCATCGGCTTGAGCTTGGCGACCCACACGGCAAAGCCTTCCATTGGAATGGGTTCGATGCCCGCGTCGCGCAGGGTATCGCGCACGAAGCGGTGCCGCAGATTGCCGTTGTCCAGCGGCACATCGGTAATCGCGGCGAATTCGGATTTGAACGCGGCGCGCGGCGCGATGTACTGCGCGGTGTACGCGTACTCTTTGCAAGCCATCGGCGAACGGCTGACGCTCAGGGTTTGCACAAATCCCCGCGTGCCGTTGCGCCGGTAGCAGTAGTCGATGCGCATGGGATCGCCCGGAAATGTGAACTCCGCGACCCTCGTCGATTTTTCAATGCGTTCCCACAACCGCGCCTGGTGCCACACTTGCGAGCAATAGCTGCGCATCGTCGCGCGGCTGCCCGGCGCGCCCACACGGGAGCCGCCGCGTTCCAGCTCGACGTGTTCCGAGTACAGCCTGCTCGCTTCTTGTTCGAGATCCACGGCGTGGACGCCTTTCTGCGGGCTCAGCTGCAGTCCGGTCGAAAGTGTTCCGTCCCACTTCTCGATCAGTTTCCGGAAGTCCTGCGGCGCCGTGCTGGAGCCTTCGCGGAACTGCTGCAATAGCGTTTCGAAATGATCTTCGAGGTGATCGCGCATCCGGCGGATCAAATCTTCGTCCGCGGAGGGTTGCATGCGGCGCAGCCGGGCAAATTCGCGTTCCTCTTCAATCAGGCGGATGCTGCGCTCGCCCGTCCCGGGATCGAACAGCAGGATTCCGATGTTGAGCCACTCGTCACGCACCAGGTCGGACGTGTAGCGAAGGATGTGGGCGACAAACGTTTTGAAGTTCTCTTCAGGCATTTCTTACCCGCCCTTCTCAAATCCAGTTCGGAAACGGCCGCCGATTGGTGTTTTTGGCCGCGTAAATCAGGTCCGGAACGAGTTTGCGCCGGCGCAATAATTGCTCGCCCAGGCGCATCACCGAATCCAAATCGTCCGCATACCATTCCGGCGGAATTTCGCGAAAACATTCGTCGAGCACGCCCTCGCTCATCCGTTTCTCGATGCGCTCCAGCCACGGATCAAACGACGCCCGCCCGATGACACCTTCGTAAACGCGGTTGCGCGAGTACAGCCCTCGCAACGCGGCATCCGGAAAGTTCCACTCCCCCGCGTTGAAGCAGAAACCCTGATCAATCATGACGGTTTCGTACGCGGTCTCCTCTGTGCCGTGATCGGCCTGCCGCCCTGCGCCGCGATAAAACAGCGTTTGCCGCCCGTTCGTGTTGCACAGCCATTTATCGAAGGCGAGCATGCCGGCAAAGTCACCTAGATTTTTTACCCGTGGCAACAGCTCGTCCGGGAGGAAATCCAGCATGGTCACTTTGTGGGGATCGCCAGGGTAACGCGAACCGAATTGCAATCCCGCTGCACAGGGCACGCGTGTCCGCGGCATTTCCACGCACAATTCCGGCGTCAGCCGGATCAGTCCCGGACTCACTTCCACCACGGCCACCGGCGTTGTCGGCAAGCCCAAACGTGCCGCCAGCCTTGTGGCCAGCAGTTCGTTGACCAGGATTCGCGTATGCTGCGGGTTATTTTGGAACTTCACCACATAGTAGTGGCCGTCCGAGCAGCGCATCAGGTGCGATTGCGCGCCACCACGCATCCGGCGTATGTGCCCAAGCGCCCGCAACATGGAAAGATATGGTAGTGATACGTAACGGATAAAACAAGGCCGGCCCGGCTCCGGCGCGGCGCAGCTCCAAAACGGTCACGCCGAAATTCCGGGATTGGCACTCGGACTGCGAAGACGGAGATTCGATTCCGACGAGCGCCGTATCAAAAGAGAACCGGCTCAGGCGCGGGCCCGAGCCGGTCGAGTCTTTCCGCGAAGCGCAGCCTCGCTACCGCTTCTTCTTTTTCTTCTTTGGCGCAGCCTTCTTGGCTTTCTTCGCCGGCTTTTTCTTGGCGGGCTTTTTGGCGGCTTTCTTTTTCGCCTTCTTCGCCGCCGGTTTTTTCGGAGCGGGTTTTTTGGCGGCCGGCTTCGGGGCAGGCCGCGCGGACGCCGCCTCCTCTTCTTCCGGCTCTTCCTCGGTAATCACCAGCTCTTCTTCCTCGGTCTCAACGATCTCTTCGGCATCACCGGCGAGCTCGTCATCCTCCAGAGGCGACATCTCGTTGTCTTCGTCAAAATGATCTTTATCGAAATCCATGCGTTCCTCCCCTGGGGGAATCTATGTTTTGGGACGCGCGACCTGGGCGTTGCGGGCCGGCGCAGCCAATTATGCCTTGCGCGTTCGTATCGTATTCACAAAGTATTGTCAAGCATGTGTGGAAAAACTGTGGAGAGGAAGCGCAAAACGAGTGAATAACCCGCTCTCCCGACGATGGGTTCTATTTTATAAAATCATTGTAACTTATTCAATCAAAGCAGGTTACTGGTTTTTGGCCACGGCCGACGCCGTGCTCGGCTTGGCCCTGGTGGCCGCACTGGATTTGCGCTTCGTGCGTGCCTTGGCCGGACTCGCTTCTGGCGCACCCCCAATCGTATAAATCCGCAGCACCATTCCGCGGCTTACCCGCGCCGCTTTCAAATGGTTCCACTTGCGCAAATCGTCCGAGCTGACGCTGTAGCGGTCCGCGATGCCCAGAAGCGTATCCCCTTTGCGCACGCGATATTGCACCAGCCGGCTCTTCGTTTCGCTCGCGGGTTGCACCGCCGGAATAATCAGCTTGTCGCCCGCGCTGAGCGCTTCGCCCTTCTCCAGATTGTTTGCCGACGCAATCGCCGCGGGCGTCACGCGGTATTTCTTCGCAATCGACGTCAGCGTATCGCCCGGCGCAACTTTGTGCCTCCGCCAGCTTACCCATTTTTCGGGCGGAATGTCCGCAATGCTCGCGGAAAATTTCTCAGCGGTGCCCTTCGGCAAATGCAATTCGAACGACGGATCGTCCGGCGTCGCGAGCCGCAGCAGCGCCGGATTCAGTTGATGGAGCGTCTCGACGTCCACATCGATCGATTCCGCCACGAGCCGCAAATCAATCGCGCGGCCGGGCTTTACAACGTCGGTCGGCACCGGATCATCGCGGTCCACGTGAATTCCATAGTGCGCCGCATCTTTTGCGATCAGCGTCAGCGCCAGAATAATCGGCACGTAATTCTTCGTTTCTTTCGGCAATACGTTGCGCCGGTACAACTCCCAGAAATCCGCATAACCCGTGCGTTCGATGCCCTTCTGCACGTTCCCGGGCCCGCAGTTGTATGCGGCCATTGCCAGATACCAGTCGCCGTAGAGTCCGTAGAGATCGCGCAAATGCTGCGCCGCCGCCCGCGTCGCTTTTTCCGGGTCCTGCCGCTCGTCAATCCACCAGGTATGTTTCAGCCCGTATTCGTGGCCGCGCCAGGCCACAAATTGCCAGATGCCGCGTGCGCCGGCGCGCGAAAGCGCCAACGGCTGAAACGCGCTCTCCGCCTGCGCCAGGTAAATTAAATCCTGCGGAATGCCCTCTTCGCGCAACACGCGCGCGATCATCTCCTGGTAACGGCCGCTCCGCCGTAGCCCGGTTTCCACAATCGCTTTTCCGCGCGGCGTCTGGAAAAAATTCAGGAACGATAAAACTTCATCGTTCACGGTCAGCGGTAAATCGTGCGAAATATTTTTGGCCGCTTCTTCCGCTCGCGCTTTCAGGTTCGGGTCCACCGGAAACGTCATGTCCGCCACTTCATCGATTGCAGCCGGCACCGCCGGCGCCTCGCGGAAGCCATCTCCCGCCCGAAACGCCTGCAATTCATAGCCGTACACCGTATCCACCACGCGATGGAACAGTTCGCCAAGCTTCGGGTCGGAGTTCGGGTCGTAACCGCTTTCCAGAATCCAGTCCACGGCCTCGTCAAAGTCGCGCCGCGCGGTTTCCAGGTGCCCTGCCTTGTACTCTTGTTCCCCTGCCGCAAACTTTTCTTCCACGCGCGCAATCAGCCAGGTCTTGCCATCCGGCACCGGCGGCAGCAACGACCGTAAGGGTTTTCGATTGGGAGTCCAGAGCGGCAGCGGCCCGATGGAATTTGAGTCGACGGGATGCTGGTTTACCTTCGGCGCGGAAGTCGCGGCCTGAGCGGCAGCAGGCGTGGCAGCAGGTTGCAGCGCTGGAACCCGTGCTTGCGCCGGTTTGCGGGCGGCATCGTCGCACCCCGCCAATCCCGCCGAAAGAACCGCCGCCGCCGCCAAAAATGAGGTCAAATACCGCATCTCTTCATGGTAAGGAGCCGTCCGTGGCCGGTCAACGCCTTCCGCCAGCCGCTCCTCCTTTATGATAACCACCCCAAAAAGCAAAACGGGCGGCCCGCTTTCGCGAACCGCCCGAATCTTGTCCTGAACCGTGGTTTACAGCGGGTTGACGTTGGAAGCCTGCAGGCCCTTCGGGCCACGCACGACTTCAAACTCAACGGCTTGGCCGTCGTTCAATGACTTGTAGCCTTCCGCCTGGATCGCGGAAAAATGTACGAATACATCTTCCCCCGTCTGGCGCTGGATAAAGCCAAAGCCTTTGCTGGCGTTAAACCACTTCACGGTTCCTTGTTCTTTGCTCACTTCGTGTTTCTCTTTTCTTCTTTGAAGCTATCT
>Ga0137403_10001343_pt1 | contig 10752 bp, 9 predicted proteins | sample CZOMad2_1_16fung_FD_122057 | JGI IMG/M metagenome (GOLD analysis project Ga0137403, IMG submission 122057) | Vadose zone soil fungal communities from Angelo Coast Range Reserve, California, USA - CZOMad2_1_16fungal (Hybrid Assembly) | ecosystem: Environmental > Terrestrial > Soil > Vadose zone... | reverse complement strand
GCGCATTTTATTGATCTCAAAAAATTTCTGCGCGATGACGATCTGCTCGTTTTGAATGACTCGCGCGTTTTGCCGGCGCGACATTTTTCCGACGACGGGAACTTCGAGTTCTTGTTTTTGGAAAAAACTGCGCCCTGCCGGTGGAAAGTGTTGGTAAAGCCGAGCCGCAGATTTGGAAAAGGCGCAGCCACTGTTATTCAAGGAATGCGCGCGGAAGCAGGCGAGATTTTTGAAGATGGTTCACGGGAAATCACGTTGTCCGACGACATAGATCTGCAGCGCTGCGGCGCGATGCCTCTACCGCCGTATATCAAGCGGCCGGCGGTCATAGATCGCCGCTACAGGGCAGAAGATGAAGCGCGCTATCAAACGGTGTTCGCGAAATACGAGGGCTCACTTGCGGCGGCGACGGCCGGGCTGCATTTCACGGCGCAAATTCTGGGCAGTCTTCCGCACGTTTTCATTACGCTTCACGTCGGGACGGCAACTTTTCGTCCGGTTAAAGTGGAAGACATCACTCAACATCAAATGCATCCCGAGCGATTTTCGATTTCGCCGGATGCAGCCGAGGCAATCGCGAATGCAAAGCGCGTCGTCGCGGTCGGAACAACAACGGTACGAGTCCTGGAATCGGTTCAGCGCAGTTTCGGAAAAATTCAAGCCGGCGAAGGCGAGACGAATATTTTTATCTATCCGCCGTTCCAGTTTCGGGTGGTCGATGTTTTGCTGACAAATTTTCATTTGCCGCGTTCGACTTTGCTCATGCTGATAAGCGCGTTTTCCGATCGCGAATTTATCCTGCGCGCGTACGAGGAAGCGGTGCGAGAGCGGTATCGTTTCTTTAGCTACGGCGATTGCATGCTGATTTTGTAATTGCCCATCCCGAGCGTAGTCAAGGATCCGACCGCGAATCTTAAAGGTAGCTCATCGGGATCCCTCGACTTCGCTCGCGATGACCGGTTATAAGGTGATCACTCAATATGCGGTCGCCCGAAAAACCCAAAGGCGAATTGGTTATTCGCACGATCGCCATGCCGGCAGATACAAACCCAAATGGCGATGTTTTTGGCGGATGGTTGATGTCGCAAATGGACTTGGGCAGCGGCATTCTCGCTTCGAAAACAGCGAAAGCGCGCGTCGTTACGGTCGCAATGGAGGGCCTGTCATTTCTTCAACCGGTCGGGGTAGGGGATACGGTGACGTGTTATGCCTGGGTGGAAAAAATCGGGCGGACGTCAATGACCATCCCGGTGGAGGTTTGGGTGGAACGCTTCCGGGAACATGGCCGGCAAATCCTGGTGACGCGCGGCGTTTTCGTTTACGTCGCGCTTGATGATGCCGGCCGGCCAATTCCGGTGCAACGGGAAGGCAACTAGTTTTCGGATGTGGCTGGTTCAGCGCTCGCGGTAACGGATTCGGGTCCAGCGCTGGTCGCGATTGTTGGCTCGCTTTCCATGCGTGGCGGCTGAATTTTCGGCGAACGGGAGAGCTTTCGTTGCAGCTTCATCCGGTTGTAACTGGAATGCCTAATATAACGGGCATATGCAGCCTGATGCCGTCCGTTGGAGGTAACGTAGGAACAACTGCCTTGAGCGAGCGCGATTAGGACGACGAACAAAATAAGGGGGCTCTTCTTCACGACGCCTTCGCCAGTTGCGGCATGGGATGGACGGTTGCGATTTGCCCAATCCGCAACATCTCGGAAACCACGATATAGATTTTCAATTCACAAACTGCATTCTGTCGAAACAGCTCATTAATAGTGAAGCGGCGATCATTGGTGTAGTTCCAGATTCGTTCGGCCAACGGCTTCAGCTCCTGCTCCGCATCGCGCGGCCATTCAAAACTCGGGGCCAGCCGTTGGAGCAGCGTGTTGGGGTCAGGTGTCGTTTTCTTGAGATTGTGAAACTCATCGCGATGCCGCATGGCGGTAATAAGCATGTCGTTTGGAGATTGATTGATCTCCACCGATTGCAGGCATTCGGTAATTGGCTGCACCCCGGAGGCGAAGGAAAAACTCCCGGGAATATCGTCACTCAGAAAGAGCTGCCAGAATGCTTCCTCGCCGGTGAGCTGTTGAAATTGGCCGCTACGCAGCGCGCCGCCTTGAAAATAGAAGGTCGCCAGCCGCTCATTGTGTTCGTTCAACACCTCAAGCTCGCCGGTTTGTCCGGAACTAATGATGGTCTGGTTCACCGTAATCAAATCGAAGTTCGCCAGGCTGCCGCTCAGTTTCTGAGGTCCGCTCGGTCCGTTGCCTGCACGCGCTTGGTGGAGCCGATGCGCCATTTGCTCGCACAGGAAAAGGAGAAACGACGGGACCCGTTGCGAAATAGCGACGAAATTCTCACGATTGAAACATTGCAAGCTGACGATTTCCTGGGCCCGCGCCGAACGTAAACGCGGCATTTTGCCAAGAGCCTCGGCAACACCGAAAATATCCCCGCGAGTAACGAAACTGCGCTCATCCGATTCGCCGGGAATGAGCTTGATTACCTCAACGACGCCTCGATTAACACTGTAGACTTCTTCGGCGAGATCGCCGGTGGTGTAGATCAATTCGCCTTTTTGCAAATGGCGCACGTGCGACAATTCGCCGAGGGCCTTCAGCTCAATCGGCCTCAGTGTCGTGCAAAAGGAGAAGAAATCGCGACGGGGCACGGGCTTGACTACAGCAAAAGTCATGCAGGACGCGCGTCTAACTTATAATAAGCGGTTTTCATGCCCTCGCGACGTTGGCAATCAGGCCGGAGCGCGTTAAATCGAGAGGTGCTTGCTTACGTTTTTGAACGCTTCCCAAAATTTTCCCAAACCTTTTGCTATCGGGAAATTGCCGAGCTTTTCCACCAGGGCGTCCAGCCTGCAATCTTCTCACTCCGCAGGCCGGACTTCGGCCCGGAAACTACGTGGGACGATTCGATCACGTCGACGGTGCACCAACTGCCGGAAGGCGATGTTTTTGCGCGATTGGCAGACGAGGCGTCAGCCAGTTTGCCAAAAGCGGCGCGAAAAACTTTACACGAATGGCGCGGAAAACCTGACTCACTTCGTCTCCATCAAGCAACTTACATAGGGGCGCGGCTCAAGAAAAGCGGCGTCCGGCATGTTCATACTCATTTCGCGGGCATGGCCGCCCGAACCGCGTTCTGGATCAGGAAATTCTTTGGGATCAATTACAGTCTTACCGTCCACGCCAACGATATTTTTGTTCCGCCCAATTTCGAGATCGGGCTATCCGAAATTCTCTCATCGGCCAGCGCCATCGTCGCTGTCAGCGATTTTGCTGCGAATCAGCTCCGGGAACGCTTTCCCGAGAACGCTGGGCGAGTGCATCGGATCTATAACGGGATTGACTGCGCCCGATTTAAGCGAGCGCAATTCGAGCGACCGCCGCTAATTCTCTCCATCGGGCGGCTGATAAGTAAAAAGGGTTTTGATGTACTCATCGACGCCTGTGCTCTGCTGCGACAAAGGGGACACGGATTCCGCTGCGAAATTATCGGCGAAGGACCGCTCTTTGAGGAATTGCAGGCGCGCATCCAGCGGCAGGATTTGCGCGAGCACGTGAATTTGGCTGGACCACAAACGCAATCCGGAATCGCGGCGCGCTTGAGCCAAGCGACTGTTTTCGCACTGCCGTGCCGGATCGATCCCGATGGTGCGATGGATAACCTGCCGACTGTCGTAATGGAAGCGATGGCGGCTGGGCTGCCGGTTGTTTCTACCGATGTCGGAGGGATTTCGGAAATGGTTCGCGACAGAGAAACCGGATTGCTGGTCGCCCAAAGTGATCCGGCTGCAACCGCTGATGCGCTTAGTCAGTTGATTGGGGACGTTGAGCTCGCGCAATCATTTGGCGGCAAAGGTCGCAAGCGCGCGGAAGAAATTTTTTCGATTGAGAAAAACGTCCGTGCGCTGCGGGAGATTATTGCGTTGTAGCTGCCGCCGTCTCCGGCGGCAGAAATATTTTTGACGGCCCTGCCGCCAGCGACGGCGGCAGCTATAGCAGCGCGCGAACTTTCTCGACGGCGCGAAGATAGACGTGATGCGGTCCACCGCGCATTAGCTCTTCGCTCATTAATTTGACCGGATCGTTCTCCGCCGATGGCAGGACCTGGCGAGCTGGAGCTTCGCCTAATTTGCCGCGACAGACTTCGAGAAGATCGCCGCCGCTTGCCAGTATTACTTGAAATTCAATCTCACCCGATTGGGCGGTAAAAGAAGCGATTGGCGCGTCGCCTTTTTCCTGTAATTGGATCCGCACCGTTTTTCCATCGGAGTTTTCCAATTCAATTTTTTCCGCATTTTTCTCACCCCGAATTTCCCAACCGAGTTGCGCCCCGAGCCAGCCGACAAAGAGAATTGCGGTCGAGCGAAATCCGTTACCAAAAACGAGCGAGCTATTTTTGATTTCACGGAAATGATGATGCGAGCCCGGATGATCGAAGAACTGGGCGAAGGCGAGGCGGAAACGAACGAGCCGCGTCCAATTCAAATCACACAGCACAATGCGTTGTTTGGCTTCGCGCTGCGCAGTCTCGACCAGGCGCATTTGGGCGTTGAAATCGTGCCACGATTGGCTGTCGTAAATCAATCGATCGATCCACGACCAGAGCTGCGGATCCATCGGCTCGGCAAATTCCGATTGCCACCAAAGATAGAGCGGGAGATCGGAATCGAGTTGGGAAAAAACAATGCTCGGGAGGAATTTGACCGTCGCGCCTTCGAGCAAGAATGAAATTTGTTCGGAGCAAACTCGCTTGGTCCCGGCGCGACTAATGTGACAATGCGCGCTGATCCACGCCTCCATTCGATCGTTTTTGGCCTGCGGGTTAGCGCCGATGACGATTGCCCGACAAGCGTGGTTCTCGGTAATTCGCGCCAGCAACTGCGTGTTACGGTTCAGCGAATCTGGCTCTTCGCTGTAGACCGCGAGATTCATCAGCGACGCTCGCGTCATCGCCCCTTCGCCCTCGCTCCAAAGTTTTTTTAGCTCGCGATCAATCCGATCGATCGCGACTGGAAGGCCAAGCGAGATTGTTTCAGCGGTAACAGGCATTTTAATGAACCCCCAACTTCGTCATCCCGAGCGCAGTCGAGGGATCCCGCCATGTTGCCTTAAAGCTTCCGCAACGGGATCCCTCGGCTTGGCTCTGGAGGACGGGAGAAGCGATTCTCTTCATAATCGCCTCCACGCCCGTCCATCGCGAGCGAGAAGTTCATCCGCTTCTTCTGGTCCCCAGGAGCCGGAGGGATAAAATGTTAATGGCGGCGCGTTTTTCTCCGCCCATGTCTTTTCGATGGGGTCGATAAATGCCCACGCCTCCTCGACTTCATCGCGACGTGCGAAGAGGGTGGCATCGCCGCTCATGGCATCGAGGAGCAAACGTTCGTACGCTTCCGGGCTGGCTTTGCCAAAACTGGTGCCGTAATGGAAATCCATCTTTACCGGCTCGATTCGCAAACTCGTTCCTGGAATCTTTGCCATCATCCGCAGCGAAATTCCTTCGTCCGGTTGGATGCGTATGACGAGCACATTTTGATCGTGCTCCGTGCTATCGCGATTGAACAAAACCATCGGCGCTTTTTTGAAGTGTACAGAAATTTCCGTGGCAGATTTGGGCAGGCGTTTCCCGACGCGCAGATAGATCGGAACCTCCGACCAGCGCCAGTCATCGATGTGCAATCGTAGCGCCACATACGTTTCAGTCTCGGACTTCGGATCTACCTTTTCTTCCTCGCGATAACCGGGAACGCTCTCGCTATTGATCGCGCCTCTGGTGTACTGACCGCGCACGACCAGCTTCGCGATTTCATCTGCGCGATAACGACGCAAGGAACGAACGACTTTCACTTTTTCGTCGCGAATGCTGTCGGCGCTGAGATCGGTGGGCGCTTCCATCGCGATGAGGCAAAGAAGCTGCAGCAAATGATTTTGCACCATGTCGCGTAAGGCGCCGGCGGTTTCATAATATCCGGCCCGGCCTTCGACTCCGAGTGTTTCGGCGGCAGTGATCTGAACGTGATCGATGTAGCGGGCGTTCCAGATGGGCTCAAAGATGGCATTGGCGAAACGGAGAACGAGAATGTTCTGCGCTGTCTCTTTCCCAAGAAAATGATCGATGCGGTAAGTCTGATTTTCGGCGAAGGCATTCGACACGATCCGATTTAATTCCTGAGCGGAAGCGAGGTCGCGGCCGAAAGGCTTTTCAATGATGACCCGAGCCCAGCTGCCCTCCTTCGCTTTATTGAGCCCGGCGGCTTTAAGATTTTTCAGGATCGGTTCGAATTTCTCCGGCGCTGCCGCGAGATAAAATAAACGGTTGCCGCGGGTGCCGCGTTCTTCGTCGATCTTACCAAGGCGTTGCACGAGTGATTGGTACCCCGATTCATCTTCGAACTCATTTTGATGGTAGAAAAGCGATTGCGAAAAAGTCTTCCAAATATCTTCGCGAACATCCTGACGCGAAAATTGTTTGGTGGTTTTTTCAAGTTCCTTACGGAACTCGTCGTCGCTTTTGGGGCGACGGGCGAAACCGACGACGGTCACTGCCGGTGGCAATTCTCCAGCGGCGGCAAGATTATACAGCGCCGGAATCAATTTCCGATGGGTCAGGTCTCCGGTGGCGCCAAAAATCACAATCGCGCACGGTTGCGGCACCGCGCGGGTGCTCAAACCTTCGCGCAGCGGATTCGTTTGTTCAGAGCCCTTTGTCATGTCGAGCGAAGTCGGGACATCTCTAAATTTTTCCGACCAGAATAGTTAGAGATTCCTCGACTTCGCTCGGAATGACAAGAGGCGGAACACAAACTTTCAATCTGTGCGCTTGTAAACTCGGTGATGTATCCGCGTTTGCAGCTTTCAGCGAATGCGGGGTTTAGGAAGGTAACGGAAACCGTCGCGTCAATTCGCGCACCTTGCCGCGGATCCGTTCAAGAGCGGCATTATCATCGCGATTTTGCAGCGCTTCGGCGACGAGATCGGCAATCTCCAGCATTTCTTCCTCACGCATGCCACGCGTGGTGACAGCCGGAGTGCCGACGCGAATTCCGCCCGGCTTGAAGATGGGATAGGTGTCAAAAGGAATAGCATTCTTGTTCACGGTAATGCCAGCTCGATCGAGAACTTCCTGCGCTTGTTTGCCATTGATTTCCTTGTGGCGCAGGTCCACCAGCATCAGATGATTGTCTGTTCCGCCGCTAACGATGCGATAACCGTGTTTGCTCAAACCAGCTGCGAGCGCTTTAGCATTTGTCACCACTTGCTTTTGATAGGCGCGAAACTGCGGTTGTAACGCTTCGTAAAAACAGACGGCTTTGGCCGCGATCACGTGCATCAGCGGGCCGCCTTGAATCCCCGGGAAAACCATCGAGTCGATCTGTTTCGCGTATTTCTCCTGGCATAACACGATCCCGCCGCGAGGACCGCGCAAGCTTTTGTGCGTCGTCGTCGTGACGAATTGCGCGTGCGGAATCGGACTGGGATGCTGGCCGCCCGCGACGAGCCCGGCGATATGCGCCATGTCTATGAAGAGAAGCGCCCCGCAGGCATCGGCGATGTGACGCAAACGCGGAAAATCGAGCGTGCGCGGATAAGCCGAGGCACCGGCAGTGATCATCGCTGGCTTGGTTTCGTTGGCCAGTTTTTCGAGGGCGTCGTAATCGATCTGCTCGGTTTTTTCAGCCACGCCGTAATGCGTGACTTGATAAAATTTGCCAGAAAAATTCGCCGGATGTCCGTGGGTGAGGTGGCCACCGTGGGCCAGATTCATCGTCAAAATCTTGTCGCCCACTTTCAGGGTCGAAAAATAGACTGCCATGTTTGCCTGCGAGCCACTGTGTGGCTGGACGTTTACATGTTCTGCGCCGAACAATCGCCTGGCTCGATCGATCGCAAGCGATTCGACGGTATCGACATTTTCACAGCCGCCGTACCAGCGTTTGCCGGGATAACCCTCAGCGTATTTGTTGGTCAACACGCTGCCTTGCGCTTCCATTACCGCGCGGCTGGTGAAATTTTCCGACGCGATCAGCTCAATGTTTTCGCGCTGCCGTTTTTCTTCGGCGGCAACTGCGTCATAAATCTCCGGATCGACTTTGCCTAGGCCGCCACTAGGCGCGCTCAAACTCGGTTCAGTCGAATGCGAAATATCGCTCATCAGATAAGTGGAAGAGCCGCCGCTTCGCCCGCTCGAGCGCACGGCTACTTCGCTCTGTTCTACAAACGCGAGCACGCTGGGCAAGGCGTTTTTGATGGTTTCCGCGCAACTATTATAAACATCGCGCCCAAGTCCAATCGGATCGGGGACGTCACGCCAGCAGGTTGCGCCGGCTTCTTCAAACTCGCGCAACAGAAAAGTCTTGTCGGCGGCATTTGGAAAAAGCATCTGGATCGCTTCGACATGCGCCCCGGTCATGGCGAAAATATGGGTCGCGCGCTCGACTAATGCGCCGGCCAAGGGCTGGCTCCGCAGGTTGCCGATATCGGCGCCTTCCTCGGCGCAGACATCGACCGCGTGCGAACTTGGTGGCTGCCCGCGCACTGCATGCACGCCGGCGGACGCCACCTCAATGTCCTTGCGATTTCCCAAGAGACGGCGAAAAAGACCTTCCGCAATGGGACTGCGACAAACATTACCGGTACAAACGAAAAGGACGCTTTTCACAAGATGCGGCCGCGCGAACCTTAGACGGCGGCCAAGTACGTTCGCACAAAAATACGCCAACGCGACTGGGGTTTATCCGACTTATTTATGAGACGAGCGTGGAAAAAATTGCGCTACCGCCTGGAGCACGTTGGCCTGCTGATTGCGGCCGGCCTTGTGCCTCTTTTGCCGCGGCCTGTTGTTGTCGCTCTGGCAAAAATATTCGGCGCTCTCGCCTCGCTCTTGGATCGCTATGGGCGCCGCATTGCCCTGGCGAACCTCGATTGCGCCTTCGGCCAAAAATATTCGGCTTCAGAAAAACGACGTATTGTTCGCGAATCGTATCAGCATTTCGCCCAGACCATGCTCGATCTGATGTGGAGCCCGCGACTCACTCGGGAGAATTTCTCCCGTTACATCTACTTGGGGGAATTTCCGCAACTTGCGCCGAATCAAAGTGGGATTGTTGTCTGTTATCACTACAGCAATTTCGAATGGCTCAGTCTGGGCTGCGGATTTTCTGGACGCACCGGAACGATTGTGGCGCAGGAATTCAAGAATTCGCTGCTCGATCCGATTTTCCGCCGTTGGCGCGAACAGTCGGGCCATTCCTTCATCGCGCGCACAGGGGGAATTCTGCGACTTTTCAAAACCCTGCGCCGCGGTGGTTGGACAGCGATGTTGGTTGATCTGACCGTCTTCCCGGGCGCCTCTTCCGTCGCCATTCGGTCGTTCGGATTGCACACCAGCGTCACTTCCGCTCACGCCTGGTTGCAGCAACGCTCAGGAGCCGCGCTTATCCCGGCCCATTGCGAGCCATTGCCGCGAGGACGTTACCGGGTTGTTTTTCATTCGCCGATTGACCTCGGGCCGAATGCAACCCCGCGCGAAATCGCGCAGGCATGCTGGAATTCATTTGAGCCAATCGTGCGCGCGAAGCCGGGACCGTGGCTTTGGATGTACAAACATTGGCGCTATTGCCCGAAAAATCCCGATCGCCCCTACCCATTCTATTCCGGGCCGAACGGGAAGTTCGAAAGAATGCTGGCGCAAAAATGATATCGTTTAATGAAAAAGCCCCTGCCACCCCATCCAACGCAAAACCTTTTTACGCGGACGCGAGCAAAATTTTTAGGAAGTTGAGAAAATGCCGGAATTGACCACAAGCCAACGAGTCTGGCGCAGACAAGCCGGAAACGTTTCTCTGCCTGAAGTGCATCGCAGCGTCGTCGTTCCTGTGACCGCTTCGTTTTGGCGAAAGTTGTTCGCATTTTCCGGTCCCGGCTTCCTTGTCGCGGTCGGCTACATGGATCCGGGCAATTGGGCCACGGATCTCTCTGGCGGCGCAAGATTCGGCTACGCCCTGCTGATGGTCGTCATGATTTCGAATTTCATGGCGATCCTGCTGCAGCATCTCTGCATCAAGCTCGGCGTCGCTACCGGACGTGATCTTGCCCAAGCCTGCCGCGATCATTACTCGAGGCCGACGGTGTGGGCATTGTGGATTCTTTGCGAGATCGCAATCGCGGCGTGCGATTTAGCCGAAGTAGTCGGTTCGGCCATCGGCTTGCAACTTCTCTTTGGCATTCCGCTGGTTTGGGGATGTGTCATCACCGCGCTCGACGTGCTCGCTGTGCTTTATCTTCAGAACAAAGGCTTCCGTTACATCGAGGCGCTGGTCATCACGCTCATCCTAACCATCGGCACCTGTTTCGCGATCGAGTTGATTCTCTCGAAACCCAGCATCATCGGAGTTGCTCTCGGATTCGTCCCGGGCCCGCGCATTATCCTGAACCAGGAGATGCTCTACGTCAGCATCGGTATTCTGGGCGCGACAGTGATGCCGCATAATCTTTATCTGCATTCGTCCATTGTGCAGACGAGGAAATTCGAGCAGACACCTCGGGGCAAACGTGAGGCGATCAAGTTTGCCACCATCGATTCCACGGTGGCCCTGATGTTCGCTCTGTTCATTAACGGCGCGATCCTGGTTTTGGCTGCTTCCGCCTTTCACTGGTCCGGTCATCAGAATGTAGCTGAGATTCAGGACGCCTATAAATTGCTCAGCCCTCTTCTGGGAGTCAGTTTCGCCAGCGTCCTCTTCGCC
>Ga0137403_10009589_pt1 | contig 10755 bp, 20 predicted proteins | sample CZOMad2_1_16fung_FD_122057 | JGI IMG/M metagenome (GOLD analysis project Ga0137403, IMG submission 122057) | Vadose zone soil fungal communities from Angelo Coast Range Reserve, California, USA - CZOMad2_1_16fungal (Hybrid Assembly) | ecosystem: Environmental > Terrestrial > Soil > Vadose zone... | reverse complement strand
GGCTACTGGGCGCGTGGCGAGGCGCCCGGAATCGCCCGAAGGGGATGAGCCGCCCTCTAAGAGCCGTCGGAGCAGTAGCAGTCTAGTGTCGCTGTGCGTCCCGCCTCCGTCGCCTCCAGCGAACTGAGAGCCCTAACCCCGCCATCGCGGTTCCAAAGAGCAAAACTGTGGCCGGCTCCGGAACTACATTGAGTTCGATGATCTGGGTGGACCAGATGTCGGTGCCGGACGCCCATTCTTGAATAGTCCAAAAACGATAAGGATCTGACGGATCGAGCATCGTAGCGCTATAGTCGCCCCATCGGTTGCGCCCAGATCCGAACGTGACCTCATAATCAGAAACTCCCGCCTTCAGAAGCACCGGGTCTCCGAACGTAGTCGCGCCGTTCGTGGTGACGCCTTCCACGGCGTAGATGCTGACAAACTGCGATGGCCCTGAGCCGCTGAATGCAATGATGACATTGCCAAACTGGTTGACAGCGATTGATCCATAGTAGAAAGACAGCGCAGGGTTTGCGATGACGCCGGACTGGCGCAACGCATTCGTAGCAGTGTCGATAGTGAACCATCGAAGGGCAGCTCTTCCGTCTTTATTTACCCCCTGGACACCCCACAGATCACCATTCTAAATAACCACGTTTGAGCTGATCCTACTGTCCAAGACCTCGAGGGGTAATTTAGTGCCGGGTTGCAGAGCGTTCGGCGGACCGCTGAACGCGGGTACAGCAATGAACTTATCCGTGGGGTCAAGGAGGGGCAATGTGACGCTTCCAACAATATCGGAGCGTTTGAATTGGCCGCCGGCTGTGTTGAAGGCTGACAGCAGAATAGAAACTGTCGATCCTGAAACGCTTGCATCGCCTACGGCAGGTTGAAGCGAGAACCCGGTATTCGGAATGTTTTCGAATAGTGTGCGATTGGCGACAGTACCCGCGAGGAGATCCGCTTTCGGTACTACGAGCACGCTCGTGTTTTGACCCCCGCCCGTGAGCGGAAACATGTTCGCCGCCACAAAGACGCCCTTGCTATTGACGCCGAGCGTAGGGAAGTCCGCCCAGTGGCTCTTGTCGCTGTCACTTGGGATTGCGAAACCAGTCCACCCATCTGTTGGATTAGCCGACTTGGACACGGCAATAAGAATGTTATTGGGAGCGAATGAATTGTCGACCGACGCCGCAAACCATCTCTGGGTAGAGGGATCGTAAACAGCGCGGGGATCGAAGGCGAAGCTGCCTGCTGGGACCACACCAGCGTTCTGCCAAAAACCGTTGAGAGTGTTTGTCTGGAGCCGCACACCATCGGATTTCCGATAGACAGAGTACTGTCCGTTTAGCAGCTCCACGAACTCGTTCGGACCGACAGCGCCCATTGTGTCAGGCGGAATGAAGCCGCTACTGGTTAGGCTGCTCCCCGTAAAGCTCAAGTCGATATTAAGCGCTTGAATGTTCGTCGGAATCAAAAGACACAGCGATAGCACAACCGACACCAGCAACCTTCGTCTGTTCGGTCGGACCAGGACGGCGTGTGCTACTCGTCTATCGCGGGCTGCTGAGTCGCTGTTCGGGATCCGATCCAGGGACATAAGCACCTCCCCGAGGGCCGGACGATAAAGAGAGGGAATCCGAGGGGACGCTAGGCTTGTTCCGAGGCTTCGTCAAGCGACATCTGCGTTACGAGGGGCCTTGCTCACACAGTAAGCACAGCATTCGATGAGCGTCGCGCCCCGACAGACTGTGATAATCTCCCGGCCCCATGCTAGCAATCCTCAGCGCGTTGGTGGCCTTTGTACGCGAACACCAGCACTGCGGTGAGCTAGACGGCGGCCGGGACAACGGACACGTCTGGCTAGCGTGTTCGTGTGGGGCACAGATCGTCCACCCGGTTAGCGCGCCTCCCCCAGCGTTGCTAACCTCACCTCAATCTCCGCCATTCTCTTCTCCACCCGCCTGATCTGCCACTCCAGCCGCTCTCGGCGTTCGTTGTGTTCTTGGGGCGTCGCAGCGAGTTCCCGCTGATGGTCAGCCAGGAGAGCGGGCAGCTCTTCACGCAGCTCGCGCTCCCAGGCTTGCCGCTCGGTCACGGGGCGTGGCATCGAAGCATAATAACGCAGTAAGGACAGCCCGGACTCCCCGCCCAGCCGCCGACGCTGGTAGACTCGCGGCCAGCCTGGGAGGTGCTGACCTTGACCGGAGTCCATGTTACGCGATGGTCGGTGTGTGACTCTGACCGGAGGAGACGAGCATGGCGCTCAAGGTAGCCCGCGTGCCCGCGTATGGCGTGAAGGTGACCAACTCGCTCAAGGGTAAGGTCGTCGGTCGCGCGTATCTATATGTGATGACCAACGACCTCCACAAGCGCCCCTTCGGCCTGCTGGAGGACGTGTTTGTTGAGCCCGATCATCGAGGCGGGGAAATTGGCACCACCCTCGTCAAGCGCGTGATCGCAGAGGCGAAACGACGCGGCTGCTACAAGATCATCGCCACGAGCCGCCACGCCCGCGACCGTGTCCACACGCTCTATGCTCGACTAGGCTTTACGGACTACGGCAAGGAATTCCGAATGGATTTCGCGTGAGAGCAGAGCCCGACACCGTGGACCCGCGTGGGCCGAAGGGGAAGTGATGAAGTGGCTCAATGTCCTAGGTCTCGTCCTGGACATTGTGGGAGCCATCATCCTTACCAGGGGGCTCATCGTCTCAAACCACCAGGCGGTCGAGCTTGGTCGAGGCTACGCCGCCGTCAGTCGCGGAGGCTACGAGGCATCGGGTGATCCGACTCCCGAGAACCTCGCCCTTCCGCCCGTCGCGGATCGGTCGAGGCAGTCCCGCAGTGCCAGAAGCCCGTCGCGGGCAATGTCCGGGAGCGCGGAGGGCTGGGCGAGCTCGTCCCATTCGCTCATCACGCCCGCCCGCCGTCGGGACGATACGTGGCAAGGATCTTGTCCTTGAGTGTCTCGAGGTCGTCCTCGTCTTGCAGATCCGCTTCACCGCGCGGGGCCTCGTCGCCGGCCGAGAACCGGTAGATGTTGTTGACGTGAAAGATCCTCCCGATGGGGTGGCCGCTGGCAAGCACCTGGATGAACGAGCCGAGGCTGACGGTGCTGTCCTTGTGGAACGTGATCGCCATTACGCCCCCCCCCTTGACGCAGCGCTCGAGCCGCTCCCGCACTTCCTTCGGCATCACCACCGCCTAGCCTTTCGGCCCCTCCCAATCGCAGTCCTGGCTCGTGCACGTGGCCTGCTTGAACACCCGGCCCTCCGGAAACACGCCGGTCGACGAGAAGCGCACGATGTCCCACTTCGCGGGGTCGGCCGGCGATCCACAGCGCGGACAATGGTGCTTGTCGTAGTCGAAGCGATGTTGCTTGGGGCACGTGAGACCGATCAGATCGCCGTGGTCGTCATGGAATGCCTCAGCGATCAGAACAACGCCTCCGCATCCTTCCTCCGGGCATCGGATCGGGATCATGTCCATCATCCGCCGCCGCGCTCAGGGCACGAGCGTCGAGCCGCACCAGAGCGCGAGCCCGAGGGGTATGAGCAACACCGGGCTAGCGACGCCGATCGCGGCGAGGACGAACAGGACAACGGCGGCAACGCGAAGTAGAAAACTGGGGCCTCTCATGCTTGAGCCCTCCGTAGGTTGGAGTGCACTGCGATTACGTCAGGTATTCCGCCAGCATCCACTCCCGTTCCTTCCGCGGTGTGACGTGCGCGATCACTTCGTCCCCTTCGGCCCGCGTGGGTCCACGGCCTCAGGGAGACAGAGATATCGACTACTCGCTTTGAGAAAATCGCTCATTTGTTTGGCATCCTTGCCCATGCTTGTCATCAGCTGGGCGGCCGCCTCCTTGCAATCTTTCTCGCCCGTGTTCCCCCCGTAGGCTCCGAACGGCGTGTAGATCGTACCTGTACCGAGCCATAACACCCACGCGCCTTCGGCCGAAGCCGACGTGGTGAAGGCGAGCAACCAGCAAAGCACGGGGCCCACGATGCGAGCGTAGATCGCGGCGATCATGGCTGGGCCGCGGCCGTGGGGCCATCGGTGAGCCGTTCGACCACGAGGACCAGTGCGCCCACCGCCTGACGCAACTCCCGAAGCCACGCCTCGCGCATCTCCTGCAGGATCATCTCGGGCGGGATCGTGTCGATACTGGAGGTGATCGCAACACATTGGGCGAGGACGTAGCGCCGAAGCGCCTGGATTTGCACATCCGTCTTGGCGAGCTTGCGCGCGGGCATACCGGCTCCTTCTTGTCCTACTTCAGGTACTACGCCAGCTTCTCCCGCCGGCGGCGCGTGGAAATGTCGGCGTAGATGGCGGCGATCATGCGTTCACCACCAAGAGGCTGACCACTTGCCAGTTCTGCTCTCCTACCATGTCCCGAATGGCCTGCTCGACGGCCATATCGTCAACATCGTCTTCGGCCGTTTCTACGGTCAGGCTGACCATGTACGTTGCCATCACGTGCCTCCTTTCTTCGGTCGCCCGCGCTTCGACATGTGGACGAGGCTGGCCGGAACAGGCTCGCGGGCCAGGTACTCGCGCAGCATCCGCGCGTGGTGAGGGTTTTGGGTTCATCTCCCGTGGGTGTTGCGCACCCCGGGGGCTTCTTCATTCCTCTACTGCCCGCGCCCCAGCTTGCTCGCGACCTGTTTAAGAGTGGTCAGCAGTTCCGCCGGCTGGTTCTTGTGCACGCGGATCGCCTGGGCAAGGAACCGATAGTCGGTCCCCAATCGCTCTGTTTCTTCCGCGAGTCCCTCGACCCCGAGGTAGCCCTCGCCGCGCGCGAACGCCAGTATCGCGTCTGCTATGTCTCGCTCCAACTGATGCTTACTTTCCAGACGATCCTTTTCGCTATCCATTGCTCCCTCTATCCCAGCAGCTCCGTCACCGGCACTCCGAGGGCCTTCGCGAGCTTAGTGAGGACGTCCAAGCCAGGGTTCGCTTTGGTGCCGGCTTCGAGGGCCGAGATATAGCCCTGAGCCACACCCGATTTCTTGGCTAGCTCGAGCTGGGACATCTTCCTCTCCCCACGTAGCCGCTTGATCATCCTCGTTACCTTCGGGCGCATGATATCTCCATGGAGATAGTAGTCAAGCAATAACCCTGTCACTCACCGAGCAGAATCCGGGTTTCTGCTCGCGATCGGCGAAGCGGCCAATATCGTGCACGGATCAGAACTCCTGACAACCTTCCTCAGCGCGGAGGTCACTCATGGTCGTCCGTTCGCGTCATCTGCTGCTGCTTGATCTGTGCGAGGAGCTGGCGCTGCGCCAGGAGTACGCGGAGCGCTTGCCCAGCGACGATCAGCGGCCCGCCAACCAGGCCGCCGGCTAGCACCGCCAGAATCGCCATTATGACCCCGGCCAGCACGTCATTCTTCCGGCTGGGGAAGAACCCGCCGATGGTCGGGATGAGGATGGCGGCGACAGCGACCAGGAGCCCGAGCAAGACGAACAGCGTCCCGAGCACAGTTAGCGCGCCGGCCCAGAATCGAGCGTAGCCGTAGTCCTTGCTCACGGCCGCCTCAGCGAGCCGCCGCCTCGAGGATCTCCGCGACAAGGGTCACCAGGTTCTTCTCTTCGCGGACCGCCCGGGCGGTGAGCGCCTCGGCGACGGGCTTGCGGAGCCGGACGCGAAACACCATCTCGACCCGGTCGCCGGGCGCGGCCTTCTCATGGTCGACCGCATCGTGGGCGAGCTCGTCCGGGAGGGACTTGCGCGGCTTCTTCTTGGGCGGCGGGGTATCTCGGCGTGGCGACATTCGGGGCTCCCTCGACGTCAGCGCTCGGTGCGCGAGCACACGTTGGTCCCGTTCCGGAACTTGCAGTTCAGCCCGCACTCGTAGTCGCCCTCTCGATGCTCTCGGAGCTCGCCGAGAGCCGCCGCCCGACAAAGCGCGAGCGTCTTGAACCTTTCCGACGTAGACCGCGCGGCCGCGGTCCGACCGTGGATACACGAAGGCTTCCCACTTTCCTTGGAAGGAATCGCAGCTGGCTGCTCCGATCAGGGCCAGGCCGAGGCCCAGGCTCCGTAGTGTGCTGGTCATGTCTCCCCTCAGGCCGGCGCCGAGCCCAGTCCGGCTAGGCAGGCCCGCCGCGGCTCACTCGAGCACTTGATCCGCCCGCTGCAGGAGGGATGGCGAGATCGTCAGGCCGAGGGCCTTGGCCGTCTTGAGGTTGATCACCAGCTCGAACTTGCTGGGAAGCTCGACGGGCACCTCGGCGGGCTTGGCGCCCTTAAGGATCTTGTCCACGATGATCGCCGCGCGCCGGAACATGTCGGCGAGATTTTCGCCGTACCCCAGCAGGCAGCCGGCATCCGCGAATCCACCTGCCTGGCCTACCGCGGGTAATCTACGCTGCAAGGCGAGTGCGCAGATCCGTTGTTGCGCGGCCAAAAGGGATGTCGAATTTTCCAGGAGCAGACCGTCGGTGCTCTTGGCCAGTCGGGTGAACGCCTGCTCCACGTCGTTTACGTCACGGACGGGGACCCATTGCAGGGTCAGGCCGAGGGGTTTTGCCAAGATCGCCCTTTCCTGGAAGTGGGCCTCGATGGGTCTTGCCCTCCAGACGGCGGGGTCGTAGAGCAAGCCGACACGCGATGCCTTCGGCGCTGCCTCCTTGAGCAACTGGAGAATCTTGGTCCCCGTTTCCAGCGCGAGTCCCGTGACGTTCCCGCCTGGGCGCGCGAAGCTGGTGATGATCCCCCGCTCGACCGGGGACGCCATCGATGCGAAGACGATGGGAATTGTCCGGGTGGCTCGCGTGGCCGCGATCGTCGCCGGCGTTCCGCCCGTCACGATGACATCCACCTTGGAGCTGACCAGGTCGCTCGCCAGGTCCGGCAGCCGCTCGCTTTTCCCGGCTGCCCAGCGATACTCCATGACGAAGGTCCGGCCTTCTGCATACCCGAGCTCACGGAGTCCCTGAAGAAAGCTCTCGCGCGCGGCGCTTGGCCCCGAGGCCATCGAAAGGTAGCCGATCCGATACGCTTTCGCTCCCGGCTGCGCCTCGGCGGCGAGCGGCGCGGCGAGGAGGCCTCCTGCCACGGTGGCGATGAACACACGTCGGTCCACTAGAGCCTCGGTCTGGCCGCCATTTAGGAGGGCCGGGAGCGGAGAGGGCCAGGGGCGTCGAACTTACACCAACGGGGCGGGCGTATGGACTAAGATTTGTTCCTCCGCTCCCCTTCGGACAGATCCAGGCGTCTCGGCTGCCGCCTGGTTGCCGTCAATGTACCGCGCTTAGCCAGCCGGCTTGGAGGGGTCAAAACCCGTTCTTGATTTGATTCACACCCGCAGGTATAGTCGCGGCCCGTTCTACTTTTGCGCAGATCAAAGGGGGCGACACATGAACTCAACCCTCCAGCAAATGATCAGCAGCAAGATGTCCGACGGTCTCCTGCCCACGCACGCGCCACTCCGATCCTTTGCCGGCTTTGGTTCTGGCTCTCTCTGCCACGGCTGCGATGAGCCGGTCCTAGGGTCCGAGGTCGAGCACGAGCACGACTTTGACGGGAATGGCACATTCCGCTTTCATGCGGTGTGCGAGGCCATCCGGCAGGCCCTTACGAACCCAGTGGCGGACCCGTGGGCTGATCCGCCGCTACGTCTCTAAGCGGCTTGCCTGGCTTGTAGAAACCCCGCTCCTGCGCGCGGAACTTCGCCTGCTTCACCTTCAACCACTTGAGCGTGCGCCCGCCCACGGTAAAACCCATTCTTAGTCACAGCCGGTTTCTTCCCCGGCCGATTTCAGCTTGAAACAAGCGTCGCCTCAATCGGGGATCCACAATGGTCTGACCTCGATTTTCCCGAAGCGGGCCATTGGATGTTTCGCCGCAATCTCAATGGCCTCATCGATGTTTCCGCAGTCGAGGAGATCGAAGCCCCCAATCCATTCCTTCGTTTCGGCGAAGGGGCCGTCGGTAACCAGGAGCTGGCCCTTGCGTACACGGACCGTCTTGGCCTTGTCGATATGGGCCAGACGGTGGCCAATGATCCGGCTTCCTTTCTTGTCGTGGCTTGAGGCCCATTCCTCTGTGTTGTCCAGGGCCGGATCGAAGGGCTCGGCCGAAGGATCGACACACACGAACATCAGGTAGCGCATATGGCCTCCTTTGCCTTCTTGCTGGTTCTTACACGTGGTAGTCGAACGGCAAAGGGTGAGATCGACGGACGGGCAGGGGGTAGTTGACATAGAGCCTGAAGGGGCGGCTCAAGAGGGCAGCTCATCCCCTTCGGGCGATGCCCTCGGCACGCGCCTGATGACGATCACTGTACCCCGTGGTACTCTGCGCGTCCCATGGACGAGGCCGGCCGCCGCATCACCGACAAGTTGTGGCATGGCACCCTGCCGGCCGACGAGCCCGAGAAGACGTGGGGCGGTCGAGGCTCCGGCTTGAACTGCGATGGCTGTGATGTACCGATCTTGCCAAGCGAGTCGGAACTCGAAAGCGACATGCCCGATGGCCGCACCTTGCGGTTCCACGTGGCGTGCGACGGCCTCTGGAGGGTGTTGAAGGGAACGCTACCGTCAACAGGGCAGACTTCCACGTGAGCCCGCTTGAGCATCTGGCTCGGTAAAAGCTTACGGTGGTTTCTTCCAGGTCCTTCGCGGGAGACCACAAAGGGGCGTCTCAACTGGCGCCCGTTATTGATTTCTGCCGTAGGCACATCCTATGCTCGCGTGGCCAACCGGAGACCCCCAATGGCCCACCGCGATCTTGAGGGCGTTCACGTCCTGGTCGTAGAAGACACCGACGACTACCGCGAGCTGCTTCGCATGGCCTTAGAGTACTGCGGCGCGCTCGTCACCACCGCCGCCTCTGCCGAGGAGGCCAAGCGCATCCTCGACCGCATTCGACCACACGTCTTGGTGAGTGACATCGGTATGCCGGATGACGGCTTGGAGTTGATTCGGGAAGTGAAGGCGGTCGCACAGACGAAGGGTCTCAACATCCCGGCTATCGCAATTACCGCATACCGGAATCGGCGCGAGGAACTCCTGGCCGAGGGATTCGCTGATCTCGTGGAGAAGCCGCTCGATCCGATTGCGCTGTGCGGGGTAGTCCGCCGACACGCACAGCTTGAGACGTAGAGGGCGACCCCTCCCCTTCTGGCGATGGCCGGGCGTGCCCGGTGTGGGCGACACGCCGGGTCGTTCTTAACGTCACGGGTGAATCAGCTCACTTCCCCCTGCGGCTCGCACGGATCTACGATGTGCTTGGGTTGCCCTCGAAATCCCCCGTGCGTCACTCGTCCCGCCATCCCGACTGCCCCTTCCAGAATCCGCCCTCTGTGTAGCCTTCCTGCATCATGCAGCGCTTGTAGCCGGACACCGCCACGTAGTCACGGACCAGCACGGACGAAAGAAAGACAGTCTGCGTGTTCATGTGCTGGCACGCTCGGTTGTCGAGGTTGAACTCTGCGTCTGACGTGGTCGCTCGGGACCACGTAGTGGCGCATCCGGACAGAGCCAGCATGGCGACCACGATGGCGGGCCAGTGGGCAATCATAGGTGGGCGCCTACGAACCTTCGCCAGGGGACGATGGTTGGGGTCATGGCTCTTGCTCAAATCTCCCCTGAGGGCAGCAAGAGCAGGGCCACGCTGGCAGCCCCGTACAATCAGGTGGTTCCAGAGTGGCGTGTGGTTAGGCGCTGACGGAGCCGGTCAGTGCCCCTGACCGGAAGGGTTCAGCGGGCTACTCGATCACCTGATCCGCCCGCTGCAGGAGCGACGGCGGGATGGTGAGGCCGAGGGCCTTCGCGGTCTTCATGTTGATCACTAGCTCGAAGACCGCAGGACGCTCGACGGGCATCTCGGCGGTCTTGCTGCCCGCCAGGATACGAACTACGTACGCTCCGGCACGGTGGAACATGCGCGGAAGATTGGGGCCATACGACAGCAGGCCCCCGGCGTCCACATGGGATCGGTACACGAACATCGCAGGGAGCCGATGCTTCATCGCCAAATCGGCGATTTGTTGTCGATGCGCAAGGGTGAGCGGTGACGACAGAACCAGGATCGCTCCGACGCTATCCCGGACCGCGAGTCGAAAGGCACCCGCGAAGTCATCGGAGTGTCGTATCTCAATGGTGTGAACCTTGACCGACAGCACCCGACCTGCTGCCTCCGTGGCACGAAACTGCGAGACATTGATCGCGGGATCGCCGACAACAGCCAAGCGAGAGAGCCGGGGAACCAGCTCCTTGAGAAGTTCCATGTGCTTCCCGCTCAGGTCGGAGAGGTCGAGGAACATCCCCGTCACGTTCCCACCAGGCCGCGGGAGGCTCTGCACGAAGTGCGCGACGACCGGGTCGGTTTCGAGATCGATGGCGACAATGGGGATTGTGTTGGTCGCCTGCTTGGCGGCCCGAACCGCGTGTCCACCCCTGGCGAAGATGACGCTGACGTTAGCGCGAACCAACTCCGCGGCCGCAGCGGGAAACAACTCCGGTCGGTTCCTCGCGTCTCGGTGCTCGAAGACGACGGTTTGTCCTTCTACGTAGCCGCCCTCTCGAAGTGCGGCGAGGAAGGCGTCCCAGTTCTCCGGCGGCGGTTGGGGGCTACTTGTCGGACCCGCGATCGCCAGATGACCGACCCGAGGCAAACCTGCCGCCGGCTGCGCCTCGGCGGCGAGCGGCGCGGCGAGGAGGCCGCCGGTCAAGGTTCCGAGGAATGAGCGCCGGTCGATCACTCGATCACCCGGTCCGCTTGCGCTGCCGATACTAAGACCGCCGTCCTGGCCGGT
>Ga0137403_10009588_pt1 | contig 10755 bp, 7 predicted proteins | sample CZOMad2_1_16fung_FD_122057 | JGI IMG/M metagenome (GOLD analysis project Ga0137403, IMG submission 122057) | Vadose zone soil fungal communities from Angelo Coast Range Reserve, California, USA - CZOMad2_1_16fungal (Hybrid Assembly) | ecosystem: Environmental > Terrestrial > Soil > Vadose zone... | reverse complement strand
TGTTGACCGATTTACCCGGTTGGCGGTAAGCCCGGAGCCCAAGCTTCAGCGCAAGCTGATTAAAGATCGCACTTTGTGAGTTTCGCAAGGAACTAAGGCAAAGAAGGCTGGTCGGCAAGGGTCTATAGCGAACCGCTGGGCGAGGTGAATGGGTCAACCACAAAACTCGGGGCTTCTTATTTTCTCTGCAAAGATTTCTCTTCCCTTGCAATACCTGCCCGGTGGAAAGATTTCCAGTACAATTTGTTCATAATTTACCCATGAGATCCCGTGAGACCGCCGTTTTGCTCATGCTGTTGACCTTGGCCGGGCACCTGTGTGCGGTGGTGCTTCAGCAACAAGCCCCGTCCGCCAACGCATCAAAGGACGATCCAGTATCGATAGGGCTCGTTATCGACAATTCCACATCGATGAAAGACAAGAGAAATGCCACTGTAGCAGCGCTGCGAGAGTTTGTTCAAGCGAGTAATCCCAAGGACGAGTTCTTCGTTGTCAATTTCAACGAGGATGTTCACCTGGACCAGGACTTCACAATTGACGTTAGCAGGGTATACAAGGCTCTCGATCAAGCTGATGCCCACGGCGGCACTGCACTCTATGACGCTCTACTAGCCTCCCGAGACCACCTGAAAAAAGGCTCGAAATATACGAAGAAATTCCTGGTCGTAATCACTGACGGCTCAGACAACACGAGCCATGTAACCAGCTCCAATGTGCTCAAGGAATTCAACGTTGCAAACAGTCCAATTGTCTATTGTGTTGGCCTTTTCAGGGAAGAGTCAGATGCTCGGGGGCACACCGTTCTTGAAAAACTGGCGAAAGAAACCGGGGGGTCGGCTTTCTTTTCCGACAAGTCAAAGAAGCTCGAGGAGATTATGATTAAGATCGCGGGGGAGATTCGGAACCAGTAGCTATCATTCCAAGCCCCCATACACTAGCTTGCCGCCCAGGTAGGTCGCTTCTACTTTCACGTTCTTGATGGCTGCTGGCGGAATCTTGAAGATGTCGTCAGAGAGAATCACGAAATCTGCCAGCTTGCCCGGCGTGATCGATCCCTTCTCTTTATCCTGAAATTCCGCGTAGGCCGAGCCCATGGTGTATGCCTCAATGGCTTCTTTCACCGTCAGCCTTTGCTCGGGCACCCAGCCGTTAGGATTCTTGCCGTCGAGTGTCGCCCGCGTCACCGCGGCATAGAGGCTCCACATTGGGCTCAGCGGAGCGACCGACCAATCGGTCCCGAAAGCCAGCCGCACCCCGTTGTCAACGAAGGTTCGAAACGCATAGGTGCGCTTGATGCGATCCGGGCCAATGCGCGTCTCTGCCCAGCGGCCGTCATCAATCGCGTGGTAAGGCTGCACGGAAGCGATCACGCCCAACCGCGCATAGCGCGCAAAGTCTTTTGCCGCCATGTGCTGCGAATGCTCGATGCGCCAGCGCCGGTCACGCTTGCCGTTGGTCTTCTCAATCTGGGCAAACATGTCCAGAGTCATGGCAATTGCGCGATCACCGATGGCATGAACACAAAGCTGTAATCCGGCAGCGTCTGCGCCACGAAGGCGCTGTTGCATGGCAGAAACCGGATGCATTTCGTCGCTCAAAAGGCCGTGCGTGTTCGGCGCATCTGTATATGCGTCAAAAAAGTATGCTGTCTCCGAACCCAACGATCCGTCGGCGTAGCCTTTCACGGCGCCCATGCGCAGGAATGGTGTACCGAAGGCCCGTCGGATGCCAAGCTTTGCCTGGTCCTTCCAACCGGTTTCCATCGGCGCCGCGTAGATGCGTACGGTGAGAGCGCCTTGCTCTTGCAGCTCAGCGTAGGCTTTTACGTCGTCATATGTCGGGTTCATGTCCTGAACACTGGTTACGCCGACGGAAGCAGCATGGTCCAACGCCTGATGAATTGCCCGCATACGGTGGGCTGCTGTCACAGGGGGCATTACTTTGTTCACCAGCTCTTGAGCCGCATCCCTCAACACCCCTGTGGGATTGCCTTGTGCATCGCGAACAATCTGCCCTCCGGCGGGATCCACTGTCTTGGCCGTGATACCGGCCAGACGCAACGTGAATGAGTTCGCCACCGATTCATGCCCGTCATAGCGATTGACCCAGACAGGCGTGTCTGGCGTTGATGAATCGATCAGTTCTTTTGTGGGAAGATTGGGAGGCGACCATTTCTGCTCGTCCCAATCTCCGCCCACAATCCACTCGCCTTTCGCGGTGGTCTTCACGCGCTCGGCGATCTTGCGCGCAAATTCCTCCGGCGACGCTGCGTCTTTCAGTTGCACAGCCGAAAGATGATCTCCGCCATCTACAAAATGGACGTGTGCGTCATTAAACCCTGGGAGCAGCAACTTGCCTTGCGCATCCAGCACTTTCGTCTGCGGTCCGTGCCATGTATCCACCTCGGCCGCGCTGCCCACGGCCACAATACGTTCGCCCAGCACGGCCAGCGCTTCAGCATGCGGCCGCGCTTTGTCAACCGTCCAGATTTTTGCGTTGGTAACGATCAGGTCCGCCGAAGGTTTGGTCTGCGCCTGCGCAAGGCTTACAAGCGTTGAGGCGAACAAGAGCACCACCGAGTGACGCACGGTCATCATGAAAGCCGCCTCATACTGCTATCTTTCTCCCCACTTCAACTTGGTCCGCAGCACATCAAAGAACGACCGCCCGGCGAATTTAAATAATTTCACGTTATATTCCGACTTCTTGCAGATCACCAGATCATTTTCCACCAGCGGAGTTCCTATCTGACCGTCCACCGTCAGAAACGCCTGTTCTCTGGTAACGAGAATTCTGGCCTCAATGATTGCTGTGTCTTTCACCACAAGCGGCCTGTTCGTCAGGGCATGAGAAGCCACCGGAGTAATCACAAATCCCGAAACGTCCGGAGAAAGAATAGGTCCGCCGGCAGCGAGAGAGTAGGCAGTTGACCCGGTGGGTGTTGAGATGATCAAGCCGTCGGCCTTGTAATTTGCGACGAAAATGCCATTTACTCGGAGTTCGAAATCTGTAATGCGTGCAACCGCGCTCTGATTCATCACAACTTCGTTGAGCGCGTCATGTGTGGCCACGCATTTACCTTCGCGCTGTACCTGGCAGCGCAGCATGGGCCGCAAGCTCAATTCACAACACCGTCCTGCATCCACTTCTTCCAACGCCTGTTCGATCTCTTCCTGCTTTACCTCTGTCAGGAAGCCCAGCGATCCCAGATTTACGCCAAGAATTGGGATATCCGCGCGCGCCACGCAACGTGCGGTCGAGAGCAGCGTGCCGTCGCCTCCCAGGACAATCACAAAATCGGGCGCGACATTGGCTAACTCTTCCCGCTCTGCCGGTTCGCAGTCAGGGCAGAACTCACGTGTGGCGGCGTCAGCGGTAATGGCGTAGCCATGATCGCGAAGCCAGCCTGCCACCTGGACAACAACTTTGCCCAGGTCGGGCTTGCCCTGCTTGGAAATAATGGATGCTTTCTTCATCAGAATTCCGCGCGCAACAGAAATTCCCGGTTTCCTTCCATTCCGAGGATAGGAGATTCCATCAATTCTATGTTCTGGCCGCCCAGCTCTTCCACTTTTTGCCGGACTCTCCTTACCGCGCTGTGTTGAGCAGCTTCGTCCTTAACGATTCCGCCCTTCCCCACCAATTCACGCCCTACTTCAAACTGCGGCTTGATTAGTATCACCGCATCACGTCGCACGGCGGGAATTCGTTTCAAAGTGGCGTCCAGCACCGCGGGGAAAACGAGTGTAACAGAGATAAAAGAAACGTCGACGGCAATGAAGCTGACCGGGCCTATTGCGCCGGCCCGCGCTAAATCCTCCGCCGTAAGATAGCGCGCATTGGTTTTCTCGAGCAACTTCACTCGCGAATCAGAGCGCAATCGCGCATGTATCTGGCCGTAACCTGTATCGACGGCGATAACCTCCGCGGCGCCATGCTGCAGCATGCAATCAGTAAAGCCGCCAGTAGAAGCTCCGACATCCATGCATGTTCGGCCGGTCAGGCCAATTTTCCAATCGTGCAACGCAGCTTCCAGCTTCAGCCCACCGCGGCCAACATACTTCAGGTCATCGCCCAATAAGCGAATTGCTGCGGCCGGATCGACATTAGCGCCGGCCTTCTCAATTTTTTGTTCGTTGACCAGCACGCGGCCGGAAAGGACCATGGCTTGTGCGCGCTCACGCGACGGCACCAGCCCTCGCTCCACCAAAAGCTTGTCGATGCGCACTTTCATCACAGCAATTGTATTTGGACAAGCTTAAGCCGGCCTAACTCCGACACGTGCGGGCCGTGCCAGCTCTGGGAGAGAGTTCTGCAGCAGGGTTTGCGTGATCGTTGGTCGCTGATAGTACAGCTTCAATGATCGCGATGCAACACGTTTTGCATTGAAAAATTTAGAAAACACAAATCTACTTGCGCGTCTTGTTCACAATGGTTTTTTTCGCGACACATGAGTCCCCTCGCACCGTTCGCAGTGCAAAGCGTCAAAACACGCAGGTTTGCTGCATCGCTTCAATCGCTCACTGCGGTTTTCCACACTCTTTTTCACTGAATTGTTGAAAAGGAGTAGGAATTAGTGGAAGCAAATTTGCGCACCGGTCGCAGGAGAAACATCTAAGCAAACCAGAAGTTCTCATGCGGTAGAATAGTCTCGCTCATGCCGCGCAAAAAGAAAAAGAAACCCGCCGCCACAGCCCAAAAGCAAAAAGGCAGCTCCACGGTAAAGTCTAAGTCCGCACGTAAGGCTGCTGCGAAAAAACGAAAGCCTGAAAGCGAAGTCCTGCCGGTTCTGAACTCAGACAAACTGAAAGAGCTCTACGCCACCATGCTGAAGTGCCGCATGCTCGCGGAACGTGTGCAAGGCGCTCAGACTTCAGGGTTGGAATCAGATCGTTCAATCCGCGGCTTTGAGGCTACTCTGGTGGGAGCGGGCACGCATTTATTGTCCAAGGATTGCATTGCGTTAGAGCATAGCGGCTTTGTTGCCAGCTTGATTAAGGGAACGCCTCTGCAATCGATTCTTGCGCGTAACGAGCACCAAACTGGCAATGGTACAGGCAAATCAGCTTCTTCAAGACATGACGGCAATGCCGCTGCAATTCTCAGTATGGACACTGTTATTTCGCTGGCTGCGGAGATGAAAGGCAAGACTGCAGTAACACTGACGTTTTGCATGCAGCATACGGAGACGCTTATTTTCGACCCCGCATCAATGGCCATGGCGGCTACGCAAAAGCTGCCTCTGGTATGCCTGGTTGAGAGCAGCTTTGACTCCCGCCTGGAATTGCCAACTCAGATTGCGTCGGGCCCGTATGTAGGAGCTGACGCCGCCTTTTATCCCAGAATTCCCGTCGATGGCGCCGATGCCGTCGCAGTATTTCGCGTAACGCAGGAAGCAATTCGGCGCGCACGTGAAGGCCACGGTCCAGCCGTGATCGAATGCCTGACGTCGCGCGGCAGCGCGATAGAACAAACGACCGACGGTAATTCGCCAGCGCAGTACACCGCCCAGGACCCTCTTACATTTATGGAGCAGTATTTGCGACGCAGAGATCTTTGGTCGGATCAATGGTCGCAGTCGATCATCGAAACATTCAACCGGGACCTGGACGTGGCACTCACTTCTCTCGAAAACACCACCGACAGCGAAGGAAAATTTGATAACGTGTACTCCTCCGATGTCCGTGCGCCGCGCCCGTCAGCAGCTTCGGCGCATTGATCCTTGATCCGACCGGCTTAACAGTTTCCTACATTCAATCAGTGGAAATTGCGCGTGGTTCGCGTCATACTATAGAGATGAATGCCAAACCTGCCGCAGCCCTTGAACCGGACCACGAGGAAATTCTAGAGTGGATTGAAGCTTTTGATGAAGTCATCGACCAGGAAGGCCCTGGCCAGGGTACCCGCCTGCTGGACGCCCTGACCCGTCGAGCCCGCCAATCCGGTGTGGATGTCCCCGTACAGCTGAACACCCCCTACGTGAATACGATCCCGGTGGAAGAAGAATTGCCATATCCAGGCGATCGCGCCGTAGAGCGCCGCATCAAGAGCCTTATCCGCTGGAACGCCATGGCTATGGTCCATCGGCAGAATAAGAAAGATCCCGGGATCGGTGGACACATCTCCACATATTCTTCTCTGGCGACGCTCCTGGAAGTCGGCTACAACCATTTCTTTCATGCCACATACGGTGACGAGCCCGGCGATTTTGTTTATTTCCAGGGCCACGCATCGCCCGGCGTATACGCTCGCGGATACCTTGAAGGCCGCATCAGCCAGCAGCAGATAGAAAATTATCGTCACGAATTGCGGGATACGCCCGGATTGTCGTCATATCCGCATCCGTGGCTCATGCCTGAATACTGGCGTTTCCCCACCGTTTCCATGGGCCTGGGACCGTTGAATTCCATCTATCAGGCGCGCTTTATGCGCTACCTCGAGAATCGCGGGCTTATCAAGCCGACGCCGCGCAAGGTGTGGGCATTCATCGGCGACGGCGAGACCGATGAGCCTGAAGTTCTGGGCGCGCAATTGACCCTGGCGTCGCGCGAGAAGCTGGACAACCTAATTTTTGTGGTGAACTGCAACCTTCAGCGTCTGGACGGCCCAGTACGCGGCAACGGCAAGATCATCAATGAACTAGAATCGGCCTTTCGCGGGACCGGATGGAACGTGATCAAAGTGATCTGGGGTTCCGGCTGGGACGAACTGCTGGCGCGCGACCACTCCGGCATGCTGCTCAAACGGATGGAAGAGTGCGTGGACGGCGAGTACCAGGCTTTCAAAGCCAAAGACGGCGCCTTTGTACGCAAGGAATTTTTTGGCAAATATCCGGAGACCGCTGCGCTGGTCGCCGACTGGACTGACGATGAAATCTTCCACTTGCAGCGCGGCGGCCTTGATCCGCAAAAGGTTTACAACGCCTACAAGCGAGCGGCCGACCATAAGGGCGGCCCGACCGTAATCCTGGCCAAGACCATCAAAGGCTATGGCCTGGGCTCAGCGCAGGCGCGCAATGCCACGCACCAGGAAAAGAAAATGACGGACGAAGCGCTCACGGCTTTCAGGTCACGCTTTGAGATTCCCATTCCGGACAAATCTGCACAGGAAGGCGCGCCGTATCGTCCGCCGGACGACAGTCCGGAAATTCAGTACATGCAGCAGCGCCGCAAGGAACTGGGCGGCTATATGCCGATGCGCGATGGACACGTGCGCGGCTTCGAGGCCCCGAGTCTTGAAACGTTCAAGGAATCACTGGAAGGATCAAAAGGCCGCGCCGTCTCCACGACAATGGGCTTCGTCAGTATGCTGCGCAACCTGATGAAAGACCCGAAGGTCGGAAAGCTGGTTGTACCGATTATTCCGGACGAAGCCCGCACGTTCGGAATGGAATCGATCATCCGTCAGGTTGGCATTTACGCCAGCCAGGGACAGCTCTACAAGCCGCACGATGTTGATATGCTGCTCTACTATCGCGAAGCCAAAGACGGACAGATACTGGAAGAAGGCATCACTGAAGCCGGATCCATGGCTTCCATGACTGCGGCAGGCACCGCGTATTCCAATTATCGCGTGCCCACAATTCCCTTCTTCACTTATTACTCCATGTTCGGCTTCCAGCGCGTTGGAGACCTCATCTGGGCATTTGCCGATGCTCGCGGCAAGGGCTTTTTAATGGGTGGAACTGGCGGCCGAACCACTCTTGCCGGCGAAGGACTGCAGCATCAGGATGGGCACAGCGTAGTGGTTTCTTCCACGGTTCCAACGTGCGCTACCTACGATCCAGCGTATGTTTATGAGACAGCTGTGATCATCCAGGACGGAATCCGCCGCATGTACCAGGAAGGCGAAGACCGTTTTTACTACATCATGCTCTATAACGAAGATTATGTAATGCCAGAGATGCCGGCCGGCTGCGAGGAAGGCATCATCAAGGGCATTTACAAACTCAAAGCGGCGGAAGGCAAAAAGGCCACAGTGCAGCTGTTTGGCAGCGGCCCGATCCTCAATGAAGCGCTCCGTGCGCAGACCATTCTGGCGGAAAAATACGGCGTTCAGGCCGACGTTTGGAGCGTAACCAGTTACAACGAGCTGCGTCGAGAGGCATTGGCTTGTGATCGCTGGAGCCGGTTGCATCCGGCAGAGAAGCCGAAACAACCATATTTGCTCTCAATTCTGGAAAAGGTTGATGGGCCGATCATCGCTGCCTCCGATTACATGAAGGTGGTTCCGGACCAACTTGCTCCCTGGCTGGGTATCCGCCTGGTCACGCTGGGAACAGACGGCTTTGGCCGAAGTGACAACCGCGAGCACCTGCGGCGTCATTTTGAGATCAATGCCGAATCCATCGCCACGGCTGCTCTTTCCCGGCTGGCCCGAGACGGAAAATTTGACCCCAAGAAGGCACAGAAAGCCTTCTCCGATCTGGGCGTAAACATAGAAAAGGCTGATCCAGCCCGTGCCTAGAAATGCAGTATTTTCATAAGCTTGCACGAATTGGACACCGCTAAATGTAGAGACGTAGCCTGCTACGTCTCCACCTCACGCCTTTTTCCAATCGCTCTGCATGAGCGTAAGTCACTCAACTTTTAGCATTGACAAACCTACGGCCTTTACCCCATAATTGGCACTCAATAGGAATGAGTGCTAACAATTCCTAGGTTTCACCCAAGCAGCCTTAGTAAACCCCATATTTCGAGCACCTCTTGAAAGGAGAATTTCGCATGGCACAGAAGTTGACCCCGCTACATGACCGCGTTGTCATCCGCCGGATTCAGGAAACGGAAACCGTTCGTGGTGGCATCATCATCCCCGACACCGCAAAAGAGAAACCCCAGGAAGGTATCGTCATCGCTGCTGGAACCGGCAAGTTTGAAAAAGGCCAGACCGTTCCCCTGGCAGTAAAAGAAGGCGACCGCGTCCTGTTCGGCAAGTATTCCGGATCAGAAATCAAGATTGACGGCGAAGAGCTGCTGATCATGAAGGAAGACGAGATCCTTGGAATCCTGAGCGGCTCGAGCAAGAGCGCGGAAAAGCCTGAAAAGGCCGGCGCCGCAAGACGGTAAAAAGGCAGCCATTAGCCTTTGGCTCTTAGCCTATTCATTTAAAGCTGACGCCTAAAGGCCAACCGCAAAGATTTTTGAAGTTATTAGTCCGAAACATTTCCGCGGAAATTCCGCAAAAGTCTTGATAGGAGATTGCAACAATGCCAAAAATTATTGTGCACGGTGAAGAATCCCGCCAGGCGATCCTGCGCGGAGTGAATGTACTGGCAGACGCAGTAAAGGTGACGTTGGGGCCCAAAGGGCGCAACGTCGTAATCAACAAGAAGTTCGGTTCCCCCGTCATCACCAAGGACGGCGTGACCGTGGCCAAGGAAATTGAGCTTGGCGATAACCTGGAAAACATGGGCGCGCAGATGGTGCGTGAAGTCGCCAGCAAGACCAGCGACGTGGCCGGTGACGGCACCACCACCGCAACGGTTCTGGCCCAGGCCATCTATCGTGATGGCGTAAAGACTGTTGCAGCCGGCGCCAACCCGATGGCCCTGAAGCGCGGCATTGAGCGCGCTGTGAACACGATTTGCGGCACCTTGAACAAAGACGGCGAGCGCAGCAAAGGCTACCTCGACAGCTTCTCCAAGCCCGTCAGCGGCGACATGATTGCCCAGGTGGGCACCATCTCCGCCAACAACGACGAAACCATTGGACGCATCATTGCTGAAGCCATGAAGAAAGTCGGCAAAGACGGCGTGATCACGGTGGAAGAATCCCGCACCATGGAAACCAGCCTGGAAGTCGTGGAAGGCATGCAGTTTGATCGTGGCTATCTCTCTCCTTACTTCGTGACTGACCCCGAGCGCATGGAAGCTACTCTTGACGACGCGCTCATCCTGATCAATGAAAAGAAAATCAGCACCATGAAGGACCTGCTTCCGATTCTGGAACAGGTAGCCAAGGCCGGCCGGCCGCTGCTCATCATCGCTGAAGATGTCGATGGCGAAGCGCTGGCAACCCTGGTAGTGAATAAGCTGCGTGGCACGATTCAGGTTTGCGCTGTAAAAGCTCCCGGCTTCGGCGATCGGCGCAAAGCCATGCTGCAGGACATCGCAATCCTGACCGGCGGCAAAGCCATCACCGAAGATCTGGGCATCAAGATGGAAAGCATCGAGATCTCTGATCTGGGCCGCGCCAAGAAAATCACCGTGGATAAAGACAACACCACGATCGTGGAAGGCAAAGGCAAAGGCACTGAGATCGAAGGCCGCGTGCGCGAAATCCGTGCACAGTCGGAAAAAGCGACCAGCGACTATGACCGCGAGAAACTACAGGAGCGGTTGGCGAAGCTGGTGGGTGGCGTTGCCGTGATAAAAGTCGGCGCCGCGACTGAAACCGAAATGAAGGAAAAGAAAGCCCGCGTGGAAGACGCAATGCACGCGACCCGCGCTGCCGTGGAAGAAGGCATTGTCCCGGGCGGCGGCGTAGCCCTGGTCCGTTGCCAGGCTGCTCTGGATGAACTCAAGTTCAAGAATGACGATGAGGAAACCGGTGCAGAAATCGTGCGTCGCGCGCTGGAAGAGCCTTTGCGCCAGATCGTCGCCAACTCTGGCGAAGAGGGTGCAATCGTTGTGGGCAAGATCCGCGACTCAAAAGACAATAACTATGGTTACAACGCTCAGACTGACAAGTTTGAGGACCTGGTTAAGGCCGGCGTGATCGATCCCACCAAGGTGACCCGCACCGCCCTGCAGAACGC
>Ga0137403_10009587_pt1 | contig 10756 bp, 13 predicted proteins | sample CZOMad2_1_16fung_FD_122057 | JGI IMG/M metagenome (GOLD analysis project Ga0137403, IMG submission 122057) | Vadose zone soil fungal communities from Angelo Coast Range Reserve, California, USA - CZOMad2_1_16fungal (Hybrid Assembly) | ecosystem: Environmental > Terrestrial > Soil > Vadose zone... | reverse complement strand
AGGTGACGCTCTCCTCTGCCGCTCCGTTTGCGTGGGCGGCGATGGCGCGATTGAGCGGATCGCGTTTCCGGAAACGTGTGGCGAAAAACGTAGCGACGCCGAGTTGGTCGAAATTGCACAGCGTTTGCTGACAAATGAGTCCGAGCGACGAGGCATCGCCGAGCGCGCAACCAATATCGCGAAGGAAAAGCTTTCCTTTCGCGCGGGTCGCGAAACACTCGCGCATTTCTTTGCGGCGCTCTAACCCGTCATCCCGAGCGACAGTCGAGGGATCCCGAGAAAGTTACCTTTAAGCTTTCGCAGCGGGATCCCTCGACTTCACTCGGGATGACAGTCTTACGCTTCCGGATTCACTGGAAAATGCTTGTTCTTCAAATGTTCCGGGACGCGCTGCGTTTGTTCGGATTCGATTTCTTCGCTGGCAGCGGCTAACGATACGTAAGCTTCGCGGCTTTTTTTCGCCCGACACATGTAAGCGGTGGCATGGGCCAGCGGAATCCGTGCTTCCGGCATTCCGACAAATTCAACGGCATGTTGCGCTGCGATTGCGAGGGGAAGCGCCTCCGGATCAGCCAGCCCGATATCTTCGCTCGCGAAAATTACGATGCGACGCGCGATGAAACGAAAGTCCTCGCCAGCGTGCAACATTTTCGCTAGCCAATAAATCGCGCCTTTTTCATCCGAGGCGCGCATGCTTTTGATGAACGCGCTGATTGTGTCATAATGCGCGTCACCTTTTTTGTCATAAACAACCGCCTTGGTTTGAATACTCTCCTCAGCGACCCGGAGGGTGAAGTGAATGACACCCTCAGCTGGAGGGACGCGCTCCGTCGCGTCCGGTTTCCTGCGGGACGACTTGGACGGCACGGAGGCCATCCCTCCGGGCGGAGTTGTCAAAACCCCCACTTCGAGTGCGTTTAAACATTTGCGCGCATCGCCGTCACTGAGCTTGGCCAGGTGCCGGCGTGCGTCCGCGTCTATCTTGACATTGAATTTGCCGAGACCGCGTTCGGAATCTGCCAGCGCGCGATCGATCAAAATTTCGAGCTGCTCGACGCTGAGCGGTTCGAGTCGGAAAACGAGCGAGCGGGAGACGAGTGCGCTATTAACGTAGAAGTACGGATTGTAAGTGGTGGCCCCGATTAGCCTCAGATTTCCGCTCTCGACGTCGGGCAACAAAATATCCTGCTGCGCTTTATTGAAATGGTGGATCTCATCGATAAAGACGATCGTTTTGCGGCCGGAAGTTCGTAGCCGATTAGCCGCCGCCGCTACCACTTTGCGCATCTCCGCCACGTTACTTTCCACTCCACTCAATCGAATGAATTCGGAGTGGGTCATCTCGGCGACGACATATGCCAGAGTTGTTTTGCCGCTTCCGGGTGGACCGGAAATAATCAGCGAAGGGAGACGGTCGGCTTCGATTGCGCGACGCAAGAGTTTTCCCGGTGCCAGGATGTGTTCCTGCCCGACAAATTCATCGAGTGTGCGTGGACGCATGCGCGCCGCGAGGGGAGCTGCGCTGACCCGCTCCAGGTTTTCCTCCTCGGTTTTGGCGAACAAATCGTGCATTGCGTGGAAATGTACGGCGAGGGCTGGTTGGGCGCATCTGTAAATATCCTGCCCGCCCAGGTTGTAGCCGGCATCGGCGATGCCGGATTAAACGAAAACGCGCAGCGAGATGTCATCCCGAACGAAATTGAGGGACCCCTCGATTATGGACTGATTACCCAACATTTGTGTGACTTAATTTGCAATTGTGAGGTCCCTCGGCGTCGACGTCTCGGGATGACAGGTGTAAGCGCGCAGTACCGTCGTCATCGCAGTAACCTCTGCACGATCATCTCGAACGAAAGTGAGAGCCCTCCAATCAATGAGCGATCATCCGAAAATTTGTGTTAATGCGAATTGGCAACTGGCGAAGTCGCTCGGTCGGAGGTGGGACATCTGGCACGGCTTGCGCTCTATTTAATTCCGCCAAAGAGTGCTCAATGCGTCCCGGGATTTTAATTTCAATTTTAGCCTTCGCTATTTGTGCAACCACCCGCGGTGCAGTGACATTACCGATGCGCACTGTCTTCAAAGGCCAGGACCGATTCGAACAACTCGTTGTGCGAGCGAAAGCCGAGAACTGGAAGGCGTTGCCGATCGGGCAACGGACCGCGGCGGTGGGCCAGGCGATGGTCGGAACGCCTTATCGCTCTTTTACGCTGGAGATCGATAACCGAGTTGAGTCGCCCTCGGTGAACTTCACGGGGCTCGATTGCTGGACCTTTTTCGAAACCGCTCTCGCCTTCGCTCGGATGCTGGATGAGCCGGAGACGAATTGGACGCCGACGCAATTATTGCGCTACATCGAGATTGATCGTTACCGCCACGCCGAATGCACCGGCGAATATCTCTCTCGCCTCCATTACCTCGAAGATTGGCTTTACGACAATGACCGGCGCGGCCTGGTTGAAGATCTGACCCGCTCGCTTGGTGGTGTAAGCGTGCCGCATTCAGCCCGGGAAATGACAAACGGTTGGCGGCATTATCGCTACCTCGTGCACAATCGCGGCTTGCTTCGGCCCCTCGCGGAAATGGAAGCGGATGTTTCCTCACGACCGCTTTACGAAATTCCCAAACGTCGCGTGGCTGCGATCGAATCGCGACTGCGCAGCGGCGACATTATCGGCATTGTCTCACGTGACGACCGTCACACCTCCGTGCGTGCGACGTCACACGTCGGCTTGGCGTTGCGTACTGCCGACGGCACCATCCACTTTATGCATGCCTCGGCGCCGCATAATTATGGCCGAGTCGTGATCGACACACGGCTTTCGAATTATCTTTATCGTTACAGCTCGGATACCGGGATTCTAGTGGCGCGGGCACTGCGGTAAGCCGAATCGCGACCAATTAAATCCACAAATACCGAGTCAACATTTGAGTGTTGCAGGTGCGACGCTGAATTGTTAACTCGGTGGGGGAAGGCCTCGTCTGGCGCTACGTTTCAATCTGCGGCGATTGCGGTGCCTAATCCTCTTTCCGATCGCGGAATTCGACGAGCAATTTTTCCAGGCGGGTGATTGCCGCCTCGGCGTCGGCTCCGCGTGCTTCCAACCTGGCGGTGGCCCCTCGATCGAGATTGGCACGCAGGACATCGATGAGGCTGGAGGCGGAAAAGCGTTGCTCGCCCTTAATCAAGGTTATCTCGGCGCGAAAACCGTTCGCGACGCGGACGAACTCTGCGGCCGGTCGGGCGTGGAGGCCGAGCTCGTTTTGAATAGTGATCTCGCGTGAGACCACGATTAATTTGTCGGTGGGATGGGATCGGCGCAGGATCATGGGTTAGTGCCCCACCGGCGGTGGAGGAAACGTTCGACCGGGGAAAACAATATTTTGTCGGCCAGCAGTCCGATGACAATAATCACCAGCATAATAGCAATTACCTGGTCCATCGCACTCAATTCGCGGCCATAATGAAGCAATTGTCCAAGTCCGAAGCCCGTTAGAATAGTCACGAAAATTTCCGCTGCCATGAGCGAACGCCAGGCGAAAGCCCAGCCCTGTTTCATTCCACTAACGATAAATGGGAGGGCTGCCGGCAAGATGACTTTAAGCCAGATATGCAAACGCTTTGATCCCATGGTCAGCGCGGCTCGCGGGTAAATCGGCGGGACGTGGCGTACACCGGTATCGGTCGCAATCACGACCGACCAGAGTGTTCCCATTACAACGACAAAGAGCATGGCTGCCTCCGTTTGCCCGAACCACAGAAGCGCGAGAGGGACCCAGCACACGCTGGGCAGCGTTTGCAACCCGAGCGCGAGCGTCCCGATGGTATCGTGAAAAAGTTTCCAGCGGGCCGTCAATAGACCAAGGGGCAATCCGCCAACGAGACCGATAACATAACCGATCAGCAGCCGGCGCATGGTGATGACGGTAGCCTGGACTAGAGTCCCATCGGTGGCCGATGTTTTCAGATACTCCGCCACTTGCTGCGGGGCCGGCAGCAAGACCGGCGACCAGATCTTGGCGCGAAAAGCCCATTCCCAAAGGGCGATCAAGACCGCGAAAAAGAGAAAGGCGAGGAGAAATCGTTTCATTTCGCTATCGCAGCCTCGGATTGGGCGCCGCTTTTGAGGGCGTGGGTAATTCGGCTGGCATAGGTAGCGAGCTCAATGCTGTTCAGATCGCGCGGTCGCGGCAGCTCGATCACGAATTCCTCCTGCACCCTACCCGGATGAGGAGAAAAAAGCAGGACCCGATCACCCAGACAAACCGCTTCGCGGACGTTGTGAGTGACAAAGACAATGGTTTTGCGCCGCGATTTCCAAATGCGCTGGAGATCGCCATAAAGCTGCTCGCGGGTAAGAGCATCGAGGGCGGCGAAAGGCTCATCCATCAGGAGGACGCGTGGATTGGGCGCGAGGGCGCGGGCCAGCGCGACACGTTGTTTCATCCCGCCGGAAAGCTCGTGAATGTTGGATCGTTCAAATCTCGTTAGTTCGACGAGTTCGAGGTAGTACTTTGCCACATCACGGCGATCCTTTTTCGTCAGATTTGGTTTTAGTTTCAAAGGGAAAAGGACATTGCCAAGGACATCAAGCCAGGGAAACAGCGCTGGTTCCTGAAACATGACCAGGCGTTCCCGTCCCGGCCCCCTCACCGGTTTGCCGTCAGCCAACACCGTTCCGCTGTCCGGTTTTTCCAACCCGGCAATGATGTTGAGGAGAGTCGATTTGCCGCAACCGCTAGCACCGACGATGCAAACGAACTCCGCCTCCGCGACATTGAGGCTGACGCGATCAAGCGCGAGGACTGTTCCGGCACGGCTGTGAAAACTTTTCGACACTTTGTCGATGGCAAGCTTGCTCGGAGAAACGAGCGCTAGCTCTTCCGTGACCGAACCGGTTTTATGGCTAAACCTCACGGAGTTTCAATTAGCTTTGAAGTATCGGTATTACCCTTGAGAAAGCCGGCGTCCTTTCCATCCTGCACCGCCTTCGTGATCAGCTCAGCCGGCACCGCGGTTGTGAACTTAATTCGCTTCCACGCCTGCGCGACTGCGTCCGGCGCGAAGGTCGTCCTCGTTTCGGCCCTCAGCTCATCGATTAGCAGCTTTTGCGCCTCATCCGGATTCTTCTGTATCCAATCGGTCAACTCCGCGTTCGCGGCCACTACTTTCTTCGCCAAATCCCGTTGGCTGCCAACAAACTTTGCGGTCGAGACCAGCCAGGTCGTGATCACATCCTTGTCTTCGAGAAAGACCCGCGCCTTCGCCTCGCGTTCCAACCGCGTTACCCACGGCTCAACGGTCCAGACTGCATCGACACCGCCGTTTTGAAACAGGGGAAGTTGATCCGGATTTGCAGTCGGCACCACGATCACGTCGCCAACGGTCTGGGTAATTTTGAATCCCTGCGCCTTCAACCATGCGCGACAGGAAACGTCCTGGGTATTGCCGAACTGAGGGGTGGCGATTTTCTTCCCGCGAAAATCTGCCGCCGTCTTAATGGGCGAATCCGATTTTACCACCAAAGCGGCGCCCGCATTAGCTGCCCCGGCAATGACGCGGATTTCTTCGCCATTGGATTTAAAGTGCGCATTGAGCGCCGGGCTCTGACCGACGTAGGTCAGATCGAGCGTGCCAGCTAACATCGGCTCCATCGCGGATGGCCCGGCATTGTACGTAAACCACTGGATTTCCACCGTTGGTCCGAGTCGCTCCTCGAACCAGCCTTTTCCCTTGCGCGAAAGGGCGTGTGCGATCACCCCCTGGGCGTGAGTGATGTTCGGGAAATGGCCGAAGCGTATGACAACCTTATCTTGGGCCGCAACGAGCTGTGCAAAAACACAGATCGCGGCAGTTACGAACAGGACTAGTTTTGTTTTCATAAATTTTTCTTTCACTTGGTGAATGTTGTCATGAGTCGTCGAAACGGTGCCGCGGCGTGGTGTCAAGCGCGTCCCGACTTAGCGAACGGAATACCAGAATTAAAGCTTCGGTAACGCTAGAACATCAGCTGTAGACGTACGATAACCTCATCGAATTGATCATCGCCAAACTGCGGATTCGCTTGTCGGAAATCCGACCAAGTGTGAATGTAATTCGCCATTAGCTTTAGATCATCCCCGTGGATGTAGTAGTTGAGGCCGCCGGTAATGGAGTGAATGCCATCGTTGCCTTTTTGTCCCGGATTTAATTGCTCCCATCTGACGGCGGCTTGAAGTTTCTTCGGGATCAGGTAGTAAGCTCCCGTTACGTAGAACCCGTTGGTTGTGAAGTCGGCGAACCCTGGAGGCACCCCGGCCACGGTGCGACCGTTTACTTTCTCTTGAAGGTATTCACCGATTAAATCAAACGGACCCAGATTGAACCAGGCGTCCACGCTCCACGCCGTCCTTTCATCCGCGCCCGGGAGCGTAAATGGCGAGAGGGAACCGTCGGAATTTACCAATAGGTTCAACGATTGCGAGATATTTGTGCCCTTGTCATCGCGACTGTTGAGCACGTCACCGCCAAGCTTCAGACTGGAATTCTGACCGAGCAGTTTGCCTTGCCACGGCAGAAGCTCCAACCGCCCGACATACATGAAATTATTGTTGTCGTTAATGCTGACATTGCGTCCGTTTCCGTTGAAGATGCCAGCGTAATAGGTCAGCAAATCCTTCTGTGCAGGCCAGATGTTCGTAAATGGCTTTCCCCAAAGTTGCGCGCCGACCTGCCGCTCCGGCGTGATGGCCCCGGTAGGTAAACTGCGCTCGATTATGATCAGGGTAGGATCTGGAGTAAGTTGCTCCAATCCGAACGGCGCTTTCCATTGGCCGACCTTGACGTTCGCTTCTGCGAACTGATGCCAGTTGATGAAAATGTCTGTTCCCGAAAAATCGGTGCGGTTCGATGATATGCCATCACTATTCTCGAACTCGCCTTCGACCTTGAAATCGAAGTTCTCTGCGAAATCACCGGTTAAATTGATGCGCGTCCGGCGCAGCCGGAAACGATCTTTCAACGCGGTCTGACCAAAGCGACCTTCGAACGCCGAGACCTCACCGTCTTCAAGGTTCATCTGAATGTACCCGCCAAGCACGAGTTTGAATTCCGATGCGCGCGGAGTGACGAAAATCCCGGGTTTCTCCTCTACGGCTACGCTTTTTTCAACGTACGATTTCCCGTCGTAAGTCACCTCTGTCTTCCTTTTCCCTCCCGCACCAGGTTCAGAGGTGCTCTGCTTCTTCAAACTACTGACTTCTCGTTCCAACTCGGCGTTTCGTTTTTGTAATTGCTCAACTGCCCGCTCCAATTTCTGCAGTCGGTCGGACTCGGAGTTGTTGCTGGAGGTTTGGGCCCGCAGCGGTTGAATTACCAGCAGCAACAGCGGAAGGGTGACCCCGATCCGAACTAGTGACGATTTTTTCACAAGCATTTGTTTCTCCTTATCTTGACAATTTCCTCACTTGAAAAGAACCTCCGGAAGTCCGGCTAGCGCTATTCCTCCTCGTGTGATCCTCCAGCGGCCTGGTCGGTAAATTGTTAGCTTTTTAGATCGTTCTTTACGCTTTGCAATCTCGTTTTCTCGGTCCGTTCAATCTGAGTCACCTTGGAATCGTGCACCACGATTTGAACGACCCCGAACCGTAGGCTTTGGACTTTTTCGCGCACCAATTCGAGCCAGTCGGCGGATGCGCGTCTTTCATCATGCGGCATGAGTTCGCCTTTCGCTTGAACGCTTCGAAGAAGTCGCGGAGTTGGCGGGCAGAGACGTCAGAACCGAATCGAGGTTGAATGCTCTCGAGATAAAGGGGGGCGAGACTTTGTCGCGTCGCATTTTGCGCAACGTGATTTCGACAATGTCAGCCAGGGTGTAGCGGTCGAGAATCTTGATGATAGCGGTGCGGACATCGAGCATCAGCATGCGCAGGCCGCAATGGTCTTCGTCCGGACAAGTACAACGCGAGTAGGCCGTCTGGCTGACGCATGGGATGGGAGCGAGTGGTCCGTCGATCAATCTGATGACGGAGCCGAACTTGATGCGGTTCATGGGGCGGGCCAGAGAGTAGCCGCCGTCTTTTCCGCGCTTGCTCACGACAAACCCGTTCGCTTTCAACTGGGTGAAGATTTGCTCGAGAAACTTGATCGGAAGTTTTTCTTTCGCGGCCAGTTCACTGACCTGGAGAAGGGGCCTTCCCAGTTCGGCCGCGATGCCGAGGTCAATGAGAGCGCGCAATGCATATTCGCCGCGTTTGGAAAGCTTCATGTCCCGCGATCCCGATCGCGCTGGATGCAGCAACTATCATGCGTGGCGCCCAAAATTAAAAAGGCGTTCAGGCTTTCGCCGGCCGCCGCGAATCGGAAAAAAGCCAGCTCATCAACATTTTTCTTCCCGCGCGCCGGAGGGCCCGCCCCCTTGTCCCATGACGTCGCGCGCTGATAAGGTGAAAACCGTTCTCGTCCTGATAGCCGACGGGGGCGCGGCGGGCCGCCTGGGTCAGGGCGGCGATTAGGACGAAGGCGCTAAGAATGATTTTCGCCGGGAGAGCTGGAAGCACTCCGGCTGTAACCACGCTGCTCACTGCCAATAACAGAAACGTTTTCATCATATTCCCTCCTGATTGCGTGACTGACTCTTCTGTCATGTATACTGCGATGCTAGGAATTAATGTCTAGTGGTCAAGTAGGAATTTTTAATTATTTTTCGGTTCTTGCTTCCTTTTGGAGGCGCCAAGGCAGTCTGGCCGATTTAACCGCCAGCCCCGGCTCCTCGACCCCCTACCTTGTCACTGAATGAAACCCATCCTCATCCTGATAGCCGACAGGGGCGCGGCGGGCCGCCTGGGTCAGAACGGCCATTAAGACGAAGGCGCTAAGGATAATCTTGGCCGGTAGACTTGGAAGCGCTCCGGCGGTAGCAACACTGCTTACGGACAATAACAGAAACGTTTTCATCATTTTCCCTCCTGATTGCGTGGCTGGTTCTCCTGTCATGTATACTTCGAAAGTAGGAATTAATTATTTTTCGGCTCTGGCAGGCCTATCGGATGCCCAAAGCAGGCGAAGTCTGGCTGATTAGTCGCGTCCTCCGTGAAACCCATCCTCATCCTGAGAGCCGGCGGGCCGCTTCGCTCACGACGGCCAGTAAAACGAAGGCGCTAAGGATTATTTTCGCCGGTAAACTTGGCAGCACTCCGGCTGTAATCACACTGCTCACTGCCAATAACAGAAACGTTTTCATTTCCCTCCTGCTTGCGTTAATGCGGGCTAACGTGGCCGCGGCCGTTGCTGGGGTAATAGCCGCCGCAGCCGGCGCAAATCCCATGAGATACTTTCCAGGACGGTGAAAAAACACCGCCCCAGGCTAATCGCTTGTTACACCACGCGCAGACGACGCGCGGCCGATAAAAAAACGATCGGAAAAACCTTTTCATTTCGCCGGCGGAATTGAATTTGCAAAAAACACCTCCGCCAAGCTGGCGCGCAAGCGCGCCGCTTCCATTTTCTCTGGTGCGGCTAAGACTGACTCTCCTGTCATGTATACTGCGATAGTAGGAATTTAATGTCTATCCGTCAAGTAGGAATTGCAAATTATTTTTCGGCGCTCCCAAGTGTGTCGGATGCCCTAGGGAGGCGAAGTCTGGCGATTTTAGTCCCGCCCTCCGGTCCCGGAGGTAGCAGCGTTGTAACAGAACCGCGGATTAAGCCCGGCGCAGACCTGCCGGGCGTAAATCTGGCTTTCGGCTGAGAGGTATTCTCGGAATCCGCCAATCTTACCCTGCCGGACTTTGAATGATTCCGGATCCTCCCGGTCGCGCGGCTGCAGAATTTTTGATCCAAATTCGCCCGCCGCCTCCAGCTTCTGCATATTCCGAAAATCGGAAAAATCGATCGCCGGACCGAAGACATTCTCGTCGATCTGCTTCTCGCCAATTGCGCGGAGTAATTCGTGAAAGAGACGCGCCGGCTCTACGCGTAAATCCTCATAACGCACGATTGTGAAGTCGGATCGGTCGCCGAATTCCGTGATCCAGCCGTTCATTACTTCGACCATCACAGCGATCCCAAAGCGCGGATGGCGCAAAAATGTGTCCATCGACATTTCCCTGATCTCGTTGGGGGTGGCGGGATTGCGTCGCGTGAGTTGGATGAAGTAGGAGACGAAAGCATCCCGCGGATCGCGTGCCAGCAGGACAATCGGCCTTTTGCGGAGGGCGCGACGTGGAATCAAGTATTTCCTGCGTAATCGGTCCCAGGCATTGCCTTTGGTTCGATCCTCGAAACGGTCGTGCGAGTAAATAATGCGCGGAACTCCGGCGTCGCCACGGTCGGTCAGATCAAGAGAAAATTGCCGGCCCAGTTTGTAGGAAAAATAGGCGTTAAGGAATGTGCGCACCCAGGTCCGCCCGCTCTTGGGAATGGAAATGAGGATAGCGTCGCCGCCGGAAAGCTCGCGGGCGCGGCTGCTGAGGTTCCATCGCATAGTGGAATAAACCTAGTCGCGGTACGATGCCGGTCGAATGTTCGCGACAAGCGCTGCTTCTCCCCGCCGCCGCTGGCGACGGACGCCCCGCCCTTACTTTGCCAAACTGGGGCGATCGGCTATATTGGTATCCCCTCATATTTTCGGGGGCGTACTGGCTTCGACTTGAAGTTTGAAGCGCAGGCGGCATGTCGAGGATGGTTCGTTGGCCTCGTTAAAAACCGAGCCAAAAAAAATAAACGCAGATCACCAAGATCTCGCTCTCGCGGCTTAATTGACCGCGACGTTTGGAG
>Ga0137403_10009586_pt1 | contig 10757 bp, 10 predicted proteins | sample CZOMad2_1_16fung_FD_122057 | JGI IMG/M metagenome (GOLD analysis project Ga0137403, IMG submission 122057) | Vadose zone soil fungal communities from Angelo Coast Range Reserve, California, USA - CZOMad2_1_16fungal (Hybrid Assembly) | ecosystem: Environmental > Terrestrial > Soil > Vadose zone... | reverse complement strand
TGCTGCTGCTCAACCGCACCAAAATCGGCCTGCTGATCCGCGCCGGCGTCGAGAACAAGGAGATGGTCGAGGCGATGGGCTATCGCATCCGCCGCCTGTTCGTCGGCGTGTTCGTCGCGGGCTCGGCGCTGGCCGGCCTCGGCGGCGCGCTCTGGGGCATGTACCAGGAGAGCGTGACCGTGCACATCGGCGCCAACATGATGGTGCTGATCTTCATCGTCATCATCATCGGCGGGCTGGGCTCGGTCGGCGGCTGCTTCGTCGGCGCGCTGCTGGTGGGCTTGAGCGCCAATTACATCGGCTTCCTGGCGCCCAAGCTGGCGCTAGGCTCGAACATCCTCTTGATGGCGCTGATCCTGCTGCTCCTGGCAGGGGGATCTTTAGCATGGCATTTGCTGGGCCCTGCCACAGCTTTTGAAGGCGAGAAATACACCCTCTATATCCGGACGGGCATGAGCTTTGAGCAGTTGCTGGAACTGCTGAGGAAAGACACGGTGATCAGAAGTCCCGGAGCATTCGACTGGCTGGCGGGGAGGATGGATTACCGGGAGAATGTGAAGGCGGGCAAGTATGAGATCAAAGAAGGCTCCAGCTTAGTATCCATCATCCGCATGCTGCATAATGGCCGGCAGGCGCCCGTTCATTTCGTCATCACCAAGCTGCGTACCCGGGAGACGCTGGCATCCTGGATCGGCAGGAAGCTGGAATGCGACTCTGCCGGCGCGATGCGTTTCTTCGAGAACAATGATTCCCTTGCCGCGTTCGGGCTGGACTCCAATACCTTCATGACGGCGGTATTGCCCGATACCTATACCTATTTCTGGAATACCACCCCATCGGCGGTCTACCGCAAGATGGTCGGCGTTTACAAGGCCTGGTGGACACCGGAACGGAGGCAGCGGGCAACGGCGCTGGGTCTGGACCCCACGAAAACCTATATCCTGGCATCGATCATCGAAGAAGAGACCAATAAGGAAGAGGACAAGGCAAAGATCGCCAGCGTGTACCTGAACAGGATGCAAAAAGGCATGAAGCTGGGCGCCGATCCTACGGTGAAATTCGCTTTGCAGAATTTTGAATTAAAGCGTATCTATGATAAATATTTAAAGGTGGAGTCGCCCTATAATACGTACCTGTATGCGGGGCTACCCCCGGGCCCGATCTGCACGCCTTCCCAACAGACGCTGGAGGCGGTATTATCGGCGCCGAAGACCGATTATCTGTACTTTGTGGCGAAGCCGGATTTTTCGGGCTATTCGAATTTTGCGTCGAACTTTTCGGACCATATGAAATTCGCTCATCTGTACCAGAAGGCCCTGGATGAACAGATGGCCATCAGGGCGAAGGCCGACAGCCTGAAGAAGGGCAAATGATACCGACCATGATCAAGCTAGAAAGGATAATTTACAATACTCCGGCATTCCACTGGATAGAAGGGAAAAGCAAAAAGATCATTTTGCCGGGATTCCAGGGAGTGCCCTTATTCGATGTGTCGAAGTTTTTTTTCAACCAGGTGAAGAAGGTCGGCCTGAATGACCGGGCCCGCTCTATCTCCTTCAGCTTTCTCACCGCGATACCCGCGGCCACGATCTTCATCTGCACGCTGATCCCCTACCTGCCCATCGCCGTACAGATCAAGAAGCAGTTGCTGTATATCACAAAGGACATCTCACCCAATGATAATACCTACCAGCTGGTACGGCAATTCCTGGAGGATTTCCTGGACAAGCCGCGTGTCGGGCTGCTGTCCTTCGGTTTTCTCCTGGCCCTGTTCTATTCCTCCAATGCGATGATCGGGATCATGCGCTCGTTCAATAAATCCCTTATCTATAATTCCAAGCGGAGCGCGCTGGCGACCCGCTGGATGGCGATCAAGCTTACCCTCCTGTTCCTGGCCATGGTGATCGGGTCGGTCATCATCCTGGTGACCCAGGCCCAGCTGCTGCGCTCACTGATGACCTGGCTGCATATTACGAACAAGGCCTCCGTGAGACTGCTATTCAAGACCGTCCGCTGGGTGGTCATCATTCCCCTGTTCTATATGGCCATCGCATGTATCTATAAATATGGTCCGGCCGTACATAAACGATGGAACCTCTTTTCTCCGGGCACCCTGCTCGCTACCTCCCTGACCATCCTCATCACCGTGCTTTTCTCCTACTGGGTAAATAGTTTCGGGAACTATAACAAGGTGTACGGGTCGATCGGCACTATCATGATCCTCATGCTCCTGATTTACTTTAACTCACTCATATTACTAATTGGTTATGAACTGAATGTGAGTATTCATCATCTCAAGGTAATGGCTGAAGAACGGGTAGAGGTCAAGACTGTTCTGGGGACGTGACCAGGAGTTTCAACTGCTGTTCCACCTGCCGGTCGGTGAGCTGGCGGTCGAAGAATTTCCGGTAACCCCACTTGTTATTGATGAAGAGGGAAGCCGGTATTCCGCCCGACCATTTTTTATCGATCCGGGGATAAAAATTACCCGCGTCCGTCTTATCCAGCCAGGCCAGTTTCGCCACGATATTCGTTTGCTTCGCAAAGGCCGTGATGCGGCGGGAATGATCGGCCGGCGGATCCAGGCTCACCAGGAGCAGCTCTACCCCACTGTCCCGGTATTGCTCTGCCGTACTCTGTAAATACGGGATCTCCTTCAGGCAGGGCGCACAATAGGTCGCCCAGAAATTAACGATGAGCGGATGGTCGCATTGCCGGATATAATCTTCCAGTTCCGCCATCTTCATTTTTTTGATCTCGCGGGCGGGCGCGGGTGATTGGGCATGTAGCGATGACTGGGCTTGCGGGGGTGATTGGAGGTGGGTCGTCGATTGGGCATGCGCGGGTGATGTCGCGGGGACGAGGCCAGCGGCGAAGAGGAACAATGAAATGAGGATCTTTTGCATGGTCTATCCGGGTAAATCGTTAAGCCGTCCCCTCCCCCATTTCTTCAGCAGCTCGGCAGCCTGGTCCTGCGGCAGGATGCGCTGCTTGTAATGTCCTGCGGCGGATTTCTGACGGAAGGCCTCGTAGAGGGTCACGGCGCAGGCCACGGAGATATTCAGCGACCTGATGATGCCCACCTGCGGGATAATGAAATTACCGTCGGCCAGGGCCCGGATCTCATCGCTGACGCCGGCGTGTTCGTTGCCGAACACCAGGGCAATGCGTTCCGTGAGATCGATATCGTATAAAGCAGCGGCATCGCTGCTGAGATGCGTAGTCAGGATGCGGGGATATTTCTTTCGCAGGTCGGAAAAACATTTTTCTGCATCCGTGTACTGGTGGATGGTCAGCCAGTCGGCCGCGCTGCTGCTGCTCTTCGCGCCCCATTTTTTATGCGGGGGGATCCTGGTATTCAGTACATATAATTCCTGCACCCCTACCGCGTCACAGGTACGCATCACGGCCGAGATATTATGCGGGTCGAAAACATTTTCCAGCACGACGGTGATGGAATCTTGTCGTTTGTCCAATACTCCGAGTATCCTGTCTTGTCTTTCCGGCGTCATGCTGTTGGATCTGGTGAAGAATGCTGATTCGTATTGCAATTTCAGCATTTTTAGCGTATGTTTACGTTGTTTGCTAACAATCTAATATCCTGATGAACATGCTCAAAAAAACACTCAAGATCGCGGGGATCATCCTGCTGTTGCTCGTAATCTTCGCGTTCTCCGCCCCTTACCTCTTCAGGGGAAAGATCGTCTCCATCGTCAAAACGCAGATCAATAAAAACCTGAATGCCCGCGTGGATTTCTCCGATGTGGATATTTCCCTTTTCAGGCATTTCCCCCGGCTGGCCGTAGGGCTGGACAGCCTGCAGGTGATCGGTAACGGAGAATTTTCCTCCGACACCCTGCTCGCGGCAAAGCAGATCGATGTATCGCTCGACCTGGTGAGCGTCATTAAAGGAGATAATATGACCATCCATTCCATACATGTGGATCAGCCGCGGATCCATGCCATCGTCCTTAAGAACGGGCATGCCAACTGGTCGATCACCAAGCCGGACACGGCTGCCAGGGACAATGCTGCCGCGGCGCCGAAGCCTTTCAGCATGCAGCTGCAGAAATATTCCATCACCGACGCCTATATCAGCTACAAGGACGAGACCGCCAATATGAGCTGCGAGATCGCCGGCCTCGACCATGAGGGCAGCGGTGATTTCACGTCCGATCTGTTCACCCTTCAGACGAAGACGAATACGGTGACCCTGAGCTTTCAATACGGCGCCATTCCCTATATCATCAATGCAAAAGCCGTAGTGAACGCCAGTTTCCAGGTGGATAACAAGGCGGGAAAATACTCCTTCAATGTGAATGAAATGTCCGTGAACGACCTGAAGCTGAATACGGAAGGATTCTTCCAGATCGTGAATGACAGCAGCTATAATATGGATATCCGGTTCAACGCCCCCTCTACGGATTTTAAAAGCATCTTATCCATGATCCCGGCCCTTTACCGGAAAGATTTTGCCAGCATCAAGACCGGCGGAGAGGCCGTCTTCAGTGGCTCCGTGAAGGGTAGGTATGACAGCCGTCATATCCCGGCCTATCATGTAAAGCTCGATGTAAAGAACGGCTTCTTTCAATATCCCGACCTGCCCAAGCCGGTGAAGAATATCAATGTATCCCTCGCCGTGGATAATCCCGACGGAGTGACGGATCATACGGTGGTGAATATTCCAAGAGGGCACCTGGAAATGGACGAGGCTCCCTTCGACTTCCGTCTGCTGCTGAAGACCCCTGTGAGCGACCCCTATATCGATGCATCTGCCAAGGGCAGGCTCGACCTGGCCAAGGTATCGGAAATGGTGAAGCTGGAGAACGGCGCCCATCTGACGGGACTGCTGAATGCGGATGTCAGCGCAAGGGGTAATCTGTCCGCTGCCGAAAAACAGCAGTTCGACCGGTTCAGCGCCGCAGGCAATCTCGACCTCAGCGATTTCCTGTATGCGTCGAACAGCTATCCCGGCGGGATCCGCCTCAGCAGCCTGAAGATGAGCTTCAATCCAAAGAATGTCACCCTCAGCGAGCTGGTGGGAGAATACCTGAAGACCAATTTCAACGCCGATGGCGTGATCAATAACCTGCTTGCCTATGCGCTGAAGAACCAGCCCCTGGATGGTTCGCTTAATATAAAGGCCGACCAGATGAACCTGAATGACTGGATGGGCTCCATGCCCGCCGATACGGCGGCCAGCAGCGGGACTGCGGCCAGGGGTGCAGGGGCCAGCGGAGGCACAACCACCTCCGCCCCATTCGCCGTGCCGGCGAAGATCGATTTTACCATCAATGCCAGCGTAGATAAGCTGCACTATGACAACCTCGACATGCAGAATGTCACCGGCAGCCTGCGGATAGCCGATGAGACGGTGAAGCTGATCAATGTGAGGACGGAGGCGCTGGACGGCAGTATGGTGATCAATGGATCCTACTCTACCCGTAACGACAAGCAGCGGCCCGAGATCGCCATGAGCTATGACGTCAGAGGCCTGGACATTCAGAAGACCTACTATGCCTTCAACACGGTGCAGAAGCTGATGCCCGCGGGGAAATTCATCGACGGGAAGCTGAGCTCCCAACTGAGCATGAATGGCAGGCTGGGAGGAGATATGCATCCCGATCTCAATACCCTCAGCGGGGATGGCAGCGTGACCGTGGCCGATGGGATGCTGAAGAATTTCGAGCCCCTGGACAAGCTGGCGCAAACGCTTAATATCGGCCAGCTGAGATCGGTGGCCATAAAAGATATCAAAACTTATTTCAGCTTTAAGAACGGGAAAGTCGTCGTCAATCCGTTCAAAGTAAAAGCGAAGGATATCGATATGGAGATCGGGGGCGCGCATGGGTTCGACCAGAGCCTCGATTATATCATCGCCATGAAAGTTCCGCGGGCCATGCTGGGCGATCAGGCCAATGGTCTGCTGGACAATGCGGCGGCGCAGGTGAATGCGAAAGGCATACCGGTGAAAATGAGCGATATCGTAAAACTGAATGTGAAAATGGGCGGTTCGATCGCCAATCCCTTGCTGCGGACCGATCTGAGGGAAGCGCTGAGCGCGGAAGCCGGCGGGCTCAGGCAGCAGGCGGTAAGCCTGGTGCAGGCGAAGGTGGACAGCGCCAAACAGCAATTCCGCGATACGGCCCGGGCCGTCGGCAAGCAGGTGGCCAAAACGGCCGGAGATGAGCTGAAAAAACAGATCCTGGGCAGGAAGGATAGCACCGGCGGTCCCTCTGCAAGCCTGGAGGACAGCAGAAAAAAGGCAGCGGATGCCGGGAAGGGTTTGGTCAACGGGCTTTTCAAAAAGAAGAAGACACAATAAAAATAAGGGCTCCCCTTGTATGGGCTGATGAAATGCGTAATTTTGTGAAAATGATGCCGCGCATGCCCTATTCGCTGAATGATCCACGGCCTGTCGAGATCGAAGAACAGGATATCGATGTCCTGACCGATACGGAGGATCCTTTCCATCTTATCGTCTGGAACGACGAGGTGAACACCTTCGAGTGGGTGATCGAGACCCTGATGGAAGTGTGCGGACATTCCCAGGAACAGGCCGAACAATGTGCGATGCTGATCCATACCAAGGGCAGCTATGCCGTCAAGCGCGGGTCTTATGATGTGCTGAAGCCCCTCTGCGACGCGATCACCGACCGGGGCATCGGGGCCACTGTCGAAATTTTGTCCGGCACCTGATGTCCCTCTTCGTCTTAGATAATGAGCTGGTCTTTCCTCCTGTCAAACTGGCCGAGCCTGACGGGTTGCTGGCGATCGGCGGCGATCTTTCTTCCGAACGTCTTTTGCTGGCCTACCGCAGCGGGATCTTTCCCTGGTATGAGGGCAAACATATTCTCTGGTGGTGTCCCGATCCCCGCTTTGTCCTTTTCCCCGCCGAGCTCAGGGTAAGCAAGAGCATGCAGCAGCTGATCCGGCGGGATCATTTTGAATTCACCGTCAACAAGGCTTTCAAAGATGTGATCTCCAGCTGTAAGGCCATCTCGCGCCGCGGCCAGGAAGGCACCTGGATCACCGACGAAGTGAAGCTGGCCTATATCCGGCTGCACGGGGAAGGGTATGCGCATAGTGCGGAAACCTGGCAGAACGGGGAACTGGTGGGTGGGCTGTACGGGATCCGGATGGGAAAAGTATTCTTCGGAGAAAGTATGTTCAGCAAGGTGAGCAATGCCAGCAAGTACGCCTTTATATCGTATGCGAAGCTGTTGCAGTCGGAAGGAGTAGAGCTGATCGACTGCCAGGTCTACACGGAGCACCTGGAAAGCCTCGGAGCCAGGATGGCGCCGAGAAAGGATTTCATCACGCTGATCGGTAGCCTGATCCCTTACTGACTCACTAATTTATAGCCCTGGGTGACGGCGTAATGTTTCAGCGTGTGGATGCCCAGCTCCTGCTGTTTGGAAAAATACACCAGCTTGTATTCCCGGAAGGCGCTGTCATTATCGATGAAACCGATGATGCAGGAATATTGCTCATTACCTTTTTTCAGGACCAGCTTCGGCGGCGTCCCCAGGTCCGGCAGGTGGATGGTATCGTCTCCCTGCAGTTCCTCGTACTGCATCTTTACCCGGTAGTCCAGGGTCCTGTTCGTCTCATAAACATGTACGGAAAAAGACCAGCGGTTGAGCTTGTCGCCCGTGATCTCTTCCCTGTAGTCGGCTACCGCTTCTTTTTTCACCTGCTGCCTGAACTCGGGGTTGTGTATGGCTTCCAGCGCTGGGGGCTTTTTCCCCGTGCTGTCGGCAGAGGACGCCGTGTCCGGGGAGGAGGAATGACAGGCCAGGAAAATAATGGGGAAAACCAGGAGCCAGGATGGGATCGATCTATTGTTCATTGTGCCAGGATAAAATCAAAAAAAATTCTGTGATTAACGATGGTAAAGATGCAAAATTTTATCCGTTTGCCCTGTCGAGATCGATCTTTTTCGCGGGCCATTTTTCCACATGCTGGTAGACCAGGCCGCGGATATAATCGTTCTCCGGGTAAGGAGTGAGGTAAGTCTTCCAATCGCCGGGGCCGGGCAGGGCGGCATTCAGCGGCAGGTAGCCCATCCCGTAAAACTTTCCACGCTCGATCAATATGCAGGATCGTTCCTGCGGGTTCCGGCCTTCATCGAGCAGCGTGAAGCTGGGCAGGCTTTTTATCAGCGAATCGACGGCTTCTTCCACCCTGCGGTTATAGACGGGCGCCGGCTCTTTTTGTTCACAGGCTCCGTGACAGTACTGCTCGCGTTCTCCTTCGCAGGGCCCCTCCCCTTTCTGGATGAAGCAGAGCTTGGGGCAGAGATCCCATTTGCGGATCAGCCTCCATAAAAGGTTCTGGCCTTCGACCAGGAGGTTGAAGGTATAAACAGGCTGCAGCTGGCGCCGTCTTTTTTCGATGGCCAGCCGGAGATAACCGTTACGGTCCTCGAAGAGGTAGAGCCCGTAAGTCTGCTCGAATCTTTTGAGGCTGCGGTTATGGACGGGCCAAAGGCGCCGGATCTCGATACATTCGAGCAGGAAGGCCATCAGCTCGGTGCCGGTAGGCTCGTGAGTGATGCTATGGATATTGCGGAGAAAGTCCTGTTTCTGCCGGCCGGGCTTATTGTTGGAAAAATGGCTGCGCACGCGTTTGCGCAGATTGATGGCCTTGCCGACATAGATCACCTTCCCCTTCCCGTCGTGAAAATAATAGACCCCCGGGGATTGGGGCAGGCGCTCGACCTGTTCGGCCGGGAGGTGGATGGGCAGGTATTGTTCCGTACTGTTCCCTTTGAGCATAGCGCGCATATGCTCCAGCCCTCCTTCCTGCAGGATCTTCTCGAACAGGAGCACCGTGGCGTCCGCATCGCCGCCTGCCCGGTGACGGTTGGGGATCGGGATCCCGAGATGGGCGCAGATCTTGCCCAGGCTGTAGCTGTGGGCGCCGGGGAAAGTCTTGCGGCTGAGGCGGACGGTGCAGAGCTTCCTGGTATCGAGGTCGAGGCCGCAGGCCTTCAGCTGGTGTTTGAGGAATGAATAATCGAAATTGACATTGTGGGCGACGAATATCGCTCCCCTTAACCATTCGTGAACAAAGGCGGCTATTTCGCTGAAATAAGGGGCGTCCGCGACCATGGCATCGCTGATGCCGGTGAGGGCCTGCACGTAGCGTGGGATGGCCATACCCGGGTTAACCAGGGTCTCATAACGGCGCAACTCCCGGTTTCCATCGTGCAGCACAATAGCCAATTCAGTTATTGCGTTACTTGATGCATAACCGCCGGTAGTTTCGATATCGACTATCGCGTACATTTTTCGGGTGCCTTTATTTTACTATTCCTTTTAGTAAAGGTAACTGAAAGATCGGTTATCCAATCAATCCCTACCTCTGCGAAAACATACGTTGTCCGTATTTTTTCACCTAAAATCCAATGCTTTATGCAAAAAATGCACTCTTTGCAGGCAACCGAAAGTACCGTATTGACCTTTATCACGGCCCTTCTGTACTTTGCCGCCATCATGTCATTTGCGTATCTTTTCACTATGTCGTAAGGCGACAAGTGCGGAGCATAAGCGCATTTTCAACTCCAGGTGTTTAGAAAACTGGAGTTTTTTTGGGTTTAGAGCGTGGTTAGGGGGTTTTTTAGGCGAAAAGTTTTGGGATCCCGGAAAATATGTTACTTTTGTATCAGCTTTTACCTCAAGCGGAGTTGCTTACTAGGATAAGTAATTTTTTAGACCGGCATCCCACCAGCCAAATCGTAGAGAAACCACCATTGTTGATCCTCCGATCCCCTTTGAAGTACCACGTTTTTAATCTACTTGGTTTCACCCTAAAAAAATTACGTTGTATGAAAAAGATTCTTACTTCAATCCATCTCGGCGACACGACTAAGACAATTTTATTAGCAGTTGGATTTATCGGACTGGTAATGTTCTTGTCTTACCTGTACTGGTTCGCTTAGTGGATGCTTTTGTGTAATTAAATCAACTCGATGGAGTAAAACTCTACTCTGAAGGAACATTATACGCACAAACGAATTCTTGAATCCCTGCTTTCCGCAGGGATTTTTTTTTGCTTTGTCGGTCCCCCTGACGCGGCGAAAATCCTACCTTTGCCCTCCCTGTAAAGGGTATATTACAATCGATAAGGTATGGAATTGAGCAAGAACTATATCCCCGCTTCGGTAGAAGATAAATGGTATGCGCATTGGATGGACAGGCGGTATTTTTCCAGCCAGCCCGACGGCCGGCAGGCATTCACCGTGGTGATCCCTCCCCCCAATGTAACGGGAGTGCTGCATATGGGGCATACCCTGAATGAAACGGTGCAGGATATCCTGGTCCGCAGGGCCCGGATGAGCGGCTTCAACGCCTGCTGGGTTCCCGGCAGCGACCATGCGTCGATCGCTACGGAGGCCAAGGTAGTAGGCATGCTGAAAGAAATGGGGATCGACAAGAATGCTCTTACCCGGGAAAAGTTCATGGAATATGCTTATGAATGGAAGGAGAAATACGGCGGCATCATCTACCACCAGATCAAAAAGCTGGGTTGCAGCGTGGACTGGGATCGGGTGTCCTTCACCATGGACACGGATTATTATGCGGCCGTCATAAAAGTCTTCACCGACCTGTATAAGAAAGGACTGATCTACCGGGGGGCGCGGATGATCCACTGGGATCCGACGGCCAGGACGGCGCTCAGCGATGAAGAAGTAGAATATAAGGAGGTCCAGGGCAAGCTCTACTATGTAAAATACCGTCTTGTCAACGAGG
>Ga0137403_10009585_pt1 | contig 10757 bp, 10 predicted proteins | sample CZOMad2_1_16fung_FD_122057 | JGI IMG/M metagenome (GOLD analysis project Ga0137403, IMG submission 122057) | Vadose zone soil fungal communities from Angelo Coast Range Reserve, California, USA - CZOMad2_1_16fungal (Hybrid Assembly) | ecosystem: Environmental > Terrestrial > Soil > Vadose zone... | reverse complement strand
TGAGCGGTAACTGGGATGAAGTCGTAACAAGGTAGCCGTAGGGGAACCTGCGGCTGGATCACCTCCTTTCTAAGGAGTAAGGCTGCGCCCCGTGATTCGTTGAAGCGTTAAAGCGTTGAAACGAAAAATGGAGAGCGTCAGCACAGGTCGACGGCTAAACCCGCGGGTGAATCAATTGATCATTTGCGGATATGCCGTGAAGACTTTGGAATCGAAAGAAACCAGAGCTTCGAAGAAGATCACGGTAACGCACAATTCAGTCTTTGCTGCACATCGACTGCAATGCCGGATGACGATTCGCAAGATCGACATCCGGCATTTTGTTTTTGGAACGATGCGCGACGTCGCGACCCAAAATCTCCTCTTGCCGTGAAGGCAGCCGTCCCGCGAAATTATTCCACTTTCGTTGCGATCCACCAGGTCGTGCCGCCGGCGTCTTTTACGCCGCCACGCTTGTCTTCATCTTCTTTCTTCACCGGCTCTTGAACGGAAACCGCGCCTGCGTCCAGCGCGCGTCGATAAGTCGCGTCAACGTCCGGCACGTAGATGTGGACATGCGCTTGGATTGGCGACCAGCCGGGCGCGCCATCGGCGATCATGACCACACTATCGTCGATCCGAACTTCGGCATGCCTTAGTTTGCCCTCCGCATCTGGGAAGCGGCGCACCTCCACCGCGCCAAAGACCTCCTTGAGGAATTCGATCGTCTTATTCGCGCCATCGACGATAAGATACGGTGAGACGGTGCTGGAATCGCCTGGTTTGTAGTTCTTGCTCATAGAATGACGATCAAGGACTGCTCACACTAAATCAATCTTGCCGCTCGCCAATTCTTCTGTAACGGCGGTCATACGGTTAGTACTATCGCGTTAGTTCGCAGATCCAGTTCGTTTCCCATGTCTTCCCGCCATCAGGCGAGAAAGATTGTTCCATCCGGGCCGATTTTGGTGAGATATTTAACCAGACATAGCGCACCAGGACCGCGCGTCCCTTGTACTGTTCCTGATCGTAAAACTCGCCGCGGTTACCATTAAATTCACCAACGACTGGCGGCAGGCTGAGAACACCTTTGTCCAGGTCGAGAAGATAGATACTCCATTGATGCGAGCCGGGATTGTACAACCTAAGCGTCTGCGCTTTGATGTGCAGGTGTTTCTCGGGATTATCGACCTCAAACTCCTCGAAATTGGCGTTGCTATCGAGGAGCTTCTGATGATTGGAGATGCCGTTATACTCGATCCAGTTGTTGGAGCCAACAAGGCGATCGGGAAGCCGGCGCACGTGAGCCTTCCAGTTGCCGATAATGAAGTCGAAGTCGTGAGATCCATCGCGCGCGGGAGCAGGCGATTCACCTGCTATTGCACACGTTAACGTGAATTGCAGGATGCTCAGCCAGTACATCGAGCGTGTTTTCATAAATGCGAAGGATCAACGCTAAGTAAATCGTGGTGACCAATACTTCTCCAACCTGGACAACTCAGGGCGGGATCGATTTCCACATCAACTAATCAAGTTGCCGTTGAGCTAATTTGATTGTCCCAATTTCGAGAAAGCCGTGCGACAACGCCTGCCGGCATTAAGAGCCTCCTGGCGTTCTTCCTTCCTCCGCATCATGCAGGTCCACCCAGGTTTGAATGTCCTCACGATCGCCGAAACCGGCTTCTATCTTCGACTGAGCGAGCTCGTCGCTCGCCTCATCTCGCCAGCCACGCTTTCTTAGAAATGCATTCCAAACAGAAATTTCCTCATCGCTGGGCCGCCGGCCATGGGCGAAGCACCATTCGAGGATTTCCTCATCCGATCCGCCTTGCAGCGTTCGCTCCACAAGCTCATCGTAATTCACGCCGAGAAATCTCGTGCAACGCGCGTCGAAGTGGGTCGGATCCTTGACACCGGTAAAATATTCCGGCGGCAATTTGCCGGCGGCCTTTAGCCGGATCTTGTCCAGCATTCGAGCAAAATAAATAAGGCTTTTTGTTTCAATGTAATCGGTACACGGAGTTTGAGTCTGCATTTGAACGAAAGCTTCTGACCATGTGGTAAGGTGTCAACAGTCCACTTGCAGCGAAATGGCCATACCACTTTGCTGGAGGCTTGAGATGAGTAGCGGTTTACCAGAAGAGTCACCTTTCCACAGGCAATCCGACAAAATGAAATCCGTCATCGACAAGGGCGTCATCAAAAAGCGGCGTCGCCATTCAATAGTGGCTTTTGAAATGGTCCGGCTGAATCGCGCAGCGGCCGAACCACTGCATCAACAACTTTACCGGCAGATTCGCGATGAAATCGCGTCGGGAAGTTTCAACAATAATTCGTCGCGACTTCCGTCCTCTCGCGCACTGGCCGCCGATTTCGGAGTGTCACGCTTCACAGTAAACCTTGCGCTCTCGAGGCTTCATGCGGAAGGATATCTTCAACCTAAAATTGGATCGGGCACGTTCATCTCGGAGGCGTTGCCTGAAACCTATCTGAGTGCGCGAACGACAAAAGCAGCACCACACACAGAACGTCCAGCGCGGCTTTCTAATCGGGTAAAAGATATTCCCGATCACAGGGTCGGTAAGCAGTTCGATTTCGGAATCGCCGGGCCGCCCGGCGTCTCCTTTGTTCCAGCTGTCGCCGCGCTGGATGAATTTCCCATCGAAGTTTGGGAACGGCTCAGAGCACAAGTTCTTGCACAAAAAGGAGCGCATCTGCTCCAGTATGCGTCAAGCCGTGGCGACCCCGAGCTGCGCAAGGCGTTGGCAACTTATTTGTGCGATTACCGAGGCGCGCGCTGCCATCCGGATCAAATCATCATCACTGCTGGAACGCAGCAGGCAATGATGATCAGCGCGATGGCACTAGTAAATCGCGGCGAGGTTGCATGGATTGAAGACCCAGGATTTTACCAAGCTCGCCGAACGTTCGGCTTTGCCGGGGCGATTGTCGTGCCAAGACCTGTTGACGGGGAAGGAATCACAATCGCGCGGCCGTCGAAACAGCGCTCGCCCAAAATAATTTACGTAACTCCTTCCCATCAATTCCCGCTCGGCATGACGATGAGTCTCGCGCGGAGGACGGCCTTGATCGATTTTGCGCGCACGTGCGACGCCTACATTTTCGAGGACGATCACAACTCGGAATTTCGTTATACCGGTCCCCCACTCCCATGTTTACAGGGCTTGGATAATGTGGGTCGTGTCATCTACTCGGGCACGATGAGCAAGATCTTGTACCCATCATTGCGACTGGGTTACATCGTCGCGCCACGGCAACTGGTCGAACCGATGATTAAGATTCGAGCGGTGATGGACCAACATTCCCCGGCCATCGATCAGGCGACACTTGCCCGATTTCTAACGGAAGGGTTTTTCCTCACTCACATCAAACGGATGCGAAAATTATATTCGGACCGAAGGGACTTTTTTATCGAACAATTCAATAAATTGTTAGGCAAGTACTTCATCCTCGAAATCCCCGAAGCTGGATTACATTTCGTCGCCTGGGTGCGACAGAAAGAACACATGCCGGTGATCACGCGCGTATGCACTGACATCGGTATCAGGCCGTCGCCGTTGTCGTCGTGCTTTATGAAAGTAGAGCCGAAGCCGGCACTCACATTTGGATTCGCCGCGTGGTCGCGCGCGCAAATTCGCGAGGGCCTTGGTAAGCTCGCTGCAGCGCTTAGTTCAAAATTGAACTAAAGAAACGCGTCTCTAGCCTTTCCCACCGTATTTTTTTAGCAAAGCCTGAAAGCGCGGATCGTTTCGCAGCGGATCCCAAACGGGATCTGCTTTCAGACCCTCTACCGTGATCCAACTCGGACGGCTCAACAGTTCCTCCAAAATTTTGACTGCGTCAGCGTTGTTGCCGAGGATCGCGTGAACCTGGGCTGCTGCGGCCGTAATTTCCGGCCCGCTAAACGCGTCCTTGTTTTCCGGGAGCAATTCCCTCGCACGCTGCGCCTCAAGCAGCGCAGCATCTTTTTCGCCGAGGCAGGCAAGCACTTTGGCTGACTGCGCGTGAACTCTCGCGTCGTCGGGGCTTTGTTTGAGTTGCGCGCTCGCGACATCTTTTGCCTTTAGAAAGGCCGTTTGCGCGCCGGCAGAGTCATTCAGCTCTTGTTGCGCAAACCCGATGACATAATCTTTCCCACCAAAGGCCGGTGGCACGTTGTGCGGAGGATTATCCGGAAGGCTGTCTGCGGCCTGCAATAGCTCTCCATATTTGCGTAGCAGCACGAGCATGTTCGCGCGCGCGATGGCGATCTCGCTTTTCTGTTCGCTGCTGTTCGCTGGCAGGGAGTTGATCGTCGCCAGTGCATTTTCCGCCACGCTGAGATCACCTCTTTCGTCGATAGCCAGGCTGACCTTGACCTCCCAGAGTCCCAGACCTCTCGGGTCAACTTCAAGAGCGCGATCTATGATTTTATTGGCCGCGGCGAAGTTCCGCTGCATCTGGTAATTGAACGCGAGGTTTTGCAGTGTCCAAGTGTCGTTAGGATCCAGATCGACAGCTTTCTCCAGATTAGCAGTCGATTCTGTCCATTTTCCTTGCCGGCGCTGGATTGCGCCGATGCCGCGGTACACGTCAACTTCGTTAGGTAAGCCCCGCTGGGCGATTTGAAATTCCCTCAGTGCCGCGTCGTAATTGTTGTTGCCGTGATAATACCAGAATCCGATGGCTAGATGGGCTTCGGGCAAGTCGGGCTCCAATTGCAGCGCGCGCTCGGCGAGAGTGCGTGCTTTTTCACGACGCGCTGGCGTGCTTTCAAACTGGTGAACAACCCAGCTTTGCAACTGAGAGTAACGCGAGAGCGCAAGTGCATACCTCGGATCGAGCTCGACGGCACGCTCAAAGAGTTGCTCGCTCTGTTTAAGTCTCCCGAGATCTTCGTAAGCGCTCTGGAGATTGCGCGCCTGAACAAAGGCAAGGTATGCCTCACTATTTTCTGTCGGTTTGCGCTCAATGCGCTCCTTTTCCGCTGGTGATAGCTTCGCTTGCAGCTCGCTCGCGATTTTTTTTGCCAGATCAGTTTGAATAGCGAGTACATCTGTCAAGTCACGATCGTAATTTTCCGCCCAGATGGCTTGTTCGTTTTCGGCGTTGATCAGTTCCACATTCACACGCACCCGATTGCCGACGCGCCGAACGTTTCCTTCCAGAACTGTTGAAACGCCCAGCGTTTTACCAATCTCGCGGACGTTAGAGGTCTTGCCACGATAAGACATAACCGATCTGCGGGAGATCACCTTTAGATCGCCGATCTTTGAAAGATTTGTGAGAATGTCCCCTTGAATGCCATCGGCAAAATAGGCGTTCTCTCTTTCTACGCTGAGATTGTCGAACGGTAACACCGCGATCGAGTGCGCCACAGTCGCGTGGGGCGGACTTGTTTGTGCTGACTTCGGCCAGGCAAATTTGCTTCGCAGTGAAAATAACAGAGCCGTTGCCAACACGATTGCGCCCAGGCTGGCGGCCGCGATCTGCCAACGGTGCCAGGAAGTGCCTCGGTAGGAATGTTCGGGGCGAGCCGCTCCCCGGTCGAGATATCGTTCGATATCTTTGGACAGCTCAGCCGCGGAGGAATATCGCTGTGCCGGATCGCGTCGCATTGTCTTCGCGACGATTTGATCGAGCTGACCCCGTAACTGGTGCTTCGTCTGCGGATCAGTAACGACATGGCTGGGTAGCGCCTCGGTTAGATGCTTCGATGGATCGTTCTCTAAAGAATTACCGTTCGAGTTGCCAGGAGGCGGTTTGTTGGTCAGTAGTTCGTAGAGCAGCGCACCGAGCGAGTAGACATCGCTTGCGATTGTGGCTGCTTGCCCTGCATTCTGTTCTGGTGCGGCATACAGCGGAGTAAGCCTGCGCTCGGCCGTGATAGTGATCTGTTCGTCATCGGGATCAATCCCAAGCAACTTCGCAATTCCAAAGTCGAGTAACTTGGGTTCACAGTTCTCGTTAACAAGCACGTTACCAGGCTTGATGTCTCGATGGATAATGTGATGTCGATGGGCGCGATCGATCGCGGAACACACTTTGAGAAAAAGCTGGAGCCGGCCTCGTAGACCGATGCTTTCACGCTGAACGAACTTCGTGATCGGCGTCCCTTCGATAAACTCCATTACGAAGTAGGGTAGGCCGTCCGTCGTTGTGCCCGCGTCTAAGAGTCGTGTAATGTTTGGATGCTCAAGATTAGCCAGAATCTGGCGCTCGATTCGAAAACGGCGCAGAACTTCGTCAGTATCTGTACCTCGCTTGAGGACTTTGATCGCGACGCGCTTTTCAAATTGTCCGTCGGCGCGTTCGGCCAGGTAAACGGCTCCCATACCACCGCGGCCAAGTTCGCTGATAACTGCGTATGCACCTATTCGCTCGCCAATTCGATCGCGTTCGTCTCGCCTGAGTCGCGCGCCGGCGAACTCTGCAAATTCTTCGAAAACGGTGGTATCGTGGGCCAGAAGCCTTTCCGCTTCGCGAAGCAGTGTTGTGTCGTCCGCGCATGATTCTCTAAGCACCGCAGTTTGCCTTTCGAGTGACGGTTGCCCCAACGCATCGGCGAGGATTTCTTTGAGACGCTGCCAGCGCGCTGGATCCGACTTAATTTGCGTTGTTATCGGCACGATTGTTTTATTCTCACACCTCTAGTAATCGGCTGCGCAGCCACAATTTCGCTGTTGCCCAATCGCGCTTCACGGTGGCGCGGGATATTTTTAGCGTGGACGCAATCTCATCGACAGAGAGGCCCGCGAAGAATCGCAGCTCAACAATCTGAGCTTGTCGCGCATCCGCGCTTTCAAGTTCCTCAAGCGCCTCATCCACGGCAGCGATGTTAAGGTCGCGCTCGGCGCAAAAATCAAGAGCTTCGTCCAGGGGCAATCGCACCACGGACGGTCCGCCTCTTTTGTCACGGGTCCGAGCGACTCCATAGCTAATCAAAATCCGCCGCATTGCCCGTGCGGCGAACGCGATAACGTGCGCCTCGCTGCGCCAATAATGATCCGGGCGTTTGAGCACGCGCAAAAAAGCTTCGTGTAGCAGGGCTGTCGGCTGCAGGGTGTGACCCGCACGTTCGCTTCTGAGATATTCTGCGGCTATGCGGCGCAGCTTTTCGTACGTTCTGGCCGACAACTCAACGCCATCCGAGCTAGGGCAAATATTTCCACAAGGAACTGGTGCGTCTTCGAGCTCCACGTAATCGCCTACCATATCCGAGAGACGTTAATCTGACGGCGATAAGGCGTCCAGTTTGCTAATCGATGAGCCCTTTTTGTCGAATTTGTGGCTTATCCTTACATGGAGAAAAAGAATGTCAGCCACCAGCACGCAACTGCTTTGACGACCAAGCGATCGCGGGTCCTTCACGTCACCAAGCGATTTCGAGGGCCTGCGCCCGATCGTCGGCCTGCAGCACGCGTTCCAAGCAATTCACTAGTTGGCGAGGCGAATCGAAGGACTTCTGAGCACCCCCGGCAGATTCGCCAGTCGAGGTACGAATCAAAAATGAAATGGCCCGTACCAAACTTGCGAAGTGGCTCTGGTGGTGACTGACGGCCAGTCCATAAGGTGTGCTCATGAAAATTCAACAAAGGAGACAAATATGACAACACAATTCACAACCAAAAGAGGTAGCCAAACTCTTTTCATTGTTCTGATCGCTGTCTGCTGCGGTGCGACACTGGCACCGGTGCATGCACAAAAGCCGGAAGCAATAAAGGCAAAAACGCAATACCAGGTGTCGACCCTTCCCGGGCTTGGTGGCACAAGTAACGGGGGAAACAGCATCAATGACCAGACCTGGGTGGCAGGCTATGCCAGACTGCCGAACAGGAACCGGCACGCTGCGCTGTGGCGAAGCAATTTGCTCACCGACCTCGGCACACTTGGCGGACCAAACAGCAGTGTCACGTGGGGCGTGAAGAATACCGCGGGAATCATCGTGGGTATTTCCCAGACTGCGACGCCGGAGCCGCTGGGCGAGAGCTGGAGTAGCGCCTTTTTCTACAGTACGCCTAACAACGTCGGCTATATCAATGTCGGGTTTGTTTGGGAACAAAACCAAATGAGAGGCCTTCCCAATTTTCCGGGCGGAAACAACGGTTTTGTTACCGGAGCCAACAACTTGCGTCAAGCGGTGGGATGGGCTGAGAACGGTGTTCATGACGGGGATTGTGTCTCACCTCAGGTACTCCGCTTTCTCCCGGCAATGTGGACTCTGGGGCCACCAGATCTGATTCAGGACCTACCCCTGTTCCCAGGTGACACATCAGGAGCTGCGACGGCAATCAATGATAATGGTCAAATCGTGGGCATCTCCGGTATCTGCGACCAGGCCGTTGGAAGACATACGGCCAAGCATGCCGTGCTTTGGGAAAATGGCACTGTGACTGATATTTACCCGAATGCGCTAGCCCCGTGGTGGAATACGCCGACGGCAATCAATCAACGGGGCGATGTTGTCGGGTTTGCCGGCGACCCCGCGTTTGTTGAAGGCGACATTATACACGCTTTCATGTGGACCAGGGAAGATGGCATCCGACAGCTAAAACCTTTGCCAAACCGTACACCAAAACATGTAGACAGTGAGGCCTACGGTATTAATGAAGCCCGGCAGGTAGTCGGTGTCTCATGCGACGCGGACCAGGTTGATTGTCGCGCAGTTATTTGGGACCACGGCAACACACCAACAGACCTCAACGATCTCAAAGGCAGCTATTCTGCCTTTCTCGCACTCGCGAAAGATATAAATAATAAGGGAGAGATTACAGGCAGAGCTTTCGACCCAACTACCGGCGCGTTAATTGCATATTTGGCGGTACCTGTCAGCGGCCAATAGCAAAGGAAAAAACAAGACGGCTTTTCTCACCAGCTACGCAGCGTTGCCTGCGAAAAGCACGAAATGCCGGATGGCGATCGATAAGTCCGCCATCCGGCATTTGCTTGTCGGAACGTCGCTACTTTGTTGCTACTTCTTGCTTTTTTTCAGCCACCGCGAGAACACCCGCTGCGCCTTTGCAATCCGCTCCGCCTGAGCCTTTCGCTCAGGCTCAGCTGGAATTTCGAACAACTTTCGAATCATAGCGTCTCGTGCTGCTCTTAACTGATGCAGCCAGCGCGGAGTCCTACAGGACGGTGGCGCTTTATGGGCAATTTGTAGCGGAGCCTCGATGATCGAACCGGGCGTTCTCATAATGCCCGCAACACCGCCACCACCTTTGACGTCTTTTTGTGGCTGCAGGTCACGAGCTTTGATGTGTCCCTTCTTCGTTCGACGCCAGACGGAGCGGACCACATTGATATTGACATCTTTGTCTTGCATACTTGCACTCCGCCGCCCCGTATACGGGTCTAATAAAACCTATGCCTTGGGTCAAGACAATTTCTTAACGTGTGTATCGACAATCCAGATTGCTCGTCCTTCACGACATCGCTTGACGCGCATCGCGACGGAAAGCGTTTCGCTGTGCGTGCGGAGGAGCAGCTAACCGCGTCTCTGGAACCGGAAGCGGCAGTGCTCGGCTTGCGGCCCGAGCCCATCTGTGGTGGATTAGCATTACGATTAAAGGAGTGAAACGACAGATGAAACAACACGAAGTCACCGTTCCTCAAATCGGCCTCATCGCAGGCACTCGTGCAATGCTGGGCGCCGGCATCGCGCTGTTGCTTTCTGAAAAGCTGAGCGGTGAGCAGAGGCGAGCGATCGGCTGGACGCTGGTCGCCGTCGGCGCGTTAACGACGATACCACTTGCGCTGCAATTGTTGAGTGACGACGACTGACCGCGACACGGTACAGTTCGGAAGTGCCAGACAGTTCCACGCGTCTGTAATCGGCACGGCTAGAAAATCCAGCATCGCGACAGAAGGCAGTTCATTGTGCGTGTCGATAATAAGCTGACGCCGTTTCTGGAACTGGAAGCGGCGGTACGGTCGAACTAATCCGATACGCTAAACCACAGGGTTTGCACTTGAATCGGCGCCGCGGTTATCTTTGCGCGGGCGGACTTCGTAAGCATGCATTACGCGCGGTCGCGGTTACAACTTTTCATCCAAGCCGCTAAGGACGTGGCACCGGAGTAGGTCGCGGAGAAGATGGAGGTGGTACGGGTGTTATGTGAGCAGGCGGAGTAGGCCGTAACCTTGGAGTTGGCCGCGGCCTCGGGGTCGGTGGACATCTTCCTGTGCATGGCGTGGGCGTTGGCGTCGGTGTGGGCGTTGGCGTAGGCGTCGGCGTCCGCGTAGGTGTAGGTGATGCAGTTGGAGTTGCAGTTGGCGCAAATGTAGGTGTTGGTGTTGGCGATGGGCCACCTTGCGCGCAATATCTCCCGCCAGTGTTCAAATCGGAGCCGAGGTTAGTTCCACCCCAGATGATCATTTCATGGCCTACCCAGATCGCTGTGTGCGAAGCTCGCCCAGAGGGCGCGTTGGTGGTGTTGGTAGCTGTCCAAGAATCTGTCCCCGCGTCGTATCTCCCCCCGGTGTTGAAAGGAAGGAAGCCTCCATTGTCCCCGCCCCAGATGATCATCTCACGGCCTGTCCAGGCCGCCGTGTGATCCACCCTCCCATCCGGCGCGTTGGTAGTGCTAGTGGCCGTCCAACTATTTGTGCTGGGACTGTATCTCCCGCCAGTGTTGAAATAATTAGCGTTTCCATCGGTTCCGCCCCAGGCAATCATCTGGCTGCCAGTCCAGACCGCCGTGTGAGAGAATCGGCCGTGGGGCACGTTGGTTGTGGTGGTGGGTGTCCAACTATTCGTGCTGGGATTGTATCTCCCG
>Ga0137403_10009584_pt1 | contig 10757 bp, 8 predicted proteins | sample CZOMad2_1_16fung_FD_122057 | JGI IMG/M metagenome (GOLD analysis project Ga0137403, IMG submission 122057) | Vadose zone soil fungal communities from Angelo Coast Range Reserve, California, USA - CZOMad2_1_16fungal (Hybrid Assembly) | ecosystem: Environmental > Terrestrial > Soil > Vadose zone... | reverse complement strand
GCCAGGCGCGCGTAGCCCGTCCAGCCGAGCAGGCTGAGCGCCAGGACGACGTTCCCGAGGCTCGGCCCGAGGACGGCGGCGAGCGCGATGGCGAGCAGGAGCCCCGGGAAGGCGAGCAGCACGTCGATCACGCGCGCCACCGCCTCGTCGAACCGCCCGCCCAGATAGCCGGCGGCGGCGCCGACCGTCGCGCCGACGAGCAGCGAGAGCACGACGACGCTGACGCCCACGGCGAGCGAGATGCGCGCGCCGTGCAGCACGCGCGCGAGCACGTCGCGCCCGAGGCTGTCCTGGCCGAGCGCGTGGCCGGCGTGCGGCGCGGCGAGCCGCGCGCCGAGGTCGGTCGCGTAGGGATCGGGGGCGAGGAGGGGCGCGGCAGCGCCCGCGAGCGCGAGCAGCAGGAGCGCCGCCGCCCCGGCACCCACCCCGCGCCGGCCCCTAGCCCGCATTTCTCACCAGTCGCCTGCTGCGAGCGCCCAGCGCGCGCCATCTCGGGGCGTACTCGGCCCTCGCTCCTCGACGTACTGATAGAGTACGTCCGTGTCGCTCGGGCCTACGTGCGCCCCGATCTGACGCGCCCTTGACGCTCTCGCGACGGCGCCCGGTGAGAATTGCGGGCTAGCGCGCATCACGGAGGCGCGGGTCGATCGCGCGGTGGAGCAGGTCCGTCGCCGTGTTGACGCCGACGTAGGTGAGCCCGATCGCCAGCACGCAGCCCTGGACGAGCGGGTAGTCGCGCGCGTCGATCGCCTGCACGAGGAGGCGCCCGAGGCCGGGCCAGGCGAAGATGGTCTCCGTGATGATCGCGCCGGCGAGCAACGCCCCGGCCTGGAGGCCGGCCACGGTGGTGACGGGGAGCAGCGCGTTGCGGAGCGCGTGCACCGCGATCACGCGCCACTCGGGGGCGCCCTTGGCGCGGGCGCTGCGCACGTAGTCCTCGCCCAGCGCCACGATCATGCTCGTGCGCACGAGCCGGACGAGGATGGCCGACATGCCGAGCCCGAGGGTCGTCGCGGGCAGCACGAGATGGGCGAGCCCGCCGCGGCCCGAGACCGGGAGCCAGCCGAGCCGCAGCGAGAAGAGCAGGATCAGGAGCGGGCCGAGCCAGAAGCCGGGCAGGCACGCGCCGGCCAGGCTCGCCAGGCGCGTGGTGCGATCGACGGCCGACCCGGGCCGGAGCGCGGCGGCGACGCCGAGGGGCAGGGCCAGGGCGAGCGCGAGGATGAACGCCGCGCCCGCCAGCTCGAGCGTGGCGGGGTAGCGGCCGGCGACGGCGCGCGTGACGGAGGTGCGGAACGCGATCGACTGCCCCAGGTCCCCGCGTGCGGCGCGCGCGAGGAAGCGCGCGTACTGTGCCGGGAGCGGGCGGTCGAGGCCCAGGTCGCGGCGCAGCGCCGCCACGTCCGCCGGCGCCGCCGACTCGCCGAGCATGATCTCCACCGGGTCGCCCGGTACGAGGTGCAGGAACGCGAAGACGAGCGTCACCACGCCGAGGAGCGTCGGCACGAGGAGGACGAGGCGGCGGCCCACGAGCGAGCCGGTCATTCTTCTTCCGGGGGCCCGTCCAGTGCTCGCGCGTGCTTCGCACGCGCTGCGGCCAAACTCCCGCGCGGCTCCCGCCGCGCGCCCCAGACCCCCGTCGCCGCCCGCGGCGCGGGCGGCTCCCCTCGTGGCCGACTCGCGCGCTCCGCGCGCTCGGGGCGTGCCGGGCGCGGCGAAGCCGTGCCCGGCAAACTTGACGTCTCCGGGGGTCCGGCCGGTGCTCGTGCGGCTTCGCCGGCCTCCATCCACGCGCGCGTGAGGCCGTGGAGGTCGCCGTCGGGGGACGGCTCGAAGCCGCGCAGCCGGCGGCTCTGGACCACGATGCGATCCTCCCACCAGAGCGGCACGACGGGCAGGTCGCGCGCGGCCCGGCGCTGGACGCGCGCGTAGATGGCGCGCCGCCGCTCGAGGTCGAGCTCCCGCCGCCCGCTCTCCGTCAGCCGATCCATGACCGGACTCGCGTAGCCTCCGCGGTTGTAGCCCGCGGGCGGGTGCATGGTCGAATGGAAGGCCAGGTAGTAAAGGTCGGGATCACCGATGCCGACCCAGGCGAGGGCGCAGAGCTGGAAGTTGCCGCTGCGGACGTCGGCGAAGAGCGTCCCCCACTCGTAGGTGCGCACCTCGAGGGCGATGCCGACATCGGCCAGCGCGGCCTGGATCGCCTCGGCGAGCCGGCGTCGCCCGGGCTGATTGGTGGTCTTGTAGATGAGCCGAAAGCGGGGCAGCGGCCCGGGACCGTCGGGGTCCGGGTAGCCGGCGCGCTCGAGGAGCCGCCGCGCTCGCGCCAGGTCGCGGCGGCGGGTGGCTAGCGGCGTGTACGCCCAGTGCTCGGGGGCGAGGAGCCCGCTCGCCGGCCGCGCCCCGCCCCCGAGGATGAAGCGCACGAGCGCATCCCGGTCGAGGGCGAGCGCGATCGCCTCGCGCACCCGGCGCCGCGCGAGGTGCGGGTCGCGGAGATTGACCGCCAGGTAGTGGACGCTGGTCCCGGGGCTCCGCCGGACGACTAGATGCGGGTAGCGCGCGAGCCAGTCGACCATCTCCGGCTCGGGCGCGTCCTCGATCAGCTGAACCCCGCCCCGCGCGAGCTCGAGCACCTGCACGACCCCGTCGGGCACGATGCGGACGACCAGGGGATCGAGCAGGGGCGGACCGCCGGGGTAACCCGGGTTCGGCTCGAGCACGATTCGCTCCCCACGCTCGGCGCGGACGACACGGAAAGGGCCCGCTCCCACCGTCACCTCCCCGGGGTCGCGGGCCCGGGCCGCGGGCAGGATGCCGAGGCCGGTCGCGTCGAGGAAGGGCGCGAAGGGCTCGCGCAGGTGCATCACGACCGTCGTCGGGTCGGGTGCGTCGATCGAGGACAACACCGCAAGCGCCGCGCGCTTCGGCGAGGCGAGTGCAGGGTCGAGCACGGCGAGGTAGGTCGCACGCACGTCGTTCGCCTCGACCCGCGCGCCGTCGGCGAAGTGAAAGTCGGAGCGCAGGCGGAACACGATCGTAAGCGGATCGCGCACTTCCCACGATGCGGCCAGCTCCGGCCGCCGCTGGGCCGCCGCGTCGGGCCGCGTGAGGGCGACATGGAGCAGGTCGGCCAGGCGGGCGTCGTTGGCGTCCACCCCGAAGCGCGGGTCGAGGCTGTGCGGGTCGCTCTGGAGCGCGAGGACGAGGCCCGCAGGCGGCGCCGGCGCCTCGCCGCAGGCGGCGGCAAGCATCGCGGACAGCGCCGCGAGGGCTGCCAGCCGCCTTTTTCGATTGACTCGCTTCCGAACCGGCTGATACCATAGCGCCCGAGGGGTCGGCGGCGGGCTGAAACACCGGAGGAGGCAGGGGATCCATGCGGATACGTGTTCTTTTTCTAGCAACGTTGCTTGCCACCCTGGCTCCGGCCGCCGGCGTCCGCGCCGCGGAGGACGAGGCCACCGTGGACGTACGTCAGGCGCACCTCTTCCCGCGCCCCGCGGAGCTCGAGCCGCAGATCCGCTTCTGGCGCGCTATCTTCACCCAGTACTCGGCGCACCAGGTGGTTCTGCACGACGCGGTCCATCTCGACAAGGTCTACAAGGTCCTCGACTTCCGCTCCCGCCTCGACGACGGCTTCAGCGAGGGCGAGCTCGCGAGCCTCGAGCGCCTCGAGACCGACGTCGAGCTCGACCGCCTGCGTGCGTTGCTGCTCCGCCTCCACGCCGCGGGGTCGCAGCCGGAGTCGCTCACCGCAGAGGAGCGTGCGGTCTACGACCTGTGGGCCGACGACCCGGCGCCCGATCGCTTCCTGACCGCCGCGGACGACAAGCGGCTGCACAGCCAGCGTGGACTCCGCGAGCGCTTCGCCGAGGGCGTCCGCGTCTCGCGCGCCTACTTCCCCGAGATGGAGCACATCTTCCGCGAGGAGGGCCTCCCGGTCGAGCTCGTCCGCCTCCCGCTCATCGAGTCGTGCTTCAACCTCCGGGCGTACTCCAAGGCAGGCGCCGCCGGCGTCTGGCAGTTCATGCCCAAGACCGGCCGGCTCTTCATGCGCGTCGACAACCTGGTCGACGAGCGGCGCGATCCCATCTCCTCGACCCGCGCCGCGGCGCGCTTCTTGACGCGCGTGCACGACATGCTCGACACCTGGCCGCTCACGATCACGGCGTACAACCACGGCCCCGATGGGGTGGCGCGCGCGGTCTCCGAGGTCGGCACGAACGACATCGCGACCATCGTGCGCGACTACCACGGCAAGGCCTTCGGCTTCGCGTCCCGGAACTTCTACGTCGAGTTCCTGGCCGCGCTCGACGTGGAGCGCGACCACAGGACGTACTTCGGCGACCTGCACGGCGAGCCGCCGCCGCGCCTGCGCGAGCGGCGCCTCGAGCGCGCGCTCGGCATCGAGGCGGCGGCCCGGCTCGCGCGCATCGGTCGCAGCGAGCTGGCCAGCCTGAACCCGGCCCTCTCGACGCTCGTGGTGAGCGGCCGCCGGCCGATCCCCGCCGGCTACCGGCTGCGCCTCCCGGAGTCCGCAGGCGGCAGCTTCGAGAACCGCCTCGCGGAGTTCTCGGCCGAGCAGGGCGTGACGAGCAGCGCGTCGCCGCGCCCGGTGCGCGTGGCCGCGTCGGCGAAGGGGCGGGTCCGTCCGGCGGTGCTCACCTACCGCGTGCGCCGGGGCGCGACCGCCTCGCACACCGTGAAGAAGCGCAAGGTGAGCGCCCCGAGCCACCGCCCCGGCAAGAAGGTCAGGCACCGCCCCCGGCAGAACCTCAGGGTCCGCACCCAGAGCGCGGCGTAGCGCGCGCTCGTCTTAAGCCGCGGCGGCGCGGCGGGGTGCCCCCGGCGCTCCTGCGTCCTCGGCCACGCGCGCCGCGCCGGGCCGCGGCGTCCCCCCGGCGTGCCGCAGGCGCGCGCGGGCCTGCGGAAGTCGCGCCGGGGGCACCCCGCCGCGCCGCCGGGTCTCAGGCACGCGCGTTTCCGCGGCTTTGGGCATCTGGTACGATCCCCGGCCGGATGCGGACCCATCCGGTGTTCCTGCGGCTCGAGGGTCGGCGCTGCGTCGTCGTCGGCGGTGACGCGCCGGCCCTCGTCAAGGCGAGGGCGTGCGTCGAGGCCGGCGCCGAGGTCAGCGTGGTCGCGCCCGAGATGAGCGCCGATCTGGCCGGCATCCGGCACGTGGCGCGGGCGTACCGGGCGGGCGACCTGGCCGGCGCCTTCCTGGTCTATGCCTCGACGCGCGACCCGGAGCTGATCCGCCGGCTCGCCGACGAGGCCGAGCGCGAGCGCGTCCTCTTGAACGTGATCGACGTGCCCGAGGCGTGCACCTTCATCGCGCCCGCCGTCGTCCGCCGGGGCGCGCTCCAGATCGCGATCGGGACGGGCGGGGCGAGCCCCGGCCTGGCCGCGCGGCTGCGGGCCGAGCTCGAGACGCAGATCGGACCCGAGTACGCGCCCTTCGTCGCCATCCTGGGCGGCGTGAGGGCGGCGCTCACGGGCGAAGCGGCGCGCGCCGAGGTGGTGAGCGAGCTCCTCGGCTCGCCGCTCCTGGACCTCCTGCGCCAGGGGCGGCGCGCGGAGATCGACGCGCTCCTCGCGCACGTGGCGGGCGACGGCTGCTCACTCGCGCGGCTCGGCATCGCGCTCGGAGGGGAGACCTGAGGGATGGAGCTCGGGCTCCTGCGGCTCGCGATCGGCCTCTACCTCGCCGGCACGGTGGCGGCGCTGGTCGGCATCGCGGTCCGCCAGGACCTGCCGCGCACGCTCCTGCCGCGGCTCCTCTGGGCCGGCTTCGTCGCGCACGGGCTCTCCATCGCCGGGCGCTCGTGGACGGCCGGGCACATGGCCGTCACCACCTTCGACGAGGCGCTCTCCTTCCTCGCGCTCCTCCTCGTGGCCGTGTTCCTGGTGGTGCAGCTCCGCCGCCCGCTGGTCGCGCTCGGCGCGGTGGTGAGCCCGCTCGCCTTCGGGCTGACGCTCGCGGCCGACGCGGTCTACCGCGGTGTGCGCCCGCTCGCGCCTGGGCTCGACAGCGCCTGGCTGCCGATCCACGTCGTGCTCTCGGTCCTGGGCGACGCGGTCTTCGCGCTCGCCTTCAGCGCGAGCCTCCTCTACCTGGTGCAGGAGCGGCGGCTGAAGGCGCGCCGGGCGCCCGCGGCGCTCCGCTACCTGCCCTCGCTCGAGACCCTCGACCGGGTGAACTACCGCTGCCTGGTGTGGGGGCTCATCCTGCTGACCCTCGGCATGGTGAGCGGGATCGTGTGGGCGCACACGGCGTGGGGAGGGTTCTGGTCCAAGGAGCCGAAGCTCGTCCTCTCGTTCGTCATCTGGGGCATCTACGTGGTGCTCCTCCAGGGGCGGATGACCGCCGGCTGGCGCGGGCGCTGGGCGGCGACGCTCACCATCGCGGGCTTCGCGGTGATCGTCCTCTCGCTGGTGGGCGTCAACGTGCTCGGGCTCGGAAACCACGGCAAGGCGTTCTGAAGGCATGGAGCGCGGCATCGTCCTGGTCGGGCTCAACCACCGCTCCGCGCCGGTCGAGGTGCGCGAGGGGGTGGCGTTCGCGAACGGGCGCCTCGAGCCCCCGCTCCGCCGCCTGGTGGCGGTCGCGGGCGTGGCCGAGGGCGCCATCCTCTCCACCTGTAACCGGGTGGAGGTGCTGGCCTGCGGACCCGATCCGGCCGCGCTCGGCGCCGCGTTGCCCGGCTTCCTCGCGAGCGAGCACGGCGTGCCCGAGCCCGCGCTCGCCGGACACCTCTACACCCACACCGACCGCGAGGCCGTGCGCCACCTCTTCCGCGTCGCCGCCAGCCTCGATTCGATGGTGGTGGGCGAGCCGCAGATCCTGGGCCAGCTGAAGGAGCAGTACGCGGCCGCGGCGGCGGCCGGCGCCTCGGGGCAGATCCTCCATCGCTGCTTCCACCGCTCGTTCTCGGTCGCCAAGCGCATCCGGCGCGAGACCCGGATCGCCGAGCGGGCCGTCTCGATCGGCTCGGCCGCGGTCGAGCTGTCGCGCAGCATCTTCGACCGGCTGGCGGACAAGAGCGCGCTCCTCCTCGGCGCCGGCACGATGGGCGAGCTCACGGCGCGCCAGCTCCTCGCCCAGGGCGTGGGCTCGGTGATGGTCGCGAACCGCACCTTCGACCGGGCGATCGACGTGGCGCGCACGCTCGGCGCCATGCCCGTGCCGTGGGACCGCCTGCCGCGCTACCTGCCGCTCGCCGACCTGGTCATTGCGGCGACGAGCGGGGAGGAGTTCCTGCTGCCGCGCGCCGCGATCGAGGAGGCGATGCACGAGCGCCGGCACCGCGCGATGTTCCTGATCGACCTGGCCGTGCCGCGCGCCCTCGACCCGGCCGTGAACCAGCTCGACAACGTCTACCTCTACGACATCGACGACCTGGAGGGCGTGGTCACCCAGAACCGCGGCGCCCGCGCGCGCGAGGCCGCCAAGGCAGAAACCATCGTGGACGCCGAGGTCGACACGTTCTGGCGCTGGTACACGAGCCTCGACGTCGTGCCCACCATCGTCGCGCTGCGCGAGCGGATGGAGGCGATACGCCGGTACGAGGTCGAACGCAGCCTGGCGGCGCTCGGCGCGCTCGACCCGCGGCAGCGCGAGGCGCTCGAGCGCCTGACGCAGGCGATCGTCAACAAGGTCCTGCACGCCCCGCTCACGGCGCTCCGCCGCCACCGCGCCGACCCGGCCGAGGCGTTCTACGTCGAGGCGGCGCGCCGCCTCTTCCGCCTGGGCGCCGATCTGCAGGAATTGGGGCCCAGCCCGCGGAGCCGGCAAGTACCAGACGCCCCCCCGGAAGAGTTGGGGGAGGCTGGCGCCGAGAGGCCCCAAGCCAGCCGACGGGGTCCGGGGGCATCGGAGGAGCGGAGCGCGCGCAGCGCGCGAGCACCGGACGGGCCCCCGGGAGGGGAGGCCGAGCGCGAGAGCGCTCATGCTGGCCGACGGGGTCCGGGGGCATCGGAGGAGCGGAGCGCGCGCAGCGCGCGAGCACCGGACGGGCCCCCGGATGAGTTTGACGAGGACACATAGCGGCCTGTTGCGCCTCGGCACGCGCGGGAGCGCCCTCGCGCGCGCGCAGGCGGCGCTGGTCCACGAGGCGCTCGTCGGGCGGCATCCCGCGCTCCGCGTCGAGACGGTCTACATCCGCACGAGCGGCGATCGCGGCGAGCGCGAAGCGCGGGCGCCGGCCGGCCTGAAGGGCCTGTTCGTGAAGGAGATCGAGGACGCGCTGCTCGCGGGCGAGATCGACGTCGGGGTCCACTCGATGAAGGACCTCCCGGCGTGCCTGCCCGCCGGCCTGGTCGTCGGCGCCGTGCCCGCGCGCGCCGCGGCGCACGACGTGCTGATCGGCGCGGCCGGCCTGCGCGAGCTCCCGCCCGGCGCGCGGGTCGGCACCGCGAGCGTCCGCCGCCGCGCGCAGCTCCTCGCGCGCCGGCCGGACCTGGCCGTGACGCCGCTCCGCGGCAACGTCGACACGCGGCTCCGCCGCTGGCGCGAGGGCGCCATTGACGCGCTCGTCCTCGCGGCCGCCGGTCTCGAGCGCCTCGGCATCGTCGAGCCGGCGGCGCATGCGCTCGCGCCGGAGGAGTTCCTGCCGCCGGTGGGGCAGGGCGCGCTCGCCCTCGAGTGCCGGGCCGATGCCGCCGCCACGCGCGCGCTCCTGGCCGCGGTGGAGGACCGGGCGGCGGCGACGGCGGTGGCGGCCGAGCGCGCCTTCCTCCTCGCCATCGGCGGCGACTGCAACACCCCGCTCGCGGCGCATGCCACCGTCGCCGACGGGCGCGTCACGCTCCGCGCCCTGGTGACCGACCAGGACGGGCGACGCTGGCTCGAGGAGGCGGGGAGCGCGCCCGCCGCGGACGCGGAGGCGCTCGGGCGGGCCCTCGCGGAGGGATTGCTCGTGGCCGGCGCGCGAGAGATCCTGGGAGGATGAGCGGGCGCGTCTACCTGGTGGGAGCGGGGCCCGGCGATCCGGGCCTCCTCACCCGGCGCGGCGAGCGCTGCCTCGCGGCGGCCGACGTCGTCGTGCACGACCGGCTGGTCGGCTCGCGCTTGCTCGACCTCGTCCGCCCCGGGGCGGAGGTGATCGCGCTCGGCCGCTCGCACGACGACGGCGACCGGCCGAGCCAGGAGGCCATCGAGGCCCTGCTGGTCGAGCGTGCGAAGGCCGGGAAGACCGTCGTGCGCTTGAAGAACGGCGATCCCTTCCTCCTCGGCCGCGGCGCGGAGGAGGCGGAGGCACTCCGCCGGGCGGAGGTACCGTTCGAGGTCGTCCCCGGCGTGTCGTCGGCCTTCGCGGTGCCGGCCTACGCCGGCATCCCGCTCACGCACCGCGACCATGCCTCGCTGGTCACCATCGCGACCGGGCACCAGGCGCGCGTGGGCGACGAGACGGTGCCGCCCGCGCTGCCCTGGGACGCGCTCGCGCGCCAGGGCGGCACGCTCGTCTTCCTCATGGGTATGCGGCAGATGGCCGCGATCATGGCCGCGCTCATCGCGCACGGGCTCGCCGCCGACACCCCGGCCGCCGCGATCCAGAGCGGCACGACGGGCGCACAGGCGACCGTGGTCGCGACCGCGGGGACGCTGGCCGCCCGCGTGCGCGCCGCGGGGCTCACGGCTCCCGGTGTGGTCGTGGTCGGGAGCGTGGTCACGCTCCGCGAGCGGATCGCGTGGTTCGAGGAGCGCCCGCTCTTCGGCCGGCGCGTCGTCGTGACCCGCCCGCGAGCGCAAGCGGGTGCGCTCGCGGACCTGCTGGAGGCCGAGGGGGCGGAGGTGATCACGTTCCCGACCATCGCGATCGCACCGCCGCCCGATCCCGCTCCGCTCGAGCGTGCGGTCGCCGCGGCGGGCGGCTACGACTGGATCGTGTTCACCAGCGCCAACGGTGTCGAGGCGTTCTTCGCGCGCTTCGCAGCCGCGCGGCGCGACGTGCGCGAGCTCGCCTCCGTCCGCCTCGCCGCCATCGGGCCCGAAACCGCGGCGCAGCTCGAGCGTCGCCTTCTGCGCGTCGCGGTGACGGCCGCGGACTACCGCGCCGAGGGGCTGGTGGCGGCGCTCGCGGGCGAGGACCTGCGCGGCCGCCGCGTCCTCCTCCCGCGCGCCGCGGGCGCACGCCCCGTCCTCCCCGACGCGCTCCGCGCGTGCGGCGCCCGGGTCGACGAGGTGGTCGCCTATCGCGCCGTGCCGCCGGCCGAGGCGGACGTGGCCGGCCTCACGGCGGCGCTCGAGGCGGGGGCGGTCGACGCCGTCACCTTCACGAGCAGCTCCACGGTCAGGAACTTCGTCGAGCTGCTCGGCCGGAGGGCGACGGCGCGCCTCCTCGCCAACGGCCGGCCCGCGGTCGCCTGCATCGGTCCGGTGACGGCCGCGACGGTGCGCGACCTGGGCCTGCGCGTCGACGTGCTGCCGGCCACCTACACGGCCGCCGCGCTGGCCGCGGCCCTCGTCCAGCACTTCGGCAAAGGACGCGGCGTAGCGGAGGCCAGGTGACCGCGACGCTCTCGCACCCGCGCGACTTCCGCCGCTCGGTCCTCGGCACGGCGCTGGTCGCCATGGCGACGTGGTGGGGCTTCGGCCTGCCGTACTCGCTGTTCAGCTGGCTGCTGGACCCCATGCAGCTCCGCTGGGTGCTCATCTGCTACGTCTGGGAGGTGCCCGTGGCCGGCTGCCTCGGGCCGGTGCTCTTCCCGCTCCTCTGGTTCCGCGCCATCGAGCGGCACTGGGACCACACCTT
>Ga0137403_10009583_pt1 | contig 10758 bp, 9 predicted proteins | sample CZOMad2_1_16fung_FD_122057 | JGI IMG/M metagenome (GOLD analysis project Ga0137403, IMG submission 122057) | Vadose zone soil fungal communities from Angelo Coast Range Reserve, California, USA - CZOMad2_1_16fungal (Hybrid Assembly) | ecosystem: Environmental > Terrestrial > Soil > Vadose zone... | reverse complement strand
CCGTCGCTCTGGAGCCACTTGCGGCGCCGGCTCGACTTCATCTCTCACCGGCGCATCAACCGATTCTACGACCGGCATGGCACCCTGCCGTGGCTCGCGGCGCCGCGCGGCTACGGTGAGTGGGCCGACGGCTTTCGCCGCACGCATTGCGAGGGGCGATTCGTGGTGGCGCTCCACGTGCGACAGAGTGCGTCGAGCCTGGCGCCGGCGAGCTTGCATCGCGATTCGCCATGGCCGGAATGGCAGGCGTTCATCGAGGAGATAGCGCGGCGGAACCCGAACGTCGTCTTCGTGCTTCTCGGCGGCTACTCCGAATGGGATCGGGCGGCCTATCGCCTGCCCAATGTCTGCATCCCGCGCACCATGGGCTACGGGCTCGGCCACGAGCTGGCACTCGTGCACCGCGCCGATCTCTTCATGGGCTCCTCGAGCGGGTTCGCGACCATGGCGACCTTCTGCGACGTGCCATACGTCATCACCAATATTGAGGACCGGTTCGCCCGCTACGCCGGGGTGCCCATCGGGGCTCGCCACTACCGCTTCGGCCATGAGAACCAGGTTCTGTCGTGGGAGACGGAGACGCGAAAGCTGCTGCTCGACCTCTTCGACGAGACCCGAGGAAAGTCGAGCGCCCGATGAATCCGGAATTCTCGCACCTCCGGGACCGCATCCTGGCTGTCCGCGTCAGGCTCGCGCGGGGCTTCCAGGTGTTCCCGTTCTCCATCGCCTTCACGGTCTTGAAGGCCCTTCTCCGTCGCCGTGAGCTCGCGCGGCGACCAAATCGCGTCGCTGTGGCGCAGGTCGCGGCTGACACCTATCCGGTATGCGCAACCCTGATGTGGCTCGATCGTGTCGGCGACGACTCCCCGCCCGGGCCATTCGATGTTTGTCTCAGATTCATGCGACGAAACGACGCCGAGGTCGCGGATGTCTTTTCGGCGCTGCTCACGGTCCCACGATTACGCTCGATCGGGCTTTACTGGGACGACGAGCGCATCGCCGACGATCTGGCGCTCATGATTTCCCCACGTCGCGAGAGCATGGGACCGCCACGCAGCACCGTTCGGGATCAAATCGTCACGGTGAGTAGGATGCAGCTCCAGGAGGCACTCGCTCGCCGGCATTCGCCGCTTCAGCCTTCGATCGACGCGAGGCGCGAAGCGCGTACGTTGCTGAAGCGCCGGGCTCGAGGCGGCTTCGCCGTTTGCCTGAACCTCTCGCCTCCGCCGTCGACCCTCGGTCACCTGATTGCCGGCGCGGTTCCGGGCGCGACGATCTTCGATCTCAGTCCTGCGGCGTCGGCCGCGCCCGGGAAAGGGAATGTCGTCGCCGCCGGCGGGTGGGCGCTGACGCTGCACGAGCGTATCGCGCTGGTGCAGGAGGCGGATGCCTACGTGGGTCGCCTTGATGCGCTGGGCTGTGCCGCGCTTCTCGCGGGACGGCCTTCGATCCTCGTGGGAGGCCTCGACGACGACGCGGCGTCAGAGACGATTCAGGGCGATGCGGTGATGTGGCTGCCCTCGGGGCACAGCTCGGCCGCGATGGCGGGCGCTCTCGCTCGTCTGGCCAAGCCTCCGGCGAGGACTGCGGACGCGTGATCCAGCCGGCGGGACGTCCGGATTCCTACACGCTGATCGTCCCGACGTACGACCGCCCGGCGCTCTTGTCTCGACTCCTCGACTACCTCGAGCGGCAACGTGCCGACTTCTCGATCGTCGTGCTCGACTCGAGTCACGACGACGTGCGCGCGGCGAACGCAACGCGCATCGCGCGCTCCCCGTTGAGCATCCGCCTCGCCGATTACGCGACAGACGTCCACCCGTTTCTCAAGATACGCGACGGGCTCAAGCTGGTCACGACCGCGTGCTGCTCTATCTGCGCGGACGACGACGTCCTCGTGCTTCCAGCGCTGCGAGAGTGCCTGGCGCTCCTCGACGAACGGTCCGAGGTCAGCGCCGTGCACGGCTCGTATTTCAACTTCGTGGAGTCGGAGTTCTTCGATCTGTCGGCCATCATGTATCGCGGACCGTCGGTGATCGCCGATGCCCCGCTCGATCGTCTGCGACAGCTCTTCGCCCGGTACGAAGCGGTCTTCTACGCGGTGTACCGGACTCACATTATGCAGGAAGTCTTCGGTTCCGTGGGCGAGGTGGGGACCACGCTTGCTCGTGAGTTGCTCACCGCGGCGCTCACCGCGGTGTCCGGGCAGATCGTGCGGATCGCCGACTTCTACTACGGCCGCAACACCGGCGCCTCGCTCGCCTACGAACACTGGCACCCGTTCCAGATTTTTGCATCCTCACCGGAACTCATCTTCCGGGAGTACCCCGTCTTCCGGCAGATCGTGCTCGACGCGCTGAGCAGAACGTGCGGTCCAGACCGCTCGGCGGCGGACACCGCCACGATCCTCGATCTGATTTTTCTCCGCTACCTGGGTCAGTTCCTCGGCGCTAGTGTGCTCGACGTCATTACCGCCGACCGCCTTCAGGGGATGACCACGGACGCAACCGTCGAGCACGTATGGAAAGCGTTCGTCCGTCCGCGACCGCGTCTCTACCTGCGCGAGCCGTTGCGCGAGCCCCTGATCAGACGCGGACTGGCCCGGCTCGTCCCGCATCGCATCGCGGGGCGGACGGTGCCACGCGACTATCTGGTCCCGGGGTCGACAGCCCGCGGAACTCGCACCTACCGCGTGTTCCACGAGTTCCTCTTCCCGGACCGGAATGGACCCGCCGTCGTGCAGCGTCAGACTGTGCTCGCCCTCTGCGAGCAGCTCAACGGTTACTGACGGTCGTGCCTCGATGAGGCGTACGACTGTCGCCGTCATCCTCTCGAATTTCAACCACGGCCGTTACCTGCTCGAGTCCCTGGGGGCGATCTGCAATCAGACGCGCCCCGCCGACGAGATCGTCGTGGTCGACGACGGATCGACCGACGACAGCGCCACGATCATCGATGGGTTCATACAGCGCGATCGGAAGGTCCGCCTGATTCGCAATCCTCGGAACATCGGCCTCCAGGCGTCGATGGCACGGGCTCTGCCCACCGTCACCGCCGAGTACCTCGTCTGGGCGGCTGCCGACGACCGACTGCTGCCGACGTTCTTGGAAAAATCCATGGCCCTCTTGGAGCGCTACCCGGAGTCCGGCCTGTGCTTCTCCGAGCTGTCTGTGCTCAAGGGGGACATGGCGGAGATCGAGCGCTTCGCGACGATTCCGTGGCTCTCACGCCTCTACGACCTAACGAAGCTGCCGGAGTACTTGAGTCCCTCGGCCATCCGCGACCGCATGCGTCGCACGTACCTGCCGATGACGAGCAACTCCGTCATCGTGCGGCGGCAGGCGCTGCTGGAACTCGGAGGCTACCCTGGGCAGCTCGAGTGGTACGCGGATTCGTTCGCCTACACGGTCGTCGCGCTGCGCCATGGCGCCTGCGTTGTCCCGGAGACGCTGGCCCTCCTGCGCGTCAGTGCCGGCTCCTACTCTGCAAGCGGGCGGCGTTCAGCCGTTCGCGAGCGCGCCGTGCTCCGCTCGATCCTCGATCTGCTTGCGCGGGAGTCCTATCGCGACGTTCGTCGCGCATTCCGCGAGTGTCCGAGCAACTTCTCGCCCTACGGGATGCGCGTTCTCGCGCTCCAGTTCACCCGATTACGAGACTGGGACCTTGCCCTGCCATATCTGTGGTGGATCCTCACCGACGATCCGCGCCATCACGTCGGAACCTGGCCCACCGCACTGACGCAGCTCGCCGCGCGCCGCCTTGCGTCGATTCCCCCACTGCGGGCCGGAGTCCGTTTCCTGCGCGCCGCGCGCGGCCGCCCGACGCGTTGATGCCGATGTTGCCGCCGCCAGGACCCCGATTGGTTAGAATCGGACGATGCGCATCGTCGTAGATACCGACGCGAAGACGTTGACGCTGGATAGCGACGGCACCCTCCGACGTCTCGAGCTGTACGGCAAGGAGGCCTTCGAGATCATCTCGCAGTTCTGGCTCAAGATGAGCTGGAACCAGAAGTATTCGTACACGTTCACGTGGTTCGGACGCCCGATCATCCAGCACCCCGAGGACCTCGTGCGGCTGCAAGAGGTCATCTATACGCTCTCACCGGATGTCATCGTCGAGACCGGGGTGGCTCACGGGGGCTCGCTCATCTTCTATGCTTCGCTGCTCAAGGTCATGGGCAAGCGCGGCAAGGTCATTGGAGTCGATGTCGAGATCCGTCCGCACAACCGTCGAGCGCTCGAGGCTCATGAGCTGTCACAGATGATCACGCTGATCGAAGGCGATTCGGTGGCGTCGGACGTCGTAAAGCGCGTGGAGAGCGGGATTCGGGAGAGTGACCGAGTTCTGGTGCTTCTCGACTCTGATCATTCCAAAGCACACGTCCTTGCCGAGCTCGAGGCATACCATCATCTCGTCACGCCCGGCTCCTACATCGTCGCGACCGACGGCATCATGCGCGACCTCCATGATGTGCCTCGCGGCCGGCCCGAGTGGCGAGAAGACAACCCGGCGGCGGCGGCGGAAACATTTGCAGCCACCCATCCCGAGTTCGTTCTGGCAGAGCCCGCGTGGCGGTTCAACGAAAGTCGGCTCGACAAGTCGATCACGACCTGGCCCAGCGCGTGGCTGAGGCGGAAGGCGCCGACTGAACGGTGAGCGACGTCTACACGCTGGTCATACCGACTTACAATCGATCGGGACAGCTCGCAACGCTCTTGCGCTATCTCGAGCGGAATCGCGCCGCCTTTCCCGTCCTCGTACTGGACTCGAGCGGCCCGGACCACCGCCAGCGCAATCGTGATATGGCCAAGCGCCTCTCTCTGGCTCTCACGTACGTCGAGTACGACCATGGCACCCGCCCGTTCGACAAGTTTCGTGACGGGATCGGGATGGTCAAGACGGACTTCTGTGGATTGTGCGCTGATGACGATCTGGTCATCATCGACGGACTCACGCGGTGCGTCGAACATCTGGCCCAACACCCTGAATTGTCGGCCGCCCACGGCTACTACTTCAGCTTCGTCGAGCCCGTGCATGACCCTCGCGCGATGGATCTCACGGGCATCCTCTATTACACGCCCGACATCGCGAGCGACGATCCCGTCGAGCGCCTGCGCGACCTCTTCCGGAACTACCAGGCGCTCACCTACGCGACGTTCCGAACGCGCATTCTCCGCCGCGTCTTCGATGCGGTGCGACCGGTGGAGAGCATGCTCGCGCGCGAACTGCTCTCGAGCGCGCTCGCCGTCGTCTTCGGCAAGGCGGCGCGACTTCCATGCTTCACGAACGGCCGGAGCCTGGATGCTTCGGCCAGCTACCAGCACTGGCACCCACTGGAGTGGCTGATGGAATCTCCGACCGCTCTCTTCCAAGAGTACGCTCGCTACCGCGAGATTCTCGTCACCGCAGTGATGGTCGCTCCCGGGCATGTTCGGTCGCGAGAGGAAACGTATCGCGCGATCGACCTCGTTCACATGTTCTATCTGCTTCGGCATCTTCCGCTGGACGCCTACGACTTCTTGATGAAGCATGCCTTGGCCGGCGCCAACCTGGCTGACGTGTGGGCGAATCTTCAGGTGCAGCTCCCTCTCATCCGGGCCAGTGCATACTTGTCGCCTGATCAGCTCGCCTCCGAATCGAACCAGGCTCCTGAAGGCCGCGAGACGGGCTTCAGAGAATCCGTCCGTGCTGCGCTTGCGTCGATCGCGCGAGGCCGCAGAAGCTCGCGGGTGAACGCACGGGGCAGTTGGCCTAAGCATCTGACCACACCCATTCGGCATTACCGTCTTCACGAGGCTTTTGTGAGACCTCGACCGCCCGAACTGTTTTCGATCGGAAAGGATGATGTCACTCATATCCTTGGCGCGCTTGACACGTACACTGAGAGCGAAGCTTCGCCGCGTCCGCAGTAACCTCGGGCTCGCGGCCGACTTACCGCTTCTCCATTTCGCGTCGATCGGCGATGTCGAGCGTGTCCGCCTGGCGCTCGCCAGCGGTCGGTACTCTTTGCAAGAGCTCGACGAGGGGTTGCGCGCCGCGGCGGCCGGAGGCGACCTGAACGTCATCATCGCTCTGCATCAGGGAGGTCTGAGTCTGGATCGCAGTGGCGGCCCAGCGCTCACTGCCGCAGCGGAGAACGGTCACGTCGAGGTCGTGCGATACCTCCACCAGAAGGGGGTGGACGTCCGCCACGCAGACGACGAGGCACTTCGGACCGCCTCGGCCCGCGGACGTTCACGGGTCATCGAGTATCTGCACCGGAGCGGATCACAGCACGCGCTGTTATCGGTGGAGGCGCGCCGCCGGATCGCAGAAATGGAGAGCGAGATCAAGGAGGCGGACGCCGTCTACCACCCATCACGATTCTGGACGATGCTGAATAATTCCAACGTGACCTTGCTGAACTGGGGCGGCGAAGAGAATTTCAAGAGAACCATCAACCAGAACTACTTCAATTTTGTTCCGACTTCGTTGTGGGACCCTCGGATGCGCCGTCTCATGTCGCTGTGGCTGCGACATCCTAGCTTGGCTATTGTCGGTTACCGTATTCAGGATCCTGACCACGATCCGGCTCTCTGGTTCTCGTGGGATGAGAGCTACGAAATCTTCAAGCGAAATCGCCCTCTGCAGTTACAAATTTACAAGCTCTTCGTCGCGCTCCTCTATGAGTATGGCGTAGCGACCGACGACTCCAGGGTGCTCGCTCGGCTCGAGGAGCCGCCGCTCGGAAACCCCATTCGCATCACGCGATTTGGCCGGCTGGTGTCGCAGGACCTCGTAAATTCCGTTCGCGAACGCAACGTCATCGTGGCGGCGTTTGGCGATCTGGACGGCACGGCACGGCCGATCGTGGCGGAGCTGGGTGCCGGTTATGGACGGCTGGGCTATGCGTTGCTGGCGACAACACGGTGCCGCTACATCGTTTTCGATATCGCTCCGGCGCTATACATCGCGGAGTGGTATTTGTCGCGACTGTTCCCGAGAATGCGGATCTTCCGCTTCCGTCACTTCCGGTCTTATCTTGAGATCGCGGATGAGTTAGCGGGCGCCGACATCGCATTCTTCACGGCGAACCAACTCGAATTGCTCCCGGATCGATGGTGTGATGCCTTGGTCACGGTCAGTTCGCTTCACGAAATGCGTGTGGAGCAGATCAGCCACTTCCTCGCCCTCATGGCGACGAAGGCCCGGAGGCTCATCTATCTGAAACAACATGAGCGATACGTCAATCCTTACGATGGTCTGACGATTGATCGAGGTCATTACACCTTCCCTTCAGAGTGGCGGATCGTGCTCGAACGTTCGGATGTCGTCAACCCGGGCTTCTTTGAACTCGTGGCGGCCCGGCAAGAATGAAGAGCGCTGGACGTTCAGTCTTTCCAGGAATTCGGGGTGAGGGCACCCACGAATCGTGCGGCAAGCGGGAGCAGTGTCGCCGTAGTTTGGGCCCTTATCGAATCCGACCAGCAAGTCCTTGGGCGGCGCAATAAGAGACCCCGCCAGTGTAGCAGGCTCCAGTGGAGGTATCGGCAAGCGAGATCCCAGTACTTCCGATCACCAACCAGAACTCGCAGCATCAGGTCACCGAACGGAGAAAGTAGCGCTGGCCGGGACCGGAACGTTGGGGCGACGTCTCCATACTGCCGGTCCTTGATAGCCGCTGCGAGGGCACGCAGAACTTGGCGTTGTTGCACCGGGTCCAGCATGCCGGAGCGCGAATAAGTCGCAGGCCGCTCACGCATAAGAGCCAGCGTGGCGGGCACGACGCACGCTCCGTGACGAAGCGCGACGACCCAGTAAACAAACCACTCGGTATGCCAGCGAAGCTCGGGGCGGAAGCCGCCGGCCGCGAGCAAGGCATCACGTCGGCAGAGCACGGTGTTGCCTGACATCCACAGGTAGCTACGGGCGAGGCGGGCATTGAGCTCCTGAGGCGTCAAGAAGTGTGGTTCGGCTCCGAGATCGAAGGCCGGGTTCATTCCTGCCCCCTCGCAATACTCGCGTACCGTTTCCGTCCGATCCTGGAAGGTCGCGAGACGAGAGAAGCTCACGCCGGCGCCGCGGTGGGCGCTCAGGATCTCAATATTGCGTTCGATGAAGTGTGCGAGAAGACGGTCGTCCGCCGCCGCCCAGACGATATAGTCGGCGGTCGCGGCCGCCAGCGCGACGTTAATCGACGCCATGAGCCCGCGGTTCCGTTCGTGACGGATCAGCCTGACGAACGGATATCGGCCGACATACTCCTTGATGACTTCGAGGCTGTGATCGGTCGACCCATCATCGACGATGATGAGCTCGTTCGGCGGGACTGTCTGCGTGCAGATGGCGGCGAGCGAGTCCGGCAGGTATCTCGCGTCATTGTAGTTGCACAGCAGCACGGCGACCGAAGCGCGTTCGTGGCCCGTCATCTGTTCAGAATATGCTGCGGATCGGAACGCGGAGATGATCGTGAGTTGTCGCGACAATCCGCGTCTGGATCATTCGGGGGGTGCTTCGTCTCTGCCCCCCTGGGCAGGGGGCGAGGCTCGAGAGCTCGAGACGTCGTCATGGATTTCGTCAAATTGAGTCTGAAGGCTCGCCAGGCCGACGGACTGCGCCCTATCCATGATGTAGACAGTGATCAGAGCTGAGCGATGGTCGCAAATCTCCGTGGGCGTCTCGGCGACCGCGAGGTCGATGAACCAATCGCCCGCGGAGAGATCGACCCTGATACTGAATCGATAGACGCGGACATCGCCCTGCTTTACGGGCCGAAGTTGCCGCTTCATCCAACCCGTGTTGATACCGTAGACGATGACGCCTTCCTTGCTCTTGAGGATCACGCCGACGATCGGATGCTCGATATCCCAGTGAAAGAGAATCTTGAAATAGATATCGAGACGTGATCCCGAATCGATCGACGTCGGATTGATGCGCTGGTCGCCACGTAGCACGTAATCGATGATCTCGGCGTGGCGATTACCAAAGCGGTGTTCGTACTTGTTGTACGTGGGATTCCGTGGGCACTGATCCGTAGTGGATCCTTCCTCAGTGAGGAGGCGGAGAGGGCTCTCGTCTGCGATCGGCGTGGCCGATGGAGGCGTGATTCTCGTGGACGGCATTGTCCGACCTATTCGCCCAGTCGACAGCAACTCGCCGTAAAGATCGGCGATCTCGGCAGGGTCCCCGTGCGCGACGAGTTCACCTTGGTGCAAAAGCAATCCCATGTCGCAGTAGCGCGGAAGCGCGGAGCGATCGTGGGTGACGAGAAGAATACTCTTGCCCCGCTCCTGCAAGTCGCGGAATCGACGGAAACATTTCTCCTGGAACTTGGCGTCACCAACGGAGAGCGCCTCATCGATGATAAGCACGTCGGGGTCGACATAGAGCGCGGTGGAGAACGCGACGCGCATGAACATCCCAGACGAGTACGTCTTCACAGGCTGGTCGAAGAACTCGCCGACGTCGGCGAACGTCTCGATGTCGCCCATGCGGTCGCGGATCGCCTCGCGTGTCAGGCCGAGGATCGTGCCGTTGAGGACGACGTTCTCCCGCCCGGTGAGCTCGGGGTTGAACCCTGCTCCGAGCTCGAGCAGGGCCGCAACCTGACCGTTGACGTGGACGCTTCCCGATGTGGCGTAAAGAACGCCACTGATGATCTGCAACAGCGTTGATTTCCCAGAGCCGTTCATTCCGAGAATACCCACCGTGCGACCGGCTGGAACCTCGAAGGTGATGTTCCGGAGTGCCCAGAACTCCCGGTGGTAGATGCGGCGGAAAGGGTGAAGCGCCTCGCGGAGGCGATCACGTTTGGACCTGAAAAGGCGGTACATCTTGGAGACCGCATCGGCCCTCACTGCAAGCGCCGGGGCTGGCAGAATCACAGGACGTCCGCGAAATGTGGCTTCAGCCGCCGGAACACGCTCGCGCCGACGAGCAGCATGGCGGCGGTGACCGCCCAGAAGTAGATGTCGAGCGGCCAGAGCGCAGAGAGTGGGCGCGCGTAGAGGAATGCGTTGCGATACCCCTCGACCACGTAGAGAACCGGGTTGAGCTGCACGATCCAGAGCGCGGTGCCCTTCAAATTCTGAAGAGGCCAAAGGATTGGCGTGACCCAGAACCAGATCGTCATCGCCGCACCCAGAGCATGCCCGAGGTCGGTGCTGAACACCTGGAGCGCGGACAGCAGCCAGGCGAGCCCGGCGGCGAAGGTCACCATCGCGACCAGGAAGTACAGACCCTCAAAGACGTGAAGCGTCGGGTGCACGCCGGACAAGATGAGGATGAGGAGGAGCAACGCCATCAGAAACAGGTGGACGATCGTCGCCGATACGATCTTGACGATCGGGAGGATCTCGAGCGGGAACGCAATCTTCCTTACGAGGTAGGAATGGCTGAGGATGCCGGCCGCACCCCCCGTGACCGCGTCGTTGAACATCAACCACGGTACGAAGCCACAGAACAGGATTAGGTAATAGGGTGGCCCCTCCTCGAACGACACGCGCAGACCGTACACGGACACGAACCAGAAGACGAGGATCGTGCTCGGGGAGCCGAAGGGAACGTTCCGCATCCCCTACCAGGGCGCGGTCTCCCAGGTCTCCGCCGAGGCGACGGACCTCGCAGGCAACGTCAGCCCCGTGCTCGTGGGGTGACCGTCCGCCGGCCGAGCCACCCGTCGTAGCCGCGCTCCAGCCGCTCCAGGACATCGACGAGCAGCTCCAGGCGATCCCGCTCGACCCAGCCGGCGCCGGGCCAGCAGGTCCCGCCGACGTT
>Ga0137403_10008046_pt2 | contig 10759 bp, 11 predicted proteins | sample CZOMad2_1_16fung_FD_122057 | JGI IMG/M metagenome (GOLD analysis project Ga0137403, IMG submission 122057) | Vadose zone soil fungal communities from Angelo Coast Range Reserve, California, USA - CZOMad2_1_16fungal (Hybrid Assembly) | ecosystem: Environmental > Terrestrial > Soil > Vadose zone... | reverse complement strand
TCGAAGCGAAAGTGATTGAATACGCCCTGGACAATCGACAGCACGGGTACGCCGAGCAGGGCTCCCCAAATGCCAAAAAAGTGCTCCCCGGTGATCAACGCGAGCACCACTAAGACCGGGTGGATCTTGGCCGCCGCGCCGATGATCTTCGGGTTCAACAAGTTGGCCTCGATCTGGTGGATTCCGACGATCCAGATCAAAACCGAAAGGGCCGTCCAAAGGCCCTGAGTGAGACCGATCATCACGGCTGGGATGGCGCTCAAGATCGAGCCGAAGATGGGCACGATGCTCATCAACGCCGCGACGATCGCCAAGATCGGCCAATACTTCAGGCCGAAGAGCGCGAAACCAATCGCCGACAGCACGCCGTTCACGCAGCAGATGACGAGCTGTCCCCGCACCACACCCGACAGGCCGCGGTCCAAGCGCGCCAGCAGCCGATCGAAGCCAACGGTGGAGCGGTAGAGGGGTATGAATTCTTTACGCATGGGGGCTCTCCTATAAGAGCGATGACGAAGCAGCGAAAGACGCGCGACGGACTCGCTCTGGAAATCCGGTACACTTCATATGGAGCGTGATTTTGCGCATTAAAGAGAAAGTCGCGCGTGCATCTAATTATTTGAAAATAAATAATGACAAAGAGCTTGAAAAATGCCTACGGAGTACCAAGTAGCGATATGGGTGGCCAATCGATCATACACGCCAGCATCGATGGGATTCTGCGGCGGATTTGATTGATCTGCTTCGCCCCATTCCGTGGAAAGTTCAGAACATCGGCCTCGCCCCGAGTTTTTCGGCGGATTGTTGAAGTCTGTTCTTTATTTGAGCCTGCTTGGCACGGTGACGCCATTGGAAGAGCCACCGGCCGACGGGGTTTGGAGAGCGACCAGCGGCGGCAGACGCGCCTACCGCTGCGGCGGGGTGCCCCAGCGATCTAGCTTTTCCGATTTATGGCCGTGTCGTGTACGGCGGTGGTAGCAGATATGGGATCGCCACGAAGATCGAGAGGGCGCCTACAGCTGAGAAGAGCAAAGCGGCAAAAGGGTCACCGCTCAAGCTCTCATATTTCTCGCACCTTCCAATATGGGCACGGACCTTGCCTCTTAAAGGCCTCTTAAGGCGGCAAATAGATAGTACATCAGTTTGAAAGTTTAGAGGGCGTTGAGAATATCAAAGTTGTGCCACAACTGGCGCAGGAAGGAGTGCAACCGTGAAGATTCTTTGCAGGCTTCTTAAAACCCTCAGCCAATACACCCCATGGCGGGGCAAGCTTGCTTGCCGGTCTGACCGTCCGGTCGAGCGGTCATAGGAGGATCGCGGCAAACTATCTTGTGCTTTCTCAGAATCTGATCCACTTGCACGATCACGTGGATCGGTAAGCGCACGCATTCAAGCGACCGCATGCTCTGGTAGTATCCTAATTTGCGCGCCGCTTAGTCATAATACCAAACTGTGATTGTGAGTGTGGGAACGTTCTCTGCGTCTCGTATGCTTGAGGCGGTATTCACAGCAAAGATTTCCGTGGGCGCTGGTAGAGCGGCAAGCCACCCATTAACTTCTGTTTCTAGGTGACCAATTTCTTGCTGATCGGATGCGTGAAAAAGCTTCATTCGCATGGCAATTATCTCCTAGTTTGACGGTGTTCTTGGACCATCGCGGCCCGAACCGCCTCAACTGGCGAGTTGATCTTATCGGTGTGCAGCACGGCAAAGAACCGGCGCTTAGTGCCGCCCTCGATTGGCGAAGACCCGGCGTAGGCGCGGTTGGCCGTAGGATGGCCTTCAAGGTCGAAGACATAGACGATGCCTGGCTAGACGGTCTTGCCTCCAAAGGTGTCCGTATCACATCAAGCCGAGTTCAAGCCGTGCCGCTTCCGACATGCGCGACTTGTCCCACGGCGGATCCCAGACAAGTTCTACATTGGCGTCGATGACGCCTTCTATCGCTCGGATTTTAGCCTCGATCTCGGCCGGCATTGCCGTGGCGGCCGGACAATTGGGCGCGGTGAGGGTCATCTTGATGTCAATCGCACCCTCTGCGCTGACTTCGAAACCATAAATCAGCCCTAGTTCGTAGATGTTGACTGGAATCTCGGGGTCGTAAACCGAGCGTAGCACCGCTTCGACGCGTTGGTGCAACGATGCCTTGCTGGTCGATGTATCGTCGGCCTGGACGGTGGCGTCGGGTTTCTTCATATCAGCATTCGACATCATTCCGTCTTCACTGGCTGTTGGGCGTGGTCCAGCGCTGCCACGAGTGTGCGCCATGGCAGCATCGCGCACTTCACGCGTATCGGAAACTCTCGCACCCCGCCGAAGACGACGAGCTTGTCGAGATCCATAAGCGCGCCGACCGCTGCGGCCTCGTCCTTAGCGGTTAGCCCGGTGTGGAAACGCTCGAACATGGTGCGCACCTCAGCCTCAGCCTTGCCCTTGATCGATTCGGTCATCAGCGACGCCGACGCCATCGAGATGGCGCAGCCGGAGCCCTGAAAACCCACGTCGGTAATTCGGTCTCCTTCGATCGCGAGAAATACGGTCACCTTGTCGCCGCACAGTGGATTGTGGCCGTCGGCCTGGTGGCTCGCGGTAGCGATGGGGCGGAAGTTCCGCGGCTGCTTGCCATGGTCCAGGATCAGCTCTTGATAAAGGTCGCGCAGTTCACTCACAGCTGGAACACCTTATGGACTGTACGTAATCCAGCGACGAGGACGTCCACGTCGTCACGATCGTTATAGATCGCGAATGACGCACGGACCGTCGCCGAGACGCCGAACCGCTCCATGGTCGGTTGAGCACAATGATGCCCGGCGCGCACGCAAATGGCATCATCGTCGAGGATCGTGCCGATATCATGCGGATGGACGCCGCCGAGGGCGAAGGAGATCACGCCGGAACGATGTCGCGGCTCGCCGATGATGCGCAGTGAATTGATCTTCGACAGCTCGCGTACAGCATAAGCGAGTAGCTCAGTTTCATGGGCGGCGACGGCATCGTAGCCGATCGACTGGATGTAGTCGATGGCGGCTGCGAGCCCGACCGCGCCGGCGATGTGAGGGGTGCCCGCCTCGAACTTCCATGGCAGTTCGTTGTATTCGGTCCTTTCGAAAGTAACCGAACGGATCATATCGCCGCCGCCTTGCCATGGTGGCATTGCTTGCAACAGGCGTGCCTTGCCATAGAGCGCGCCGATCCCCGTCGGTCCATAGAGCTTATGGCCGGAGAAGACGTAGAAGTCGCAGTCGAGCGCCTGCACGTCGACCGCCTGATGCGGCACGGCCTGGCAACCGTCGATCAGCACCGGAATTCCGCGCGCCTTGGCGAGACGGATCACCTCTCCCACTGGTATGACGGTGCCAAGTGCGTTGGCGACATGCGTCACCGCGATCAGCTTGGTGCGCGGCCCGATCAGCCGCGCGAACGCATCCAGGTCGAGCTCGCCCGCATCATCAATCGGCGCCACCCTCAACACGATGGCCTTCTCGTCGCGCAGCATCTGCCAGGGCACGATGTTCGAGTGATGCTCCATGTGAGTGATGAGGACCTCGTCTCCCGCAGACAGAAAGCAACGCCCATAGCTTTGCGCCACCAGGTTGATGGCCTCTGTCGCGCCGCGAACGAATACAATCTCGCGAGTTTCCCGCGCGTTCAACAGTTGGCGGACCTTCTCGCGTGCCCCTTCAAAGGCTTCGGTCGCCCGTTGGCTCAACCAGTAGACTCCGCGATGCACGTTGGCGTACTCGGCTTCGTAAATGTGCCGTTCGGCGTCGATCACGATGCGCGGCTTCTGCGCGCTCGCAGCGCTATCAAGGAACACTAGCCGCTTGCCGCGTACCTCGCGGGCGAGGATCGGAAAGTCCTGTCGGATGCGCGCCACGTCGAACGGCTGCGCAGGGGCGATGGGTCGAATTGCCGTCACGGTCGGAACTCCCCGGCGAGCCAATCGTCGACGGCTCGCCGGAAATAGGCGCGGGCGGCATCGCCCTCGATGCCCATGATCAGCTCGCTGACGAAGGCGTCGATCAGCATCGCGCGGGCGTCCGATTCGCTCACGCCGCGGGCACGCAAATAGAACAGCGCTTCCTTGTCGAGATCTCCGACCGAGGCACCATGGCTGCACTTTACGTCGTCGGCAAGAATCACCAACTCCGGCTTGGTATCGGCGCTGGCTGTGGCGGAAAGCAGCAAGCTGCGATTGATCTGTTGCGCATCGGTCTTCTGCGCGTCAGGCGCTACGCGGATGCGGCCCTGGAAGACCGCGTGTGAATGCCCATGCACCACGCCTCTAAACTCCTGGCTGCTTGTGCCGCGTGGCGTGGAATGATCGATGCGGACTGTCGTGTCGAGATGCTGGGCGTCATGCGCCAGCGTCGTGCCGGCGAGCCGTGCCTCGGCATCGCTCGCGGCCAGGTCGACGTCAAACTCGTTGCGGCCCAGGGCGGCGCCGAGCGATGCGGCGAACATTCGATAAGCCGCTTGATGACCCAGCCGAACCGACGTAGCGGCGACGTGAAATGCCGATCGGCTTTCCGCCTGCAGTTTATAGTGCCGCAGAACCGCATTCGGGGCGACCGAGATCTGGGTGACCACGTTGGTCCAGTACATGCCTGCCCCGAGGCCGACAAAGGTTTCGAGCACCGTAGCGCTCGAGCCCGCCTCGGCGCGGATCAGGTTGCGCGGATGAAAGACCTTCCGCTCCGCATCGGGTACGGCCACAAACAGCAACTGCACCGGATCCAGGATGGCACCGCGGCCAAGATGGATCATGGCACCGTCGCTCATGAATGCGGTGTTGAGATCGAACAGGGCGCGCGCACGCGGATCCGTCGCAATCGCCGGAGGTGCGGCTAGAGCCCGCAAATCCGCCTCATTGGCCGCTGACAGACCCACCACCCGCGTGCCGTCCGGCAGATGGTCCAAGCTAGACAAATCGGCCCGAAACCGCCCGTTCACGAATACGATGAGATGACAGTTCGGCGTCAGTCGAAAAGCCGTCAGTTCTGCGTTGGTAAGCCCCGGCCCTGGCTGCATGACGACGCTGGGGAACACCGTGCGGGCAAGTGGGCCGAGGTTAGTGAACTTCCATGCTTCAACTCTCGGCGTTGGGAACCCGTTCTTGCCGAAGCGATCGATCGCCTCCTCGCGCAGAGCTTGGAGCCAAGCAAAGCCGCTGCCGGGAAGGCTCGACTTCGCCTCGGCGAACTGGCGGATGTACGGCGAAATCGATGCGGGTTCGACATTCATCGTGGGTGCTCGAGATGGACGGTCATGCAAGCCGCCGCCTTCACCAGGTCGCCGTAACCCTTGGCCTCGAGCTCAAGGGCGAGGTCCCTGCCACCGGACGTGATGATGCGGCCGGTGGCCAGAACATGCACCTTGTCCGGCACGACGTAGTCCAAGAGGCGCTGATAATGAGTGATAAGCAAAGTCGCGCGCGCAGCCCCGCGCCACGCGTTGATGCCGTCGCCGACGATCTTGAGCGCGTCGATGTCGAGGCCGGAATCCGTCTCGTCGAGGATGGCCAAGCGGGGATCGAGCAGCCACATCTGAAAGATTTCGTTACGCTTTTTTTCACCACCCGAGAAACCGACATTGACCGCGCGTGACAGGAGCGCCTCGTCCATATTCAGTCCCTTCAGCTTCTGGCGCGCCAGCTTCAGGAAGTCGACCGCATCGAGCTCCGGCTCGCCACGATGCCGGCGTACGGCATTGACCGCAGATTTTAGGAAGTTGGCATTCACCACGCCTGGGATCTCAACGGGGTACTGGAAGGCCAGAAAAATGCCCTCCCGTGCCCGCTCTTCCGGCTCCATCCTCGTCAGGTCGTGGCCCCGATAGAGGAGGCGCCCGCGCGTGACGCTGTATCCCTCACGGCCCGCCAGCGTGTAGGCAAGCGTACTCTTGCCCGACCCGTTCGGGCCCATTACGGCGTGTACCTCGCCTGGTGGGACCCACAGATCGAGTCCGCGCAAGATTTCTTTGCCGTCAACGTCGACGTGCAGGTCTTCGATCCTCAGCATGATCTGGCGTCCCTAGTTTTTACCTCTTAGCCAACGCTACCCTCAAGACTCACGCCGAGCAGCTTCTGTGCCTCGACCGCAAACTCCATCGGCAGGTTCTGTAGAACCTCCCGGCAGAAGCCGTTGACGATGATGGTCACGGCGTCTTCCGCCGACAGGCCGCGCTGGCGGCAATAGAAGAGCTGATCCTCGCTGATTTTCGACGTCGTCGCCTCGTGCTCGACACGCGCGGTACGGTTCTTGACTTCGATATAGGGCACCGTATGGCCACCGCATTTAGAGCCAATTAGCAGGCTGTCGCATTGCGAGTAATTGCGGGCATTCTCGGCACGCGGCTGGATGCGCACCAAACCCCGATAGGTGTTCTGACCGCGGCCGGCCGAGATGCCCTTGGAGATGATCGTCGAGCGGGTGTTCCGCCCAATATGGATCATCTTGGTGCCGGTGTCGGCTTGCTGCCAATTGTTGGTCACAGCTACAGAGTGGAACTTTCCGACTGAGTCGTCTCCCTGCAGAATTACGCTTGGATACTTCCAGGTGATGGCAGAACCGGTTTCCACCTGGGTCCACGAGATTCGCGCGCGGGCACCGCGGCAGGCGCCGCGTTTCGTCACGAAGTTGTAGATCCCACCCTTTCCGTCTTTGTCGCCTGGATACCAGTTTTGCACCGTGGCATACCGGATCTCTGCGTCCTCGAGTGCGACCAACTCCACGACTGCGGCGTGAAGCTGATTTTCGTCGCGCATCGGCGCGGTACAGCCTTCGAGGTAACTCACGTAAGAGCCCTTGTCGGCGACGATCAGCGTTCGCTCGAACTGCCCGCTGTTCTTGGCGTTGATCCGGAAATAGGTCGACAGCTCCATCGGACAGCGCACACTTGGCGGCACGTAGACGAACGAGCCGTCGCTGAACACTGCAGAGTTAAGCGTCGCGAAATAATTGTCGCTATATGGCACGACGCTGCCGAGATATTTGCGCACCAGCTCAGGATGCTCGCGCACCGCTTCGGAGATCGGGCAAAAGATGATCCCCAGATCCTTGAGCCTGTCCTTGAAGCTGGTCGCTACCGAAATCGAGTCGAACACGGCATCTACTGCTACGCCGGCGAGTGCGGCGCGCTCCCCAAGCGGAATACCGAGCTTCTCATAGGTCTTGAGGAGTTCCGGATCGACCTCGTTCAAGCTCTCCGGCTGCTTGTTGCCCTTTGGCGCGGCGTAGTAATAAATTTCCTGGTAGTCGATCTTGGGGTAGGTAACCCGCGCCCAGGTAGGCTCTTGCTCCTGCTCCTGTTGCCAGATGCGAAACGCCTTCAGCCGCCAGTCGAGCAACCACTGCGGCTCGCCCTTCTTGGCGGAAATAAACCGGACGGTGTCTTCGTTGAGGCCCTTCGGCGCCATGTCCGACTCGATGTCGGTCACAAAGCCGTATTTGTAGTCGCCGCTGAGTGACCGGATTGTGTCGATCGTCTGCTGGGTTGCGGCCATAGGACCCTCAATGCTCAACGATGGGCTTTGACGGCGGGTGGTTGGCGCGACGACAGAGGCCGCGCCGGCGCCTCGAATACCAGCGCGGACATGGTGATATCGGCAAGCGATACACCGTCGAGCGCCTTGCGCACAGCCATATTGACCCTGTGCAACCCAAGTCGCGATGGACAAACGGCCTCGACGGCGCAGCGGCCCGGTCGCGGCTTGATACACTGCATGAGCGCGACGGGACCGTCGAACGCGCTGACAATGGCACCAATCGAAATTGTCGACGCTGGACGCTCGAGTATGTAACCGCCATTGGCGCCGCGAATGGAGGCAAGCAGGCCTTCACGGCAAAGCCGCACCAGAACCTTCGCGACCGTTGGTGCCGGCAGCTGTGTCGCCGCAGCAACCTTTGCAGCGGTGTGGATGTTGTGGCGATTTTCGGCGACGTGCGTCATCAGCACCACCGCAAAATCGGCCAGGCGGCTCAGGCGCATCATTCTGCGACAACCTCATTGTTGACCAGCTTGATCGCTGTTGAGTCATCTAAGACTGGTTCAGTCTTATTTCAATCCCGAAGCCCGATTTCTGCGCCGTTCGTTCCTTGGAGAATTAGGGCGCGAACCGAGGCGTAATGTGACTGAAAAGCGCAGTTCTTGGGGTCCGCCGACCCCCTGTCCTTTCTCAAAACCGGATCCGCGCGAACGGAAACGCGAATGGCTGATCCGTTAAGGTTCGATGCCGATCGAGGCTTTGACCCCAGCGGCTTCACGGGCGAAGGCGTCTGTACCCCAATGACGGATCATTGCCGAGACGCCAGTTCCGCGATTGCGTCCGCGAGTTTCCGTGGCGTAATGCCAAAGTTCTCGATGCCTGGTAAGATTTCCGATGAAATGTTGTCGTCCTCGAGGAGATCGACTTGGGCAACCGTCAGCGGCGGCCTCGGAAGGAATTCAAGGAGTTGGGCCATCGGATGAGCCAGCGCGAATGGGATTGAAACGAAAAGGCGCCGGCGCCCCATGTGAAACAGCGCCCTTTCCATGATCTCCCGGAGGGTAAGGCTCTCCGGGCCTCGGAGTTCGTAGATATTGCCGCTTGCCGCAGGATTGCGCAGCGACAGGCACGCCGCCTCCGCGACATCGAGCACATGAACCGGCTGCATTTTTGTAAGTCCGCCACCGATGAGCGGAATGACAGGTGTCGATCGGATAATTCGGGCAAGAGTATTGAGGAAGGCGTCGTCCGATCCGAACATAACGCTCGGACGAAGGATCACGGCTCGGAGAAAGGCTTCCTGCACGATCGCCTCGCCGCGACCGCGCGCGCGGATGTATTTGGAGTGCGAAGCGACGTCGGCGCCAATACCAGAGATATGAACGAGGTGAGCGACGCTCAGGCGATTGCACGCCTTTGCGATATTGCCTGCGCCAAGCTCGTGGACGGCCGTGTAAGTCGCTCCACCCCTTTCCACATATGTCGAAACGGCGTTGACGACGCCTTCCGCCCCTTCGACGGCCGCGTCCACCGTACCCTCGTCCCGGACGTCTGCCGCTACAAACATTGCACGACCGGATCGCTCAGCATCGGCGCCGAGGGCAAGTTGCTTGGCGTGACGCGCGGCGACGCGGACCATCGCACCTTCATGGATGAGGCGCTCGACGATGTGACGGCCGAGGAAACCGGTTCCGCCGAAGACGGTTACCAACGTCATATCCAGACGCCCCTTCCTTGATCTCCTCATCGCACTTGTGGTTGCCGGAAAACCTCCCTGCCGCAGAAGCCTTATTATATTCCGATGCCCGTCGACACACACCTTCCCTGAGCGGAAACGGGCCCTATCCTGGCCCTATCGGACCGGACGGACGCTTTTGGGTCGCGGTCCCACGCGGTGGCCACGGAGGCACTCGGCCAAGTGCCCAACATGAACCGGCGCGATGCCGTTTGGGTCGAAATGAACCCAAATATTTGATCCAGGTATGTTGAAGCGTATCCGGATCAAACTCTAGGATTCGTCCTCCTGGTCCTGCGGCGCCGGCGCGTCCGGATCCGGTGCCTCCTCGGACGGCACGCGATAGGCCTCGGTGCGCCAGCGGTCGAGGTCGATCTTGCGGCAGCGCTCGGAACAGAAGGGCCGGGAAGCTTGCACCGCGGGCTTGCCGCAGATCGGGCATTTGCGCGGCTTGGCCTGACGTTTCTGGGCGCGTCGCGCCGCCAGATCGGCAATCTTGTCGCTCATTCCACGCCGCTCTCCTTACCCCACATTTCACTCAGCGTCGGGCCTTTGCGCCGACGCGTCATCTCCACCAGGCCGAGACGCGACATGGTCCCCACCGAGCACGGTTCCCAATCGTCCGCCACCGCATGGCGCATGGCCTCGCTCACCTGACGGCGCTGGAGGGACGCCTTCAGGTCGATGAAGTCGATCACCACGATGCCGCCGATATGGCGCAAGCGCAATTGCCGGGCAATCTCCTTAGCCGCCTCCAGATCGATCTTGAGCCAGAGCCGCTCGCCGGCAACGCCCTGCGAGGTGCCGCTGTTGACGTCGACGACAGTCAGAGTCAGGCCAGGCTCGAACAACAGCCAGCCACCCGATGGCAGCTCCACGTGCGGGTCCAGCGCCGCCGCAACCTCGGCCTCGATCTCGGCCATGCTCGGTGACCAGTCGCGCTCGGGTCGATGCTCGATGCGCAAGCGCCGGCTCGCCGGCAAGCTTGCCGCCATGGCGCTCAATTCCTCGGTCGCGCGGCGGGTATCGGCGAAGATCTCGAGATCGCCCCCCAACCGGCCGAGCAGTCGGCGCAGCGGACCTTCCTGGGTCAAGCGCTGGGGGGGCCGCGTGCCGGCGGGCAGCACCACCGCTTCGCCGATCCGGGCGGTGAGCCGGGCGCCTTTGCCGGCGGTTGGATCGCGCGAGACCTCCACCGTCACGGCCTGTCCCTCCACCGGCGGCGTCGGACAGGCGGCCAACGGCAGGAACCCCGGCTGGGTCAGGCCGATGTCGACAAAGGCGCTCTCCAATCCGCGGTCGATCTTAAGCACCCGGCCTAAGAAGCGGTCGCCCACCATGCTGCCGTGGCCTTCGGCGAACTGCCAGGCACCCTGCAGCCGATCGCTGTCGTCGACGAGGGCGGCACGAAGCGGCCCCTGTTCAGCGGCCACGAACAATCGCCTCATCGGCGATAGCCCAGGCCTTGGAGCATCGCCCAGGTCTCGGCGAGCGGCAGGCCGACGACATTGGAATAAGAGCCAGTGATCGCCGGGATGA
>Ga0137403_10009578_pt1 | contig 10762 bp, 11 predicted proteins | sample CZOMad2_1_16fung_FD_122057 | JGI IMG/M metagenome (GOLD analysis project Ga0137403, IMG submission 122057) | Vadose zone soil fungal communities from Angelo Coast Range Reserve, California, USA - CZOMad2_1_16fungal (Hybrid Assembly) | ecosystem: Environmental > Terrestrial > Soil > Vadose zone... | reverse complement strand
AATTGGTGCCTACTACTGGCCACCAGACACGCAGGTGAGTGTCTATCTCACGCGCGGTATGTTTACAGTCGAGCAACGAAAAACCTTGCTCGCTGCTATGAGTGCGTGGTCAGGCACCGCGATACAGACGGGCTCCGGCGTTAGATTCTCCTATACAGGAGAAACCGATGTTCTAGTCGCTTGTCGTGGTTGTCTGACGGTAACACGGCGTCAGGTCCATAAGAAAGATCGGAAGCATTACGCCTTCTTCAATCCGCTTAAACAGTCCGCTGATGGACTCTTGATCGCCGCCTGGATTGATTTTGACTTTGCCACAACAAGTCCACAAGCACTGCAGGGCTTCATGGCACACGAGCTGGGACATGGCATGGGGTTGTGGGACTGCACCACCTGCAAGAAGAAGCAAACAATTATGAATAGCTTTCCCGGAATCAACAGCGACAACGGGCTTATTGCGGCTTCTGGATGCGATCTCGAAGTGGTTCGCCAGGTCTATCACCTGCAACGACAGGCAGCCAAGAACATTGTTTTGGATGATGCAGGACAAGAGAAATAGTGTTTCGACTTGTGCCGCGCAAGCAGTCTAGCGGCATAGCCCGGCAAACTTCGTAACGCTGCGGACGATTTCTTGATCGCCCAGTCGTTACAGTGTTACGGAGAATGCCGCGGACGAAGAGACTATCGATGAAGCGATTAGTTTCCGCACTTATCCTCTTAACGATCTTCCTTGCCACGTTGGTGCCGACGGCCGCGCAGAGCGGCGCATCCTGCAAAGTAGGTTTAGAAGCCCCGGCCTTTGGTTTCTGGAATTGGTCCCTCCACAGCACCGTCAGGGTTTACATTCTGATAGCAGACTTTCAGAGCGATGAGGTACCTTATCTTCTGGCGCCCGTACACAATTGGAACTCAGTCTCGGAAGCGACAGGTTCGGGAGTCAAGCTGCTTTACGCCGGGTCCACTTCGTCACCACTCTTATGCGAGAACTGTCTGACCATAATGCGAGGACATGTGTTTGATAAGACCGGGCGACATGCGACTGAACTAAGAGCTTACAGCGCCCGGCAGGACCAGGTTATCACCTATGCCAGCATCGTAATCGATCCCGCCCTGACAAATCCGAAAGCGTTAGCCTATGCAGTTGCCCACGAACTCGGCCATAACTTCGGCTTGCTCGATTGTTTTAACTGCAAAGAGAAAAGTACAGTCATGAATCAGTTCAAGTTTTTGAACGGTTCCAACGACATGGCAGGTCCGACAGCTTGCGACATAGCTCAGGTGAAAGCGGCTTACAAGGAACTCGCGAGACGCGTGCGACCCTCGCCACAAACGGAGGACGCAGGAGAAGAACCAATCGACGACGACACACCCATAGTTGTACCAAGACCCTAGATCCTTCCAGTCGCGCCAGCCACATGTGCGGCGCGGTCCCATGAAGTCAGATGTGTGGCACAGGCCGTGCACTACATTGTCTTGGCCGACGCAAACTCCACCCATATTCGCTGAATGGGGACCTAATACCTCGGCCTTTTGCCCCACCTGTTCCTTAATGGGTCAAGCCATTTCTGATCAACGCCCTCTCAGTTGCACTTTCTGCGGTTCTCAAGACTCTCTGTAAATAAAAGCATGACATCCACTTCTTCTCAACAAGCCAACGATAGTAGTCAAATGCGCGTACCAGACTTCACCGAACAGGAAGTTGATCGGAGCATCCTCATCGTCGACGATGAAGAGCCAGTACGCAAGATGTTTGCAGAGTTCCTTTCGGAGAAATACGTTTGCACTACTGCGGCTTCCAGCGATGAGGCCCTGGTGTTATTGGCGGCCAATCAATATGCATTGGTCATTTCAGACATGCAGATGCCGGGACGCAATGGAGTGGAGTTGCTCCGTGAAATTCGCGCACGATATGAGGATACGGCTGTAATCATGGTGTCGGGAATTGATCGTCCCCAGCGAATACGTGACGCTTTGCATGTGGGAGCATTCGACTACCTCATAAAGCCCTTTGAGCTCGATGTGCTGGGTCTGTCAATCGAACGAGCTCTCGAACGACGCGCGTTGACATTGACGGCAAGGAGCTACCGGGCCGATCTCGAACGCCAGAATGTCGAACTCGCGGCTCGTAAAACGGAACTCGAGCGCCTGCAGGCTCAGATTGTTCACAGCAAAAAAATGGCCAGCTTAGGTCAACTCGCGGCTGGAATCGCGCACGAGCTCAACAACCCGGCCGGCTTTATCTACGGAAATATGGACTTGCTAACGGAATACACCGGCAGATTGGAAACGGTGCTGGCGATCTACGATCGCGCGGCGTTGCCCCCGGACGTTGCTGCCGAAGTACTCCAAACAAAGAAGCAAATCAGTTATGACGCGTTGATGTCTGAATTGCGATCGATGATTGCTGACTGTCGCGAAGGTGCCGAGCGTATCCGCGATGTTGTGCAGAGCCTGCGGCTGTTTTCCCGATTAGACGAAGCCGAGGTCAAGAAGGTTGATCTGCATGAAAGCATCGATTCGACGATCAGACTCCTTTCAAGTTACTACGGATCGAGCAAGATTCATCTGATCCGCGACTACGGTGAGCTGCCGGCGGTGAATTGTTATGCGGGCCAACTCAATCAAGTGTGGACGAACCTGCTGGTCAATGCCGCCCAGGCGATAAAAGGAGAGGGTGAGGTCCGAATTTCGACAAGAGCGGAAGGAAACTCCGTCGTGATCGTGATCAGCGACAACGGTTGCGGAATTCCGGCCGATCAGCTTCACAAGATCTTCGACCCTTTCTTTACGACAAAACCAGTCGGCGAAGGTACTGGACTGGGCCTGTCGATCATTTATGGAATTATCGAAAAACATGGAGGCAGCATCACTGCCGAGAGCAGAGAGGGTCTGGGCAGCAGCTTCACCATTTCAATTCCCATCAGCACAACAGGTTACAAAGTGACTGAATTCGGTGATTCTGGTTTAGAACAGTTCTCTTAAATACCGGGAGGTTCATCCAACCAATGACCTATAAACTTCTGATTGTCGACGACGAGACCCCAAACATCCGAGTTCTCGAAAGACTGTTTCGCGACGACTACTATTGCTTGACCGCCTCTTCCGGGGAAGAGGCAATGAAGCTCTTGGACCAGCACGACGTCGCCATCATTGTCACAGATCAACGAATGCCCCAGATGACTGGCATCGAGCTATTAAAGCGAACCGCTGACAGACGACCACACATGGTGCGCATTCTGCTGACCGGTTACACGGATATTGACGCGTTAGTGGAAGCTCTCAATTGTGGTCTGGTCTACATGTACGTGAGCAAGCCGTGGAATAACCAGGATCTGAAGCTACGACTCAGCAGAGCTGTTCAGCATTACGAGGATAACAAGCGCCGGCATTCCCTCGTAGCGGCAAACGAACGCCTGGCAGTGCGTTTGAAAGAGACGAAGCTGGGTTTTATCAGAGCAATTGCTGGGGCGCTCAAATTAAAAGATGAATACAGTTATGCACATGGTGCGCGCGTTGGTAATTGTGCGGGAACCATTGGTGAGGCCCTGGGCTTAAGTCAGGAACTGCTCGCAGACCTCACCGCCGCTGCCTTCCTGCATGAGTTAGGAGCCATTGGTACTCCGGAAGATGTCCTCTTGAAATCCGGTGGTCTAAATGACCATGAGCTTTCAATGATTCAGCTGCATCCTGCACGTGGTGCGCAGATCCTATCGTGCGTTCCAGACTTGCAGGATGTCGCCGACATTGTCAGGTATAATCACGAAAACTACGACGGCACCGGTTTCCCGCTCGGCCTGGTTGCTGAGCAAATACCCCTCACCTCGCGTATCATTCGGGTGGCAAGTGAATATAACCTACTGACACAGCCGCGAGATTCTGCGGAAGCTGTGAGCCATGAAGCTGCTATTGAGGAACTGTTAAAGGATGCCGGCAAAAAATTTGATGCTGAGGTGGTCAAAGTTGTCAGCAACCTTGGTGCGAAGGATCTAAGCGAGATGCGAGAAATGGACGCCGTTCTTGTTCGACCCCACTTGATCACTTGCGCAGTCAACTGATCGCAATCATTCTTTCTACAGCTCGACTGGCCTTAGTCTGGATCTCTTCTGGTATCTCGATCACGTATTGCTCCTTCAGGAGCGCCTGCAAGGTATCTTCCAGGGTGATTTGATTCATATGTGGGCAGCGCACACTGCAGAGTCGCAGCATCTCCTTTTCCGGATTTGCAGCGGCAATGTTTTCACCCATGGAACATTCAGTGAGCAATAGATAGCGAGGCGCCTTCGTTTGTTCGACATACTTGATCATGGCGTTGGTGCTTCCTGAATAGTCGGAAGCTTCTATCACTTCCGGACTACACTCCGGATGGGCCAAAATCACGACATCCGGAAACTGTTTTCTGATGTTGGAGATGTCAGCAATGCTAAACTTCTCGTGGACCTCACAACGCCCCGGCCAGCCAATCATCTGGTAATCTAAATCGGAGTTCGATCCATTACGAGGATCTTTTGTAGGAAAGATAATGTGACGGCCAGTTTCTCTCGCGACGTTCTTTGCCAGGTACTCATCGGGCAAGAAAATAACAGTTTCAACCCCGAGTGACTCGACCACAGCCGCGGCGTTGGAAGAAGTGCAGCAAATGTCAGACTCGGCTTTCACATCAGCGTAAGTGTTCACGTAGGTAACCACCGGCACACCCGGAAACTTTCGTTTTAACTCGCGCACATCAGCCGCTGTGATACTGGCCGCAAGTGAGCAGCCGGCCTCCCGCGAGGGTATTAACACCATCTTAGACGGGTTTAAGAGTTTGGCCGTTTCAGCCATGAACCTGACTCCGCAGAAGACTATTATCTTCTCATTTGTGGCTGCCGCCTTGCGCGACAGATCGAGCGAATCACCAACGTAATCGGGGATGGTGTGAAACAATGCCGGCTCGATGTAGTTGTGCCCGAGAATCACCGCATTCTTTGCTTTCTTCAGGCGGTTGATCTCCGCGGCTAATTCTGACTTGATTAGCAATTCCAGTTCGGGCACGACGTCGGCAAGCATCACTTGCAGCCTGGCGTGGATTAGATCAGCAGAGGTTTCAGCACTTAGTGTAGCAATCATAATTTCCCTTTTGCTCGATTCTTTCGTTGCGACCCCTTAGCTAAGCGAGCAATTTAAGACTCACATCGAATCCCTTCGACGAGTGAGTTAACGCGCCGACGGAAATAAAATCAACACCCGTCCGGGCAATCTCCCGAACATTCTCCAACGTAACATTTCCGGAAGCCTCCAGCTTTGCGCGACCGGCGTTGATCGCGACAGCTTCGCGCAACTTGCTAATGTTCATATTGTCCAACAGAATCCGCTTAACTCCGAGTGCGATCGCCTGTCGCACGTCGGAAACTGTTCTTGCCTCGACTTCAATTTCCAGATTGTTGCTGGATTCGCGCACTCGACGCAGTGCTTCCGGCAATGAGCCGGCATAGTCGATATGGTTGTCCTTTATCAAAATCATCTCGTTTAGATTCATACGATGATTCTGAGCGCCTCCGCGTTTGACGGCCAGTTTATCGAGAGCGCGCAGTCCGGGAGCAGTCTTGCGGGTATCGATAATGACCGCCTTCGTTCCGCTGACCGCATCCACGAACTGTCGCGTAAAAGTTGCGATCCCTGACATGCGCCCCAGAAAGTTCAACGCTGTCCGTTCGCCTGTGAGCAGTGCGCGAGCAGAGCCGGAAATCTTGAGCAGGACGTCGTCAACCTGGACATTCGCTCCTTCAACAAAGCTCGAATCAAACTTCATCTGACCATCCAACAGCAGAAACGCGGTCTTTGCCACGTCCAGACCCGCCACTACGCCATGCTGTTTGGCGGTTATCCGTGCTTTTGCCGTTGAATCGGGGGAAAAGATCGCGTTGGTGGTTACATCGGCGGCAGTGAGGTCCTCGTCAAGCGCGCGTCTGATGCAGGCGATGATGTCCGGGGAGAGAGATGGTGCTGCAGGTGCTTCAATAGTCATTAGGCTCAGGCAGAAAACAGGTCCAAGCTTGAAACTTCAAAGATAAAGACTTGGAAGGGCTGGCGCAACCAGAGAGCGCTACTATTCCAGAAAACAGGTAAACCGTGCCCATTCGTCCTGTATATGACCTGACAACCTAATGATCTGACAAACTTCTTTCGTTTAGCTGAATCTTCAAGAGTTCGAGAGATGCTGCTTTATATTGACGCTTTAATACCGGAGTCGAAGCCTGTCGTTACTCGAAGTTGGCAAAATAATATGACGGATTCTCAATGTACAAGGGCAGGATTTCGTGTTACTACTGCCCCGCGCCAAAAACAACTGGATCTATCACATAGCGAACTGACAGATTTGGGTACTGGTCTTGAAGTACGCCCAACTTTGAAATTGACGAGCGTGGATAAGCTCGATTTAACAACAGAACGACGGAATTCACAGAGGCTCAGAGCGCGATGCTACGTAGAGCTAACAACAAATCTGTCGATCCTCGATAGCGAAGCCGAAGCGCATACTGAGCAACTCGTGTTTTTTGGCGAAACCCGGGATCTTAGCTCCCAGGGCATCGCTTTCGTCCTTCCTTCGACACGGATTGATGAGAACTACTGCAGCGGCGAGAATCGATTCAAACTTTCACTACATCTTCCGGAAGGTCCAGTGAAGCTCGAAGTTAATCCGGTAAGGTGTGTACCGCTTGACGCGGAAGACTTCGGTCAGGGTTATCTGCTCGGCACCAAAATAGTCGGCGTCCTGGAACACGCGACAGATTTTGAGCGTTTTCTGCAGACTTTTCCGGAGGTCGCTCCCGACCGGTAACTCACGAATGCCTACGCTCATTTCCAGCCCGACCGTTGTGGAAGCTGCGGGCAGCAAACCAAAGCTGATTGAAGAGTTTGTTGGGCAGGTGAATACCCGCACCCGTGATCTCAGCATTGCTCGCATGAAAAGCCCGGAAGGTTGGGTAGAACCGGGGCAGAGACCGGAGTTTGAGGAGTACACATTGGTATTAAGAGGCAGGCTGAGGGTAACGACCGATTCAGAGACTATTGACGTGAGCGCGGGGCAGGCTGTGATCGTTCATGCCGGCGAGTGGGTACAGTACAGCACTCCTGAGCCAGGCGGGGCCGAATATGTCGCGGTGTGCGTGCCCGCATTTTCAATGGATACTGTCCATCGGGATGAGTAGCCAGTTCTCACACAGTCTCTACCGCTGGGCCAGCTTCGGCTTCCTCCTTTTTTCTCCGCCACATGCCGGCAATCTGGTTAGCTTCGGCCAACGTTAGGTTGTCATAGATGTCGGCATTGTTCTTTACCTGGCCGTCCTCCAATTCCAACACTTCCCAATCAGGCGCATTCTCGTCCGCACCGGAACGTCCGGGCTTGACACGTACTTCGTAAGAGATTTCGGGCGCCATTTCTTCACTCATAGTTTTTCCTTTGCTGGCAGCGGTAACCGGAGCGGTTGAAATCTATCATAAACAGCAAACAGCAAACAGCAAACAGCAAACAGCAAACAGCAGACAGCAGACAGCAGACAGCAGCAGACAGCAGCAGACAGCCGAACCAAGAACGCTGAAACCTAACCCGGCTGTCTGCTGTTTGCTGTCTGCTGTTTGCTGATCAGGGTGGGCACGCTTCGGAAGGCGATCGAATCGCCTTCAAGTCCAAATCAGTCGAAGCGCTGATGTCGGCTTTCAGCACTTTTTCCATTTGCTTCAAAGCGTAACTATTTTCTTCTTCAGTGAGCGAGACTACGCAGTCAGACGGTACGAAGAGTTTGAAATCTCTCATGTAGGCGTCATTGGCTGTAAACAGCACGCAGTTGTTTCCGGCAATGCCGGTCAAGATCAGGTTTGTCGCCGTAAGATGTTCGAGCAGTAGTTCGAGCGTTGTGCAATAGAACCCGGAATGTTTGGGCTTCAACACAAAGTAATCATCTTCGTCGGGCAGAAGCAATTCAACAAATGGTTTCCCCGTGGTACCGTCGTCGCGACAATGTGAAACTATCTTCCGGAAATCTGATTGCCACTTGCCAAAGTTGTCGTTGATATAGATTGCCGGAACGCCGGCCGCTTTTGCCTGCTTCTTCAAACGCGCGATGTTTTTCCCGACCGGCAGCGCCAGTTTCAACAGCGAGTCGCCATCGTCAAATTCAAAATCATTGATCACATCAATCAACAGAAGAGCAGCGCCGGCATTGTCGGGAACAAAACCGTGGAGATCTTCACTCTTGATTGGCATTTCGATCCTCGATTAATGTTGGGCCAGCGGGCTGGTTGAGATTCATACATCGCCGACCAAAAACCGTTTGCTTCCGATTCGAACTACGACTACGTCCGAACACTTCATCAACAGTGGCAAACTTGATGCCGCTTGAACGTCAAATGACCCTCGTGTAGCATGAGCGCGCTTGTGTGGCACAGACTCAAGTCTGTGTATTTGCGGTACCATTTTTACCTGGTAACTGTTCCAGCAAACTCACAGACTTGAATCTGTGTCACAAAATCACAATCCGAGAACCTCCATGTGCACTGATAGAAGAGACTTCTTACGCTTATCGGTAGGGGTAGCCGGAAGCGCGGTCCTTGGCGCGTCGATAGCTAATGCCGAAGAAGAACCCGTGAGCGGCAGCGAACCCGAAGCCATTCGTCAATTGCGAAAGATGACAGACGACGTCGTGCCGATCTCTCTTGCCGAGCGACGCGCTCGCATCGAGAAAGCCCGACGATTGATGAAGGAAAAGGGTATTGAGGCCATCTATATCGAACCCGGGTCCAGTATGACTTATTTTACAGGCATGCGCTGGGGAGCGAGTGAAAGAATGTTTGCCGTGGTGATTCCGGTGCGCGGTGAGATCGGTTGGGTTTGTCCAAAGTTTGAAGAAGAACGCGCGCGCGAACTCATCAAAATCGGAGAGGACATCCGTACCTGGGAAGAAGACGAGAGTCCTTACAAGCGTGTTGCTGAGATCCTGGGAGATCGGGGTATTCGCACCGGGACCATCGGAATAGAAGAGCGCGTGCGGTTTTTTCTTTTTGACGGAATTCGCCAGGTCGCGCCCGCGCTGCAGTTTGTGAGTGCCACTCCGGTGACTGCCGGCTGCCGGGTGTTCAAGTCGCCAACGGAACTGGCACTGATGCAGCGCGCAAATGACATCACTATCGCTGCATACAAGGCTACGCACGACAGTATGCGCGAAGGTATGACGCAAGATCAGTTTGCTGCTAATTGTGAGGCTGCTTTTCGCGCCTTGGGTGTATCGGGAGGAATCTTTGTCAGCTTCGGCAAGTACACGGCCTTTCCGCATGGCAGCAGCACACCGCAGCGCTTGCGGGAGGGCGACGTTGTGCTAATGGATGGTGGCTGTAGTGTTGATGGCTACCAGTCCGACATCACCCGCACTTTCGTCTTTGGCAAGCCGACTCAAAGGCAGCGCGACATCTGGAACCTGGAGCGCAAAGCTCAGGATGCGGGATTTGCAGCTGCCAAAGTTGCTGCTCCTTGTGAGGTTGTCGATGCTGCGGCGCGCAAAGTGATCATGGATGCAGGGTTTGGTCCTGACTACAAAGTGCCTGGCTTACCACATCGAACGGGACATGGAATCGGTCTTGACGGCCATGAGTGGACGAACTTCGTTCGCGGTAACAAGACTCCGATCCAGCCCGGAATGTGTTTTAGTGATGAACCGACGATAGTGATTTACGGTGAGTTTGGGATTCGCCTGGAAGACTGTTTGTATATCACGCCGGAAGGACCACGGTTTTTCACTAAACAAAGCGTCTCAATCGATGAACCGTTTGGGTGACTTCAGGTAAGGCTTGCACCCAATAGCATGCAGACCAGCCAGACCAAAAAGAAGCCCAGCAACCCTGCTACAGCGCTTAAGACACAGATTAATGAAGTTTCGATCAGGTCCGGAATGTTTTTCTGTTCTATCATGGGGAGACCTTAGGAATTGACTTTTTTAAAACGGCTACCACGTGTTGCCGGTTTTTCCAGTAATTACTCGAGTCTCCCGGCAACCTCGATCCCTTCATTAAGAGTAAAACTCATCCCGTTGCCCGCGCTCGATGCTTGGATTACAATGAACGCCGCTTCAGACTTATCGAACCGCGGTTATTTCGGGACCTTTTTGGATGATGCTTTAGCTTAGGGGTGAAGGTTGAGCGTGTCCTCAGAAGGCGCTCAAGAATTCCTCAAAGATATTTCTCAAGACCCTTTTTATGGTGGAACACGAAAGTCACAGCTATGAGTTTGGGCGCTTTCGGTTGAAGACCGCGGAGCGAGTGCTTCTGCGCGAGGGCGAGCCTGTGCCCCTAACCCCCAAGGTTTTCGACATACTCCTCACTCTCGTCGAGAAGGGCGGCCATGTCGTCGAAAAAGACGACCTGATGAAGAGGGTTTGGCCGAGCACCTTCGTCGAGGAGGGGAATCTAACCCAGAACGTATCGCTACTCCGCAAAGCCCTTGGCGAAAGTCCAAGCGGTCCCCAGTTTATTGAAACCGTCCCGCGACGCGGCTATCGATTTGTCGCAACCATCAGTGAAGCTTGGGACCACAACACAGGCCTGACACCCTCAACGCGAGTCACTAGTGAATTGTCAGACAGCCAGGGCGTTCCGAAGAACGGTAGCTCACGGGCTGGTTTGCCAGGGTCAAGCCCGACAACAGTCGCGGCGAACTCCATCCAAAACGGATCGATTACGCAACCTGAGAAAGAAAGTGCGCGCACCAGGTTTCTGCTGCCGGGCCTGAGGCAGAAGA
>Ga0137403_10009577_pt1 | contig 10762 bp, 7 predicted proteins | sample CZOMad2_1_16fung_FD_122057 | JGI IMG/M metagenome (GOLD analysis project Ga0137403, IMG submission 122057) | Vadose zone soil fungal communities from Angelo Coast Range Reserve, California, USA - CZOMad2_1_16fungal (Hybrid Assembly) | ecosystem: Environmental > Terrestrial > Soil > Vadose zone... | reverse complement strand
TGTACGCGTCGAGTGCGCTCCCGCAAACAGGGCGGGTCATGGTCAAGGACGAGGACGTCTGCGTGCATTGCGGCCTGTGCGCCGAGCGCTGTCCCACGGCCGCCTGGGATATGCAGAAGTCCACGATCAAGATTCCGCTCGCGGTGGATGAGGGCGCCACATGCCGAACCTAGTCAATGCGCCGGATCGGGTGAACGATTTCGTCGTCAAGTTTGCGAACGTCAATGGCACGGGCTCCGCGAGCGCAAACTCGCTGATTATGAAGGCCGTCTTCCGCATGGGAGTTCCGGTGACGGGAAAGAATTATTTCCCCTCGAACATCCAGGGCTTGCCCACCTGGTACGAAATTCGCGTGACCCGCGATGCCTATGCCGCGCGCGCCGGCCGGGTCGACATCATGGTGGCGATGAACGCCGAGACCTATCAGCGAGACGTGCGTGAAGTCGCCTCCGGCGGCTATCTGATCTACGACGCTACCTGGCCGCGCAGCGTGGTGCTGCAGCGAGCCGACATCACGGTGATCGGCGTGCCATTGGCCAAACTGGTCAATGACAGCTTCGACGGGGTACGCAATCGCATTTTGCTCAAGAATATTGCCTACGCCGGCACCTTGGCGGCGCTCCTCGACGTCGACCTCGAGATCATCAACGGTCTGTTGAGCGAGAGCTACGGAAAGAAGCCCAAACTGCTGGACTCGAACACTAAAGCACTACGCCTGGGCTACGATTACGCCAAGCAGCATCTCGGCTGCCCGCTGCCTCTCCGCGTTGCGCGCATGGACAAGACCAGCGGCCACATCATGATCGACGGGAACACGGCGGCCGGCTTAGGCTGCGTCTACGCGGGGGCGACGGTGGGCGCCTGGTATCCCATTACCCCCTCGACCTCGTTGATGGATGCCTTCAAGGGATTTTGCGAGCGCTACCGCGTCGATCCGGCCACGGGCGAGCGGAATTTCGCGGTCATTCAAGCCGAGGATGAACTGGCGGCGATCGGCATGGTGGTGGGAGCTTCCTGGAACGGTGCCCGAGCGTTTACGCCGACCAGCGGGCCGGGCATTTCGTTGATGAATGAGTTCCTCGGGCTCGCGTATTACGCAGAGGTGCCCTGCGTGATTTTCGATGTGCAGCGGGTCGGCCCATCGACCGGCATGCCGACGCGCACGCAGCAATCCGACATCATGCTGTGCGCCTATGCATCGCACGGCGACACCCGCCATGTGCTGCTGTTCCCGGCAAATCCGGAGGAGTGCTTCTACATGGCCGTGCAGGCATTCGATTTGGCGGAACGCCTGCAAACGCCGGTGCTCGTGCTGTCGGACCTGGATATCGGCATGAACGACTGGATGTGCCGCGATTTACAGTGGGACGACGCGTATCGTCCCGACCGCGGCAAGGTGCTGTCGGCCGAGGAACTCGCCGGCTTGGACAAGTTCTATCGCTACGTGGATCGCGATGACGATGCGATCAGCTATCGCACGTTGCCCGGCGTCAGCCCCAAGGGCGCCTATTTTACGCGGGGGTCGGGCCACAATCAGTACGGAACCTATACCGAGGATTCGGCCGAATACCAGGTGGTTTTGGATCGATTGAAGCGCAAGTTCACGACCGCCGCGAAGTACATTCCCAAGCCGGAGTTGCTCGGCAAGGGCGGCAACGATGTTGCCATCGTCAGCATCGGCAGCTGCGACGGAGCCGTCCGTGAGGCGATCGATGTGCTCGCCCGCAAGAAGATTCATGTCGATTACCTGCGCATCAAGGCGTTTCCGTTCGGGCTCGACGTGGAGAGTTTTCTGAGTGCTCATCGCACGATATTCATCGTGGAGCAGAATCGCGACGCTCAACTGCGGTCGCTGTTGACTCTGGAAACGGCGGTCGAGAAGGCCAAGCTGCATTCCATTTTGAGTTACAGCGGGCTGCCCATGTCCTGCCAGCCCATCGTCGACGGCATCTGCGGGGTGCTGGCCGACGCGCCCCGGCTGTCCGCCATCAAACGCTGAAGAATCAACTGCGAGTGCCCCATGTCGTTCATCAACAAGCCCAAGGTTGCCCATCCCTCGCTGCCGACCAACGCGTTGGGGCTGACCCGACGCCAGTATGAGGGCAGCATGTCCACGCTGTGCGCCGGCTGCGGCCACGATTCGGTCACGGCCGCGATCATCGAGGCCTGCTGGGGACTGGATATGCGCCCGGAAATGCTGGTCAAACTGTCCGGGATAGGCTGTTCCTCCAAGACCACATCGTACTTCGTCAGCGGCGCACACGGCTTCAATTGGGTTCATGGGCGGATGCCGTCGATCGCGAGCGGCGCCAATGCGGCGAATCGAGAACTGACCTATGTCGGGGTGTCGGGGGACGGGGACTCCCTGTCGATCGGCCTGGGCCAGTTGGTGCACGCCATTCGGCGCAACGTCAACATGCTGTACGTGATCGAGAACAACGGCGTCTACGGCCTCACCAAGGGCCAGTTCTCCGCCTCGGCGGATGTCGGCACCAAGGCGAAGCGTGGCGACGTCAACCAGAGTCCACCCATCGATCCCGTGCTGCTGGCGTTATCGCTCGGCGCCACCTTTGTCGCGCGCGCCTTTTCGGGAGACAAGGCGCAGCTGGTGCCGTTGATTCAAGCGGGGATGCGCCACCGGGGGTTCGCCATCATCGATGTCCTGTCTCCCTGCGTCACCTTCAATGATCACGAGGGCTCCACCAAGAGCTATGTATTCACCCGCGAGCACTATCATGCCGCCATGGAAGCCGATTTCGTGCCTCCTGCCGAACCGATCGCCGTGGACTACCCCCAAGGCGAATCGATACCCGTCGAGCTGCACGACGGCTCCCGCGTCGTGCTGCGCAAGCTTGGAGTGAGCTACGATCCCACGGATGCGGCCGCGGCATACAATTTCATCGAGTGCAAGCTGAAACAAAACGAATACGTGACGGGTTTGATCCACATCAACGAAGCCACGCACACGGAGTTTCATACGCTCAACAATTCGAGCCCCGTGCCGCTCAATCGCATTCCCTACGAAAAGCTCTCGCCCGGGCGCGCCGCCTTGGAAAAACTGATGGGACGCTATCGCTAGGCGAGGGCGAAATCCGACTTAGTTCGCGGGGCCGAACAAGGTCTTGCTGCTCGTGATCTGCGCCTGCATCTCCCTCTGAATCTCGGCCGCGATCTTGTCCAATGCGAGCTTGTCGTCGCCCGGCTTATAGTTGAAGACCACGCCGATCGCGCCGATCCTCTTGCCAGCCCTCGTTTTGAGGGGCAGCTCATCTTCGAAGTGCGTGCCGGTCTTGTTCAATTCGAGGTTCTTCGTGCCCTTCATGATCACGCGCAGATCATCCTCATCGCCCAGCTTGCCGATACGGCCGAAATTCGAGGCGATGATGTCGTACTTCGGCGCGCCGGCATGAATGGCGAGCAGGATCACTTCGGGATGCTTCGCGAGCGCTTCGTCGACCAACTTCTGCGCGAATTTCGCGTCCATCTTGTAGTCCGGATCCATCTCCTTCGGATCCACCGCCCGCATGCCGGCGGCCGCCGATTCACGCGTGTCCTCGGCATGTAGCGCGGAAACGCCGGCCACGCTCAATACAGCCGCCGCCATCCAACTGCAAACCCTTTTAGAAGCGTCCAACATGGTGAGTGTCCTATTGAAATGAAATGATTCAGAAGGCGACCGAAGCCGTGACGTAGATCAGCCGACCGATGGGCGAAAAGGTCGAGACATCGGCGTTGTTGTCCAAAAACGATCGAGGCGCCAGCGGCGGCATCTTGTCGGCAATGTTGTTGATGCCGAGCGCGAACGTCATGATCCTCGAGTCCTTACCGCCAAAATGCCAATCGTAGGCGGCCCGGGCGTCCCATGTCGTATAGCTGCTGACGGGTATGGTCGGCGTCGATGTGCCGTTCAGTCCCGTGTCCACCGTGCTCGACACGTAGGTGTTGCTCAACGTCAGGTCAATGTCGTGATAAGTCCAATCCAGTGTCGTGAAGAAGCGATACTTGGGCAGCGTTCCGCCGAAGCCTCCGCTGCCGCCCGCGTTGTTGGTCGTGCCGGCGTATTGAATATAAGTGGAGCCGGGCAAGGCTTGAAAATTGAAGTCCGTGAAGATCGCGCCCACCGTGGACAGCGTGAAAGTGCCGGTGCGCTCCGTGGGCATGACGTACGAGGCGTTGATGCTGTAGGAATGCTCGGTCAACGTCGCCAGATTTCTGAATTGATCGATGACATAGAGACGATTCGCCTGAGTCGGGTCGCCCTTGCCCGTGGCCGGATTGGTCAGGAACGCCTGCAACGCACCCGGATTGGTGAAGGGTTGCGACGCGCCGGCAGCCCCCACGAAATTGTCGACTGCTAGATTGTTGAAGTACGGCGACGCCGAACCCAACGCATTGATGCTCGCCAGAATGGTATTGAAACCGATACCGCCCGCGAAGCCCTGAAGGCTGATCGAGGAGAAATCCGCCGCTACCTTCAGGCCCTCGATGGCATTGGGCTGTATCAGGATGCCGATGGAACGCGACGTCGAGGTTGCCGGCTGCAAGTTCGGGTTGTTGCCGTCCTCGCCGTTGAACGGCAGTCCCGTGTAGTTTGGGCCAAAAACACCCTGGATTACCCCCGCTCCCACCTGCCGAGTATCGGTAGGTCCGTACTCCGCATACAGACTCGGCGCGCTGAAGGATTTCGAGTAGTCGCCGTGCAGAGTGACTTGCTTGTCGAACGGCTGCCACCGAAATCCATATTTCGGCACCGTGGAGCGCCCGGCGTCGCTGTACTTCTCACCGCGTACCGCGGCTATCAAATCGAGTTCGGCGAAGCCGGGAATGCCCTGGGCGGCTCTCGTGATCGGAACGCGGGTCTCGGCAAACAGTGCGTCGATGTCCCGGTGCCTCTTGAACGGATCGGCGTAGGTGCCGCCCAGCCACTGCTGCGCGTTGCCCGTCACCAAGCCGGTGATCGGATCCGTGACCCGGCCATTCGCATCGGCGCTGCCCGAGAGGGTTTCGCGGCGCACGCTTGCCCCGACCGCCACGACGACCGGTCCCCCGGGAAGATCGAAGAGCGAACCGGTGACGTGTCCATCCAGGGAGGTCAACTCGCTCTTTGCCTGGATGGCTTCGGTTCCATAGAGGTTGGCCAGGGCCGCTTGATTCAGCGCAGCGCCGCGGGCGAAGGGATCGAGCGCCGGCTGGATGACCTTCGGTCCGCTGAGGGAGTAGCCGCTGTAGACGCTGCTGTAGGCGCCACCGGGCACCGGATTGCCGGCGGCGTCGAAGCCGCCCGCGATGGCCAGCGGGATATTGGGTTTGTACAGAAGATTGGATTGGCGCTGCTCCAGTTCGCTCTGGCTATAGACGAAGCCCGTCTCCCAGGTCCAGCTCTTGACGATGTCGCCGCGCAATCCAATGGTCGCGCGAATCGCGTCCACCTTGTTGTCGAAGTCCTTGGATTTGCCCAGATCGTCGAAGGCGACGCCCGTAAAATCCGTGGTCAACGGGTTGTAGGGTGCGCCGGCGGGGACCGTCAAATTCGGGGCCGGCACGGGCAGCCATCGCGTAAAGCTCTTGCTGCGCGAGAGCATCAAGTCGCCGAACGCGTCGATGCCGGTTCCGAATAGTTTCGAATTCGCGCTGAGCACGAACGACTGAAGTTCCTGTCCCAACAACAGCGTCTGATACTTGGAGACATCGAACCCCTGCGCGACCGCCCCCGGGGTCGTGGGAATATACGTGCCGTTGGCGATCAGTTGATTCACCGATGTCGCCGTGGCGGCCGTGCCGGTGGGATTCAATGCGCTCGGGGTATTCACACCGGGAGCCAATATGGCGCCGGGGTTCGAGCCGCCGAAGGCGACCACGCCGGGTATGGAGGAGGTCTTGTTGTAAAGAGGACTGGTGAACGCGCGCGTATCTTGATAGAGCGGGCTCGTCTTGGAGTAGCTTCCCGTGGCGGTGAAATTGACGCCGCCGACACTCGTGCCGCCGGTGGCGTACGCGGAACGCTCGCTATAGTCGCCCGTCGCGCCGCCGTAACGGCCTCCCGCCTTGAATCCATCATAGTCGGACTTCAATATGAAATTGACGACCCCTCCGATGGCGTCCGAGCCGTAGATCGACGATGCGCCGTCGGTGAGCACTTCGATGTGATCGATCGCCGCGGCCGGAATCTGATTGACGTCGACGAAGTTCTTGCCGTTGATGCCGCCCACGCCGCTATTCGCGACGCGGCGGCCGTTGATGAGAATCAGCGTCGGCAGGTTGCGCAGCTGAAGCTGCGAACCGCCCGCCGTGCGCTGGTTGTCATTGTTGGCATTGCTCGTCCCCGCATTGCTGCGACCGGCAAAGGACGGTATTGCCTTGCGAAGGATTTCCAACGCATTGGTCGAAACGCCGTTCTGCTCCAACTGCTTGGCGTCCAGGGATATCACCGACACCGCGACCTGGTCCGGCGTCGTCGGCAGCAGCGAACCGGTGACGGTGATGGCCTCCAGAGTGTTGATCTCCGAGCCGGCCGGCTCTTCGCCCGCCTGCGCGCCGCTGATCGAAATCGCCGTCGATAGAGCGGCCGAAGCCGCAGCCATGATACCAATATACCCGTTCATTGTAGTGTCCCCCTGTCCAACCGCGGAACACTCTACCGCGCGAGTATTAACGCAGCCTGAATAGCGGAGCCTTTTTTTTGGCCGCACATGCAGCCGTTTCGCGGCGCTGTTCGAGCCGGGAAAGCAACATGTGCTCACCTCGAATTTAGGATTTATTCAGGTTGCCGCGTTAAAGTCCGCCTGAGTAAAGCCAATGCGGAGAAAAATTGGCTGCTTTAGCTACACGGGATTCACGATCAAGTATTGACACTCGCCAATTTCCATTACCCAAAGTGAAGGGCATCATGAAAACTGTATTAATGTTGTTTACGGCTTCCCTGTCGCTGTCCTCGCTGTCCAACGTGGCGGCCGCCGGGCAGGCGTTGCAGCTGACGCCGGCGGCGTCGATCGAGATACCCAACTCGAAGGGCAAGTTCGATTTTCTGCGCATCGATTCGAAGCGCGGTCGCTTGCTCGCCGCCCATGAGAATGACGGCACCTCGGATTTCGTCGATCTGAAGAAAAATACGTTGATTAGCCGCGTGAAAGTGGGCGGCCCCGTCGACACGGCCGTGGACGGCGATTCCAAGTTTTACTACGTCAGCGTGCAGGAGCCGGAGCGCGTTGCCGTGCTCGACGCCGAGACCTTGAAGGAAGTGAAATCCATCAAGACTGCTGGCCCCACGGACGCGATCCTTTACGAACCGAAGAATCACATGGTCTACGTCACCCACGACGGGGGCGGGGACGTATGGGTCATCGATCCGGCGAGCGCGAAGGTGGCGGCGACCATCACCATACCCGGGGTGCCGGAGTTCATGGTGTACGACGAGAAAGCGGACCGAATCTACTTGAACATCAAATCCAAGGACGTGGTCGCGGTCATCGATCCGGCAAGCAACCAAGTCACAGCGCAATGGCCCACCGCGCCGGCGCTGCAGCCCCATGGCCTGGCCTTCGATGCCGCCAATCACCGGATCTTCGCCGCGGGGGGCAACGGCAAGCTGGTGGTGATCGACACGAAAACCGGCTCGGCCACCGGCTCCATCGACATCGTACCCAAGGTCGATCAGATCGCCTTCGATGCGACGGGGGAATTGCTGTACTGCGCCGGTGCCGACAAGATGTCGGTGGTGCGCACGTCCGGCGGCAAAGTGGTCGCCTTGGGTGATTTGCCCACGGCCGCAACAGCCAAGAACGTCGCGGTCGATCCGCAGACGCATGCGATATGGACCACCTACACCGACGGAAAGAACTCGTTCGCCAAATCATGGATGCCGCCCCAGTGACCCGAGGGCGGCAACGCGGTAACATAGCGGCGTCGGGGGAAGCCTACGAAAATACTCGTTGTAGAAGACCAATACCGCATTGGGACTTTCCTCAAGCAGGCGCTTCTGGAACGCTCATATGCGGTGACGTGGGCGCGGTCCTGCGGCGAGGCCAGCGACGCGCTCTGCGAGTCCAGCCATGACGCCATCATCCTCGATCTGGGATTGCCGGACGGCGACGGCCTCAAGCTCCTGCAGCAGTGGCGCAAGTCCGGGTTCAACGAACCCGTCCTGATCTTGAGCGCCCGAGATGCCGTGCAGGACCGCATCAAAGGACTGGACATCGGGGCCGATGACTACTTGTCGAAGCCATTCAGCATGGAGGAACTGATGGCGCGCATGCGCTCCTTGCTGCGGCGCCAATCGGCGGTGAAGGAGGCGGTCCTGGAGCACCGGGGCATCAAGCTGGATCTGGTCGGGCGCACCGTGCATCTGGCCGGCGAGCCGGTCGATTTGACCAGCCGCGAGTTCGCGCTGCTGGAGATTTTCATGCAAAACGTCGGGCGAATCCTCTCGCGAAAGTTGATCTGTGAGAAGTGCTGGTCGTCGCACTACGATCACGAAGCCAATTTACTGGACGTCTATATGAGCCGGCTGCGCGCGAAATTCGAAGCCATTCCCGGGCCGCCGGTATTCAAGACGGTGCGCGGTGTCGGCTATCAGCTGCTGTGAAATCGATCGGCGCGCGGCTTGCGTTGTGGTACGCGGGCGCAGCAACCTTGACGATGATCGGCTTGTTCGTCGCGGGGTACTACCTCCTCGAAAATCAATTGATCCACGGCCTCGATCTCCTCAACAAGGCGCAGTTCGCACAGATACGCGCGCATTTGGGCGAAGACTTTGCGACCTTGAGTCCGCCACTCATCGACGCCCGCATTCGGGAGACCAGTGATTTTTCATCGGTGCTCTTCTTCATCACCATCGACGATCCAAGCGGACCCGTGCGGCCGGTATTCTATTCCACCAACCTGCGCGGGATTCCGATCCCCGATGTACCCGGGCGGCGCGTGTTCAATGCATTCATGCCGGGTGTCGGCGAGCTGCGCGTTGGCGAATTCATTCTGAGCCCGTTCGACGTCACGATTGCCACGCCGCTCAATAGCGTACGCGAGGCAATGCGCGTCTATAGCGAGATCTGCGTCTGGATGCTGTTCGTGATGGTGGTGTTAAGCGGCGCAATCGGCTTCGGACTGAGCCGGCTCGCGCTGCGTCCGGTGCGCTTGATCCGTGAGACGGCCAATCACATCGGTTCCGACAACTTGGGCGAGCGCATTCCCGTGGCGGCGGTGCGCGACGAGATCTCCGAACTCGCGCAGCTCCTCAATCAGATGTTCGATCGGCTGGAGTCGGCGTTCGATCAGATTCGACGCTTTACGGCAGAGGCCTCGCACGAACTGAAGACACCGCTTTCCTTGATCCGTCTGCAGGCGGAGAAACTGCTGATGCACGGCAAGCTGGAAGCGGCGGATGAGGAGTCGGTGCACATGCAATTGGAGGAGCTTGCGCGCCTCAGTCAAATCATCGAAGAACTCTTGTTCCTATCGCGCGCCGAGGCGCGCGACATCGAATTGCAATTGGCGGCGCACACGCCTGAGAGCCTGTTGCAAAGCTTCGGTCAAGACGCGCGAGTCCTCTCGGAGCATCGTGGGCTGCGGTACGTCCAGGCGCATCAAGGCTTAGGCACGGTGCTGGTGGAGCCCCGCTGGGTGAGGCGGGTATTGCTGAATCTCCTCGCCAACGCGCTGAACGCCTCTCCATCCAGTGGGACGGTGACGGAAAAGGCTTCTATTCTTACAAGAGCGACGCGGTCACAAAGTCGAGCGAAGTGCGCTATCACAAAATGGGCACGCCTGCCGCGGACGACAAGCTGATCTATGCGCCGGGCGAGGCCGAAAGCGGCGGTGCTTTCACTATCCCCGAAAAGGATTCCACCGGCAACCCCGGCACGTACGAATACATCCAAAAATACAAGGCCATCAACGTCGATGAAACCGACAAAATCGCATTGCTGGTACGCCCTCGCGGGAGCGACGAGCCCTTCCGCGAAATCTTCCCGATGAAGGAAGGGCTCGTCACGCCGATTCACGAAGTGAACGGCAAGCTTTACGCCCTGACCAACTATAAATCGCCCAATTCGCGCCTCGTCAGCATCGACATCAACGATCCCGTGCCCGCAAAGTGGCAGGACGTTCTGCCGCAAAGCAAGACCGATCCCCTGAAAGATGTTTTTGTCTGGCAAAATAAAATATTCGCCACATACAGGCATGACAGCGGCCAGGTGCTGAAGGTATTCGACCTCGCGGGCAAACACCTGCATGACGCGCCCATCCCGCCGCTCAGCACATTTACAATCGGGCAGGCCCGGACCGACGCCCCGACGGCAATGATCGCCTACAGCAACTTCCAGGAAGACAACAACATCTATAAATACGACTCCGATGCCAATACCCTGTCGCTGGTCAAAAAATCCTCAAGCCCGATAGACCTCAAGGAGGCCATTGTCGAGCTCGTCCATGCGCCTTCGAAAGACGGCACGCTGATTCCGCTGACGATCATCCGCGGCAAGGACACCAAGCTCGACGGCACTGCCGCAACCCTGCTTTACGGTTATGGCGGATTCAATATACCGCTGGAGCCTTACTTCAGCCCCTCCGTCGCCCAATGGGTGAAGGCGGGCGGCATTTACGTGCAGGCGCATCTGCGCGGCGGCGGGGAATATGGCCAGGCCTGGTATGACGCCGGCCGCCTCAAGAACAAGCAGCACGTCTTCGACGACATGCTCTGGGCCAGGAAATTCCTGATCAAGAACAAATACACCTCCAAAGAACGCATTGCCGCGCAAGGCGGATCCAA
>Ga0137403_10009576_pt1 | contig 10762 bp, 9 predicted proteins | sample CZOMad2_1_16fung_FD_122057 | JGI IMG/M metagenome (GOLD analysis project Ga0137403, IMG submission 122057) | Vadose zone soil fungal communities from Angelo Coast Range Reserve, California, USA - CZOMad2_1_16fungal (Hybrid Assembly) | ecosystem: Environmental > Terrestrial > Soil > Vadose zone... | reverse complement strand
TCATTCCGGGATGCGCCTCTTGGCGCAGGCCCGGAATCCATACTCCCGGTCGTGGTTATGGATTCCGGGCTCGCGCTGCGCGCGCCCCGGAATGACGAATGAGAGAGAAGCGAACAGGTATCCAGTACACCGCGGCCTTTCGATTCCATCGGTGTCGTTGCTGGAATACCGAATCATCCGCCGGAGCCTGTGAAGGAATATCGACCTCATCCTGAGGAGCTTGCGAAGCAAGCGTCTCGAAGGATGGACACAATGCAGGGACTCGCGGCCATCCTTCGAGACGCGCGCAAAGGCGCGCTCCTCAGGATGAGGTCCGAGAAATATTTCACAACTGCCTTCGCGGGGAATGACGAATGAGAGCGGAGCGACGAGCCATGTAGCCCGGATGGAGCGCAGCGAAATCCGGGACTCACGCGACTGTTTCCCCGGATTGCGCTGCGCTCCATCCGGGCTACAGACCCTCCCACGCGCTACGCGTCATCCTCGTCGTCGGCATCCGCCGCCGGCTCGACCGGGGCGGTCAGCATCGGAATGGTCTGATACTTCGCAGGAATATTCACCGGCTTGTAGTTCGGGTCGTTCGCGATCTTCTCGATCGCGGATCCGTGGATCAAGGCGTCTTCCGGAATCACGCGCGGCTCGGCATCCGGGATGTAGAATCCGAGCGTTGATTTTCGCGCCTTCCATTCCTTGTACTTGTCCTTTTTCGGCAAATACTCGATCGCGCGCCAGGCGGCGTTCATCGAGTTGTGCGGTTGCCAGGTGGTGGACTCCCGAGTGTCCGGATCGGGCAGGAAGCCCGGTTTGACGTAGTCGAACGGACTGTTCTTGCGTTTCCGGCCCCAGCCGAGCTGATTGACGGTGCGCCGGTCGACCTTGAGGCCGCATTTCACGGCTTCCTCGATCATCCACAGCAGCGGGTATTTCGACAGCGCGCTTTGTATCTCCGGATAGCCACCGCCGATATCGGCATGCACGCCGGCGAACCAGACCTGCAGGGAATCCTGGTCCTTCCATTTGTCTTTCGGGGCGAAGCGGCTGGGCCAGAATTGGCCGCCCTCTTCCCAGCGCTGTAGCCGGAACAGCCGGCGCCGCTCATCGATCGAGATCGCCTGACGGAAGATCTCGATCGAGGGATTGCGATGCACGAAGGCCAGCACCTGCAGGCTCGGAAGATAAAGCCGGTCCGGCCGGGGCACGATGACGCTGGCCACCGTGTCCCAGACCCCGACGAATTTGATGGTCGGCCATCTCACCGAAAGGATGCGCGCATATTGCGCCGCCTGGTCGTCCTTCGAGGCGGGGCCGGGGGCCACCGCACCGCCGTCGGTGAATTGCGCAAGGTCGAGCCCGCCGTCCGGCTGCGGGGTATCGCTCGAGAACTGCTTGTAGGCGGTCAGCCCCGAGCCCGCGAGGTTGACCTGCTGTTTCGATATCAGCCCGATCTTGTGGATCAGGCCCGCCAGCACGCGCACGGTGTAGGCGCCGCGGGAAAAGCCGAACAGATAGATCGCGTCGCCATCATCGTAATTGTCGACGATGAATTCGTAGGAATCGAGCACGTTGTCGTCGAGCCCGTAGCCGGTGGCGAGCCCGAAGATCGCGGAGGCGTCCTGCACCAGCTTCTTCCACGCATTCGGCCGCGCCAGCGTGCCGACACCGGGATCGTAGAACACCATCTGGCGCGGCGTGGTCTTCTCGGTCTTGCGCAAGGTCCGGTACAGCTTGAGCACATTGGAAATGTTCTCGCTGATCTCGTTGCCGGTGCCGTCGCAGCAGATGACGATGTTTTTCATGGATGCGGTGCCGCAGGTTGCAGGCGGCAGATTAGCTACTGGTGGGGGAGATGGCTATGGGGAGTGTGGGCTTCTTATCACGGTCGAAATGCATGTCGGCTGCCGATCGGACGGACTTTTCTCCACCAGCTTGACGCGACCGTCGAGGCGTCATGACCACTGACTTTGCAGTTCACTTCGGCACCGCTTATCGTGAGAGTCCGAGGAATCGGTACCTAAGGCGAAACTCGTCATGCCCGGGCTTGTCCCGGGCATCCACGTCTTGACAGCGTAGCAGCAAGAAAGACGTGGATAGCCGGGACAAGCCGGCCATGACGAAAAAACGAGTCCTTTTCAATTTGTTAGAGAGCATTTGAAAACGCTCGCCGCATTTTCAGTCAGGCTCTGAGGAAGCACACTAGCTCCGCTAACCATGAAGAGTGAGTGCCTCTCCGGACCGAAATAGATTTCTCGGTCGGTAGCGCCCGCACTAACGAATCAAATTCGCAAGCGCACGGAGAGAAACGGTGCGTGCAAACATAAAAGGTTACTGGAATCGGTCTACTCGTACTAAGGTTGCGTCTCCTATTTTCGCGAGGCTGGCCCGTGACCGTATGCATGCATTATTTCAATGGAATTATGGGACACTTGATGCTCCCCAACTTGGTTTCGGTGCAGTCACAATGTCGGACCGCAAGGTTACGGTCGGGGACATGGAGTACGAACCAAATCAAACAAAGGTAGCGTCTTTCGGGAACTGCTTAGTGCTCGTTGCGGGTGACCTGGCAATTCACTCACAGGCAATTCAAGATACGGATAAGGAGTTGAAATCGAGACATCTCCCACCGCGAGATATTGCCATAATTTATGGAAGGGCGATCCAAGCAGTAAATGCCAGGCATGCCGAAAGCGAGATATTGGCTCCACTCGGACTGAACACGGATGCATTCCAGGCCAAGCAGAAAGACTTTTCACAAGGGTTTGTGGATACGATTACCTCACAGCTACAAAATCGACAGCCTTCCGATGTTGAGGCATTGGTCGTCGGTTCGAATGGCGAGCGCGCTCAGATCTTTTTGGTAGATTCTAGGGGGAGAGAATACTGCATGGGATGACGCAGGATTCGCGGCCATTGGCATTGGTGCTTGGCACGCCAAATCACGGCTTATGAGTGTTGGGCATGTAAGCTCTCGCATTCTCGCTCCAACTCTTGCCGCACTTTTCGCGGCAAAGAGGAGCGCCGAGTTGGCACCAGGCGTTGGAAGCGCAACCGACATAAATATTATCCTGAAGGATGCGCACTTCCCCTTGTGGTCAAGCGTCCGTACAGAAATTGAAAGGCTATTCGCCAGCTATAACCGCCAAGCGGTATCTCTTGGCGACCAAATGACTGCCGAGTTGCAGTCGTTTTTGGACGAGCCAGCAAACAGCCCAGTGGCTACTGATAACGTAGAAAGACTTGGGGCAGACGCGCAAGCCAAGGACAACAGTATTGCGGATGCCGGAGAAAGCCCAGGAAGGGCCTGACCTGTCAACGGCCTAACTCAAATCACCTTTCGCTTAAAGCGCCGCGTTTCATGCTGGAGGAAGCATCATGTTCGAACAGAATGACGAGCCTGATGCAATCCTGATAGATTTTGCGGTCGGATTACCAATAACGATCAGAAGCGTAGTTTTACGCGATGCTCTTGACCTGATTGAGGGTAAGCCCGGTCAGGATTTCCTGGAGACGTTTCGATCAATGCAGCGACCATCGTGATGGCGTCGCCTGTCACCCGCACCCCAACAGCCCCTCAAACCAGTCCCGCAGCGCCCCCGCCAACGGCCCCCATGCCCGCTCCAGCCCACCAAACTGCTTGACACCGTCGCGATACATCCCGCGCAGCTCCTGCTCGATCGCGGCTAGATCGACGCCGGTGGGTTTTCCCTCGCGCACGATGGTTCGGCCATCGACGACGACATCGCGCACCACAGATGCGTTGCCGCGCGCGAACAACAGTTCCAGCGGGTCGACCGCCATGATGGCGTCGCGGTCGAGGCGGTCGAGGTCGATGGTGACAAAATCGGCCGGCGCCCCCGGCGCCAGCGCACCGGTGCCGGGCGCGCCCGTTGTCGCGCGGCCATTGCGGATGGCGAGGCCGAAAAATTCGGGCCGGGTCCAGGTGCGCTTGAAGCCGAGGCCGCCATGGGCAAGCTGCACCAATCGCATTTCGCGGATCACATCGTCATCTTCATCGAGCGCCAGCCCGTCGACGCCGACGGCGATGCCGCAGCCGCATTGGTGCGCGGCCGCGATCGGCGCGAGGCCCGAATGCAGATGCAGGTTGGAACTGAAGTTGGTGACAATGCGCGCGCCGGACTCGGCGATGATCTCAAGCTCGTCTGGCCGGGCGTGGATGCAATGCGCCAGCGTCAGCCGGTTTGTCAGCAGGCCGATATCGCGGAGATAGTTGACGACGCCATCGGGAAAATGTTCGTCGGCATAAGCGCGCTGATAAACGGTCTCCAGCAGATGCATATGGATGCGGCGGCCGGTGCGCGCCGAATTCTCGGCGATCGCCTCCAGCAGCGGCCGCGAGCACCATTGCACCCCGGCGGGCCCCAATTGCACATCGATCTTCGGTCCCGATATCGCGGCGGCGATGGCGTCGGTCAGCTCGAGATAGTCGCGCGGCGACATCGAGGGCTTGACGAACATCTCCTCGACGGTCTTGCGGTCCTCCGCCGACAGGCTGGACAGCACCGGCTCGCTGTCGCCATACACGATCGGGTTCTGGTCGCGCACGGCAAAAGCGAACGCGATGCGGATGCCGACATCGTCGGCGGCGCGCGCGATCGCCTTGGCCTCCTCGACCAGCGCCATGGTCCCGCTCGGCCGCGTGTAGTGGATCATCATCGACCCGCAGCCCGCCCGCGCCGATCGCGCCAGCGCGGACGCCGCGGCAAGATAGGGATCGGGCGGCGTGCCGAACGCGGAGCGGATGATCCAGCTCTCCAAGGGCATGTCGACGGCGCCAAAGGATGATGCGGTCGGCCGCGCATGATCGTGGGCGTTGACCAGGGCCGGAATGACGAAGGTGCGCCGCGCTGATGGGGGCGCGGCGGCTTTGTCGATGGAGGTGATGATGCCGCTGTCGTGCCGCAGCACGACATTCCAAAGCAAGCCGTGGTCGGGACCACCAAACAGCGCGTGAGCCGGGATTTCGGTGGACATGAGTGCGGGGGCCTTTCGCGCGGGTGCGGTAGCGCCGACGCACCCGTGGCTTCATGGTTCGAGACGCGCGGCGTTGCCGCGCTCCTCACCATGAGGGTAGACCTCATCCTGAGGAGCGCGCTTTTGCGCGCGTCTCGAAGGATGTGCCCTTAAGACGCGTCATCACACCTCGATGCCGCACTGAACCAGGATGCGTTCGGCGCTGTCGTTCCAGACATCCATCTTCACGATCTGGCCGTCCTGCACCACAAAACGATCGACGTAGCGATTGCCCTCGAACGGGGTGCCGTCGATCCATTCGCCGTACAGCGTGCCGATGCTGTAGACCACGGTCTCGCCGGCGCCGGGACAAACGTCGAACCGGTCCATCTTCTTCTTCACCCAGCGATAGCGCTGCGCATTGAAGCCGGTCGGTCCGCGCGGATGATCGAAGGTGCGCCCGCCGGTGAAGGTGATCACGGTGCCGGGCTTCATGTAGCTGGCGGCGCGATCCGGGTCCGGCTTCATCGATGCGATCAGATAGGCCTCGACGATCTCGGCGTCGGAGAGTTTGGCGGCTTCGTTTTTCATGGCAACGGACATCGGGCGACCTCGTGAAATGTTTTGCGAAAAAAGCTTGCTCCGCACCTGATCCGGGGCGGTACCGGTTGGCGTGAAGAAGGCGTCTTAAAAATAAAATACGGCGAAATACTACAATCCGGCACTCAAATTGCATGCACATAATTTGAACAGTTCATGCCTAAACAGGCACACCATCTGGAGCTGCCGGTGCGCGTCACTTTCGATAATCTTGCTCTCATCCCTGATTTGCCCTTTCCATGAACGCGCGAACCGCTTTTGACCTGATCTTTCGCCGCGCGGCAACGCGGTCGTCGGATACGCCCGTCGACATCGGCGTGTCCGATGGCCGGATTGTCGCGATTGCGTCACGTCTGGAGTCGGAAGCCCGCGAAATCGATGTCGACGGCAGGCTGGTGCTGCCCGGCTTTGTCGACAGCCACATTCACCTCGACAAGGCCTGTCTGCTCGGCCGCTGTGGGCACGACCACGGCAGCGTCAATGAGGCCATTCGCGCCGTCGCCGCCATCAAGCGCGACTTCACGGTCGAGGACGTCTATGCCCGCGGCGCCCGCGTGCTCGAGCGCGCCATCGTTCACGGCACCACGCGGATGCGGACCCATGTTGAGATCGATCCGCGCATCGGACTGCGCGGCTTTGAGGCGATCAAGATGCTCAAGCGCGACTACGCCTGGGCGATCGATCTTTCGATCTGCGTCTTCCCGCAGGAAGGGCTCACCAACGATCCCGGTACCGAGCAGCTTCTGGTCGCCGCCCTGCGCGATGGCGGCGATCTGATCGGCGGTTGCCCGTACATGGACACCGATCCGATGGCGCAACTCGAAAAGCTGTTCGATCTCGCGCAGGCCTTCGATGTCGATGTCGATCTGCACCTGGATTTCGATCTCGATCCGTCGTGGTGGCACCTCGATGAGGTGTTGCGGCAAACCGAGCGCCGCAATTATCAGGGCCGTGTCGCGATCGGGCATGCCTCCAAATTATCCGCGCTGCCGCCGCGGGAATTCGATGCCGCCGCCGCACGGCTGGCGCGCGCCGGCGTCGCCGTCACGGTGCTGCCCGCCACCGATCTTTATTTGATGGGGCGCGACGCCAAGCATAATGCGCCGCGCGGCCTGACCGCGGCGCACAAGCTCGTCGAGAAAGGCGTGCTGTGCTCGGTGGCGACCAACAACGTGCTCAATCCTTTCACGCCGTTCGGCGACTGCTCGCTGCTGCGGATGGCCAATCTCTACGCCAACGTGGCGTATGCCGGTATCAGCGAATTCGACACCTGTCTCGATCTCGTCACAGGCCTTCCCGCGCGCCTGATGAATCTCCGGGATTACGGCATCGCGCCGGGCAACCCGGCTGACATCATCGTTCTCGACACCACCACCGGCCGCGACGCGATCGCGGAACTGCCGGATGTTCTGATGGGATTCAAAAACGGACGTCAGGTGTTTGAACGGCATTCGCCGGTGCGGTTTCCGCCGGGGTGATGTTCGCTTTAGGCCAACCCGAATCGAACAGGCCCCCCGTTTGGATGATCTTTTTCATGAGACGGAGTGGTAGATTCGACTCGTTGCAGCGCTGGAATTTTTGATGCGCACGTTTGGCGCCATAATTATTGCCGTATGGGTTAGTTGGTTTTCTAGCGACCCCGCTGTTGCCGAGAAGCGCGTCGCGCTGGTGATTGGCAACTCCGCCTACGAGAACGTTGCCCGCCTCGGCAATCCGGCAAACGACGCGACTGCGATGACGGAAACCTTGAAGGAGGCGGGGTTCGACGTCGTCGATTCCCGTCGCAACTTGAATATTGCCGATATGCGCCGTGCTTTCCGGGATTTTTCCGACAAGGCTCGCGATGCCGATGTGGCGGTCGTCTATTTTGCGGGGCACGGAATTGAGGTCGACGGAGCGAACTACGTTATTCCGGTTGACGCGGCACTGGAGCGTGACCTCGACGTTTACGATGAGGCATTTTCACTGGATCGGATTTTGGCGACGATAGAGCCGGCGAAGCAACTCAGGCTGGTGATCCTTGACGCGTGTCGGCTCAACCCATTTGCCAAAACCATGAAACGCACGATTGGATCGCGCGGCGTTGGCCGAGGTCTGGCGAGGGTTGAACCGAACAGTCCGAACACGCTGATCGCCTTCGCGTCGAAGGCAGACTCGATTGCATCCGACGGCGACAGCAAAAACAGTCCGTTCACGTCGGCTCTGGTCAGACACATCGCCACGCCGGGTCTTGATTTGCGCAAGGCGTTCGGCTTCGTGCGAGATGACGTGTTGAGGAGCACGAGCAACCGGCAGGAGCCCTACGTATACGGTTCGCTTGGCGGCGACGATGTTCCGCTGGTTCCGGCGAAACCCGTCTTGACCGCGCCCGGAAGCCCTCAAGCCGATATCCGTCGCGACTATGAATTCGCACTGCAACTCGGCACCAGAGAGGGTTGGAACGCCTTCCTCGCACAAGTTCCGGGAGGGTATTATGCCAACCTTGCCAAAGGACAGTTGAACAAGATCGAGGCGATGAAAGTCGACGCCGGCATGGTTGCGGGAATCGATCGGTTCCTGATACGCGAAATCGAGCAATCGGTTGAGGCGCGGCCAAAACTCCAGAACTCAGTAAAAGGGGTTCTTTGACCTAAAAATTCGCGCAAGTTGAACGCTCGCGTTGTCGGGCCTCCGGCTGCCAAAATTGGGGTAGGCTCCTGCCCTCATGATATCAACTCTCGTTGAAAAGGCAGGAGCCAGCGATGCCTCAGGCACCGCCAATGCTGGCTTACAGCAACTCCTCGGCACTGACAAGCGCAACCCGGTCTTCAGCCTCTTTGAGGATCCTGCCCATCAATCCCTGCACGTCTATTACGGAGCCGAACTGTTGGAGGTCGTGCCGAAAAACAAAGCGCACCTGGCCTTCAAATGTCTCCTGGGCCGGCTCTATAATGCCGGGGTCAAAGCGAAGAGTCTTCGGCAGGTCTTTCAGGTCGACCGCAAGACCCTGCAGCGCTGGGGCCACGCTCTGAGAGCCGACGATCCGGAGCAGTTGATTAAAGCCCTGGCAGGCCGAGGCGCCCAGCGCAAGCTGACGGTGGAAATTCGCTCCTTCGTCGCGTTGCGCTTTGCCGTTCTCTACGGCCAGAGCCGCCGCCACTACAGCCAACCGATCCGTGCCGAAATCAAGCAAGTCTTCGGGGTTAGCCTGTCGGGCGAGGCCTTGCGGCCTCTCTTCCGCCAACTCAAAGCAGAATTGCGGCACGAAACGCCGCCACCGCCGCCGGACGCTGACTCCGAAAAACGGGAGACTGCTTGCGAATTGCTGCCACCCGCCTCCGGTGCCAGTCCCGTTCCCACCGCCCCAGCCACCGCCCACCCCGGCTTGGAAGCTTCCACTGCGCCGCCTCCAACTCGCAAGCCATCTCCCGTTTTGCCCTCATCCAAAACGGTGAGTTTGTGCCATCATTTGGGCGTGTTGGTTTTCAGCCCCTGGTTGGGGCGCCTGGAGCAGCACTTCGCTCCAGAAGGGCAGTTCTGGAAACAATGGTCGGGGAGCGTGCTCTTGGGAGCCATCAATATCGAACAAAGCAAACTGTTGGATTTTGACGATCTCAATCGACTCTTCGGACCGACCACCCGTTCGCTGGGCCCCCAACGCTCTGAACTCAGCCGCCTGGCGGCCAACCCCAAGACCGTGCCAAGCCTGCTGGCCTTCAATGCCAAGGAGGTGGACCCGGAGAAAAGGGGGCGCGATTTTTATTTTGATCCCCATACCAAGCACTACACCGGATTGCAAAAAATCCTCAAAGGCTGGTGCTCACGGATCCGTTTCGCCGACAAAGTCCTGCACACCGATTTTATCCATAACGCCGAAGGGTTTCCGGTCTATCTGGGCTGGAGCGATAATTATCAAGACATGCGCGAGCGCTTCTTCAAACTAGCCGAAATCTTTCGCGCTCAAACCGGTTTGGCCAAAGAGGCCCTTTTGACTCTGATCATTGACCGAGGGGTCTTCAGTCATGAAGTCTTTGGACGGATCATGGAGGCGCCCAATTATCACCTCATCACTTGGGAAAAGGACTACCGGCGGGACCAATGGGATGCCGCCAAAAAATCCGGTGCCTTTGTTCTGGAACGCCCGCGCAATCGCGCCCAGGACAAACGCAGCTACCACTTTGAATATAGGGACCGCCCCTGGCCCCGCCAGGCCAAGATGCGCCAACTGATCGTCCGAGCGACCAATCCCAGGGGCCGAACGCTCGAAGTCAGCGTCTTGACGGACGACTTGGAACGGGCCGCCCAACAGAGCATCACCCTCATCTTCAATCGGTGGATTCAGGAGAACGACTTTAAATACCTCGACAAGCATTTTGGGATTAACGAAATCACCTCCTACGCTTCGGTTTCCTATGAAGAACTGCGCAGCCAGTTAGAGGACAAACAAGTGCAGAGTGGGGCCGACAAGGCCTTGCAACAACAACAGCGCCAACTCAAACGAGAACTGGGCCGGTTGCTTTTATCCGAGCATCGCCACCCCAAAAAGTCCGCCACGCGCACGACCAAAATCAAGGAATCGACTGAGGAACTCACGGCCTTGGAGGGCCAACGGGCTGCGGTCGAAAAAGAAGTCTCGCGTCTGGATGCGCTCATTGAACAGCACCGGGTCCGGTTGGACACGCGCAACAAAAGCGTGATGGACTGCCTCAAGCTCATGGCGCGCAACGCCTTCTACATGGCCTTGCAACCGTTCAAGGCCGCCTACGACAACTTCCGGGACGACCACGAACTCTTCCGCAATCTGACCCAATGCGATGGCATTTTGGTTGAAGATGCCAAGCAAGTCGAAGCGCACCTTCTGCCGACGGTCAATTACCCGCCGAAGGTGCGCAAACTCATGGAGCAACTGCTGGAGCAGATCAACGCTGCCGAGCCCCAAATGCCGGACGGTTCACAGCGTCGGCTCCGGTTGCGTCTCGCCGAAAAAGAAGGGATTCAGCTTGCGATGCCTCTGAGCTGATAAACCGAATTTTACTGAGTTCTGAAATTATGTTCCCAATATCTTGCGTTGCTGATGGAAACCACTGTTCCGTAACGTTCGCGCATTTCGGGTTTCTCCTCCATCGTTATCCATTTTCCTCCGCTGTTGCCAGCTTTTCTCCAATATCGCTGCCTGTGGCCGTGCCAGTTGTCCCAAGCTGATGAATGACGACCG
>Ga0137403_10009575_pt1 | contig 10763 bp, 5 predicted proteins | sample CZOMad2_1_16fung_FD_122057 | JGI IMG/M metagenome (GOLD analysis project Ga0137403, IMG submission 122057) | Vadose zone soil fungal communities from Angelo Coast Range Reserve, California, USA - CZOMad2_1_16fungal (Hybrid Assembly) | ecosystem: Environmental > Terrestrial > Soil > Vadose zone... | reverse complement strand
AGACACCAGGCGATGATGACGCGCTTTGACGCGATGTAGGTATCGGCAAGCTTGCGAATATCCGCTTCGGAAATGCCAGAGCCTTCGACGATGTCTGTCCACGCGGTGGAGACGACCAGAGCGCGGTACCCCTCGAACCCGTGCGTGTGGTACTCGATGAACTCCCGGTCGAGCACCGACGGATCCTTCTCCGCGGCCTCAAGGACAGCTTTGCTGACGCCGCGTATCAAAGCCATGTCGCCGCCGATGCGCACCTGCACAGACATGGTCCCGGTCTCGGTTGTGTGGAAGGTCGCCATGTTGACGAACTCGTGCGGGACAATCGTTCGCCTCGAAGCTGCTTCGACTAACGGATTGATGTGAACGAGCTGAGTCCCGCGCCGGTCGGCCTCGGCGAGCCAGGTAATCATCCGGGGCGCGTTCGATGCCGCGTTGTCGCCCATCAGCCAAATCGCGTCCGCGTTTTCCCAGTCGTAAAGATCAACCGTGCCCTTGCCGGTTCCGATTGCCGCCGTCATCGCCCGTCCGCTCGCTTCGTGGCACATGTTCGAGCAATCGGGCAGGTTGTTCGTGCCAAACTCGCGCACCCAGAGCTGATAGAGAAACGTCGCCTCGTTACTCAACCGCCCGGAAGTATAAAAGGACGCCTGATGCGGACTCTTAAGAGCACGAAGCGTTTTGCCAACCAGCGTGAAAGCGTCTTCCCAGGAGACAGGCTCGTACTTGTCGGTCTTGGGGTTGTAGAGCAACGGCTCAGCGAGCCGACCTACTCCTTCGAGATCGTAGTCGCTCCACGTCGCCAGCTCGCTCACGGTATGGGCGGCGAAGAAATCGCGGTCGGCTTTCGCTGGTTGAAGCTCCCAAGTGACGTGCTTGATGCCGTTTTCGCAGATGTCGAGTTTCAAACCGGACGGGTCATCCGCCCACGCGCAGCCGGGACAATCGAAACCACCGTCCTCATGGTTCATCACGAAGATCGCGCGAAAGCCCTCGATCGGCTCGCCCGCCCGTGCGAGGACGTTAGCGACGCTTTCGGCTGCGCCCCACCCAGCGGCCGGATGATGGTATGGATGCCGCGAGTAGTCGCCGTCAACGGCAGGTCCGCGACCGAGCGCGGGCTTGCCGGGAATCGCGCCGAGCATCAACTGCTCTGCGTCGGATGTTGGGTTCAATGAATCGCTCATAATTTCCCCCTTCTTCTCGACAGCTCAACATCGCCAAAGCGGATGCTAATTTGATGTTCCCTGCGATGCTCACCTCATTCTGTTTCGTGTTCAATCATTTTTTACGATCGAGGAGCCCCGAGCAGTTATCGGCTCTCATTTGATCAGGCTGCCAAAGGAAGCGCCGAATGATTACTTCAAATACTCGGCCCTGACCCCCTTCGCGCGCGCTTGCATTGCGGTCGAGTCCGAAGACTCGATGACAGCAGCGGTTACCGGCGGAAATCGCTGCGACTAACGGCGCAACGTGACGATTGTTTGTTATTTCTTCCTCAAGCTTTCGAAGATCGAGATTTCAGAACTCGGAGATCTCGCGTGCGATCGTTAGCCGTGATTGTGTTTCCGGCGGGTCTTGACCTGTCCGGCCGAATCGAAACCGAACAGTAGAATGATCAAAACGAAGGCGATTGTCATTGTGCTCATGGCTTCCTCGATCATCGACAAAAAATCGCCGCGGCCAGGATGCCGAGCAGAACACCGAGCAACGGACTCGAGATGGCGAACCAGAAGGAAACGTTCCAGCCGGACTCTTGAGCGGTTGGATTTGTCTTCATGTTGATTCCTCAAGCAGCCCAACATCGATATTTCACAAAACGTGAAATTTCTTTTTGTGTGCGTTGAGCGGAGTACAAAGCACGACTGCTCCGCAATGTTCGTCGTTGAAAGCACGACGGCGTTTTGTTTAGGTGCAAGTGGCTCGAATCGCCGAACGAGCGCCTTGGAACGCTCGCGCCTCGACGGACAAGCACTATTCCCCGCTGGCAGCGACTTCCCGCAGTGCGTTAAGGTGTTCTTGCAGGAATTGCTCCGTTCGTTCGTTGTTCCAATCCAAGGTAACACCCGAATCGACAACGAACTCTCGCTGCCGATGATCGTCAATGTTTTCAACGTCGATAGCTACTGCAGCGAACATCGGTGCACCAAGCATTGGCTCCTGGACGACACGGGCAGGACCGCGGGCCGTGAAAGCGAGGTTACCTTTGGCGAAAATCGTGAGCGCCACCTTCGGATGCTCGCGCAGCCGGGCTAGCGACTCGCGACAGCGCTTCAATCTTAATAAGATTTGGCGATCTCCGATCCGAAGAGGAGCGGTAATCGGGATCGCGTGGACCTCCTCGTTTTGCGTGCTAAGCACTGCGATCGTTTTTTCCGGCCATTCGGGCAGCGGTTTGCGTTTCGGATACTGCTGCTGAGATGCAACAATGATAGGCTTGTCCTTGCGCAGCGCAGCTAAGGTCTGTCGGTCCAGGTTCAGGTGTGCCTGCACAAGCTCGGGTGGCGTCAGCGCCATCCACTGGTTCAGCGAGATGCCGGCAAACAGCGCACCCAGGTTAGACTGAATGCGCTGCGCGCTCATAATAGTAAAAGCTTACCACCGTACCGGAGCATCACGCGGCCACTGGGACGTTCCCTCGCGACTCGTGCGCTTCGTCGTCGTATCGGAAAGCTTTCGCCGCCGTCGCGACGACCCCTACAGTGATGACGAACGGGAGCACAGGAGCGTAGATGGGCGCATGAATGAGGAGAAGCCCGCCGACTGTTGCGCCGATAGCAAGCGAAACAAGCACACCGCGCATGCGGCGCCGCTCATCGCCTGTTAGGGGTACTCCATTGGCTACTGCGCCGAACAGGAAGATGAAGGTAGCTGTTGCAGCAGTCGTAAATATTCCCCCCACGTTGAGGTTGCGAACAGCAGCGCTCTGCATTCCCATTGCAAGCGCCCACGTGGCCAAGAGAACGGGAATGACGTTGTCACCGGGCCGGGCGCTGGTCGCAAACCATATCAGCACGAAGCAGAGATGGGCCAATAGCGAGAGGCCAAGGGCGAAGGTCGTACGCTGTGGCCATACAACACCGTTCGGCTGCTCGCCTTCATGCCTGGATGGTCTAACAATCTTCGTCCCGACATAAATGCCTCCCGCGAAGCCAGCCAATGCAGCGAGGACCCATGTGACCCGGGGCGGGGCCACACCGTAAATGGCCGAGCCGGTGGTGCTCGCGATCGCCATTCCCAGAAAGGCGACGTTGCCGGTCACAAACGCGGTGAAAACTTTTCCCAAGGCAAGGAAACTGACCGCGTCCACTGCGCCCGACGAAACCGTGAGTGCGTCCAGTAACCGGTTACGCATCGTAACGTCGCCGACTTGGTGGTCAGCCTTTTCAACAGCTGTTGCTACAGAATTTGTACTCATAAAATGATTCCTCTTAGTTCCGGCTCATCTTGCCGGAGCGCCCCGCGATGGACGCTCCTGACAAGATTGGTTGAACCGTTATTTAACGATGACCGGTTTGTCCTTGCGCAGAGCGGCCAGCGTCTGCTGGTCCAGGTTCAGGTGTTGCTGCACAAGCTCGGGTGGCGTCAGCGCCATCCACTGGTTCAGCGACACGTCGGCAAAGTACGGGCTGCGAAACATCTCGAGGAAGCGCAGAGGCTCCTCCCCCGTGTTCTCGACGTAGTGACCCATCGCGAATGGGATGTAACCCACATCGCCCGCCTGATAGTCGAAGGTCCGTGCCTTCCCACTGTCGGCGAACACCGTCATACGGCCGCGCCCAGTAATATAGTACTGCCACTCGTCCGTGTTCGGGTGCCAGTGGAGCTCTCGCAATCCACCCGGCTCGACCTCGACCAGCGCCGCTGCGATCGTGCTCGCGGCCGGGAAATTGGTCGAATCGACAATGCGCACCTGTCCGCCCGCCACTTTGATCGGCTTCTGAGCCGAGAAGCGGTAGGTGAAGCTCTCCGGCACGAAGCCCGCGGGCGACACAACTGCATCGCTGGCCAGCGGACCGGGCACTTTGCCCGGAAAGATCCAGCGAGTCTTTTCCACGTTCTTCGGCAGATTGGCAAAGGCCGCTTCGGACACGCCGAAGTTCTTGGCCAACACCTCACGTGGAGTGTGCGCGAACCAGTCACTGATGAGGAAGGTCTCGTTCTCCGAGAAGTTGCCGTCATCAAACACCAGCAGGAACTCGACCCCTTCCTCCAGCCCTTGGATCGAGTGGGGAATACCGGCCGGGAAGTTCCAGATGTCGCCCGCGCTGACGTCGTCAATGAAGTTGCGCCCTTGGGCGTCAACGGCGGTGACGCGGCAGCGGCCGGCGAGCACGTAGCCCCATTCGGCCTCCTTGTGCCAGTGCAGCTCGCGGATACCTCCGGGTTGGAGGCGCATGTTCACGCCGGCCATTTTGGTGGCGACCGGCAGCTCACGCAGCGTTACCTCACGCGCCCAGCCGCCCGCGGCTATTCGGTTCCTCGCGGTAGAATAGGAGAATTTGAGGTTGGGAACGGTGCCGGCATCGGTTTCCGGCGAGGCGAGCAGGTCAGGGTTCTCGCGTTCCACGGGAATGTTACGCGGCCCCAGGATCGACGCGCCCCAGGTTCCCCGAATCGGCTCCCCGCTTCCGTTAGATATTGTTTGTTCTTTCTTGTTATTGATTTGGATACTCATGTTGGTTAGTTGATTTGGTTAGTTAGTTGGTCTGATTAGTCATTATTTCGATCTCAAGCTTTCGGAGAACGACATCTCAGAAATTTTAAATTTTCCTGCGCCCGTCCGTTTAGGCGTGATCATTGGTTTGAATGACTCTGCGGGTACCGGCTTCGAATTGTTGGCGCCTGTTTCGCTAATCGCTGGCGCCCTCCCGGTTCGTTCGACAGGATGTTTATCGTTCGCGTCTGCCGCACTCGATCGGTAACAGGAACCAATGTGCCTCATTGGTCTCGTTTACGCTCGCTTGTGCGGCCGAATCGAAGTCCACGCCCATCGTAGTTTCGTTAACGGGATTGACCGGCACGCGCTCCAAACGCAATTTCCACCGTCCGGAATCGAATTGCGGAATGGCCCTCAATTCTGGCTGCCGAGTTTTCATAGTGCTTCAACCACAGCTGCGGCTGCAAATCCGAGCGCCACGCCAATCAACGGGCTCAGTACCGCAAACCAGAAAGAAATGTTCCAATCTGAGTTTTCAGGAGTCGAATTCTTTTCACGTCATTTTCTCAAGCGTTCAAAGACCGGGATTTCAGATAGGATTGAGAATTTTTCCTGCACGCGATCTTGCCAAGACTGGTTCGCGAGCAAGATCATTCCACGCATGAAACTCTGGAGCTGGCAGAAAGAGAATCTCCCTTCGATTGGGCACTCCATCCGCACTGCCGCCGCGGCCACTCTGTCGGTCGTCGTCGCGCGCCTGGTGCAGATGCCCGAAGCTTATTGGGCGGCAATCGCGACTCTCGTCGTGATGCAATCCACTCTCGGCGCTACGGTGACGCTCTCCGTCGAGCGCATCGTTGCCACCGCTGTTGGCGCGTCAGTCGGAGCACTCGAGTCAAATTACTTCGGAGCGAATCTTGCCGCCTTCATGCTCGCGATCTTTTTCATCGGCCTACTTTCGTTTGGCTTTCGGCTGGAGAGGACCGCTTATCGATATGCCAGTGTCACCCTGACGATCATTGTTTTGATTCCGCGAACAAATCCCGCGTGGATCGTTGCCCTGCATCGATTCATTGAAGTTTCAGTGGGAATCATCGTGGCTCTCGCTGTTGTAGCTTTCTGGCCAGAACGGTCTGCGATTCCAGCGAAGCGCACGGACGAATAGCATTTAGTCAGAAGATTGCTGGCGCTCGCCGCGTCGTATTACTTGTCCACCGGTTTCGATGCGGACGAGGCGGCGATTCTTTGGAAGCGCGGATCGTTCCGCAGCGGATCGAACATAGGATCGAGCCGGAGAAGGGCAGGAGTGAGCGGCACGTTTGAAGCCAGTGCGCTCGCGTAGGGTATCGAGAGTACTTTCTGTAAAGCGGCGATGGCGCGGTCGGGTTCTCCCGTCTGCGCTGTCACTCGGGCGAGGATCTCGATCGGAAAGGGACCATAGACGGCGTCTTTCTCGATCGGATTCAGGGCCATGGCCTGCTCGGCCAGAGCCAAAGCGGCGGCTTTGTCACCGAGACCCATATTGATCAGCGCGAGATCTCCAATGAGGGCAAAATTTTCTGGCTGTTCTTTGAGGAAAGGTTCCAGTTCGCTGCGCGCCTGACGCCAACTTTCCTGGGCTGCGGCATGGTCACCGGCGACTTCTTGCGCCCAGCCTAAATAGAAGTGCAGTTCGCCATTGAGATAACCGAATGCTGGATTTGGCTTAGCCAGTATTTCCTGTAGGCGAGCGATCATTACCGCAGGGCGACGCTCGAGGATCGCGTGGTAAACCTGCGTTTCCAAGGCGTTGGTATCCTCGGCAGTCGGGTGGAGCGGAGCGAGGATCGCCGACGCACGCGGCAGATCGCCCTCGGCATCTGCAATACCTGCTTTTCTCGCGAAGGCATCGATGTCGTCCGGCGTAATATCGAGAACCTGATCAAGCTTTCGCAGCGCTTCAGGGAAACGACGAAGGTCGGTATAGGAAATCGCGTGCTGGTTGAGTAGGAAAACATTGCGTGGGTCGAGCCGCTCGGCTTCGTTGAAGTATGATTCGTTCCGGTCCCACTGGCCTCGCCTCCGTGTGACATAGCCCAGTGATTCAGGAATCTTGCTGCTATTAGGCAGGAACTGACGTGCTTGCTCAAAGCAACGCACTGCGGTGTCGTAATCCTTTAGGCAGGCGTAGTGGTAATAGCCCTTGGCTAATATGGCCTCGCCGAGAGTGGGCTGAAGAGTGAGTGCGGTTTCGGCGGCCTGCCGCGCCTCTTCACAAAGGGCAACCGTTGGTTGAAGATTTTGTGTGATGTAGCCGACCGAATCAACGTATGACAGCAGCGCCCAACTAAGGGCGAACTTCGGGTCCAAGCGTACCGCTTCTTTGAGATATTTCTGCGCGGCGAGGGAGTTGGCGGGTGTGAGGGCAATTTTCAGGCTATAAGCCAAGCCACGCAGGTAGGCATCGTAGGCCTCGACGTTGTCGGTGGGTTTAGCGGCGATGACTTGCTCTTCCTGACCGGTCAGTTTCGCTCGCAACTGCTCGGCGATGGCTTTGGCCACCTCACTCTCCACTGAAAAGATGTCGGTCAGTTTGCGATCGAAGGTATCGGCCCACAGATGGGAATCGTTAGCGGCTTTGATCAACTGCACGTTCACACGCACTCCGTCGCCGCTCCTCTGCACACTTCCTTCCAGGATGTGAGCAACCCCAAGCTGCTTGCCGATCTCGGCCAGGTTTTCCGGCGCACTTTTGTAATGCTGCGTGGAAGTGCGCGAGATTACCTTCAAATCGGCGATCTTGGATAAGCGCGTCAAAATCTCATCCTGGATGCCCTCGGCGAAGTACGCATTCGCTTTGTCTTCGCTCCGGTTTTCAAAAGGCAAAACCGCGATCGATCGTTCCATCGCGGCCAAAGATTGTGCACGCTGATACATCCAGGCTCCCGCGGTAATCGCGGCGACAATTAATGCCACTCCTGCCACCGCGAACGCAGCTCGCCTCCGACGCGCGCGTGCCTCCGTGCTGAATTTTGTGTAGCAGCCGTGGATTGCCGACAGAAGTTCCCGCGCTGTTTGCGGGCGCTTCGCAGGATCGACAGCCAACATCGACCGCAACAGCGCGATCACTCGCGCCGGGACGTGAGCATTCTTCAGTTGCTCGAGCGGGAGTTTCTCGGCCCGTCTTGCTGCAACTTCTCGGAGCGTGCGCCCAACAAATGGCACGCGGCCAGAAAGCAGATACCAGAAAGTCGCGCCTAACGAATAAATGTCCGACCGCGTATCGATTTTCGTCTGTTCGGAAGGAGCGAACTGCTCGGGACTCGCGAAGGCCGGTGTACCAATAAAACCGGTCTGAGTTTGCTCGGCACCGCGTTCCGCTTCCGGATCGAGGATTTTAGCGATGCCGTAATCAATCACTTTGACGATTGGTGTGCCGCTCGGGTCTGACTCGAGCATGATATTCGATGGTTTGATGTCGCGGTGCACTACACCGCACGCTTCTGCGGCCGCGAGCGCTCGCGCCGCCTGCTCGATTACTTCGAGCGCGAGTGCGAGCGGCATCGGACCTTCGCGTCGGACCTTGGCTTCGAGCGTTTCGCCCTCGACCAACTCCATGACATAGAAACACTCGCCATCCTGCTCGCCGTAATGACTGACGTGCGCGACATTGGGATGACGGATTTGCGCGGCCGCGCGCGCTTCGCGCAAGAAACGCGATCGGACTCCGGGCATCTGCGCGACCTTTCGGTCTATAACTTTAAGAGCGACCACGGAATTCAGCACTGTGTCGCGTGCGCGATAAGTTATCGCCATTGCTCCAGCGCCGAGCTCGACCGGAAAGCCGTCCGCGCCAACTTCCACTTCAAAGTGATCGTACTTCAGCGGCCCAGGTGTCAATCGTCGTCCGGTCTGGGATTTTTCCGGTTGTTGGCTGTCGCTTAGGAAACCAAGGCTAATGAGACAACGAAGGCATTCACCTTGCGTGAGCGGTCCTCCGCAGGTTGGGCAGGTTTCGGTAAATGCAATCGACTTATTTAACTCCGGACGGCGCAGCAAATCAATGCGCTTAATCACACCGGCGCCATCGCCACGTGTAGAGCCATTTCCATTCGACGTTCCGACGACCGCTGGTTGCCGTTCCACAATTTCAGGTCCAGCGCGCGGATGAATAGCCAGCCCTATTCAGAAGATGCGACAGGCGCGAGTCGTTGAACGAGCGCGTTGAAACGCGGATCGTTGCGTAGGGGATCAAACATCGGATCGAGTTTGAGTAGCGCTGGTGTGATTGGGACGTGTGAAGCTAGCGGCCCCTCGTACGGAATTGAAAGTAACTTCTTTAACGCAGCGATGGAGCGGTCGTGATCGCCCGTTGCGGCAGTCACTCGGGCAAACACCTCGAGTGACAAGGGTCCAGTCATCGCGTCTTTCTCAATCGGATTCACGGCGAGCCCGCGATCGGCGAGTGTCATTGCCAAGGCGTTTTCACCAAGTTTCATCTCAGTGAGCGCGAGATCTCCGATGAGGAGGTAATTATCGGGTTGTTCTTTAATGTAAGATTCCAGTTCATTCTTAGCTTGCGTCCAACTTTCGCGGGCACCGGCGTGATCGCCCGCAATGTCCTGTGCCCAGCCAAGCCAAAAGCGCAGTGCGCCCTTGTAATTGCCCGGTGCTGAATCAGGCTTGGAAAGCATTTCTTTTAGCCGGGGAATAATTGGTGCCGTGCGACGCTCCAAAATCGCCTGGTAAGCTTGGGTATCGATCGTGCCGACATCGTCGGCTCTCGAATAAAGTGGAGTTAAAAGCGCCGAAGCACGAGGAAGGTCGCCCATTGCTTGTAGAATACCGGCCTCATAGCCAAGGGTCTGAGGATCGTCTGGTGTAATATTAAGAACCTCTTCATACTTGCGCAGGGCGTCGGGAAAGCGCCGAAGAATTTTGTATAAAACTGCGTGCTGGCCGATGATGCGAACGTTGCGCGGGTCTAATCGTTCGGCGCGGTTGAAGTACGCATCACTTTGCTCAAACCGACCTCGCCGGCGTTCGACAAATGCGAGCGCCTCAGGAATCCGGCTGTCGCTGGGTAACAGTCGGGTCGCTTGCTCAAAGTAACGCAAGGCCGTGTCGTAGTCCTTCAGAAAGACGTAATGATAAAATGCTTTAGCCGATACTGCTTCGCCAAGATTGGGCTGAAGTCTAAGAGCCGTTTCGGCTGCGGTACCAGCCTCATCGCGGAGGTCGGTCGTTCGTGGAAGAGTATTAGTTATGTAACCGGACGAATCAACGGACGATAGCAATGACCAACCAAGGGCGAACTTCGGATCGATTCGCACTGCTTCTTTAAGATACTGCCGCGCCGGGATAACGTTGGCCGCTTCGAAGCCAACACTGCTCAATGTATAAGCGAGACCGCGCAAATAGGCATCGTAGGCTTGAGGGTCGTCGGTTGGCTTCGCCGCAATTGATTGAGCTTCTTCGCTCGTGAGTTTTGCCCGTAATTGATCGGCCACAGTGATGGCTACTTCGCTTTCCAGGGAAAGAATGTCGGTCAGCGGGCGATCAACCGTATCGGCCCATAGGGGAGAATTGTTGGCGGCTTTGATCAGTTGAACGTTCACCCGCACGGTCCCGGTGCTCTTCTGGACGCTTCCCTCCAGAAAGTGGGCAACGCCAAGTTGCTTTGCGATCTCCCGCAGATTTTCTGGCTTGCTCTTGTAATGCTGCATCGAGGTGCGCGAGATCACTTTTAGGTCTCCAACCTTCGATAATCTGGTCAGGATTTCGTCCTGTATCCCCTCGGCCAGATAGGCGTTTTCCTTGTCGTCGCTTAGATTTTCGAACGGCAAGACCGCAATCGACCGTTCGAACTGGCCGGAGAGTTGGGCGTGCTGGTACAGCCAAGCTCCGATTGCAACTGCAACGATGATTAACACCGCACTCACTGTCGCCAGTGCGAATCGCCTGCGCCGCGCACGTGCTTCCGTGCTGAACTTTGTGTAGCAGCGATGGACGGCAGACAATAGTTCGCGCGCAGACTGGGGCCGATCCTGCGGATCCGGAGCCAGCATCGATTTCAGCAGCGCAAGAATCCGCGCCGGAACATCCCCAACTTTTAGCTGCTCAATTG
>Ga0137403_10009574_pt1 | contig 10764 bp, 11 predicted proteins | sample CZOMad2_1_16fung_FD_122057 | JGI IMG/M metagenome (GOLD analysis project Ga0137403, IMG submission 122057) | Vadose zone soil fungal communities from Angelo Coast Range Reserve, California, USA - CZOMad2_1_16fungal (Hybrid Assembly) | ecosystem: Environmental > Terrestrial > Soil > Vadose zone... | reverse complement strand
CGGGTCGACTTGCGTCCTGGGATCGACCTTCTCGTTGAAATCTATGGATTGCGTCGGCGCTTCGCGCGTAAAGAAAATAGCCTCGTCGACTTCGGCCTGCGGGACGTGCAGGATCTTAGCCGCGACCGACAGGAAATCGTCCTCGCGGTCCTGCCGGTCCCCGTAGATCGTGATCTCGACGAGCCGGGCGACAGTGAACAGCGGGTCGTCCTCTCGTAGCTTCGTCATCCGTTCTTTCAGCGTCATCGTCTTCTCCGTCTTGTTATTGGTGGGGCAGGCAGGCGTGGTGGACGTAGCGAGGCGTAGAGCTTTCAAAGTTCTGGATCAGCTCCCAGGCGTGCCCTGCAACCTCACACGCTACCAGCGTGGTAAACCGCTCGGGAACGACGATCGGCGGGGCGTTGGTCGGGCTGCCCCACAGCCATATCACGAGCACGTACGTCGTCATCGTCCCTTCTCCTCTTCCGGTGGTATCGCTATGTTTATCGGGTTGCTCTGCGCGTCGAGCAGTGCGGCGCGCCACCGTGCCAGGGTGAACGGGGCGTACAGGTTGCTGTTGCCCCACCAGTAGGCGACGCGCACCTCGTCCTGCGGGTCGCGCTCGCCCCGCTCGCCTGGGATCGCCGGCTCGTAGCGCTCGTCGAACGGGCCGAAGTGGACGCCCTCGAGGTACCAGACGTAGCCGTGCGTCGGGTGGAGTTTCCCGTAGTCAGGCTCCCTCGTGACGACCAGCGCGAAGGCGGCCCGGTACTCGGGCGAGCCGACGGGCCTGAGCGCCTTGTAGAAACTGCCAATCTTCAGGTTCTTAGTGCCGAACAGGATGTGCTCGTCGCTCATCGTTTCTCCCCGTAGATAATCTCGATTCTCTCTTTCGGAGGATATGTGCCTACCACGTGCCAGTCGTCGAAGGGATCGAAAGCATAGCGCACGTCCGCACCGCAGTGGCACACGCCCGGATCTACTATGCAGCCGCAGTTGAAGCACGTCGGTCGAGGCAGAGTCACCTGAACGACCTTAGTGACTATCTTCGGCCTGCAGTTAGTCTTCTGTCGCGCGAGCTCCTCGTCCCTGCCGATGACGCAGTGATCCTCGTGCTGCGCACCGACAGGCTGGTCGCAGACCTCACAGTCATGGTTAACTACCTTGCGATCAGCGCGCGTCACCGGTGTTCCTCGATGAATGCTAGCAGCGCGCTGACCTGGGCCTTCGACAGCAGGACACGGTCGACCCGGGCTATCTCTTCGCCTTCCCACTGCGAGATGCCTAGGATCCCATCCGTCATGTCGAACCGCGCCGTCAGGTTGTGAACAGTCACGGTTCCCCTGATAGGCGCCGAGTATTCGGTGATCCCTTTTGCCATCTCAGCGCTCCGTGTCGAGCTTCGACTCGAACCCTTGCGCCCGCTGCTCCGGGTCGAACCCGTCCCTATTGGGTTCACCATAGCGATCGTGATACTGCTTGCAATCATCGCACTTCGTGTCGATCGCCTTCCCGTGGATGCAGTGCTTAGGTGGGGTGACGCTGAAAACGACCCGCCGTCTCCCACTGGAGCTGTGCATCCAACAGAACGACGCCTCGACGACCTTGGGTACCTCACCCCGTTCGCCCGACGTCGTGACAACGAAACCGCCCGAGTCGTTCGGGACCCCGGCGGCAGTGTAAGGCGCGGCGAGCAGGGGCGACCTACCGACGACCCGCCCGTGGCTGTGACCCTCGCCGACGAGCACAGGCGGATCAGACGGGTCGACGAAACCGCCCGACGCGAGCCCGCCTGAGTTACCGTTGAGGAAGTGGTCGTACAGGTCACCAACGATCTCAGCGATCGTCGTCTCTGGACGCGGACGGTACAGCGCGCCACCCTCGTCGGGATGCCACTCCCGCTCCCAGCAGACGTCGAGCTTCTTCCTCACTACCATCTGGGCGTCAATGCCGGCGTAGCTGCGAAACACCTCGAGCAGTAGCGCGCAGTCAGCCCACTCCTCCGGGACCTTATCCATGTTACTCGCAAAAGCGTCGCGGCTATACTCTTTTATGACTTCCTGATGTACGACAGTCAATAGCTCGTTCTGCGACGCTCCAGCAGCAACGCACAGCTCGACCACCTCGCGCAGGAGGCGCAGCGCGTGGCTCGCCGGCCGGGCGAAGTGACCGCCCATCGCCGAGTGGAACCGGGCCACGGAGCCGGAGGGGCGACGCGCCATGCGGTCCAGGATGTCCTCCAGCGTCGTCGCGCAGCCGGTCCCGAGCAGGTACATCAGCTCCGGCTCGAACCCCTGGGGCGTGAGCAGGAAGTAGACGTCCTTGCCCTGGCCTGCGGCGTAGCCCGCCTCGAGGTGCGCGCTACGACCACAGGGCAGGACCAGGACGCACGTGTCGCACCAGTCCAGGGCCTTCTTGTCGAGCTCGAACCCCTCGCGGGCCCGGCCCGTACCGATCGCCTCGAAGTAGGCCGCGATCGTGTCAGCGCTGCTCGGCGAGACCTCCCGCCAGGCGAACCCGTGCTGGCCCGGCGAGGGCTCGTGGAAGTCGTACACCTCGTGACCCGCGGCCCGCAGGCGGGCGACGACGTCGGGCTGCAGGGTGTTACGCCACGACGAGGCGACGTACACCCTGCGCGAGGTGGTGCCACGAGCTGGCTTCGAACCAGCGACCTCCGGCTTATCAAGCCGTCGCTCTGCCACTCCTTCGAGCGGAGGCTCCCCACCCCGGGATGGGTCGTCCTCCTTCTGAGCTACCGTGGTCCTGTCCTTCAGTCTGACGCTGATCTCGTCGCCGACTCGGAAAGTCGCCGTACCGTCACATACGACACCGTTCTTGAGCACCTCGACGTTCATGTCGGGATCAGTGCAGAATAGTTTGAGAAGCTGTTCAGTGCTCATCGCTTGTGCTCCTGTGTCCTGTCCTCGACGAACGACGCGATCTCTCGCAGGCACACCTGTTCCAGCACGGTGTCGTCCTCGGGGAAGTAGCAGTACTTGCGCCAGGCGGCCCACCACCTCACAGCGCCCAGGAACCTGCCGCCGTCGTTGTGGACGTTCCACGTCTTCGTCTTTCCCGACGGGCTGGGATGCCCGTTCAGGAAGCTGACGTACGAGCCCCTGTAGTAAGTGCCGTTCCAGACGACGCCTCGCGTCGTGCTCGACCTCGCCGGCCCGTCAGGGTAGGGTAGGTCCGGGACCAGGCCGTGCGTCGCGAGCCTGCGCACGAGGCCGTACGCCCGCGCGGAGTGCTGACGGCACACCTCGTACACGAACGCCTGCTCTTTGTCGTCGAGCGGGCTCCCACCCGGGCCCTGCCTCGCGTTCGCCGGGTCATCGACGGGTCCCGGGTCCATGTAAGTGTCGTTCATCGGTCTTCTCCTCTTCATAGATCTAGCGTCTTGACAACACCCCGTGGCGCGTTCTCGGCATCGATGTGCCGTCTTAATACTAACTCGGCCTCCTCGAGCGTGGGAAACGAGCAGTAGTACATGTCGCCCCACCAGAACAGGACTCGCTCCTGTGGCATGAACCTGTTGCGCGCCTGGACGATGCGGTATCGTCTCGTCACTTGGGCAACCTTCCGTTGAGGGTGTAACTGGTAATGTCGTCCTGCAACTGCGCCTCGATCGAAGCCTTGATGCCGCTAGCTAGGTACGTCACGTCGTCGTCAGTGGGAACGAAGGGCAGCTCAGTCTCGATCGCAAATCGCACGTCTAAGAACTGTACTTTGAGTACGAGCTTCATGCTCTTCTCCCAAGTCGCCATCTGTTGTTAGCTTGTTGGATCGGCGTAGCCCATTGACAGTTACGTTTATTGTAGTTCCCATCATTGTTCTTACGGTCGATCGAATAGACATGAGACGGCGCTAGTCCCATGTCAGTGAAAAAGTTATCAAAACTACGCCATCGTCGACAAACACGGATACCGCGACCATCATACTCGGCATATGAGATACTACCCGGATATGTAGTTCGAGCCCACATATTTATCCAGGCTGTGTATTCTTTTGTCCCACACATTCCATGTGTACGTCTTGCTGTTCCAGTTTTTCGCCAGACAGCGAGTTGCTCAGCGCGATAACACCCACATGACGGAACAGTAGTTGTTGGGTACATTAACACACTATATATGACTGCTCTCTTTGTTCCGCAATCACATCGACAAATCCAACGAGTATGACGTCCACTGCTATAAATACCGTGTATTGCAACGAGTCTACCGAATCGACGATTTGTCAGATCGAGTCTCACTTATGATACCTATCATCCTCGAATGTTTCGATCTTCATGGGTAGACCCTCATAGGCATCGACAGCGATCTTCATGATCTCGCCGACGATCTTTCCAACTTTGCCAGCTTCGCCTTCACAAACGAGTTCATCATGTGAATGCATTACCGGATCAACGTCATCGTAGTCGAACTCAGCCATAACGATTGCATCAGCTAGTACATCTCTTGCACTGCCGCTACAAACGTACTCGCATATCTTGCCACCGTACGTCGTTTCTGTATATCCTTTCCCATTCGTAAAAATAATTTGATCATGGCTGATCCGAGCGCTGCGCATAATGATGTCGCGCTCGCTCGGCAGCCTGATCTTCAGGTCCCCGTCGTCCATCCAAAAGGTCAGCTTGCCGTCGGCAGCCTCGATCATACGACCCGTCCTGATGCAACGGCGAGCGGCGTCGTCGAGCGCCTTCCACAGCTTGGGCACCGCCGTGTAGCGGTCGCGGTACGAGTAGACGCTCTTCTGGCACAGCTCGTCCTCGATGACCATGCCGTAGGAGCGCTTGCAGGTCAGCTTGAACTTCTTCCAGCCCATGGCGTAGCCGCAGCCGAGGATGACGGTCTTGCCCATCATGCGCTCGAAGCCGACGTCCAGGTCCTCCGGCGGTTTGTCGAAGATGTCCGACGCCTGGTCGCGGTAGATGTCGCCCCCGTCGGCCATGATCTTCAGCCCGCGCTTCTCCCCGGCGAACCAGAAGACCTTGCGAGCCTCGATCGCCGAGTAGTCGCCCACACCGTAGGTCTTGCCCTCGCGGGCGACGAACACGCCTCGGATCGCGGTCGACAGCACCTCGGCCGGCGGGGCCGGGATCATGTGACGGGGCGAGCGCGGGTCGCCGAACACCTCTGACTCCTCGATCCGGAACTGCTCACGCAGGCGCGACAGCTTGCCGTCATTCGCCGTGCGCTTGATCGCCGTGACCATCAGCTCCATCGCGGCGGCACCCTTGACCTCGGGGTCCAGGCACTTGGCGTCGCCCCGCGGGAAGTTCTGGGGCTGCGGGCCCTTGGCAGCGAAGCGACCGTGGGCGTTCGCCCCGTAGTAGACGTAGAGGCCGCGAATCGTATCCTCGTCGCGCCACTCGTCGAGCGCCCGGTACTTCGACACGCTCGACCGGCACCCCTCCTGCCGCAGGACCAGCATGCGCCGCTGCCTCTTGCTTAAGCTCGGGTGCTCGTACAGCGTGTCCTCGACCGTCTCGGCCGTCAGGTTCGGCAGCAGCAGCCCGTCGTCGTACAGCCACTTCAGGATCCGGTCGCGCTGCGTCGCCGCCATGATATCGCCGCGGGTCATCCCGCACAGCTCGGAGGCGATCTCCCGGTCGATGAAGCCGTTGCCGTCGTCACATCGGTTGAGCGTCTGGCCGAACCCCCAGAGATCCTTGGACGCGTCCTGGCACTTCTTCGCCATATCGATCACGTCGGGGTCGTACACCTTGGGCATCTTGACGCCCTTCTCCGCGAGCAGATCCTTCCGGACGTGGAGACCACCCCCGAACGCCTGATGGGCGATGCCGAAGTACTGTCCCTGGAACTGCATGACGCGATCGGCGTACGGCAGGAGCCCGCCCCGCGCCCCGGCGATTTCCTTGGCCAGCTTGGTGACGTCGCGAAGCGCGGGCCGGTAGCGCATCGGCCCCTGGTAGTTCATCTCGGCCACGTCGGGGGGGTTCCCCGCTTCGATGGCGGCGACGAACTTCTGCTCCCGGTCGCCAAAGGTGGCCCAGTCGAACTCCGCCTCGACGTTGCGCTCCTTGGCCCAGGCCTCGACGTGCTTGGCGAGGATGTCGTTGCAGGCGGTGACATAGCTCTTGAACAGCCACACCCGGAGCTTCGTCTTCGGCTGCGCCGTCGCCATCTGCCTCAGGGCGTGCAGGCCGGTCGCGGTCCCACCGGTGATGACCGCCGCCTTGCGAAGGAATTCACGGCGGGCGATGAGACCTGCGTCGAGCTGCTCGGCCAGATTCTTGAGGCGATTGTCCATGAGGGGGCTCCTCCTTTGGAGCGCGTGGGGCAGAACCGGGGATGGCCGGAATGTTAACCCGGCGCCGATCCGCGGGCAAGCAAACGGTTCGCGGCGAGCGCGATCGCGGCGGCGTCCACGCCGTAGTGACGGTAGAGATCGCCGCGCGAGCCGGACTGGCCGAAGTGATCCACGCCGAGCGGGATCTGCGGCACGCCGAGCGCGCCGCCCAGGAACGCCAGGGCGTGAGAGTGGCCGTCGAGCACCGATACCACCGGCACGCCTTCCTCGTCCGAGGACACGAGGTCGAGTACGTACGGGGACGTAGTCCGCAGCCCGCGATGCAGCAGATCGGGGCTGGTGACCACGAACACGTTGGCGTGAACGCCATCGATCGCGAGCGCCCGGCTCGCCGCCACTGCTTCGGGCACCATCACGCCTGCCGCGAAGATGTGCACCGCGTCGCCCTCCCGGTCGTAGCCGGGCCGCTCCCGCGCGTCGATCAGGCGGTAGCCACCGCGGAGCACCGCGTCACGGTACGCGGGCGAGGGCGCGGGGGCGAGGGCCTGCTCGATGGGCTTGGTGGAGAGGCGCAGACACAGGCTCTCGGCGTCTCCGCGCTGCACGAGCCCGCGCAGACCTTCGAGCAGGATCCACTCGACCTCGTGGGCGAAGGCGGGCTCGTAGTAGGTGATGGCGGGCAGCGCGATGCCGATCCCCGGCGTGATCACCGACTGGTGCGCGCCGCCCTCCGGGGAGAGGCTCACGCCCGACGGGGTGGCGGCCACGATGAAGCGCCCACCCGCGTAGAGCGCGTGGTAGAGCGCGTCGAGCCCGCGCGTGACGAAGGGGTCGTAGAGCGTGCCGATCGGCAGGAGCGTCGTGCCCGACAGCTCGTGGGTGAGGCCGAAGGCGCCCAGCGCGAGAAACAGGTTGTGCTCGGCGATGCCGAGCTCGATGTGCTGGCCCGCCGGCGACTCCTTCCACTGCACCGCCTGCGGTCCCTCCGCGGTGAAGCCGGGCTTGGCGCGCGGGAAGTAGACGCCCTTGCGGTTGATCCACCCCCCGAGATGCGTCGTCACCGACACGTCGGCGGAGAACGTGACCACGCGGTCGCCGACCGGCAGGCGGCTCAGCCGGCCGAGGATGCGGCCGAACGCTTCCTGCGTCGAGCTCTGGGGCGGATAGGATTCGTCGAGCGCATCAGGGATCTCGAGCGCGTCGTCGCGCCGGAGGGCCGGCGGCGCGAACGCCGCGGGCGCGCGGCTGATCAGCTCCGCCTCGGCGCTGCCCGGGGCGAAGGCGGCCCACTCCTCGCCGGCCGCGAGGCCGAGCGTGGCGCGCATCTCGTCGAGCTGGCCCGGGGTGACCAGGGCGCTGTGGTTCATGGGATCGCCGCCGAAGGGGTAGCCCCAGCCCTTGATCGTATCGGCCAGGATCACGCAGGGCCCGCTCCGCTTCCCGCCCGCTTCTTCATAAGCCTCCAGGATCGACGCGAGGTCGTGACCGCCCACGTCGGCGACGAGCGAGCCCACCGCGGTGTCCGGGATATCCGCGAGCAGCCGATCCACCGCCGGGTCCGTCTCTCCCGCCGCGGTGGTGATCACCGCCTTGCGTGCGCCCGCGGGCGCCGATCGCAGGAGGGACTGATACTCCGCGTTGCCCATGCCCTCGAGCCGCGCGCGCAGCCGCTCGCCGCCGGGCCGGCCGAAGAGCCCGCGCAGCCGCGATCCCCAGCGCAGCTCGATGACGTGCCAGCCCGCGCCGCGAAACCACTCGCGAAGCTGGCCACGGCGGGCGTCGGGCACGATGCGGTCGAGGCTCTGGCGGTTGAAGTCCACGATCCAGAGGAGGTTGTCGAGCTCGCGCACCGCCTCTTCGAGCAGGGCCTCCCACACATTGCCCTCGTCGAGCTCGGCATCGCCCATCACGGCGATGAAGCGTCGGGGCATCGGGCCGCCGCCCTGGTGGTGGCTCACGTAGCGCGCGGCGAGGGCTCCGAACGCCGCGCTCACCGCGCCCAGCCCCATCGAGCCGGTGGAGAGATCGACGATCTCGGGATTCTTGCGCCGGCTCGGGTAGGCCTGCAGCCCGCCGAGCGTGCGCAGACCCCGGAGCTGGTCGGCGGTGAGGCGCCCACGCAGGTACTCGATGGCGTAGAAGACCGGCGAGGCATGGGCCTTGGTGGCCACGATGTCGCCGGGCCGCAGCGCGTGGAAGTAGAGCGCGGTCATCAAGGAGACCACGGAGGACGACGACGCCTGGTGGCCCCCCACCTTGGTCCCGTCGGGGTTTGGCCGGGTATTGGCGTGGTGCACCAGGTGGGCGCTCAGCCAGAGGACGCGCTTCTGGATGGACTCGAGCAGGGCGAGCGGGGCGGCGCCGGCGCGCGGGGACATCGGCGCCCACCTTACCCCACGTGAGCGGTCCGGGGCCAGCGGGACCGGCGCCGCGTCAGCCGAGGGACGGAGGAGAAGACTTACATGGTAGTTCCTTCTCCTCCGGCAGGTGCCTCGCCCCAATTCGCCGTCGAATCACCTACTTATATCGCGAGAAGCGTGGCACAGCGCTTGCCCCTCCAAGCGCGGGTGGGGGGAGGCACGACCATGAACACAGGGATCAAGCGACCCGTCGTCGTGATGGGAATTCTCCTGGCAGCCGCGGGGTACGCGGCGACCAAGGAATGGGAGTGGCAGGCAGGCGCGGATCCGCTGCCGCTCCTGCGCGTCTCGCAGATCGATCGGGGGGACGCGAATGGCCCGCGCGACGGGACCTGGCAGGCCGACGCGCTGACGGTACAGCCCGAGCAGATCTTCCAGGACTAGCGCGCAGTCGCTCCCTCGCCGATCCGGAAGCGGAACGTGCCGCTCACCGGCAGCGACGGGGGCGCCACGTGGGCCGGCAAGGCGGCGAACGGCTGGGCCAGCCGCACCGCGCTCAGCACGAACCGGTCGAGGAGCTCCGAGCCGGAGGAGCGCCGCAACACCACGCACTCGATCCGGCCTTGCTGGCCGATCCGGAACTCGACCTGCAGCTCGCCCGCGATCCCGCGCTCCCCGGCTCCCCGCGGATACACCACGTGGGCGCGCACGCGCTCACGAACCCGGGCGATATAGCCGCGATGCGCCGGCTCGGGATCGTCCAGATCGACGGTGGGGCCGGAGGGCTCCGCGCACGGTGGCGGGAGCGGCGGCGCCGAAGGGAGCTTCTCGGTCAACTGCTGCCAGAAAGCGGGCGCCACGTCCTCGCCGCGATCGTGCGCCTGCTCCGCCGCGCTCCAGGCCTCGATGGGCCGGCCGATCCGGTCGAGCGCCTCCGCGAGGCGCACGTAGGCGGGCCCGTGCTTGGGGTCCACCTGGATGGCGTTCTGGAACGCGGTGATCGCCTCCCCCGTCCGCTCGCGCCGCGCCAGGATCATGCCGATCCCGACGAATGCCCGAGGGGCGCGCCGGTCGATCCGCAGGACGTCACGTAGCTCGACGAGCGCTTCCTCCTCCCGCCCGAGCTGGAGCAGCACGAACCCGAGCTCGGTCCGCGCCTCGACCTCCCGGAAATCGATACGCTTGGCGGCGTCGAGCTCACGGGCCGCCTCTTCCAGCCGACCCTGTCGGAGGAACAGGTATCCCATGATGGTGCGGGTGCGCGCGGCGGTCGGGTCCATCGCCACCGCCTCGCGGAGCATGGCCAGGGCCTCCTCGGTCTGGCCCTTCCGCCCCAGGTCGGAGGCCGCGCCCGCGAGCGCGCCGGCGAGCGGGTTCGGCTCGCCTCGCTTGTGGCCCTCGGCGTAGATGGCGCTCCAGGCGCGGCGCGTCTCCGGGTCCACGCCGAGAACGCCACGCGTGAAGTCGAAGCCGCGCATGAGCTGGATCACGCGCGTCGTCTGGCCGTCGAAGCGATCGGCGGTTCCCCCGACCATCACGGTATCCGAGCGCCCCGCCGCCGGGTGGAACGCACCGAAGAGGTGGGCCAGCTCGTGCGAGAGCACGCCCTCCGGCACGGTGTTGCTGAGCACCGCAGTGTCGATGCAGCCGGTCTGCACCAGCGCGTACCGGCCGAAGAGATACGCGACGCCGTACTTGAGCGCCTCGCAGCGCTCCGCCGCAAACACCACGAGCACGTCGGCGGGCCCGATCGACACCTCCGCGCGCACGCGCGACAGGATGCGCGAGATTGGGACCCCCGGGCCGATGGTCCACGGCACCACGTCGCGGACGGCCAGACGAATCTGGAACTGGCGTTCGTAGATGTCCGAGACCGTCTGGATGGTCCGGCGCAGCATGGCGTCCCAGCCCGGCTGGGCCCGGTACATCTCGTCGGCGACCGCGCGCACCGTCACGATGCGAACGTCAGACGGTTGGGCGGGGGCGGGCTGAGCGTGAGCGGGCCGAGGGCCGAGGCCCCCGGTCAGCACGGTGAAGGCCACCAGGAGCCCGAGCATCGGAGTCCGCTTGATCATGCGTTCAGGCGAAGGGATCGTCTCCCGGATCTTCGCGCCAGACGTATTCCATGAACCGCGCGGACTGGCGGGCCATG